>Ga0302325_10003436_pt1 | contig 37385 bp, 27 predicted proteins | sample Palsa_T0_2_FD_201948 | JGI IMG/M metagenome (GOLD analysis project Ga0302325, IMG submission 201948) | Peat permafrost microbial communities from Stordalen Mire near Abisko, Sweden - Palsa_T0_2 | ecosystem: Environmental > Terrestrial > Soil > Palsa > Peat permafrost | place: Sweden: Abisko...
TCAAAGGATTCAAGCTTCTTGGTCAATTCCGCTGAATCGGCCGCATCGGGAATGTCCAGGCTCAACATCGTCTGCTTTTCATGGGCAACCAGGCGTTGCACTTCGATGTGACGCAAGGCTGCGGTAGGGAGCAAGCCTCCCGCGAGCTCGAGAACGGCCGCTAGATCGTTTTCGTTTTTTAATTCATAGATCGCGGGGCGGCGAACCATCCCTTCCACGGTGACCTGCCGACCAACGGGGGGCACGAGAATGGTGTCTCCGTTGTCCAGGCGAGCCAGGTCGCCCTTGACGCCGTGAAGCAACAGATCGTAAAGGTCAACGGTCTGGATGAGCTGGTCGTTTCGAAAATGTTTGACGATGCGGAGCGATCCTTTGGGAGTGGGACCGCCGGCGGCGAAGAGAGCGTTCAGGGGCGTGGAGAGAGAACTGATGTCGTAGGCGCCAGGCCTCGCGACATCACCCACCTCGTATACGCGAATCGTTCGCAACCGGGCGAGCGAGACTTCCGCAGAGACCCCGCGAAACTGCGTGCGGAGAATTTGCTGCAAGCTTTGTTGTACCTCGGCCAGGCTTTTCCCACTGACCAGTACCGGCCCAGCTTCGGGAAGGCTGACCCGCCCTTCCCGGTCCACCGTGCGAAAGAACCGTTGGGACACTCCGCCCCACAGATCAATCGAGAGACCGTCGCCTGGACCAACGACGTAGTCGAGTCCAACCGGCAGATCCATAGGGATCAATTGCGGATCGCGCGTTCCGTTCTCGAATACTTCGGAGCCAAATCTCTGGGGCGTTGCAGGCCGGGTGACGGCCTGAAGGTACATGTCGTAGAGCGATGGGATATTGTCGTACGGGGTTTGCTTGCGCGTCATTTCGGCGGGTTGAAATAACGCGCGTTCTTGATAACGGCGGGTCGACTGCGGTACCGGGACAACCGCGGACATGCTCGTGGGAATATTGGAGTTCGATTCGCGGGCGGGGTATTGACCCGAATCGGTCCGTGACCCGATTGAACCGTCCGCGCCGAGCCCACTCGGGGCGGCGTTCGTTCCGTTCCCACTCGCGAGCGAACTTTCTCGATTTTGGGATCCGAATTCTCTATATCCGCCGTTCTCCGGCATCTGTGGTGAAGAGCCCGGCGCGACTCCGTCCACGTTTTCGCTGAACCGGTCCGAGGGCGTTTGGGCGTTGGAGCGATCTGCGGGCCGATCCGGCGAATCGTCGCTCGAACTACCCGCCGCGATCTGCGTGGCCCGCTCGGGCGATGACCGGCCTTTCTCCTCGGACGGCGTGGCCTGCGGATTCGTTTGATCCGGAGGAGTGGACGGCGTGGCGGCAGCGAGGGCCGCCCGCCGGGCGGCGGCACGTTCTTCCTCTTGATGCTGGGCGAGGGATTTGGTGCGCTCCACAAGCAGCAGCTCGCGCTCCTCGCCAAGCTCGGAGGCGGGATTAACGCGCGGCACGAGGTATCCGTATTCTTGAAGGATGCCCGTCGCCACCGAGCGAAACTGGATGTCGGATTCCAAGCGCTCAAAAATGGCGTCGTTGGTTAGATCCGAATCGCTGATGATCTGGCCGTGGTCCGTGGCATCCTTGGCGACCCACCTTTTCAGTTCCACCAAGAGTCCGGTTTCCTTCAGCAAGACGATCTTCAATTCGGCAGCTGAGGCCGCCACGCGACTCAAGTTATCGCGGCCCAGATCGGACGAAGTGCGGCGATCGGGCGAAGCGCGGCGATCGGATGCGGGGGCGAGATCGGAAGGAAGGGTAGAAGCCGGACGCTGCGCTTGCGCAAACACGGAAGCATTTCCCAGCGCTAGAGCGCCCAGTAAGCAAGCGATTCGGAATTCGCGCCGCGTAAGCCTTCCAACAGTCATCGTCATTTGAGAAGCTTTCATGATGTTCACTGCAGCCTTTCGACGGATTGCGTGATTCCGCGGATCGCGCCGAGCACGCCGGCTTCCGACGCTTCGATTTGGATCGACTCGATGGAAAGCGAAGCGCGATAAAAGATCGAAGTATTCCGGTCCCAAGCGAGCGCGATGATTCGCATTCGCGGATGACTTCGCAGAATCGATTCGCAAGCTGCCGGCAGCTGGTTGGACCGATCGAGCGCCACGATCAGCACGTCCGGCCGCATTTCCTCGACCGCATTTTCCAATTCGTTCTCCTGCTGAATTTCGCCCACCACGTTGATGTCCGGCTGGTCGGAAATTGTTCCGGCCACCAGCTCACGGATCAAACGCGGCTGGTTTGCCACCAACACCCGGATGGGAACCATCGATACCTCCGCAAGAACCGAATCTGTGGGTGTGAGTATGAGGAAGGATGCCGAAGGCCGGCAGGCTCAAATAAGGTCCAAGGCAACACACGAATATCAGGTGGAAAAGGGCTCCTACGGCGTGCGACTTAGTACCGCTTGGCCTTCGCGAAAGTACGGGTGATGTGTCGCCGAAGTACCAGCCAGCCCGATCCCCCGGATTGGAAAACGGTGCGGATGCTAGGCATCAACGTGGAAGTTTTCAATCTTGGCGTCTCGCAGGGCTCACATTTCGAACACACAAGCTCCGCCGTCGCCCTGCGGTCCCGGCGGTGAGCGAACACCCGAGGGGGAGGCGGCGGACCGAAGCGAGGCAAGCGGCTCAAAGGCGATCGGCCGCGGCTTACCCGCTCGCGACGAGTGTGGAAGGGCTGCGGAGGCCGATATCCGTGGCACGATCGGCTGGCAAATCGCGAATCGCGAAGGTCACTTTACTTTCTCGAGTCTCGGAATCATGGTGTCTCTGGGACCATCGATCGAGCCGTCTTTGTTAATGGTGAACACGAGGGGGTTGGGAAGCATCAGCCCGAAGTCGCCGCGGGCTATGATCTTGTCACCGTCTATTTTGTAGGTGCCGTCCACGGCATATGCGCCGAGAGCGACGTACGCCTTGCCGTCCTTGAATTCGGCGTTGATCGTGCCGGAGGGATCGCGATACTTTCCCTCGGGACTGCTCCCGCATGCCACGGCGAATCCCGATGCAGCGAGAACCAAAACAAGAAGCGATTTGCGGATCGATGGGCTGGTCATGGCAGTCTCCTAAGAAGCCGTTTTCTCTGCTGAATTTTGTGAAGTGATATGCGATCCCGCGCTCCGATCTCCTCAGGCCTTTCTCAACGGTACTCTGCGGGTCACGCAGACCCCAGCCGTTGATGCGAGGGCGCTCGCGATGTTACAGTTCCGTCCCAAGAAGGGACCGAGACCTGGCAGTCGAAGGGCTCCCCCGATTGTTCCTTCACTTCGCAATGCGCAAAAGCGAGGGCAAAACCGTCATGGCAGCGCGAGATTCTCAATTGACTCCGGGACCCGAGCCCGGAACAGCTGCCGCCTCCGCGGCCGACCGGCAAGCCCTGGATTACCTGTTCAGCATCGCGTACGAAGAGCTGCGCCGCCTGGCTTCGAGCGTCCGACGGGGGGATCCCAGCGCCACACTCAGTCCCACTGCGCTCGTGAACGAGGCTTGGTTAAAGTTGGCAAAATCTCCGGATGTTGCCGCGACTTCGCACCTGCATTTCAAACGCATCGCGGCGCGCGCGATGCGCCAGCTCCTGGTCGACGCGGCGCGACGAAGAAACTCGGATAAGCGCGGCGGCGGGGCCGAACTCACCGTCACATTCGACGAGGCCTTCCAGCAGAAGCCTTCCAGAAGCGGCGAAGTTCTCGCCCTGAACAATGCATTGGACTCGCTCGCGCGCATGAATCCGCGCCAGGCGGTGATGGTGGAAAGCCGCTTCTTCGGTGGGCTCGATATCCCCGAGACAGCGGCGCTTCTGAATGTTTCCGAGGCAACCGTGCTCCGCGATTGGCGGGCTGCAAAAGCGTGGCTCGCGCATGAACTTCGACAGGCGCCTTGAAGCATCGCGGCATTTCATCTTCTGGATCGGAGAGTGATGATGGACAGCTCTCGCTGGCAAAGGGTGCAATCCCTTTTTCACGAAGCTGCCGACCTGCCGGGGTCCGAGCAACGTATATTCCTGGAAACTCAGTGCGACGGAGACGTTGGGCTCATCAGCGACGTCCTGATCCTCTTGGAAGAAGATTCTCAAGGCGGATCGTTGCTTGACCGCGACGTGGCTCACGTCGCACATCGGATTCTTGGCGATTCGACCTCGGACACGACGCCCTTCCAAAACTTAGGCCCGTACCGAATCGTAAGCGTGCTTGGCGAAGGCGGCATGGGTGTGGTGTACCTCGCGGAGCGCGAGGATTTGGGCACGCGGGTCGCGCTCAAGGTTCTGCGCGATGCGTGGCTCTCGCCCGCGCGCCGCGCGCGCTTCGCCGTCGAGCAGCGCACACTCGCGCGGCTCAATCATCCTTCGGTCGCGCGGTTATATGACGCGGATACATCGCCTGACGGAACTCCCTTCTTCGTCATGGAGTATGTCGAAGGTGTTCCACTCACCGATTTCTGCAAGGAACACAATTGCCCGGTGGGCGAACGGCTGCGTTTATTTCGCGCGGTGTGCGAAGCCGTACTGTATGCGCACCAGCACGCCGTGATTCACCGTGACTTGAAGCCTTCGAACATCCTCGTGAAGTCCGACGGCAGTATCCGGCTGCTGGACTTCGGGATCGCCAAGCATCTTCAAAATCTGGATGAGCCCATCGACCAGACGATCACCGGGTTGCGTTTGATGACGCCCGCCTACGCGGCTCCCGAACAGATTCGGGGCGAGCCGGTGGGAATTCAAACTGACGTCTACTCCCTGGGAGTTCTCCTTTACGAGTTGCTCGCGGGGCGCCTCCCGTTTGATGTGTCCAATCGCACGCCCGCCGAGGCAGAAAAGGCCTTGACGGAACAAGAGGCGGAGAAGCCGTCCCTCGTGGCCCGGAAGGCGGAGGCGGTCTCGGCAGGAAACGAAAACGCAGTCGTGTTGAGTAAGGCAGCATGGGCCGATCTGGATGTGCTGTGCCTCACCGCGATGCATAAGGACGTTCGGAAAAGATATCAGTCGGTGGAAGCGCTGATTCGGGACGTGGCTCGTTACGTCAACGGCGAGCCACTGGAAGCCCAACCCGATACTTTGCGCTACACGGTAGGCAAGTTCGTACATCGCAATTGGCGAGCGCTTTCGGCGACAGGAGCGGTGCTCGCAATGGTAATCGGCCTGGTGATTTTCTACACCGTACGATTAACTCGCGCGCGCAACGCCGCGGTGGCGCAGGCCGCACGAGCGGCGCGCATACAAAAATTCATGCTCAATCTTTTCCAGGGAGACGACCCCTCCGCCGCCCCGGCGGACGATTTACGGGTCTTGACACTGCTGGATCGCGGCGCGCAGGAAGCGCGAAGCCTCGATGCGGAGCCTGCCGTGCAAGCGGAGCTTTATGAAACGCTGGGAGGCATTTACCAGAAGCTCGGAAAATTTGACGAGGCGGACTCGTTGCTCCAATCCGCACTGACGACGCGCCAATCTATCTTTGGTCCGGACAGCGCCGAAGCCGCACAAAGCATCCTCGCGCTCGCATTACTGCGCGATGAGCAAGCGAAGTATGAGGAAGCCGAGCGGCTCGTCCGGCAGGCTCTGGCGATCGATGCTCGTAAACTGCCGAAAACCGACCCTGCCGTGGGAAAAGCTACCCTCGCGCTAGGAAAGGTCCTCGAAGACCGGGGCCATTACGATCAATCCATCTCGCAGTTGGAGCAGGCGGTGCAATTATTTTCTGCGCCCGGCGCCGCGCCCGGCGCCGCGCCCGCCGACCTGGCCGACAGCCTGCACGAACTCGCGAACGCGCACTTCTACGCGGGACATTACGACGAATCGTTCGCGATCAACCAGCACCTTCTGGCCATGTACGAGCAAATTTACGGCGGCCGCCATCCGCGGATTGCAGAAATCCTGATCAATCTCGGTGCGATCCGACTCGATCTTGGCCATTACGCCGAGGCGGAGAAGTACGATCGTCAGGCACTGGACATCGTGCAAGGCTGGTATGGCAAGGACAACCCTGAGACGGCCACCGATTTAACCATCCTCGCCCGCGCTCTGGTCTACCAGAATCGATTCGATGAAGCGGCGGGCCTGCTGCAGCAATCGCTAACGATCAAGGAACGCGCGTTTGGACCGATGCACCCGAGCGTCGCATCCACGCTCAACGAGCTCGGAAGCGTGGCGGTCAAGGAGGGGAAATACGCTGCCGCCGAGCAATATTTCAAGCGCATGGCGGACATCTACAGGGCGGTTTACGGAGAGCACCACTATCTTTTCGCCACGGCACTTTCGAACCTGGCGAGCGTGTACACGGCGCAACAACAATGGGCTCGCGCCGAGAAGCTCTACCGCGAGGCGCTCCCCATCTACATCGAATCGCAATCCGCGACGCACATCAACGCCGGCATTGTGCGAATCAAGCTGGGCAGAAGTCTGTTGCGTCAAGAGCGCTACGTCGAGGCCGCGACCGAGACCCGCGGCGGGTATGACATCCTAGTCACGCAGATGGACCCTAAAGTGAGCTGGCTGGTGAACGCACGCAACGATCTCGTGGAAGAATACAGGGCGTTGAAGAATCCGGAGCAAGCGGCTAAATTTCAAGCGGAAATCGCGGCGCTGGAAACTAAGCCAACAGAGGCTTCCAAGCAGAAATAATCGGCCGGATCAAAGATCGTGTCGCCACATGCGATGGCCGGATAGGCCGCGATTTGTCTCATCCGGTATTGTGCAGCCCCGCGGCGATGCCATTTATGGTGGCTCCTAAGGCGTTGTCCTGCGCATCACTCGGCGCACCGGAGCGTTTGCGCCGCAGCAGCTCCACCTGAATCAGGCTCATCGGATCCACGTACGGATTTCGCAGGCGGATCGATTGCGACAGAACGGAGTTTCCCTCAAGCAGGTCGTTCTGCCCGGTCACAACCAATAGCATGCGTCGCGTTCGATCAAATTCCTCGGTCAAAAGGCCGAATACCTTTTCCCGCAATTTCGGATCAGCGACGAGTGCCGTCGCGTAAAGGCCTGCGATTTGCATGTCGGATTTTGCCATGGCGATTTCCACGTTACGAACCAAATCCGAAAATAGGGTGAACGATTGCATCATTTCCTTCAGGCGGGTTTCGTGCATCGGACTTTTGGCCGCAAACCGTTCCAGCGCGTAACCCACTCCGAACCACGCCGGAACCGCGTGGCGGCTCTGCATCCAACCGAATACCCAGGGAATCGCCCGCAGATCCGCGAGGCCACTGCTTCGCGAACGTCGGGCCGGACGCGAACCCATCCGCGCGTAAACCAGCTCGTTCACGGGGGTCGCTTGCTCGAAATAATCCAGCACTTGGGGACTTTCCGCGATGCACGCGCGGTAAAAAGAAAACGCATCGGCCGAGAGTTCATCCATCGCGCCATCCCACTTGCGATCATCGCTCGCGGTGCGCCCACTCGGCCGGGTCAGCGCCTCGAGGGATGCCGCAATCATCAGCTCGAGGTTCCATTCGGCCAGCACCGGATCGGAATATTTCCAGTTCAACACTTCGCCCTGCTCGGTGATGCGGATTTCTCCGGAGAAATCTCCCACGGGCTGCGCCAGAATTGCGCGATGCGTGGGGCCGCCGCCGCGCCCCACCGTGCCGCCGCGCCCATGAAAGAGCCGCAGCTTCACGCCACATTCTCTGGCCACTTGATGCAGATCGCGATGCGCCTTTTGCAATTCCCACGTGCTGGTGAGCATGCCCCCGTCTTTGTTTGAATCGGAATAGCCGAGCATCACTTCCTGCTCGCGATTCCAGGAATCGAGCAGAGGTGCGTACCCGGGCGACGTCCAAACATGTCGCATGATCTTCCCGGCGGCGCGCAAGGAATCAATCGATTCGAAGAGCGGGACGGGCGTCACTCCAGGATCGTCCGCGGAGCCGGCCGTTTGCAGGCCGCAGATTTTTGCCAGCTTCACCCAATCAAAAATGTCTTTCGCAGATTCCGTGCCACTGATCACGTAAGAGCGGATCGCTTCGGGCGGATACAGCTTTTTCAATTTCGCCACCATCCGAAGGGTGCCGAGCACGTCCTTGGCGGGCTCGGACTTCGCGGAAATTCTCGATCCCGTTTTGGAGGATTCGGCGGAGGCCATTTCCGCGAGCGCCTCCGAGTGGGCCTTCGCATGCTGGCGAATCTCGAGGGCATGAAGATGAAATCCGAACGTGCGCACATTGCGCACCAGCGGATCAACCAGCAATTCGGCCAACCGCTCGCCGCCATTTGCCGCTAGACTTGCGCGAACCAATTCCAGATCACGCTGGAACTCGTCCGGCGACTGATAGGCGCGCGAATTTCGCGATTCGTTGCGGCTGTAGTGCAATCGAATACGCACAAAATCCAGAAAACGGCGCGTCAACTCCGATTCGGAGATCCATCTTCCCAACGAGGCTTCGTCGCCCATCATCGTTTCGTAGGAGGCCAGCGCGCTTCGCAAATCCGCCGAGCATGCGGTTTGCCGCAGAGAAGAACTCAACTCTTCGATCAGTCGCACGATCTCCTGCAGATAAAAATCGAGGACCACGCCGCGAGCCATTTCCAGGGCGTCGGCGGTGGATTGCGGAGTAATGAGGGGATTCCCATCGCGGTCGCCGCCAATCCACGAGCCGAAGTGGATCACCTCGCCGAGTTCGTCGTGTTCGAGCCTCTGGCCATAGACCGCTTGAAACGAATCTGCGAACTCCGCGTACAGTTTCGGCAAAGTTTCGAACAGGGTCATGGGGTAATAATCCATTCCCATCCGCACTTCATCGATTACGCCGGGCTTTTTCAGCCGCACTTCGTCGGTTTGCCACAGCAGGGTGATTTCCGCCAGAATCAAGGCTTCAAGTTCCGCCGCGTCCGCTTCCGGCAAAGGAAGACGGTCCAGATTTTCCAGGTGCTTCGCGATGCGGCGGCGCGTCATGAGCACCGTACGGCGCGCCACTTCCGTGGGATGCGCGGTAAAGACGGGCGTGATCTTCACCTTTTGCAATGCGCTCAGCGCGTCGGCCCGCGAGATTCCGGCGTCGCGCATGCGCCGCAATGTTCCGTGAAACGAGCCCGTCTGGGGCGGCTGCTCGGCGTGCAACTTCGCGGCGCGCCGGCGGCGTTTGCGGTGATTGGTCTCGGCGAGATTCGTCAATTCAAAATAAATACCGAAAGCCTTGGTCACGCGGTGCGCGTCTTCCAATTCCATTTTTCCGATGATATCCCGGGCTTCGACCATGAGCAGCTGGGCCTCCGCGGCGGAAGCGGGATGCTCTTCGCGCTGCTGGATCAGCAGGCGGCGCAGTTGCTCCACGCTGTCCAGAAGTTTCTCGCCACCCTGCTCGACCAGAACTCTTCCCAGCAGCACGCCGAGCGAGCGGACGTCGCGGCGCAGCGGTGTTTCTTTCTCCGGATCGGCCGTGCCGGCGGTCAGCTCCGCAAGCCGCTTCGCCTGATCGCCGGCAATCCACAAGGGTTCCATGCCATTCATAATGAAGGCATCGCGGCAAAGGCCGCAAGCGGGAGGTTGTCAGAAAACGGAAGCCGTTTCGTCGCTCGCTTTTCGCTTTCCGGCTACCGAGGAGCAGAACTAGGATCGTGTGGTTTACTAAGAATTGGGCGAAGCGCTTGGCCTCGGTAGAAGAATGCATGGCGACTTTCTAAGCGCGCGGGCGGCAGAAGGGTTGAAAGGCGCGATGTCTGACGAAACAATCACAACCGGAATACGTTCCGGCTGGCGTGTTCCGTCCCGATTCGTCTGGCGTATGGCTTGGTGAGCCCGACCGGGTCAAAGGTTCGCGAAATTCCCATCCAGGATGTCCGATCAAATTCCCAGCGCATTGATTTGCAGCTTCTGGTAGCCATGGGCGACGGCCCACAGGTCGAGCGGGATTGTCGCCAACTCATCCACCACGGGAACGGCCAGACCCATTTTCGTCAGATCGATACTCTTCAGGTAAGTATGGCAGGTATCGCAGACATCGACGCGAACATGCGCGATTTCGGGCGCCGAATAAAAAGCCATTTGCGGCTCGCGCTCTTCGCCGCAGGCGGGGCAATAAACTCTTCGAAAAGTCCATTCATGCGAGCAGAGCATGCAGATCAGAGATTTTTTCGCGCCGTCACCTTCCGTACGCAGCACGCCGGCAACCGGCTTGCCGCCACACAGAGGGCAGATCGAAGGAGTTCCATCGAAGTGCGCCCGCTCGCGATGATCGGCAAGATATTCGGCATAGGGTTGAAGAAAAATCCACGCCAGCAATCGATCGGAGGAAATTGCGCCGGTCGAATCAGGGGAGTCATCTGGCGAGGCATCCGCAGCGGGAGCGCTCAGTTCAAGTTCGCCGTGCCAGAAATCTTCAATCGTCTGCTGCCATCCCGCGGGCCCGGTCTGTGCCAATGCCGCCGCGGCCCGCGCCATGGGCGCCGGTGCGATCTGCTGGATGACAGACAAGAATGGGGAAAAATGCGGAAGAAGGAGAAAGAGATCCAGTTCATCGCGCAGGGGACGGTCGGCGGAAATCTTCGGTGAATTTCCTAACGCCTTGCGCATTTCCGCATAAAGGCTTTTCTGAAACGTAACCACGCGCGAGTAGAAGCGAAGCCCTTCCGAGGCGAATGGATAAGTTGAAGTTAATTCGTTGGCGCGATGGATCCGGCGATCCCACTGCGCAAGGATCATTGTTTAGGTCGGGATCTGCCGGTGACCTGGTAATACCACTTGCGATGGAAGGTCCAGGCCCAAGCTCGCGTGACGGTTCCGTGAACCATGGATCCGAAACTGCCCTCTTCCAGGATCGTGCTCATGTACACATGAATCAGAAAGAGGCCGATGGTGATCAGCGCCACACTGGCGTGGACCAGGATGGCCACGTAACGCAAAAGGTGAAACTTCCAGGGAAACGCCTCGACGTACCAAAGGCCACCTCCGGAGATGAGCAACAAAATAACGCTGAAGACCATGCCCCAGAAGAAAAGTTTTTGGCCCCAATTAAAACGACCGACCGGGGGAAGCTTTTCGTCTTCATTCTTGATGTAAGCCTCGATGTCGTCGGCCCACTTGCGATCGTCATCATCGATCACCATGTCCTGACGCCATTGGATAAAGGTGACGAAAAGCGAGACGGTGAAAAACAGGCCGATCCACGGATGCATGAATCGCGCGGTTGTTCCGCCGCCGACTACGGTGGCAAGCCAGAATAGATACGGCGTCCAGAAGGCGAGGCCGGTGATCAACAAATAAATGTAGGTCAGCGCTCCGACCCAGTGATTCGCGCGTTCGGCTAACGAGTAGCGGGTGATCAGCTCCTCGTCATACGCCCTGGTGGCAGTTGTGGGACCGCTAACGGCGTTGGTACTCATACGCGCCTCTCGTCATCGGGTCGGTCACTGGGCGGGATCGGTTCTTCTTTCTTGGGTCCGAACCGCATGTAGTGCACAGCCAAACCTACAAGGCCGCCAATCATCGCAAAATTCCCCAGCCACTTTAGCGGTTTTTTCCAAAGCCACACGGAATATGGGATATGCGGATTTTTTGGCAGGCCGCCATACAACTCGGGATTCTTGGCATCGTGCAGGACGTAAATCACGTGCGTGCCGCTAACTCCCGGCGGATCGTAGACCCCCGCATCGCCAAATCCGGAGACTTCGCGAAGCTGTTCCGCGCGAGTCTCCGCCAGCTCCTTCATTTCCGACTTCGTGCCGAAATGGAGGCAGCCCGTGGGGCAAGCTTTGATGCAGGCTGGTTCGAGACCCACCTGCACGCGATCGTTGCACAGCGTGCACTTGAACACTTTGCGGGCCGTCGGGCTGAATTTTGGAATGTTGAACGGGCAGCCGGTGATGCAGTAGCCGCAACCGATGCAATGCGCTTCCTGGAAATCCACAATGCCGTTGGCGTATTGCACGATCGCTGAATCGGCGGGACACGCCGCGAGGCAGCCCGGATCTTCGCAGTGCATGCACTGATCTTTGCGCATCAGCAGCATCATGCTGCCGTCATCGCGCTCGTGTTCGTTAAACCGGATCAGGTTCCAGTAATTCCATTGGGTGTCCGGCATGGTCTGGTAGCTATTGTCAAAAGTCGTTTCGCTGAAGGTGTAACCGTTCCACTCGAGGCAGGCCACTTCACAAGCCTTGCATCCGATGCAGGTGGTGGTGTCAACCAGCTTGCAGACCTGATACTCCCGATTCAATCCGGCACCTGGAACGGTGCCGGTGTGGCCTGAAATCCGGATGATTTCTGTGGATGCCTGGCTCATCGTCGCTCCCTACGCCTTTTCCACTTTCACAAGGAAGCCCTTGGATTCAGGGGTGTGCGCATTGGGATCGGTAACCGCGGGCGTGAGTAAATTCGCCGGGGTGCGCGCGTTTCTTCCTTCGTCCTCGTCGATGCCGCGGAAGCCCTGGTGAATCGGCAAACCAATCTGGTAGACCTTCTTGCCGTCGATCATCATAGGCTTGAGGCGCCCAGTGACGAAGGCTTTCGCGGTGTAGGTTCCGCGGGCGCTGATGACGTGGATCAAATCCGTGCCGCGAATGCCCTTCTCATCCGCCAGCTCGACTGGAATTTCCACGAACGGTTCGGGGATCAGCTGGACGTTCATTGGATTATTTTTCGTCCAGTAGTGGTACTGCTCGGTCAGCCGATAGGTTGTGCAAACAATGCTGTACTCCTCCGGCGATCCAAACTTGTCATACGGGGACTTAAATTTTTTAACGAGCGGATTGTTCGACTGGTTGGGGTGCAGCAAGTTCTTGGTCGGGCTTTCGATCGGTTCGTAGTGTTCCGGGAACGGGCCGTCGGCGAGGACGCCGATGGGCGCGAAGAGTCGCCCGATGCCTTCCGGATTCATGATGAACGGACCCATGTGATCTTTGGGATGGGAATCGGGCTTGAAATCCGGCACATCGTTACCAACCCATTTTCCGGCTGCTTCGTTCCACCAAACTTGTTTACGATCGGCATCCCACGGTTTTCCGGTGGTATCGCACGAGGCGCGGTTATAAAGGACGCGGCGATTTGCCGGCCAGGACCAGGCCCAGTTCGGATATACGCCCATTCCCGAGGGGTCTTCGGTGCCGCGCTTCTGGCATTGAGCGCCGGCTTCGGTCCACATGCCGGAATAAATCCAGTTGCCGCACATGGTCGTGCCGTCGTCTTTCAGCCACGCAAACCCGGGCAATTGCTGGCCGGCTTTGATCACTTGTTTCGTGACGGGATCGGTCAAATCAGCGAGCGCTTTGCCGTTCAGTTCCATGGCAACTTGCGCGAGCGGTGGGTGGTGGCCATCTGCATAGGCCCAACTCGCATTGAGGATGGGATCAGGGAATTTGCCTCCGTCCCTTTTATACAGATCGCGCACGCGCAGGAAAATCTGCGCGACGATGTCCTGGTCGAGCCGCGCCTGCCCCGGGGGCGGAACAGCCGCGTATTTCCAGGTGACCCAGCGTGCGGAATTGGTCATGCTGCCGTCTTTTTCGGCAAAGCCCGCGCAGGGCAAGCGGTACACGGTGGTCTTAATGTTCTTCTGTTCTGCGGTGGTGATTCCGGGTGCGCGCCAGAACTCACTGGTTTCGTCCTGGTAAATTTCGCCCACCACCAGCCAGTCCGCTTTTTTCAACGCGTTTATATTCTTGTTGGTGTCCGGGCCAACCATCACTCCGTTCATACCGAAGGCCATCATGCCCTTGATCTTGTCGTTGTACATGTCTTCCCAAATGTGGGTCCAGGAGCAATCCTGGCCGGGTTTGGGCAGGTAGTGGAAGCCGAAGTCGTTCTCTTTTGTAGCCGCGTCACCATAAAAGCCTTTGAGCAGCGAGACCATAAATTTCGGCGTGTTCTGGAAATAATTCATCGAATCCCACGCAGTGGGTTTCGACGATGTTGGCGTGGTGCGTTTCAAATACACCGCCAAGCTGGTGTCGTCCGGTACGGGGCCCTTCAAGTAGCCGGGGAGCGATTCGTACAGACCGGCCATGTCCGTCGCACCTTGGATATTGGAGTGGCCGCGGAGCGCGTTCACGCCGCCGCCTGCTCTACCGACGTTGCCGAGTAGAAGCTGAATCATCGCGGCGGTGCGGATGATTTGCGTGCCATTGGTGTGCTGGGTCCAGCCTACCGCGTAGATGATCGTGCCGACTTTCTTCATGTCGCCATCTTTGCGGATCGAAGTGAACATATCGACGGCCTTCAGATATTGTTCTTTCGGGATGCCGGTGATGCGCTCGACGACTTCAGGCGTGTAGCGCGAATACTGCTGTTTCATCAACTGGAAGACGCACCGCGGATGCTGCAGCGTTAGATCGTAGGCGACGTTGGGTGGCAGAGTTGGAAGCGGCGCCGGTCCGCCGGGTTTGCTGGGCACCGGTTCGGGCGCGTGACCCGAAGCGCCGGCTGCGCCCGCTTTGCCACTGAAGTCACCACCGCCTTCATAGTTCCATGTCGATTTATTGTAGGTCGCGGTCGCGGAATCGAATCCGGAATACAAGCCGTCTTCGGGGAGTTTGAAACCTTCTTTGACGATGAACGCGGCGTTGGTGTAATTGACCAGATATTCTTTGGCAATACGGTTGTTTTCGATGGCGTAGCGGATTAGCCCGCCGAGAAATGCGATGTCGGAGCCGGCGCGAATTTGCAGGAAGAGATCGGCCGTGGCGGATGTGCGAGTAAATCGCGGGTCGACGGAAATCAGCTTCGCGTTGCGGTTTCGCTTTGCTTCGATGGCCCATTTGAATCCGCAGGGATGATTCTCGGCAGGATTACCGCCCATGATCAACATCATGTCGGTGTTCTTGATGTCGATCCAGCCATTGGTCATCGCCCCGCGTCCAAACGTTGGTCCCAAACTTGAGACCGTGGGGCCGTGTCAAACACGGGCTTGGTTTTCTAAATACACTAAGCCCAGACTCCTCATTGCTTTCACTACCAAATAATTGAATTCGTTGGTGTCGGTGCAGCCGCCAATAAAGGAGATGCCTTCGCAGCGATTTACGGTGCGGCCGTTCGCGTCCTTTTCGACGAAAGAAGCGTCGCGGGTCTTCTTGGTCCACTGCGCAATCTCATCGAGTGCAGTGTCCCAGGAAATGTCCTGCCAGTCCGTCGCGCCGGGGCGCCGAACTTGCGGCTTCGTAATCCGCCGCGGATTGAGGATGTCCTGCTCGAGCGAAGAGCCCTTGGGGCACAACGTCCCGCGATTCGTAGGGTGATCGGGGTCGCCTTCGACGTGGATCACTTGCGGCGTGACGTTCTTGGCCTTGTCGCCGATTGTGTAGATCAAGACGCCGCAACCCACCGCGCAGTAAGGACACGTCGAACGCGTTTCGGCCGCGCGCGCGATTTTTAACTCTTTGAGCTGGGCGTAGGCGGGCTTAAGGTCGAATCCAAAAATAGTCGCGGCAACTCCGCCAACTGCGGCAACCTTGAAGAAGTCCCTGCGGGATGCTTGCATCCGGGTATGCCTCCGGTCCGGTCCGGAATCGGCGGACGGTTATTTATTAGTCTTTGGTGATTCGTTTGTCAACAGTTATGACAGGACCGGTAAGTAGCGGCGCACCCGTATTCACACCACTGTAATAAAGCCAGGGGGGCTTCCGTGGTAGCGCGAAATGGAAGGTTGCCTTCACCACAATGTTCCGAAGGTTGGCGAAACGGGCCAAGGGTCAAAGCGGCGAGTGAACGAACGGCAGTCGGATGTCTGGAATCCTGCCTTGCGGAACCATGCGAATCAGCGCCTCCTTTGTGCTTCCGCAAAGCAGGCCTTGGCGAGTTTCTTGTAGAAGAGAGCCTGCGCGTAGCGGTCGGTTTCCTCGACGAGCTGGCCGGAAGCGTCCGGAAAGAGGCGGGCGTAGTAATACTTTCCCGATAACAATTCGGGAGCGAAAATGAGCACGTCTCCCGGACGCGCGGTGCGAAGAAAACCAAGCATCGCCCGAATCCAAAGTTCCTTGAAGTCGTCGAGATAATTCGCGAGTCCATGGGCCTGCGCGGGCCGCGAATTCGAATTCTCCTCGATAGGCACCTGCATGCAGCCGGGACTCGCAATTCGTCCGTGCAGGAACCCGGTGCGCGCGAGGATTGGCTCCATGAAGGTGAGTTTCATGAACACATCCCCGTAAACAAGTTCCTGGCCGCAATAATAGTGGCTGAAATCGCCATTAAAACGGATATCCGGAAACTTTTTGGTAATTTGCACGGTTCGCCACAGATCTTGAGTGATCGTTCCACGATGCGTCTCGATAAAGATGGGCAGGCTGTGCTTGTCGGAAGCTGCGAGAACGGCGTCCACTAGACGAAACACGTCCGCATCGTCTTCCAGTCCCCAACCGACGTGGACGGTGATGCAGCTATCGCCGCGCTCGACGTGTTTGGCGGCGACCACGTTAGCGTCGGCGGGTGTGCTGACGCGATCAAGGCCGCAGTGCGGCAGCGGGGCGGCAGCGAGCGGAGGATCATCGTTGGTCAGCTGTACGCCTTCGAAACCGTCAGCGATGAGGCGCAGATAGCGAGGCAGGCCGTCGAGTCCGGGCCAGATGGAGCCGGGGCGCAGATCGAGCAGGTTGTCCAGGTTGAGATAAACGCGAAGCTTCGGAGCATCGCTCGAACCATCGTTGAGGAGTTGAGACATGGATTTTACTCAGAACTCGTCGTACGAAATCTGGCTGGCCGGGACGCCAATCTGGGCCAGCATTTTGTTGCAAGCCTTGATCATCAATGGCGGACCGCAAAGATAGTATTCCGCCCCCTGCGGGTTGGGGTGCTCGCGCAACTGCTTTTCCAGGACGACTTCATGAATAAATCCGCGGTGGCCGCTCCAGTCTTCCTCAGGCAGCGGCGAAGACAAGGCAACTTGAAATGTAAAATTGCGGTGGGCCGCCGCCAGGCGCTCGAAGTAGTCTTCGTAGAAGACTTCCTGTTTTGACCGCGCGCCGTACCAGAAGCTCACTTTGCGGGCGGTATTTTCTGTTTCGAGAAGGTGCGACAGATGCGCCCGCAGCGGAGCCATTCCGGCACCGCCGCCGATGTAAACCATCTCGCGTTGGGTCGGCTTGATATGGAAATCGCCGAACGGGCCGATGCCGGAGACGAGATCGCCTGGTTTAAGACTGAAGACATAGCTGGAACCGGTACCGGGAGCGCAGTCCTGCCCCGGCGGTGGCGTGGCGATCCGCACGTTGAAGCGAAGCGTGTTCTCCGTCTGATGATTGCTGGCGAGCGAGTAATTATTGCGCCGCCCGCCTTCGGGGTTGTGGGCGACGAGATCAAAAACGTGTTGGTTCTTCCAGACGGTCGCGAACGGTTCGGGGATATCAAAATCGCGGAAACGGATCGTGTCGTACGCCGGAATATCGAGCTGCAGGTAATCGCCCGGTGTGAAGGTAATTTTCTGGTTGTCATTCGCCGGTTCGAGAACCAATTCTTTAATGAACGTCGCGACGCTGCGATTGCTGACCACGCGCAACTGGTAGGTGCGGCGCGCGCGTGCGCCAACGCCACCCGCGCGTTCGACGTTGATACGAAGCCGGCCACCATACTCTTCGACGGGATAGGTAACGAGGCCGCGGCAGATTGGCGTTCGAGCCGGGGAACCATCCATCAGATTGAAGCGCCCATTATGCTTCGCACATTCGATGATTTTCCCTTTCACCAGACCGTTCGAGAGATGCGCGTTGCCATGCGTGCAAGTTCCGTCGGTGGCGTAGAGTTGGCTCTCGTCGTCACGGTAAATGGCGTAGGTTTTCTTGTGGTGGTCGAAGCGGATCACGTCGGCGCGGCCCAGGTCGCGCGAATCGCACACTGCGATCCAGCCTTCCGCGTCGGCATTTTCAATCGAGACATGGGCACGTTCGTTCGCACGAACCTTCGGTTCGGGAAGCTTGCGTCGGACGTAATACCCGGGCTCTTTCACTTGCCTGAGCATGGTCGGAATAATTTCGCGCCATGCGGCGACGAGGCTCGGATAGGCGGCTGGGCAATCGTCCTTCACCGCTTCATGCAGCTTGGGCAAAGCGTGGTACGGCACGAGGGGGAACATATGATGCTCGACGTGGTAGTTCATGTTCCAGTACAGAAACCTGTTTATGGGGTTGGTATAAAACGTCCGGCTATTGAGCCGATGATCGAGCACATTTTCCGACAAGCCAGCATGATTCGTAAAACTGAACAGGATTCCGAGCCATGTGCCGAACAGGAGGGTCAGGGGCACCATGAGCAAAGGCAAAACGCTTCGGTAATAAATCGCGAGCCCCACGACGGCGGCGTAGATCGCAACATAGATGCGCGCGCGAAGGAACACCTTGGGAAATTCCGATTCGGGTATGTACGTTTTTTCGTCCGGGGTCATCCTTCCGATGGAGTGCAACAAGATGTGTTGGAAGTATCGCGGATAGTTACGGAGATTGAAGAACAGCATGCCGATAGCGACCACGTCCGGCGGGCGCGGCGTGGGTATTTCGGGATCGCGGCCAACGATGATGGTGTCGCTGTGGTGACGGTTATGGCTCCAGCGCCACGGCGTCGATTCGCGCAGAATCATGAAGGACGCGATTTCGTAAAGTGCGTCATTCATCCAGTCGGTTTTGAATGCGGTACCGTGCCCACATTCATGCCAGCGCGCGTCGGAGGTCGAGGCATAGAGCGCGCTGTATATAATGTAAGGAAGAACGGCCCACCAGGAGGGCCAGAGGCGCCAGGTTGCGTAGCCGCTGGCCAAGATCAGCGAAAACCAGAGAAGCGTATCGCGAACCGCTGGTCCGTCGCGGCGCTCGAGCAGGCCGCGCATGGTTCCGCGAGGCACGGCACACTGATACCAGTCTGCTTCGGCAAGCCCTTTCTCGACCGCCAGCGTGGCGTTGATCCCTGTGAGGCGATAGTCGAGCTGAACGAATGGTTCGGAGACGAGATTGGTGTCGTGGCTCATGGTCGGCGAATTTCGGTGAAACGCTGCTCCTTCTTGGAGATTATTGCCCGAGCCGAGCTAATCCGTTATTGCGCTTCCAGAGCCACCGCCGAAAACGCGTAGGCCGTGGCCTGCTGTTGTGGGCATCCGGGACGCAGAATGATGTCGCCGAGCTCTGGAGCGTTCGCCCCGTCTGCGTACCCCTCGCATTCCAGGCAGACGCCTGCGTGGCGGACATACGGTACGCCGGACTTTCCGGTCAGAGTTCCGTCGAGGCCCGAGCCGGTATAGAACTGCAAGTAGGACTCGGTGGTGGATACTTCGATGAGACGCCCGCTGCGGGGATGAAATAAACGCGCGGCTGGGGTGAGTTCGGAATTCTCAACCGCCGCTGCGTTTTTGCGGAGGCGATAGACGTCTCCGTGATTTTGATACAGGCTCGGGGTCGCTTCGCCGAGGCGCCGCGACTGACGAAAATCATTTGCCCCTGCTGTCACCGGCTCAAGCCTGCCAAGAAGGGTCATATGTTCGTCGACCGCGACCGACTGATCGGCATGAATCTGCAATTCATGATCGTCGATCGTGCCGGAGGCCTCTCCCGCAAGGTTAAAGTAGGAATGGTTGGTGAGGCTAAACGGCGTTGGACGATCGGTGACGGCTGCCGTTTCGATCAGAAATTGATTGTCCTGAGTCACCGTGTACGTGACCGTGACGTCGACTGTGCCGGGATATCCCTCTTCGCCGTCCCCGCTGCGGTAAGTCAGGCGAAGCGACGCCGCTCCGTCTGAATTGTCGGCGCGGGTGGCCGCCCAGATTTTCTTGTCAAAACCGCGGACGCCGCCGTGCAGATGGTTTGGAGGGTTGTTCGCGGCCAGTTTGTAAGTTTTACCTTCGAGCTCGAATTTGGCGGCACTGATGCGGCCCGCGACCCGCCCGGTAATAGCCCCGAAGTAGGGGCTGTTCGCTCCATATGACGCGAGATCATTGAAACCGAGGACTACGTCGGCCAAATGTCCATCCCGATCGGGCGCGAGTATGCGGGTGACGATGCCACCGTAGGTGAGCGCTTCAACCACTAATCCGCCCGCGCTCGTCAAGGTCCATGCTTCGACGGCCTCTCCGCCGGGGAGAAATCCAAAGGGCCGGGCGCTCAAATAGGGATGATTGTCCACGCGTCAATTGTCCTAAGCCCGGCTCGCGATGTCTGCTCGACACATGCCCAATAGTTATCGTATTTTGTCTATATGCTGGAAGACCTGAAGCTGGGCAAGAGTTACGACGGATTCATATTCCTGGCGGAGTCCACCCGAAATCCTCCCAAGCTCAAAAGCCACCACCACATCGAACTCGAATTGAACCTGGTGGTGCGCGGGTCCATCACCTACATCGTAAACGAACGCCGCTACACATTTCAGCCGCGGACTTTGCTGTGGCTCTTTCCGGAACAGGAACACCAGCTCGTGGATCGCTCCGACGACGCGCAATGCTACGTTATGGTCTTCAAACCGTCGCTCATCGCCAGATCCTGCCGCACCGCCGCGTATGAGGACTTGAAACACTATAGAGACAAAAAGCACGGAGTCTTGAACACCCTGCTTGAGCCGAGCACTTTCGATCTGATCCGCAAAACCATGGATTCGTTGATGCGCGGTGCACTGGATCCGGACGTGCTAAACCGGGAGGCTGGATTCGGCGTGGGCCCGGGATTTTCGTTCGAGCACGGCGACCCCGACGGGTTGAACGCCGGACTGCATCACTTGCTGTTGCTCTGCTGGCGGAGTCAGCGCACCGGAAATGTGTTAGGCGACGCTGTTGTTTTGCATCCGGGGGTTCGTCGCGCCCTACAGCTTTTGAGCGCGGACCAGTGGGACAAGGATTTTGCTCAATTGGCAAGAGCGTGCGGGGTGAGCGAAGCCTACCTCAGCCGTACATTCCACCAGCAAGTTGGGGTGCCGATGAGCCGCTACCGAAATTCTCTGCGGCTGTCTCGTTTTTGGCAACACTATCGCCGGCCAGAACAAACCACCCTTGCCGAAGCGGTCTATGCTGCGGGCTTCGGCAGTTACGCGCAGTTTTACAAAGTTTTCATACACACCTATGGACGCGGTCCGAGGGCCTGCCTGGCTTTACGGTCCACACCCAATGGGCAGACGGCGGGGATCCCAGTTTCATCGCCCGCACAGTTGAACAAAACACGATAACTCTTGAACAGGTTACGAGAAGACACAGGCCGGCGCAAAGAATAGTCTTGCGGGGCTTGGAGCGGCCCATTTCGACTTTCACTCGCTTCTGCCCGGATCGTCGCCTTCCCTGAGGGGGTAATTGCAAACCTATGCTGGTCTCGCGAACTACATCGGACGGAGCTTCCGAGCGCTCGATCGCTGCCCCGCCGGGCGTCACGGGTGTAGTGGCCAGGAGCGCTGCGGTCGCGGCGCTGGGCGGTTTGCTGTTTGGGTTTGATACCGCCGTAATCGCCGGAACAACCCAAGACCTCACGCAAGTTTTTTCACTGACGCCGAACACACTCGGCATAACGGTGTCGAGCGCGCTGTGGGGCACGATCGCCGGGGCAGCCTGCGCCGGCTACGCGGCGGACCGCTGGGGCCGGCGCGACAGTTTGCGCATCATGGCGGCGCTGTATCTGGTATCCGCGCTCGGGTGCGGCCTCGCTTGGAGCTGGCCGGCGCTGTTGTTCTTCCGAATCCTCAGCGGCATCGGAATTGGAGGGTCGTCCGTCCTCGGCCCCATGTACATCGCCGAGATTTCGCCAGCGGCCTGGCGCGGTAGGCTTGTCGGCGTCTTTCAATTTCTCCTCGTTGTTGGAATTCTAGCCGCGTATCTGTCGAACTATGTGATCAGCCTGCAATCACTGGGTAGCGCCGAATGGCGATGGCAGCTCGGCGTGGCGGCCATTCCGTCGCTGGGCTTTTTACTGCTCCTCTTCACGATCCCCAGAAGCCCCAGGTGGCTCGTCAAAATGGGGCGGCTGGCGGAAGCACGCCAAGTGCTCGTGAAAATTGGCGAGCCAGACGTCGAACGCGAGCTGGCGGATATCGCCCGTTCGGTCGTCGAGCCGGAACGCGGACATCAGAATGACCGTCTCTTCTCCCGCGCCCATCGCTTCCCGATTTTTCTGGCCGTCAGCATCGCCGCGTTCAGTCAGTTTTCGGGCATCAACGCGGTCCTTTATTATCTCAACGATATTTTCGGGGCGGCCGGATTTACCCGAACGTCGGCTGGCATACAGGCGGTGGTGATAGGAGTCACCAATCTCCTGTTCACCGTATTGGCGGTGTTGTTGATCGATAAAGTCGGGCGAAAAATTCTGCTGCTGATCGGTTCAGTCGGTCTGGCAGTCACGCTTAGCGGAATAGCATTTATCTTCGCGACGCAAAGACACAAGAACGTTTTGCTTTGGCTGCTGATCGCCTATATCGGATCGTTCGCGTTTTCTCTGGGAGCGGTAACCTGGGTTTATATCAGTGAAGTCTTCCCGAACGCGGTTCGAGGGAAAGGGCAGAGCCTGGGCACATTCACGCACTGGGTGGTGAACGCGGTCATCGCGGGCGTGTTCCCGGCGCTTGCGGCCAGATCCGGCTCGGCACCCTTTGTATTTTTCGCGGTGATGATGGTGGTGCTGTTCTTTCTGGTGCTCGTGCTCTACCCGGAGACCAAGAATGTGCCGCTGGAAAACCTCGACTGCTTGGTGCCGGCCTCGCAGGAAGAAAATTAGCAGATATTAGGTTCGCCAGGTGGTGAACCTGCGCGGTAGCAAGATGGAAGCAAGTAAGCAACGCGGAAATCAGAGGATCGGATATGAATCGACGTCAGTTTCTGGGGCTGGTGGGTATTGGCGCGGTTTCCAAGTTCGAATTTCCGAAATACGCGGATGCGGCCCCGCCCGAGGCGCCGCACACGACCGGAGCCGCCCAAGTTCGCGGCTCGAAAGCCTACGGCTCAGGCTATTTCGGGGAATGGATTAGCGATCCGTATGGCTTGCCGGCCTACCGCTACACCTGCAATCAGATTACCGACCCCAAGGCCGTTTCTCCCACGCACCAGGAATGGCGTGGTGCGACCGATCAGACCCATCAAGTCGGAAACGATCGCCTGGTTGCGGCGGTCTCGAACTTCGGATACGTGCAGGTGCGCCAGGACGAAGGCTCGCCGAAATTTCTCAACGACTTTTCCCCTGAGCATTCCCATTTCGGAGGCGGCATCGGATTCCTCACGGACGGAAACGAAATCCTCGGCACCTACTATCCAGGGCGCGCCGAATCCTTCCAAAGGGTTCACGGTGAGGGCTACTTCCAAAAAATCGTAACGGGAAGGAACTACGCAGTCGACCAGGTCATTTTTGCGCCTTTCGGAGATGACCCGGTGTTGATTTCAGCAGTCACGGTCACGAATCATGGCGCTAGCGAAGCGGATCTTCGCTGGGTCGAATATTGGGGCTGCCATAATTATCAATTTTCGTTTCGGTCGTGGATGCAGGGAGACATCGCACACGCCGTCTATACTGCCGACCTGCGCCGGGAATTCGGTGGCCGTTTCGCGCACGAATTTCGCGTAGCACCAACCGGCGCCGGCTTGATCGAATCGCAGAAATTTCTGGGACGTTCGCCGCAAGACATCGCGCTGTGGGAACAGGTTCAGTCCTCGCTTAAAAAGGACCCATCCGGATTTTATGGCGGGCCGCTGCCGGATTTCGCGCTCGGCGCTTCGATGGAAGACCTGAATCCTCCGCGCACTTTTCTCGTATCCCTCGACGCTCCCGCGGACGGCTTCGCAACCGATGCCGCGACCTTCTTCGGCAGCGGCGGCGGCGATCTGCCTTCTGGATTTTCCGCCAGGCTAAACAATGATCTTGGTTCTAAAGGTCCCGCGAGCGCGATGCTGCTCGAACGCTGCCTGAAATTGCGCCCCAAGGAAAGTCGCACGCTCTTCTTCATGTATGGATACTTGCCGCAAGGCTTCCAAATCGAAAGCCTGGCGGCAAAGTACGCGGCGGATCCCGCCAACGCTCTGGCGCGTTCGAGCGCCGCATGGAAAACGGACGGCTTGCGCCTGAGCATCCCCGCCGAGCCCTGGGTGGAACGCGAGACTTCCTGGCACAACTATTACCTGCGCAGTAGCCTGACCTACGACAGTTTTTTTCATGAACCCATCTTGTCTCAGGGCCACGTCTACCAATACCTCATGGGGTTTCAAGGGGCGGCGCGCGATCCTCTGCAACACGCGCTGCCTTTCGTCTTCACTGATCCTAAGATTCTCAAGAGCGTGATTCGCTACACGCTGAAGGAAATCCAGCCCGACGGAACGTTACCGTACGCCATCGTGGGCAGTGGTGTGCCGATGCCCGCCATCTTCCACCCCAGCGATCAGGAAATGTGGCTGCTGTGGGCGGCGAGCGAATGTGTGCTGGCTACGCGCGACAAGGATTTTCTCGAAGAGAAAATTTCCGTGTATCCGGGCCAGAAGCCTAGCGCCACCGATCCCACGATTCGCGAACTGCTGCATCGCACTTTCATTCATCTCGTCCAAGTCATCGGCGTCGGGCAGCACGGCCTCATGCGCCTCTCGAACGGCGATTGGAACGATGAAGTCGTGGTAATGCGCGGGTCAGCGGATTCGTTCGAGGGAATTCGCCAGGTCGGCGAAAGCGTTCTCAATGCAGCGATGGCTTCCTACGTTCTCGACTACTATGCGCGGATGCTCGCGTATGTCGGCCAGACGACGGAGGCTGAGGAATCGCGCGCCAAGGCCCAGGACCAGCGTGAAGCCGTTCGTGCGTGCTGGCAGGGAAAGTGGTTTCGACGCGCCTGGCTCGGCCCGCAACTCGGGTGGCTCGGCGACGATCACATTTGGCTCGAGCCACAGCCCTGGTCAATTATTGGAGGAGCCGCCACGGCGGAGCAGCGCGCCACGCTGGTTACGTCGCTCAACGAACTCGTGCGTAATCCGTCGCCGATTGGCGCTATGGTCCAGAGCCAAGGCGATCCTACGATGCGGAGCGCGGTCGGAACCATGACCAACGGAGGCATCTGGCCTTCCATCAACGGAACATTGATCTGGGCGCTGGCTTTGGTGAATGGCGCTCTGGCCTGGGACGAATGGAAAAAGAATTCGCTAGCCGTGCACGCCGAAAAATATCCGGAAGTCTGGTACGGCACCTGGAGCGGGCCGGATACTTACAATTCGGTCCTGTCAAAATATCCGGGCCAGACTATGTTCGTCGAACAATCGCCCAACGATCACAGCCCGCAAGCCGAGTGGGGAATGAACTGGACGGATTTTCCGGTGATGAATTTGCACCCGCACGCCTGGCCTCTATACAGCAGCTCCAAATTAATGGGCCTTGAATTCCATGAAAACGGAATCAGCTTTCAGCCGGACCTTCCGCTCGCGGAGTACGAATTCGCCTCACCACTGTTAGGTTTCAAGAAGTCCCCGAACGGATACTCCGGCTGGTACGCACCTTCAGCGGCGGGACGCTGGGAGATTGCGCTCAAGGTCTCCCGTTCCGAATTAGCTCGAATCCACCAGGTGCGAATCAATGGGCGAACGGAGACGCTGCAAAATTCCAGCCCGATCCTTCTATTTGCTGGCGAGAGTAAACTCGGCACACCCCTACGCTGGGAAATCATCTCAGGAGTAGATACGTCCTCGTAAACAGGCTTTCTTCCATTTCGGGTAACGAATTTGAGTTCCCTCAGGATGTGGATGAATCACGAGCGAAAATCTTTGGGGATTGGCCAATAACCTATTCGCCCACGGCGCGGCCACAGTCGGGTTCAAAAAAGCGGAGTCCGGCACAGGAATGAATCAGCTGAGTGCCTTGCGATCAGGGAAGAAGTTGGTGAAGGTGACCGGGATCGGACCGGTGACCCCTTGCTTAAAAACAAGAGAGCCGCGGATGTTGGCCCTTTCCCTTCTCTTGGTTTCTAATGTTTTCAACAGTTTGGTCGCTCAAAGCTAACTCGATTCTGTTGGACACAACGCGTTCATGCACAGTTCGATTCCCGCAAAGGGGTCGCGACGAAATCCAAACACGTCACCATTTCTTCTACCGGCACTCGCCGGAAATATTGAAAAGTGCACCTTACTGCACATAAATCGTTTTCTCCTTTCGCTAACATATTCCCTCGTGGAGCACCGGGCTTTGAGTCCGAGTTAGAGGAGTTGAACGATATGATGACGAGCCGCGCCTTGTGTTCAATTGCCGCGTTGACGTTGCTGGCGGTTTCCCAGCCGTTGGCAAGGGCCCAAGCGTCGAGCGACTCCGGCACATTGAGTCAGAACCGGTTCGAGGCCGCAACGCCGGAGCGAACCGCTCTGCCGTTTCCTTCGAAGCCCGAGATTATGGATCTCGATCTGAAGTACCATCGCCCCTCGGAACGTGACAAACTGCGGAATTATGTATTCGACTCTTTCGGGCCATATGCATTCCTGGGCTCGGCGTTTAGCGCCGGAATTGCGCAAGGCGACACCTCTTCGAACGCCCAGAATGCCGGCATCCCGCCAGATTGGGGACAAGGCTGGAATTCGTATGGTGCTCGATTTGGAAGCGATTTTGGAATCAACCTCGTCACGCAGACGGCGCGTTATTCTCTGGCAGAGGCCTTCCGGCAGGACACCATCTTTTATCGCTGTGCGTGCACTGGTTTCCTGCCCAGACTGAAGCACGCGTTGATTTCAACGGTTACAGCGCGCAAAGGCGACGACGGGCATCGCGTATTTTCTCTGCCAGCGCTGGTAGCTCCGTACGCCGGCACGGAAGCGGCTGTTTTATTGTGGTATCCGAGCCGTTACGAACCCATGGACGGTTTTCGAATGGGCAACTACAACCTCTTGGCGCAAGTTGGCCTGAATCTGGCGCTGGAATTTATCTATGGGGGTCCGCACACATTGCTGAGTCATCACCACGTGCCGGTGATCTCCAACGCGACCGGATCACATTCAGACCAGCAATAGAGAAAGAAGACGCGAATGAAGGTTCAACGGGAGTGGGCTGCTTTGCAACATTGCTCATCGGCGCAACTAAGTTATTCCTGATTTGTCGCGTTAGCGGACATGTGATTTTGCCCGGATTTCACACCTTCCATCCCAGGAGTGAATTCCACCCGCGCTGGTGAAATAGGTCGAATTTGTCTTGCACCTCTAAAGCCTCTGGTGTGCTCGGCTTATGAAGCGCGGAAGTCCCCATGAAAGACTATTTCAAATGCAGCGACGTAATTCCATTGACAATAGGGTAGTGGAAGCACAAGGTCATTACGGACCTGGGATTCTTCAGTTCACCTGAACACAACGGAAGTTACCTGAACCACCCCTCGCCAAGATAACCAGCAATACATTCAAGGAGACCCATGAATACTATTACACGCAGGGACCAGTCCCGTGGCTTGACGCTACAGGACGAAGTCAATCGTCTGTTCGAAGACAACTTTACTCGCGAACGCTCGGGTCATGCCGACCTAGCAACGTGGGCGCCGGCCGTAGATATCTACGAGACCGAGAATGAATTGGTCGTAAAGGCCGATCTGCCGGATCTCCAGGACAAGGACATTGATGTCCGCATTACAAACAATACACTGACCATCCGTGGAGAGCGGAAGTTCGAGAAGGACGTGAAAGAAGAGAATTTCCTCCGGATTGAACGCACCTATGGTTCGTTCATGCGGAGCTTTTCCCTGCCGAACACCGTTAGTTCCGAGAACATTCGGGCCGAGTATCGCAATGGGGTTTTGACCCTGCATATGGCGAAGCGTGAAGAGTCCAAGCCGAAGCAGATCAAGATCAGCGTCTCAGCAAACGGCAAGTAGTCCGCGGATCGCAGAAGATGGGGCGAAGATTGCTCGTCGTGCCCACGAAGGAGGTTGCCATGATCGAACGCAAAGAAGTTTCCAAAGAAGATATCGCCCACCGCGCTCACGAGCTGTATACGCAACGGGGTTGCGAGCCTGGGAAGGATGTCGAGGACTGGGTCAGCGCGGAAAAAGAACTAGGCGCCGAACCCAACTTCATACCAGCAAGAGCGAGGGCTGCACGTCCAGGTCAATTCAATTGACGTGAAGCGAAAGGAAGGGGCGGCAATTCCGCCCCTTCCCACTCCTCCAAACTGTCGCTGATCTTGAATCAAAACGTTCTCCCGCACCTGGAGGACAGCGACCGAAGTCGTGATACGTCGCGTTACTCGACGAATGAAATCCACTTGACCAACACCCACGATTCTCACTGATCGGGTCAATTGGACGTTTCAGGAAAATGGTATCACTTCTTCGAAAGCTCGCCCTTGAAATGGCTTTCAACATCTTCACGACTAAGCGGGATTCTTGCCTTGGTTAATACGACCGAATAGACAACCTCATTACCCGCTAGCTGAGCGGTGATAAACGCCCCGTCGTCCGGCAGTGCCAGGTAGATAAATTTAACTTTTCTGCCGTCTTCAAGTGTCTTGATCCAAGCTTCTTCTCGCATTTTTGTGTCTCTATCAGCCGAGATCGCTGTATGTCGCAAATATACGCGGTACGCCGCCGGAAATCATGCATTGGGAACGAACGCGGCGGGCTAACTCCCGATTCGTCGGGTTGTCTCAATGGGTCGATGCAACACCATCTGACATAAAACTTCTGTTCAGAGGTGGTGTGCATGACGCAAGGCAGATACGTAGCACTTTCTGTGGCGCAGCGCTATTTGATGCGCTTGTCGTTATCTGGTTGACACGTGACGCGATGCCGTCGACCGAGGCCCTAACCAACCCCCGTCAAAACCGGCGCGACGCAAGCCAGCGGCGAGGTATGGGCAGCCTCGCATCAATTGCCACACCAATCCGCTCCGATAGTTTTCGATCATCAGGATTATCGGTCCTTGATTCAGCCCGCAGTGCCAGGGCGACACCCAACCGTGTGGATTGCCGGGCTTTTCCGGGTACGTCGCGTTGAAAGATTCTTTGAATCCGTACGGGTTCCGCTGGGTCAGTTTAACCTCGCGTATGTAGTAGTCCAGGGCGGGCAACACGATTTCGGGAGCGAACGGCAGCGACGCCGCGGCAGCCCAAGGCGCGACAGTTCCATCGTCAGGCCCGTAGGGCACGCCACGTCCGACGTAGCCGAAGAATTGACGCTCAATGCCGTTCACTTTGATCGTGGCGGGGCCGGGACCGACGCCTGCAGTAAGTCCCCAGCACTTGCGCGCGTAGCCCTCGAACTTGAGCGGGTTGTCGATTGCGTACTTTTGCTGCGCATAAGTTGCGCGGCGGCTGTTCTCAAAATAGTCGATGCCCTTCTTGCGCATGAAAGCGTCCTGAATATCGCGAAAATCAATCCAGGCATGCGAGAGCTGATGAGTGAATAAAGGTCCGGCGTACAGATAGTCTTGTCCACAACAGTGCTCCCACTTGTAAGTGGAAGCCCACGCGGCGTAGCTACTCTTGGGTGACGGATGTGCCGGCGAACCTAGTGCGAGGAAATACAACAGCAACGCCTCATCGTAACCTTGCCAACGGTACTTGATGAACCCGCTTTCGGGTTTCCATCCATGCGTGATCGTTGCGCCGCCATCTTGCGCCCACTGCCAATCGGCGCGTTGATAGAGCGCGTCCGCGAGCCGGCGGATTTCATCTTCGTCGGGCGTACCGGCGGTGAAGTACATTCCCGCCGCGAGCGCGCCCGCGAGCAGAAAGGCACTGTCCACGGTGGATAGTTCGCATTGCCAGGCGCGCCGTCCGGTCCGCATATCCAGAAAGTGATAGTAGAAGCCGTGGTAGCCAGTGGTGTTGGGTGCGGGGCCTTGCGGACTATTCCAGAAAAAACGCAGTGTCGTCAGCGTTCGTTCTATCGCTGCGAACCGCGCCATGAAACCACGCTCGACGGCCACCGGGTAAGATGCCAAAGCCAGTCCCGTGGCGGCGATGCTCGCGGGGCAATCTTTTTTTGTCCTATCTCGTACGAGCCCATTCTCCAGATTCGTTTCATGCAGAAAATAGGCGAAGGTTTTTTTCTGAAGCTGATCCAGCATCGCGTCACCGGATGACCGTTTGGCACGAGCTGCGCGAGTTTGAGGAACTTTTGCCATGCGCTTATGCAAATTCGATCGTGATCGCCGCAACGCCGTGAGGCGGCAGCGCCAGCGACAACTCTATATTCGGCTGTTCATACTTCCAAGGCTGGGGTTGCTTTACCAGGCATGAAGTGGCCTTCAACTGTTCGACCTGGACCGCGTTCAAGTAGTTTGGTTCGCCCATGGTCTCCCACAGCTGTCGTGCGTCGGCATGATCCTGGTCGATTCTCTGGATGTAGACGGCGCGGGGTTGCGGGGCGCCGGTGATAAGTAGATTCGTTAGTTCCGTGTGAATGGGATGCCGGGGCATGGCGTGGTTCGTCGCCAGAATCGTCACCGCTTTTTCTTTTCGAACGACCCAGGCGTCCACGGTGTCATGTTCGCCTTCGACGCCGAGCATTTCGTTGCCCAGGCGATGCAGCAGCTCGAAAGCCCGGTAGATTGGCTTGGCGATCCCATGAATGTTCAGCAGGCCGAACCCACCCTGAAACGGAACAGATGGAAAGTAATTCTCGGCGAAAATATCGCTGAAGGTCCAAAAGGCGTAACCCTGCACGAGCCCTGTCGCTTCCATAATGATCTTGGCGGCATATGCGGCGGCAAAGGGTTCGTCGTGCAGCCGGTCGCGCGGATTGGACGAGATATTCCATTCGGTGTAGTACACAGGCAAAGCACCCGCGGCATCACGCGTTTTGCGAGCGTCGTCACGCATGACGTGAGGTGGTGCATGCTGCAATTGTGTCGCGGTGTCCGCACCTATCTTTCCGAAGGCATCCGTGGGGTAATGGTGAGTCGTTACGAAATCGGCCGGCACTTTGTTCTGTCGGCAGAATTCGACAAACTCGGAAATCCAAGCATTCTTGGCGGTGACGGGGCCACCTACTTTGAGCAAATGATCCACGCCTTTGACCGCCTCCACGGTTAAACGGTAGAGTTTGAAATATTCCTGTTGAGTTCCAGTCCAAAATGCCTTGAGGTTCGGCTCGTTCCAAACCTCAAAGAACCATTCACGCACTTCCTTGGCGCCGTAGCGTTCCACCCAATGGGCGATCAGCCTGCCGATCAGCGTTGCCCACAGTTCATAGTCTTTCGGTGGGGTTACGTTCGCTTGGTAGCGAAACACAGTCGTGTTGCCGGAGGCTAAGGCTCTGGGCATGAAACTCAACTCGACAAAGGGCCTCATTCCGATCGAGAGAAGAAAATCCATTATTTGATCCACATTAAAAAACGAGTACAGGAGTTTGTCTTCCTCGCAAATGATCGTATCCATCCCCTCTGACAGCAGGGCATGAAAGCGAACGTGTTGAAAACCCAATTCGTTGTGGCAAAGCAGAAGCTGCGATTGCCAGTCCGCGCGGAGCGCGAGGGGCGCGTGGCCGCTGCCAACGGTATGCTCCCAAAAATGTACAAAGGGTTTCCCTACTTGCGCAAAATTGCATGTGAAATCGGGCATTCGTTCTCCTTACGACTCGTCGCTGTTGAAGCACAGGTGCGCAAACGCATAACCTGGATCTTTATCTCGTCCTGTGCGGCATAGAGGCTTCGCGCGGATGCACGAAGCGCAATCCTGTCCGTACCCGGAACAACCGCGATGGTTTTTACAAATGTCTCCATCAGCAGTAGCCTGGTGGTTCTCCCGCAGTTATCCGGACGTCTCCTTGGACGTGGGGTTATACCAACGGCCGTTTGAAGCGATCAGTGCATCGGCCGCTTTTGGTCCCCAGCTGTGACGCTTGTACGGGAGAGCGCGGTGATGTTTCTTAAGCACTGGGTCGACGACGGCCCATGCTGCTTCAACTGCGTCCTCACGTGTGAAGAGCGCTCCATCGCCGATCATTGCGTCACCTAACAGGCGCTCGTATGGCGATTCCTCGCCCGGCTGTTGGTCGACCAAATAGAGTTCCCGTTGTTCACCAACGAACTCCTTCCCGTCGCGCTTGACCCGAGCCGAGAGGGCGATGGCGGAGTTTGGGGAGAGCTGGAATCGCAGATAATTGCCAGGGCCAGTCGCCGGCGTGGAGTCGGCGAAGAGTTTTTGTGGAGGCGGTCTCAACTCCACCAATACTTCCGTCGCGTTTTCAGGCAGGTATTTGCCAGAGCGCAAGTACCAGGGCACGCCCGCCCAGCGCCACGAGTCAATGAAGAGACGCAAGGCGCAGAAAGTTTCAACGTCAGATTTTTTCGCCACATGTGGCTCTTTGCGATAACCAGCGTATTGACCGCGCACCAAATCTTTCGATTTCAGGGGACGCATCGCTTCAAACACCTTGGCTTTCTCGGTATGGACGGCTCCAAAGTCCCTGTCGGCCGGCGGCTCCATCGCCAGCAGCGCGACGATCTGAAAAAGGTGGTTTTCGACCACGTCGCGCAGACATCCCGCGGTTTCGTAAAACGCGCCACGGCCCTTGATGCCAAATTTCTCGGCTAGGGTTATCTGCACGCTGGCCACGTAGTTGCGATTCCAGATCGGCTCCAGGAACGAGTTCGCGAAGCGGAAATAGAGGATATTCATGATCGCTTCCTTACCGAGGAAGTGGTCAATGCGGAAGATCGAGTCTTCCGGGAACACCGCCAGAGCGGCACGGTTGAGTGCCCGCGCCGAAGCCAAGTCACGTCCGAACGGTTTTTCGACGATGACGCGCGCGTGCTCGGCCAATTTCGCGGCACCAAGACCTTTGATCACGGTCTCGAAAAGCGAAGGCGGAATGGCGAGATAGTAAGCTGGGCGGCGAGCCTTGCCCAACGCCTCTTTTAAAGCCGTGAACGTAGCGGCGTCCTTATAATCCCCACTTATATAGCTGAAATGTGACAGGAGATGGCGCAAGGCACGCTTATCATCGATCCCGCCTGATCGCTTGATGCTGTCCGTCACGCGCTTACGCAGACGATCCAGACTCCATTTCGGAGAGGCGACGCCGATTAGGGGGACGTTAAGGACACCTCGTTTCGCCAGCGCGTAGAGTGCCGGAAAGGTCATCTTGTGGGCGAGATCGCCGGTCACACCGAAGAGGACTAATGCATCCGAATGGGAGGTGGCCATCAGGCGCCCGCTTTCTTGCGCCGCAGCATGTTGGGTCTAATTCGTCCTAATCCGATCGTGCTCAGTTCCATGTGATTCTCCTTTCGCTACGTGACGAGTACAGATTACAGACGTCAGTTGAATTCACAGCCCATTGACAGGATTCCCAACAACGTTCCGCCGAGACAAAGCCTTTTGCACCCGAGGGCTGGTCTCATAGCATCCAGCCTCCTCCAACTCAATTCACCTGGCCAATTCATATTCTTACGCATGATTCCCACGTCACTTCGCCAGCGCCTTACCAATGGATTTCAATTCGCGCCGCCGTTTCGGAGTGGTCTTGGGATAGGCCATCTTCAGGTCATTGAAAGCGTCGATAAAAATTCGCGAAACGATCAGGCGGGCGTTCTCCTTGTCGTCTGCGGGGACGACATACCAGGGCGCGTGATGGGTGCTTGTGGCGTGCAGGCACTCCTCATAGGCTTTCGTGTAATCCTTCCAGTATTTTCGCTCGTGAACATCCGCGAGGCTGAATTTCCAATTCTTGTCCGGCTCGTCAATGCGCGCGAGGAAGCGCTTGCGTTGCTCGTTTTTTGACAGGTGCAGGAAAATTTTGACGATTTTGGTGCCGTTACGGTGCAGATGTCCTTCCAGGTCCACGATGGAACGATAGCGTTCCTTCCAAATGTTCTTTTTGTCGCGCAGCCCTTCCGGAAGCTCCTCGGTACGGAGAATCTCCGGATGCACGCGAACGACGAGCACTTCCTCGTAGTAAGAACGGTTGAAGATACCGATCCGTCCGCGTTCGGGAAGGCGGCAAGTGGTGCGCCAGAGAAAATCATGTTTCAGCTCTTCAGCGCTCGGCTGTTTGAAGCTGAAAACCTCGCAGCCTTCCGGATTTACACCGGACATGACATGCCGGATGGAGCCATCCTTGCCGGCCGCGTCCGTTGCCTGAAAAATCAGAAGCAACGCAAAGTGGGCGGATGCGTAGTGAAGTTGTTGCAGCGAGCTCAGCGCTTCTACGTGCTTTTCCAGGAGTTCTTGATACCGCTTCTTCGATTTGCAATAGGGTTTTATCCGCGTCGGCCACTTTTTGAGTTTGACCTTTTCGTGCGGTCGCACACGGAAATCCTTTGAATTGATTTTCATTTTCTTTCCTTCGGCGATGTCCGGTGCGTAGTTCTCGCGCGGCTATTTGTGGGTTTCAGTTTCCGGAGTTTTCGGCGCGGCATTCTCCCGCTGGGCCTTGTCCCATTCCTCGACTTCTCGCACGTCTTCGCGCCCGAGCGTCTCGTAGAGTTCATGGACTCGCTTGACGATGTGAAGATTCAATTCACCGGCCGGCCCGGCTTTAGGTTTCGGCTCAGCGATGGCTTCAGGTTGTGGACTAGCTTCAGGTTCGAGCTTTGGCTCGGGTTCGGCTTTGGGGTTGGTCGTATGTTTTGCTTCCGGCTTCGAGTCCGCGTTGCGGGCCGGCGCCGTTTCGGCGCTGGCTTCAGCCTTCGGTTCGGAGTTGCCTTCCGGATTCGGCTCCGACTTCGATTCCGTCTGGCCTGCGTCTTTTTGAATCTCCCGCTCGGCTTTTTCCCAGTCCTGATCTGCTCGACCACCTTTGCGGGTTCGCTCCTCATAGAGTTCATAGGCGCGCTTGGCGATCTGCGGAGTCAAATCGGGTGGTGCCTTTTCTGGCTTCGCGTCAGGTTTGGCTTCGGGCTTTGACTCTGCATTAGCCGCAGGCTTGAGGTCAGCTTTGACCTCAGGCTTCGATGCAGGCTTCGCCTCAGACTTTTGGTCGGTTTTGGCTTCAGGCTTTGATTCTACCTTGGGCTCGGCCTTGGTTTCAGCCTTGGTTGTTGATCTCGCCTCCGGTTTAGAGTCAGCCTTGACGGGATCAAGAATCTTGTACGCGAGCAATTTCACGCGGTCGGTCAGGAGAGCGCAAACGATGGCGTAGGCCCAAACAAAACCCGCCCAGCGCCAACCGAGGGGCGTCATGAACAGACCGTAGACCGCAATCAGAGTCGCTACCGCTTGGGTGCCGAGCACGGCGACCCACAAAATCCGCGCTGGACGGATGGACCAGAAGGGGCCGCGCGTGCGCGTCAGAAAAATGGTCAGATGGCCGGCCACGGATAGTTTCAGATACATCAGGGTTTGCACGTGCGCGTGGTCGAAGTGAAATACGCGTTCGCCCAAATAAAAAAGACCGAACGCAGCCGCGACCCCGATGACGCCCAGCACTGTGGATATACCCAACACCAGGCGCATGTTCCATGCTTCGGGCTTGTCCGAGTAATGAACGTTGTCATACGCGATGGAAAGGATGGCCCCGTCGTTGAGTACGGCGATCATCACGATCATCACAGCGGTGACCGGGTAGAAGTTAAAAACGAGGATGGCCAGCGTCATGAAGAACAGCACGCGCAACGTTTCGGCGATGCGGTACATGGAATAGCTGTTCATCCGCTGGAAGATGCGGCGGCTTTCCTTGATCGCGTCAATGATTACGGATAGGCCGGGAGCAAGAAGCACGATAGAAGCGGCCGCACGTGCCGCATCTGTGGCGCCAGAAACCGCGATGCCGCAGTCCGCTTTCTTCAGCGCGGGGGCGTCGTTCACTCCGTCGCCGGTCATGCCGACGATGTGACCGTGCTTCTGCAGAGCAGCGACAATGTTGTACTTGTCTTCGGGGAATACCTGGGCGAAGCCGTCGGCCTTTTCGATCGATTCCACCGCCTGCTGAGACTGTTGATTCGAATCGTGCAGCACGGTCGCATCAAGGATGTTCGTACCCATCCCGAGTTGCCGGGCGGTTTCCTGGGCGATGGCCAATTGGTCGCCGGTAACCATTTTGACTTTCACACCCATCTGCACGGCGCTCGCGATGGTTGCTTTGGCCTGTTCGCGGGGTGGATCAAACATCGGCAACACGCCCACAAACTGCCACTTATTTTCCTGATCCGCCCGGGCCACGCCCAGGGAACGGAACCCGCGCGCGGCGAATTCGCTGACGGCTTTCTCGACGGCGGGTTTAACTTCGCCGGCGTTGGTCGCCATCGCCAGAATTACCTGCGGCGCTCCCTTGGCCACGTAGAATTGTTTTCCGTCCGAGCCTTTCACCGTAGCTTCCGTGCGCTTGTGCACCGGATCGAACGGCTCGAAATGCAATACCTCGTAGGCTTTCAGCGCCTTATCGTCCTTCACGCCACCGATGACGGCGAGGTCAATGGTGTCCTTGTCTTCGGCGCGCGAAGCCAGTGCGGCCCAGAGAATGATCTGGTCGGCGGGTGTTTTATTCACGCAGAATGGATCGCCTAACGTCAGCTTGTCCTGGGTCAGGGTGCCGGTTTTGTCCGAGCACAGAACATCCACACCGGCCAATTCCTCGATCGCCGACAGTTTGGTAACGATCGCTTGTTTTTTTGCTAGCAGGCGCGCGCCAACCGCCATCGTCACCGACAAAACCGTAGGCATCGCGACGGGTATCGCGGCCACAAGAAGTACGAGGGCGAACTCCAAAGTGCTGAGAGCAGGATCGTGGCGGAAGAGCGCAACGGTAACAATCACCGCCACCAGGACCACTGCGAGGATGATCAAGTAATTGCCAATCTTCAACACGGCGCGCTGGAAATGGCTGACGGTGTGAGCGCTTTGCACTAGCTCCGCGGTCTTGCCGAAGTAAGTGTGCGTGCCGGTGGCATACACCATGGCATCCGTTTCGCCCCGCTTGATAATCGAACCCGAAAACACCGCGGCGCCCGGTTTGGCGGTGACGGGCAAGGATTCTCCGGTCAGCGCGGACTGATCGACCTGCACCGGATCTCCCGCCAGCAAGCGCGCATCCGCCGGCACGATGTCGCCCAGTTTCAGACGGATCACATCGCCGGGAACCAGCTCCGCTACTTTCGGTTCAACCCACTTTCCGTCTCGCAAAGCTTCGGCTTTGGTCGCCAGCTTGGCCTTCAGCGCCGCGATTTCGTTGCCCGCCTGATGTTCCTCCCAAAATGCCACCAAAGCGTTGGAGAAAAGCAGAAAGAGAATGATGAAGAAATCCAGCCAGTGCCGGACCACGCCCGACAGAATCACGGCTGCTTCGATCATCCAGGGAATGGGCCCCCAAAAATAGCTGAGGAACTTAAGGAATAAGTTGGTTTTCTTTTCTGCGATCTCGTTCGGCCCGTATTGCGCCAGCCGCTTCTGGGCTTCGGCTTGGGTGAGCCCTTTCGGCGATGACGCCAATTTCTTTTCCACTTCCGGCATGGGAAGAGTTTTCAGATCGTTTTTGGGATCAGGCTTCGCATCGGGCTTCGACACTGGTTTTGAGTCCGAAGTCTTTACGTTCGACCCTGGCGTCGGCGCCGGGACTTTTGGCTCGTCGGCTACCGGTTTCATAATAGTTATGCCTCCTGTCTTCGCAATGCCGCCGGTATTTTGGGTTGCGACAT
>Ga0302325_10003438_pt1 | contig 37376 bp, 39 predicted proteins | sample Palsa_T0_2_FD_201948 | JGI IMG/M metagenome (GOLD analysis project Ga0302325, IMG submission 201948) | Peat permafrost microbial communities from Stordalen Mire near Abisko, Sweden - Palsa_T0_2 | ecosystem: Environmental > Terrestrial > Soil > Palsa > Peat permafrost | place: Sweden: Abisko...
CAACCGGGAGCGCCTCGACATGCTGGAGGAAGCGGTCCAGGTGTGCCGCGCCATGTTCACCGGCGACGACGTGAGCTTCACCGGCGCGCACTACCGTCTCGACCACGCTCGCAACCTGCCCCGCCCGGTGCAGGCCGGCGGCCCGAAGATCATGATCGGCGGCGGCGGCGAGAAGCGGACACTGCGGCTGGTAGCCCAGTATGCGGACAAGTGCAATGTCACGGGTGATGTGACCACGCTGGCCCGCAAGATTGACGTGCTGCGCCGGCACTGCGCCGACGTCGGCCGCGACCCGGCCGAGCTCGACGTGACCTGGATGACCCCGCTGATCCTCACGACGTCGGAGCAGAACACCGCCGAGATGCGCGAGATGCTGGCGGCGGGAGGCTCGGCCGCTGAGATCGCCGGGTTCACCGTCGGCCAGCCGCACGAGATTCCCGACCTGATCGCCGGTCACATCGAGGCTGGCGCCGATGAAGTTATCTTCAGCTTCGCCTTCGCCGACACCGAGGGGATAGCCGCGGTCGGCCGCGCACTCGGACTTGACCGGCAGTAACGCCCGCCAGGTTCGGTGAGATCGATGCAGCCGGGTGAGCCCGCGGCCGGGCCGTGGCGGGTTCAGCGGCTGGCCGCCCTGGTGGACTCGCTGACCCGCCGCACATCCGGCTCATGGACCGGACGGCCGGTGATCCTGGCGGTTGACGGGCGCAGCAGCGCCGGCAAGACGACGCTCGCGGCACGGATTGCCGGCCACGTCGCCGGGTCGGCTGTCGTTCATACCGACGACATCGCATGGCGGCACTCCAGGTTCGGCTGGGCCGATCTGCTGACCGCCGGGATCCTGACACCGCCGCACCAGGGTCGCGCGGTTGCCTACCGTCCGCCGCGCTGGATCGAGCACGGCCGGCCGGGATGCATCAGCGTCCCCGCGCGGTGCCCGCTGCTGATCGTCGAGGGAGTGGGCGCCGGCCGCAGTGAGGTCACGGACCTGATCGACTCGCTGATCTGGGTGCAGGCCGACTCAGGCGACGCCGATCGCCGCAGTCTTGCGCGAATCGGGACGCCCGGCGGACCGCGGGCGGCTGGTGACCTGGCGGACTGGATGGCGGAGGAGATCCCGTTCCTCGCCGCGCAGCGGACCTGGGAACGCGCCGGCATCGTCGTCTGCGGCACCCCGCACCTGGCGCACGACCCCGTCCGTGACGTCGTGACCGCCCCGCGCCCGGGCGGCTGACGCGGGCGCCGGCGGCCGACGGCTGGCGGCTAGCCGGTCTCCGTCTCCGGCTGCTCAGGCGTGGTTCCTGCCGGGACCGGCGTGGTTCCTGCCGGGCCGGGCGCGTCGTCGGCGGGGGACTCCGGCGGCAGCTCGGCACTCCGGCGGATGATCCGCAGGCTGTCGTGCAGCGCCTGCCAGACCGTGCTCAGGCTGGCGCTGACCGGAAGGTCACCGCGGATCGTGCCGGGCGGGTCGGCCTGGTCACCGAGCGCGGTGAGCGCTGAGTGAGCAAGATCGACGATCACCGGATCGCTGGCCTCGATCGTGAGCTGCCCGTGGGTCACGCGGACGAGCATCTGGCGCCGGCCGGCCTCTTCAGGCTGCTCATCACTGGTGCCGGTGACGTCGGCATTGCGCAGCGCCTCCCTGGCCCGGTCGAGATCAACGCCGAGGCCGGCGAGGGCCCGGGCGGCCGCCGTGTCAGGATCGCCGAGGGCGGCGAGCAGAAGATGATGCGAGCCGACCGGATGGGGTCCGGCCAGCCGGGCGGCCTCGGTCAGGCTGACATCAGCGGCAGGCGTGGTGCGCAGCTCCGGCGACTCGCCGGGCTCGGCCGCCTCGCCCGGGCTGCCTCCGTACCGCCGGCGCAGCCAGCCCCGGCCGCGCGGGGCTCCGGCTGGCACCCCCGACACCAGGTCCAGCACCGCTGCGCGGACCTCGCTCAGGTCGGAGCTGTGCTCTTTCAGGATCTGCGCGGCGACCCCGTCACCCTCCCGGATCAGCCCGAGCAGGATGTGCTCGGTGCCGATGTAGTCGTGGTGCAGCTGCAGGGCCTCGCGAAGCGACAGCTCAAGGGTTTTCTTGGCGCGCGGAGTGAACGGGATATGCCCGCTGATCTCTCGTTTCCCGGTCCCGACGATCCCCGCGACCTCCTCGCGGGTGCCGTCCAGCGACAGGCCGAAGCGCACGAGAGCCTGGCAGGCAAGTCCGCCGGACTCGGCCAGAATCCCGAGAAGCAAGTGCTCGGTGCCGATGTAGTTGTGCTTCTGCCGCCGCGCTTCTTCCTGCGCGAGCACGACGACGCGACGAGCGCGGTTAGTGAATCTCTCGAACATGGGACCACGGTGCAGCATGTTCTGACCCCCGTCAATACCATGCTATTAATAGGGTCTCCGAGAGGATTGAGGTCGCCATGGACTGGGAGGACCGGCTCGACCAGTGGGAGGCAGAGCTTGACCTGGCCGCTCAGCTCGAGGGCTCGGACTGGGTGACGCTCGAGCGGGCGGCGGCCGACACCGGTGCCAGCCGCGCCGTCCTGCGCACCTGGTACCGCACCGGCCAGATTCCGTCCCGGCTCGTCGATGGCCCGCATGGCCCGCAGCGGCTGGTGCCGCTGGCTCTGGTCGCCGCGCGGGCTGAGGCCTCGCCGCGGCTGCGGCACACCGCGCAGCGCCGCCTCGGTGACGAGGCCCAGCTGGAGATACTGCGGCACCGCGTCGATCAGCTCGAGCTGCGGCTGGCTGCGCTGGAACGGGTAACAGGCGGGTAGAGATAGCAGCGTGCCAGAGTACGTCCTTGATCATCAGTGGGATGGTGAGCGCCAGCGGCTGGCGCTGATGTCCCGGCTGCTCGACCCGCTGCACCGCCGCTACCTGGAGCAGCTGGGCCTTCAGCCGGGCGTGCGCACACTTGAGGTGGGCTGCGGCAACGGCTCGATGTCGGCCTGGCTCGCCGGGCAGGTCGCGCCCGGCGGCCGCGCGGTTGCGGTCGATCTGGACCTCTCGCTGGCTGACGCCAGCGCGCCCGGCCCTGAGTTCCGCGAGGCCGACATCCTCGCGGGTCCCGTGGCGCCGGGAGATTTCGACCTGGTGACCGCTCGCGCGGTGCTGCACCACCTCCCTGACGCCGAGGCCGCGGTGCGGAACCTGGTCGCCAGCACCCGCCCGGGGGGCACGGTGCTGCTGATCGAGCCGGATTTCCTGCCGGTCACTGTCGCCGAGCCGGCTGCCATCAGGGACTTCTGGACCGGCTGGCTGGCCTGGTCGCGAGAGCAGGGGATTGACTACTTCGCAGGCCGGCGCCTGGCCGGAATGCTGGACCGGCTCGGGCTGGCAGAGGTTGCAGCCTCGGCGGAGACTGCGCTCTACAACGGCGGCTCGGCGTGGGCCCGGTACTGGCAGCTGACGGTCGCCGAACTGCGCGCGACGCTCGAGGCCTCCGGCCACCTGGACGCCACGGCGATCGACACCTTCCTCGCCTGCTGCGCCGATCCGGGCTGGTGGACGCAGACGATTGCCTTCACCGTCGTTCACGGTCGCGCCCCGAACCGCGCGGCCAGGCGGCCGGAGCGCTAGCGAACGCAGCGTCACCAGGCCGGGCCTGTGCCGGCCTGGTGGCTGGCGGCCGCGGGATGGCCTTACTTCTGCGGCGGGACGATTACCACGGGGCACTTGGACTGCTGGATGACCTCGGTACTGACCGAGCCCATGATCAGCCGGGCAAAGCCGTGGCCGCCGCGCGGGCCGACAACTACCAGGTCCGCATCCTGCGAGGCGTCGACAATTTCCTTGACCACGAAGCCGCTAACGGCCCTGACCTGAACCGATGGCGGCTTCACGGCAAGCCCGGCGGCGACCCGCTGCGTCATCTCTTCCGCGGCCTGGCGCAGTCTGCCCAGCACGGCGTCGTCTGCCGGGCCGACGACCGGAATGCCGCCCCAGTAGCTTTTGGGGACCTCGTGCACTGCCAGGGCAATGAGGGGGACCTGCAGGGCGGCTGCGTGTCCCATCGCCCATTCAAGCGCGCGCTCTGCGTTAGGCGAGCCGTCCACGGCGACCACGATTCCAGGCATTGAGCGCTCCTCTCGCTGGCCAGGCACAGGGCCCGCTGACCAGGGCGCTTCCTGGCCGCGCCAAGGTTAACAGTCAGCGGGCCGGGCGCGCGGAATTGGCGTCATATGTGCGCCAGGATCGCCGCCAGGTCAGGACAGGACCCGCAGCCGCACGGTCTGGCTCATGGCGCGCAGCTGGTCGACGACCGCGCCGGGGTAGTCGATCCCGATGTCGGTCAGCGCGTACCCGAGGTCGCCCCGGGTGCCAAGCAGCTGGGCCTCGACGTTCACATCGTGCGCGGCCAGCACCGTATTGATCTCTGCCATGACACCGGGGACATTGCTGTGCACGTGCGCCAGCCGGTGCGTTCCGGCGAGCGGCGGAAGCGCAACCAGAGGCAGGTTGACCGACAGCGAGGTCGTTCCCTCCCGGACGAAATCAGCCAGCTTCGCGCCGACGAAGGCGCCGATGTCTGCCTGCGCCTCCTCGGTTGACCCGCCGATGTGCGGCGTCAGGATGACGTTGGGCAGGCCACGCAGGACCGACACGAACTCCTCGCCGGCAGCCTTCGGCTCGTCCAGGAACACGTCGACGGCCGCGCCCGCCAGCTGACCGGACAGCAGATGCGTGCGCAGCGCGTCGTGGTCGATGACGAAACCGCGGCACAGGTTCAGGAACAGCGCGCCCGGTCGCATCCGGCTGAACTCCTTCTCACCGAACAGCGAGCTGTTCGACGGGCGGCCGTCGACGTGCAGGGTCACGATGTCGGACACTTCGAGCAGCTCATCCAGGCTGACGCAGCGCCGCGCGTTCCCGAGTGCGAGCTTGTCGGCGGTGTCGTAGAAGACGACCCGCATGCCCAGCGCCTCGCTGACGACCGACAGCTGCGCGCCGATGTTCCCGTAGCCCACGATTCCGAGGGTGCGCCCGCGGACTTCGTGGGCGCCGCTGGCGGACTTGTCCCACACGCCCGCGTGCATGGCCCGGTCTTTCTCGGTCAGCCGCCGGGTCATCCCGATGATCTCAGCCAGGGCCAGCTCGACCACGCTGCGCGTGTTGGAGTAGGGCGCATTGAACACGGCGATGCCCAGGGCTGACGCCGCGGCCAGGTCGATCTGGTCGGTGCCGATGCAGAACGCTCCGACCGCGAGCAGATCGGGAGCAGCGGCCAGGGTCGCCGCGCTGAGCCGGGTCTTGGAGCGGATGCCGAGCAGCGCCACCCCTGGCAGCTCGGCGGCCAGCTCGGCCTCGTCCAGGGCGGAGGGCCGCGTGGCGACCTCCAGCCCGGCCTCGTCGAGCAGCCGGACAGCTTCGGGGTGGACGTTCTCCAGCAGCAGCGCCTTCACTGGCCCAGGCTAGTCGACGCCGGCTGCGGGGCCGCCGGCCGGCGCCGGCCGGGCGATCCCGCGCATTTGCCGCTTCTGGCGCCAGCCGCCCGGACAGCTCGCAGGGGGCGAGCGCGGGCCGCGGAGTTACATGCGGTGCATTTTCAGGTAGCGCTTCATGTCAGGCACGCCGGCAGCGAGCAGCCAGCCGCCGGTCACGGCGGCCAGCCCGAGCGGGACGATCCACAGCTTGCTGCGAGCGAGCTTCTTCATGTCGCGACCCCCGAGCGAGAAATGCGCCGGCTGCAGCCCACGGCGCAGCCTCCGGCGCTCCGGCGGGCGGCGCGCCTGGCCTCACTGTACGCGGGGCTGCTCGTGAGCGGGCCGGGAAGCGCCACTTCCTACAGTGAGTGCAAGGATGATGTGACCGCAATATTGATCTGCACGCAATGTTATACTCGCTGCATCATGTCTCTCGCACCTGATACTGCCCCGCTCACCGATCAGCGCCCCTCGCTCCGCGAGCGCAAGAAGCTGGCCACCCGTCTCGCCATCCGGCGGGTCGCACTTGACCTCATCGCGGAGCGCGGGTTCTCCCACGTGACCGTCGAGGACATCGCCGCGGCTGCGGACGTCTCTCCGCGCACGTTCTTCAACTACTTCCCGTCCAAGGAAGGCGTCTTCTTCGGGGCCGATCCCGGCCAGGCCGAGGAACTGCACGACCGGCTGGTGCATGACCTGCCCGGCCGCAGCGCCCTCGACGTGCTGCGCGCGGTACTCGGTGACCGCGTGGCCAGAATCGGCCGGGAGGCCGCCGAGCTCGGCGACGATCCCGCCCGCTGGGCCCGGCAGATGAAGGCCGCGCATGCCGATCCCCAGCTGCGGGCGGCCCAGGCGGCCCACATGGCCCAGGTCGAGGCCCGCTTCGCGAGCGGTCTTGCCGAGCGCCTCGGCACCGATCCCGACCGCGATCCCTACCCGCTGATGCTGGCCAGCGCGGCCGCCGGCGTGCTCAGGGCGACCTTGTCGTTCTGGGCCTCGGCCGGCGGCGCCGTGTCCCTTGAGGACCTTACCGACGCCGCCTATCAGGCCTTCGCTGACGGCTTCCCGGAGGACTGCGCGCTGCGCAGCCTGGCTGGCCGGCTGACCTCCGAGTCCACCTCAACCCAGCCTGCCGGGACCCGGCAGGACGGAAAGGACAAGATCAGATGAGCGTGTCCAGCCCTGCCGCCGGAGACACCGCGCTGCCAGGAGGCCCCGGCGGCGACGGCAACGGCGCGCTGCCGGGCCTGAGCCACCGTGCCGTCCTGCTCATCATCGGCGCGCTCATGCTCGGCATGCTGCTCGCGGCGCTGGACCAGACCATCGTGTCGACAGCGCTCCCGACGATCGTCGGCGATCTGAAGGGCGGCTCCCACATCGCGTGGGTTATCACGGCCTACCTGCTGGCGACAACGGTGTCGACTCCGCTGTGGGGCAAGCTCGGCGACCAGTACGGCCGGAAGATCTTCTTCCAGGCCGCCATCGTCATCTTTCTCGTCGGCTCGGTGCTGTCGGGGCTCAGCCACTCCATGATCGAGCTGATCGCGTTCCGCGCGATCCAGGGCCTCGGGGCCGGCGGCCTCATGGTCGGCGCCCAGGCCATCGTCGGCGACATCGTCTCGCCCCGCGAGCGCGGCCGGTACGTCGGCCTGTTCGGCGCCGTCTTCGGCGTCGCCAGCATCGTCGGACCGCTGCTCGGCGGCGTCTTCGTCGACAACCTGACCTGGCGCTGGATCTTCTACATCAACGTGCCGATCGGGATCATCGCGCTGATCGTCGTGGCCAGCCAGGTGCCGGGCAAGCTCCGCCGGGTGCACCACGTCATCGACTACCTCGGCACGATCGTGCTGGCCCTGGCGGCGACCTCGTTCATCCTGCTGACCAGCCTCGGCGGCACGACCTATCCGTGGAGCTCGGCGCCGATCTGGATTCTCGGCGTCTGCGGAGTTGTGCTGGTCGGCGTGTTCGTCCTGGTCGAGCGCAGGGCCGCGGAGCCCGTCCTGCCGCTGCACCTGTTCCGGCTGCGCGCATTCTCGGTCACCAGCATCGTCGGCTTCATCGTCGGGTTCGCGATGTTCGGGGCGATTACCTACCTGCCGGCCTTCTTCCAGGTCGTCCGCGGCATCTCGCCGACCTTGTCCGGCGTGCAGCTGCTGCCGCTGATGGCGGGCCTGCTGCTGGTGTCCATCGGCTCCGGGCAGATCATCAGCCGGACCGGGAAGTACCGGTTCTGGCCGATCGCCGGCACGGCCTTCATGACGCTCGGCCTGTTCCTGCTCTCGCGGATGGGCGTCGGCACGTCGTCGCTGCTGGACTCGCTCTACATGCTCGTGCTCGGCATGGGCATCGGCGGCGTCATGCAGGTGCTGGTCATCATCGTGCAGAACGCCGTCCCGCACTCCGAGCTCGGCGTCGCGACGTCCGGGGCCACGTTCTTCCGGTCGATCGGCGGCTCATTCGGCACGGCGATCTTCGGCGCCATCTTCTCCAATGTCCTGATCGGAAACCTGGCCTCGCACCTGCACGGCGTCCACCTGCCAGCCGGCTTCTCCAGCGCTGACGCCACGCCGGCGCTGCTGTCGCACCTCCCGGCGGCGATTCATGCCGGGTTCGTGGCCGGCTACGCGGAGTCGATTCAGACCGTCTTCATCGTCGCGGTCCCGATCGCCGCGCTGGCGTTCCTGGCCAGCTGGCTCATCCCGCAGGTGGAACTCAAGAAGTGGTCCGCCCCGGAGACGCTCCCGGCGGGCGAGTCCGTGGCGGATGCGCAGGCAGCACCGGGCGGCGAGGCCGCGAGCGGCCAGGGCATCGGCATCGGCATCGGCAGCGGCGCGGACCTGCCGGGCGCCGGCACTCCGGACGCGGTGCGGCCGGGCTAGGCCTGACCTGCCGCGGGCCGGGCGCTCTCCGGAGGGTGCCGGCGCCATCAGGACGGGCCGCCCTGCCGAGGCAGGGCGGCTGGTCCGGCTGACGAGGCGTCTCAGCCGCCGAGCAGCTTGCGGATTCGTTCCGGGCCGGCGGCCAGCAAGAGCGTGGGCAGCCGCGGCCCGGTGTCCCGGCCGATCAGCAGCCGGTAGACCAGGGCGAAGAATGCGCGCTGGGCGGCCTTGAGCTCCGGCGTCGGGGCGGCATCAGCAGGAAGGCCGGCCTGCAGCTTCGGCACGGCATAGACCAGCTTTGACAGGCCGTCCAGCGACCAGCTCGCGTCCAGGCCGGCCAGCAGCAGGTCGAGCGCGCCGCGCTCGCCCGCGCTGAGGGCCGCCAGCGCGGCGGTGTCAGGCTCGTCCGCCAGGCGGGTGCGCTGATCGGCGGGCAGCTGCGTCGCGGCCCAGGTCGCCGCGCGGTCGAGCCGCGGCCGGACCTCGTCCAGCGTGGCCAGCGGGCGCACCGGATCGAGGTCGCTCAGAATGCGCAGCATCTGCTCGCTATCGCCGGTGGTGATATCGGCAACCGAGGCCAGCGTCCGGTACGGCAGCGGGCGGGGTGTCCGCGGCAGCGGGCCGCTGGCAGTGCGCACCGCCCGGTCATAGGAACTGGCATCCAGCACGGAAGCGGTGCCGTCCGCGACCCTGCGCGCGACCGCGTCCCACTCGTCGTACAGCCGCTGGATCTCCTGGTCGAACGCGATCGTGAAGGCCTGCTGGGGCCGGCGCCGCGCGTACAGCCAGCGCAGCACCGGCTCCTCCATGATGGCCAGCGCGTCGGAAGGCGTCGGGACGCCGCCGCGGGAGCTGGACATCTTCGCCATGCCGCTGATGCCGACGAACGCGTACATGGGGCCGATCGGCTGCTGTCCGCCGAAGATCTCGCTGACCAGGCGGCCGCCGACGGTGAAGGACGATCCGGGCGCCTGGTGATCGACTCCGGAGGGCTCGAACACGACGCCCTCGTAGGCCCAGCGCATCGGCCAGTCGACCTTCCACACGAGCTTGCCGCGGCGGTGCTCAGTCAGCCGGATGGTCTCGGCATGGCCGCACGCGCAGGTGTAGGACAGCTCAGTGGTGGCATCGTCGTAGCTGGTGACCGTCGTCAGGTCCCGCTCGCACACCGAGCAGTACGGCTTGTAGGGGAAGTACCCGGCGCTCGTCGCGCCATCTTCCTCGGCGGCCGCGCCGGACCCCTGCGCGGCGGCCTCCTCGGCGGTCGCCTCCTCCGCCGCGGCGTCATCCCCGGCCCTGACGTCCAGGCCTGCCGCGACGGCCGCGGCCGCCGCCTGCCGCGGCCTCGTCCGGTACTGCCCGAGTACCGCATCGATCCGGGCCCGCTCGCGCATCGCGAGCAGCACCTGCGCGGTGTACGCGCCCGAGGTGTACATCTCCGTCTGGCTGATGCCGCGGAACTCCACGCCGAGCCGTGCCAGCGCGTCGGCCATCGGCGCCCTGAAATGCTCGGCCCAGTTCGGATAAGCGCTGCCGGCCGGCGCGGGCACGGACGTCAGCGGCTTGCCGACATGCTCGGCGAAGGACGGGTCGATGCCGGCCGGTACCTTGCGCAGCCGGTCGAAGTCGTCCCAGGACAGGATGTGCACGCACTCGACGCCGCGCCTGCGGATCTCGTCGGCAACCAGATGCGGGACCATCACCTCGCGGAGGTTGCCCAGGTGGATCGGCCCGGACGGACTCAGGCCGGAGGCCACCACGATGGGCTTGCCCGGCGACCGGCGGCCTGCCTCGGCGATGACCTCATCGGCGAAGCGGCTTACCCAGTCCGGGTCGGGGCTGAGGTGTGCCACGGCTGGCTCATCCCTTTCTCAGCGGCAGCATGCTTCGCAATAGCATCACGCCCGTAGCCTACCCGGGAGCCGCGGCAGCGCGGCCGCCACGCCAGCTCGGCCAGCAACCCCCTAGCAGGCCCTAGCCCTCCAGCGCGCGGCGCATCGGGCGGAACTTGGTCTCCGTCTCGGCCAGCTCAGAATCCGGCTGGGAGCCAGCCACGATCCCGCACCCGGCGAACAGCCGGGCGCGGCTGCCGTCGATCTCGCCGCAGCGCAGCGCGATCGCCCACTCGCCGTTGCCGCGGGCGTCGACCCAGCCGACCGGCCCGGAGTAGCGGCCGCGGTCCATGCCCTCCAGCTCCCTGATCAGCTCCATCGCTGTCTCGGTCGGCGTGCCGCAGATCGCGGCGGTGGGATGCAGCGAGGCGGCAAGCGCGAGCGCGGAGGCATCCCGTGCCAGGACGCCGGACACCTTTGTGGCCAGATGCTGATAATCAGCCATCTGCAGCAGGAACGGCTGCGGGTCCACCTGCAGCTCAGTGCACAGCGGCTCCAGCAGGTCGTGCACCGATTCGACCGAATAGCGGTGCTCCTCAGCGTTCTTGGCCGAGGCCAGCAGCGCCCGGCTGAGGGCATCGTCGTCGGCCTTGCTGCCGCCGCGGCCCATGGTGCCGGCCAGGACCAGCGAGCTGACCGCCCGGTCCTCGCGCCGGATCAGCAGTTCCGGGGTGGCGCCGACCAGTCCGGCGCAGGCGAACGTGAAGCAGCCGGGGGAGCGGGCCGCCAGCCTGCTGAGCAGGACCCTGATGTCGAACGGCCCCGAGGCGCAGGCCTGCAGGTCCCGGGCGAGCACCACCTTGCGCAGCTCGCCGGCCTGAATGCGGGACACCGCTGCGGCGACGGCCTGCTCCCACTCGGGCGCGGTCAGGCTCCCGTCGCTCCACCGCACCTCGGCCGGGCTCGCACGGACCGAAGTCACCGGCATGACCGGTTCCGGGCCACCCGCGGTGATCGTCGTCTCCCAGCTGATCCCCGCACGACGTCCGACAATGACCGAGGGCACGATCAGAACAGAGCCATCCGAGGCCGGGTCGAAGGTGAAGCTGCCGAAGGCGGCCGCCCCGGAGCCGGGCACCCGGACCTGGTCGCTGACCGAAGCCCCGTCGAACAGCTCGGCCAGCCACTTCTCGCCGGCTGCGAATCTGTCCACGCCCGCCGGAATGGTCAGCCGGGCAGCCTCGCCCCACCCCACCAGGCCGTCACCCTGGTGAATCCAGGCAGACGCCGACGGGCCCGGGAGCCGGGACAGTAGGTCACCCGGATCGGCAATGCTGACTGTGCTGACAGTCAGACCATCCTGCACGGGCCGCTCCTGGCTCAGGCGCTGTCCTCCCACGGCAGTCAACTCTACGTGCGATACCCCGCCAGGCTGACCGGATCGCCGTCGGCCGCGCTCAGGCCGGGCCCAGCCGCGGCTGGCGGGCGTCTGCCAGGTGCGGCCGGCCGCGGATAACAGCGCGCCCGCGAGCAGGTAGCCCAGCCATGCCATCAGCACACCCGCGACGAGGCTGCCGACCACGTTCGCGCCGGCCTCGCCGAAGGCACCGTCCTCCACCAGCCGAAGCGTCTCGTAGCCGAAGGTCGAGAACGTAGTGAGGCCGCCGCAGAAGCCCGTGCCGAGGAGGGCGAACACGACTGGCGGCAGCCCGAGGTGCCGCTCGGCGCCCAGCAGGAAGCCGAGGATGGCGGAGCCGACCACGTTGACCGCAAGCGTCCCCCACGGGAACACGCTGTCGTGCCGGCTCTGCACGACCCGGTCAGTGAGGTAGCGGGCGGGCGCGCCGGCCATTCCTCCTGCCAGCACTGCCAGGATGATCACGGCGAGGTGCCGCCCCCGGGCGCGTCGGCGGGGCCGTCGTTCCCGCCCCCCGCGGCACTGCTGGTACCCGCGGCGCTGCCGGTACCCGCGGCACTGCCGGTACCCGCGGCGCTGCCGGTCCCGGCGTCACCGCCGGCGTAGGTATGCACGTCCACGTCGTCCACGATGACCAGGCCCCCGGTGACCAGGTCGGCGGCCTCGTCGAGGAAGGCGTCGATCCGCTCGGCAGTGTCGACGATGATGATGGCGACCGGCAGGTCCTCGCTGAGCGACAGCAGCCGGCTGGTGTGAATCCGGGAGGCGGCGCCGAACCCCTCGATGCCCCGGAACACGCTCGCCCCCGCAAGACCGCGCTGGTGCGCGCGGTGCACGATCTCGGCGTAGAGCGGCTTGTGGTGATAACGGTCGGACTCGCCGATAAAGATGGTGATCCGGCGCGCTGGTCCCTGGAGCCTCACTGGCCACCTCCCTCGCCCTGCTCCCGCCAGTCCCTGATCCGGGCGGGCAGCCGGGAGGCGGTTCTCGCGGCCCGCACGCCACACCATACGGCGGCCACTGCCCCGGCGATGCTGCCCAGCGCGTACGCGACCGCGACAGCGGGACTGCCCCCGGTCAGCAGCGTCATCACGGCCGCCGCGTACGTGGAGAACGTCGTGAACCCGCCGAGCAGCCCGATCCCCAGCATCGGCCGCAGCAGCCGGCGAGGCGGCCAGACCTCCAGCAGGTAGACCATCAGCAGCCCGAGCAGGAAGCAGCCGGACACGTTCACCGCGAAGATCGCCCACCCGAAGCCGTGCCCGGCGGGGAAGGCTGCCGAGATCAGGTACCTGACTACGCTGCCGGCACCGCCGCCGACGGCAATGGCCGCGATGTCGGCCGCTCCGGGGCCGGAGGACCGATGCGAGCCGCTGGCCGTCGCCGCGCGGGCGAGCGACCGCGTCCCCTCGGGCACCTGACCTCCCTGTCCGGATTCGTGCCTGCCCTGCGCGGCGGCGCCGCCCGGCCGTCTGACCGCCGCAGCTGACTGTGACCAGAGTAAAGCGCCGTGACGCACGCGAGAGGAGCGGCCGTGCTACGGTAGCGAAAACCCATTAACCCGATTGGATTCATAGGATGAAGACTGAGATCCTCGGCCTCGCATCTGATCAGGGTCATCGCGCGGGAGTCGCCGTACCCTCGGCTGCGCGGCCGGGCGGCATCAGGCTCAGCCCGGCCAGCCTCGCCGAGCTGGCCGGCGAGGTCGCCGCGGCCCCGGCGAGCTGGCAGCCGATCGTGCAGTTCAGCGAGGAGCGCCGCTGGTTCCGCCGGCTCGAGCTGACGCCGGAGTACGAGATCTGGCTGCTGAGCTGGCTGCCCGGACAGCACACCGGCTTCCACGATCACGGCGAGGCGCACGGCGCCTTCGCGGTCGCCCGCGGCGAGCTGCGCGAGACGCTCGCCGCACCGGGCAGCCGCCGTATCCGGCACCGGACGGCCCTGGCGGGCTCGGTTACCCCGTTCGGCCGCAGGCACCTGCACGACGTCAGTAACGTAGCGGCCGTGCCGGCTGTCAGCGTCCACGCGTACTCCCCGCCGCTGACGGCCATGCGCCGTTACGAGATGGCGGCTGGCGGCCTGGCCCACGTGGGCACGGACTGGTCGGAGACCGACTGGTGAGCAGGCCGTCCGGCGCGCTGACGATCGACGAGGTCCTCGCGGCCGCCCGCTCCCGGCTGGCCAGGCTCAGCCCGGCGGGCGCGGCGCGGGCCGTGCGGGACGGCGCGCTGCTGGTCGACATCAGGCCGCAGGCGCAGCGCGCGGCCGAGGGTGAGATACCCGGCGCGATGACCGTCGAGCGGAACGTGCTCGAGTGGCGCTTCGACCCCGCGTCGGCAGCCCGCCTGCCGGCGGCCAGCTACGACCTGGAGGTCATCGTCGTCTGCTCGGAGGGCTACACCTCCAGCCTCGCCGCTGCCAGCCTGCAGGACCTGGGCGTGCGCCGGGCTACCGACATGGCGGGCGGCTTCCGCGCCTGGCAGGCCGCCGGGCTGCCGGTCACCGCACACCCCGGTCACAGCAGCGCGAGCTGAACCGGCCCGGAGGCCACCGAGTCGCCGATCGCGGCCGGGCTGACCGGCTGAGGCCCGCCCTGCCGACCGCGCAGCCCCTTACTGGCGGGAACGCGCCGCGCTCCCGCCGGTGTCGTTCGCCCGACGCCGTGCTGCCGGGCCAGCTCAGCGACCTGGGCGGTGATTTGCCCCTGGTAGCTGGCAGGCGCATAGGCACGCCCCCGATACAGATCGCGGTAGGCGCCGGCGAGCTCCGGATGCGTCCGGTGCAGCCAGCGCTCGAACCACTCCCTGGCTCCCGGCCGCAGATGCAGCACGATCGGCGTGACGTGCACGGCCCCGGCCCTGGCGATCTTCGTCACCGCCTCGTCCAGCTGCTCGGGGGAGTCAGACAGGAACGGGATGACCGGGCCCATCAGCACGCCGCAGGGCAGGCCGCGCTCGCTCAGGGCCGCGCAGACGGCAAGCCGCCTGTCCGGGCCGGGCGTGCCGGGCTCAATAGATCGAGAAAGCACTTTATCGACAATTCCGACGGAGACGTTCAGGCCGACGTCGGTGACCTCGGCGGCGCGGGCAAGCAGGTCGATGTCCCGCAGTACCAGGGTGCCCTTGGTCAGGATCGAGAACGGGTTCGCGGCCTGCGTCAGGGCAGCGATGATGCCCGGCATCAGCCGGTACCGGCCCTCGGCTCGCTGATAGCAGTCGACGTTCGTGCCCATGGCGATGTGCTCGCCTGCCCACCGCGCGGCCTTCAGCTCCCGCCGCAGTACCTCGACCGCGTTGACCTTGACCACGATCTGGGAGTCGAAGTCCTTCCCTGAATCGAGGTCCAGGTAGGTATGGGTATTGCGGGCGAAGCAGTAGACGCAGGCATGACTGCAGCCCCGGTACGGGTTGATCGTCCACCGGAACGGGACCCTGGACGCCTCCGGGACCTTGCTGATCAGGCTGCGCGCGTGCACCTCGTGGAAGGTGATGCCGCGGAACCCGGGCGTGTCAAAGGTGCGCGTGACCACCGTCTCCCGGCCGAACAGCGCCTGCTGGCCCGCCTGGTCGCCGCCGGGGACCGGGCCGGCGACGGTGTCCTGCGGCACACGAAGTGAGTCCCAGCGCATGGCCACCGATACTAGAATACGTATTCGATTAATTCAAATACACTTTCGACGCCAGTCGTCTGGACTGGCCCGCAGGATGCCGCCGCGGGTCCTGGCGGACGGCCCGGGAGTGCACGAGAGCCGACTCCCTCTTGCCGTGAGCAAAGGCCTGGTAAAGAATCGGGGGAGCGGGAGCTATGACTAGCTGCCCGGGACATGTCAACGTCTGGCCGGAGGTGGCGCTGTGGCCTTGTCGATGGAAGAGCAGCGCATGCTGGACGAGATGGAGCGGCAGCTCGCCATCGATGATCCGAGACTTGCCTCGCGCTTCAACTCGTTCGCCCAGCAGCGCCTGCCGGGAGCATTCGCCTCTCAGCGGGCCAAGACCATCAGCGGCGTGCTGGCCCTCGTGCTGATCGCGGCCGTCACCCTCATGATGTTCGTGCTCAGCCCGTACAGCGGCCGCCACGGCACGACGCCGCGAACCACACCGTCCACAGCACCCAAGTCGCACGGCTCGGCTGCCTCGGCGAAGGCTAGCGGCTAGCGGCGAGCCGGCCGGTCAGGACTCCCGCCACAGCTGGACCAGGTACTGTTCCATGCCCTCAAGCTGCTTGCGGCCCTGCTGGAAATCGTCGCTCAGCGGGTCGGCGAACTGCTGGAACAGCTCGCCGTAACTTCGCAGCGCGGCGGCCCGGTTCCTGGTGTAGATCCGTACCCCGTAGTCGCCGACGCCGCCCGACAGCCGCAGCGCCTCGACCGGCCGGTCCGCTGTCCCGGTGTCGACGCTCAGCCGGCCCCGCAGGTAGAGCACGCACTTCGCCTCGTCCTCGTAGCCGTCGCTGAACGGCGGCGGAGCGTCGTCCCACTCCTCGACCGTGACCTGGACGCCGAGGTGCTCCTGAGCGCAGGACACGATGAGCTGATCGCGGCCGGTACTGATCAGCGACTCGGCCGGCGGGACGGGCGCGCCCGCGTTGCCCAGATCCGCGACCGGATCATGCAGCCGGAACATGAGCCGCTCCGGGAAGACCGGAATCTCCAGCCGAAGCAGCCTGCGGCTCACTGGCCCCCCTCGGGCGATGGCACCGTGACAACTCCCTGCCGCGGTAGCGGTGTCTTATAGCTCCCACGGACCGGCTCTCCGCCGACCGTACAGTTTCCCTGGCTTACAGAATGCTCCGAAGTGGGCGAACTTGCGTACACAATCGGCCAGAAAGACTAGCGATATCGGCGATCTATCGCACTACCGGAGTCACGAGGGCTATCCTCCGCCCATGACCGAGCCGGCCGCGGACGTGCCCGAGATTACCCATCGTCACGTGCAGGCCGGCAGCCTGAACATGCACATCGCCGAGGCGGGGCAGGGTCCGCTCATCCTGCTGCTGCACGGCTTCCCGGAGAGCTGGTACTCCTGGCGGCATCAGCTCACCGCGCTCGCCGCCGCTGGCTATCACGCGGTGGCTCCTGATCAGCGCGGCTACTGCGGCACCGGCGCACCGGGCGGGGCGGACGCCGGCGTCGGCGAGTACACCATCCTGCACCTGACCGGCGACGTCATCGCGCTGATGGACGCGCTCGGTGAGGACCAGGCGGTCGTCGCCGGCCACGACTGGGGAGCGCCGGTCGCCTGGCACACGGCGCTCTTCAGGCCGGATCGCATCCGCGGGGTCGCCGGCCTGAGCGTCCCGTACCGGCCGCGCGGCAGCGCGCCCCCGATCGCCACTCTGCGCGCCGCGCTGGGCGAGAGCTTCTACATGGTCTACTTCCAGCAGGCCGGCGTCGCCGATGCCGAGCTGAGCCGGGATCCGGCCGCGACCTTCCGGAAGGTGCTCTGCGGCCTCTCCGGCGAGGCGCCCGGCATGGGCCTCATCCCGGCCGGCGGCGGCTTCCTCGACGCAGCCCCTGATCCGAATGAGCTTCCGCTCTGGCTCAGCCAGGACGACATCGACGCGTACGTCGGGCAGTACCGGGAGGCCGGGTTCACCGGCCCGCTGAACTGGTATCGCAACCTGGACCGCAACTGGGAGCTGACCGGGGCCTGGCAGCACGCGCCGATCAGCGTGCCCGCGCTGTTCCTGGCGGGCGACAGGGACCCGGTGCTGGCCTTCATCAGCCCGGACGCCCTCGCCGCGGTGCTGCCGCGCCTGACCAGGTCCGTCATCCTACCCGGCTGCGGGCACTGGACCCAGCAGGAGCGCCCGGCGCAGGTCAGCCGCGAGCTGATCAGCTTCCTGCGCGGACTCGGCTAGCACTCGCCGCGCCAAACAGGGCCGATGAAAGTCGCGTTACTGGTGCTCTGGCCCCGCTAACCCGGCTTCCACGATGCTGCCAGAGGTGGCCCACGGGCTCAGGACGGCGCGAACACGCCGGGCGGCGGCACGGGGGACAGCTGCGCCCGGTCATCGGTGATCGGGCGCGCGCCGGAGGTGAATCGCTCCAGATCCGGCCCGGCCACGACCCGGCCGGGAAACGGATCCGCGGCCACGCGCCTGGCCAGGTCCGGCGGCGGCAGGTCGCGGTCGGACGCCGCCAGCACGAGGTTCCCGAACCTGCGGCCGCGCAGCACGGCCGCATCAGCGATCAGGCAGGCCGACCTGAACACCGTCAGCGCCGCCGCGGTCCTGGCCCGCGTGTGCGCCAGCGGCGGTCCGTCCCCGATGTTGACCGCGAAGATCCCGTCCGGCCGCAGGGCCCGCCGCGCGGCCGCGGCGAACTCGGCGGTGGTCAGGTGCGCCGGGGTGCGCGCGCCGGCGAACAGATCGGCCACCACCACATCAAACGATCCGGCAGGCAGCTGCTCGAGAATGGCGCGCGCGTCCCCGATCCTGATCCTGATCCGGCCCGCCTGGCCGCCTGCCCGCCGGCTCGGCTGGTGTAGCGGCAGTCGTTCCCGCACAAGGCTCACGACGTCAGCATCGCTGTCCACGGCCAGCTGCCCGGAGCCCGGGCGGGTCGCGGCGACGTACCTGGCCAGGGTCAGCGCGCCGCCGCCGAGATGCAGCACCCGCAGCGGCTGCCCGGCCGGAGCGGCCAGATCGATCAGATGGCCGAGCCGCCGCACGTACTCGAAGTCGAGATAGGACGGATCATCCAGGTCTACGTAGGACTGCGGCGTGCTGCCGATCAGCAGCGTCCAGGCCCGCGGCCGGTCCGGGTCGGCCAGCAGCTCCACCGCGTCCGGCTCGCCCTCGCGGCGCACCGCAGGCTCGCCATTGCGGGCACGCCGGTCAGCCATAGCCCCATTGTCTCCCGGCCGCTGCCTGCTCCCGGCCGCGGACGGGCACCGCCGCAGGACCGCCCGGCTAGTCGACGATGATCTCGGCGGAGTCGGTCAGCCGCAGCTTGCGCCGGGCGCGCTCGTAGAAGGTCGTGCGGCCGAGCCGGACCACGTAGGCCGCGCCAGGGCGCGCCTGCAGCTCGACCCGGTCGCCGGGACTCACCCGGGCCGCCAGCAGGCCGTCCACCTCGACAGCCAGCTCCCCGCTGTCCGGGAGCAGTTCCAGGGCCAGGCTGTCGTCGACCGACAGCACCAGCCCGCGGTTGTAGGCAGAGTGCGGGGAGGCGGGGGTGACCAGCAGCGCCTCGACCTCGGGGCTGACGATGGGACCGCCGGCCGAGAAGCTGTAGGCAGTCGACCCCGCCGGGGTCGCGACGACGATGGCGTCCGCCGCGTAGCTGACAAACGGATTACCGGAGGCCAGGACCGAGACCCGCGCGGTGGCGTGACCGGGGAACCTGACCACCGCGATGTCATTGAACGCGGTGACGACCTGGTCGCCGATGATGGCATCCAGCGCCATCCGCGGCTCGACCGTGAACTCCCTGGCGTCCACCGCCGTCAGCGCTGACGGCAGGTCCGGCACGTCGACCTCGGCCAGGAAGCCGAGCTTGCCCAGGTTCACGCCGAGCACCGGCGCGCGCTGCCGGTCGGCGAGCCGCATGGCGCGCAGCATCGTGCCGTCTCCGCCCAGGCTCACCACCAGGTCAGCGCGGCGGCCGAGCTCGGCATCGGTGACTCCGACCGCGGCGCAGTTCAGGCGGCTGATCTCGGTATCGATACCGAGCACCTGGATGTTCCGGCGCGTGGCCCAGTCCAGCACGGCGGCCACCGCCTCGGCCGAGTCGCGCTTCGGGTGCAGAACCATCCCCACCACGTGCATCTCAGCGGTAACACTAACGTGCCCGGCGCCGCGCCGGGGAGGTCGGCATAACGCGATGGGACCTGTGGTTAAGTGCTGGACGGAAGGACGGAGGAACTGCGATGAAGGCAGTGCGGTTCGACAGGTACGGCGGCAGCGACGTCCTCGACGTGGTGGACGTCCCGATCCCGGAGCCAGGCCCCGGCCAGGTCCTGGTGCAGGTCAAGGCCGCCGCGATCAACCCCGGTGAGGCCAAGATCCGGCAGGGGCTGATGCACTCGCGGTTCCCCGCGACCTTCCCGTCCGGCGAGGGCAGCGACCTGGCCGGGATCGTCACCGCCACCGGCGCCGGCGTGACGGCATTCGCCCCCGGCGACGAGGTGCTCGGCTACACCGACACCCGCTCCAGCCATGCCGAGTACGCGGTCACGGAGGCCGCTGACCTCACGCCCCGCACCGCCGGCGTGCCGTGGGAGGTGGCCGGAAGCCTGTACGTCGCGGGCGCGACCGCCTGGGCTGCCGTGCGGGCCGTGGCAGCTGCCGAGGGCGACACGGTCGTCGTCGCCGGTGCCGCGGGCGGCGTCGGCTCCATCGCCGCGCAGCTGGCCCGCCTGGCCGGCGCGACCGTGATCGGGCTGGCGGGTGAGACCAACCACGTCTGGCTGGCTGAGCACGGCATCATCCCGGTCAGCTACGGCGACGGGGTGATCGAGCGGATCAGGACCGCCGCCCCGCGGGTCGACGCCCTCATCGACACCCAGGGCGGCGACTACGTGCAGATCGCTCTCGACCTCGGCATCTCGCCGGAGCGGATCGACACCATCGTCAACTTCGACGCGGTTGCCAAGCACGGAGTGAAGGCGGACGGGAACGCAGCCGGGGCAAGCGCGGCCGTGCTCGCGGAGCTCGCCGGTCTTGTCGCCGCAGGCGAGCTCGAGGTGCCGATCGCCGGCACGTTCCCGCTGTCGCAGGTGCGAGACGCCTACGCCGAGCTGGCCGGCGGGCACATCCGGGGGAAGATCGTCCTCATCCCGTAAGGCCGGCCCGCTGGCGGGCCTCGGCCCACAGGGCCGCGTACTGCTGTGCCGCCACGCTGCGCGGCGCGAAGGCGGTCACCGGCGCGCGGTGCACCGACATCTGCTCGATCACCGACAGGGCCCCGATCCCGGCCTCCGCGAAACCGGAGCGCTCCGCCGGCAGGTCCGCCGCTATCTGCAGGTGCAGGCGCTTGCGGCGGTCGATCATCGAGAAGAACGGCAGCACGTCCGGCCGGTGGCCGTTGAAGCCGGACAGGAACTCGGTGAGCTGGTCCAGGGTGCGGACGGACAAGGTGGTCGGGATGAGCGGCACCAGCAGCAGGTCGGCGGCGTGCAGCACGCTTTCCGACAGCAGCGAGATGCTGGGCGGGCAGTCCAGGAAGACCGCGTCGTACTCGCTCTTCAGCGGCGCCAGCAGGCTGGCGAGGCGGCGCTCCGGCCGCTTCGCCGCGTCGAGCAGCAGGTCCAGATTCCGGTAGGTAAAGTCGGCCGGCAGCAGGTCGAGGCCGTCGTAGTCGGTGCCCTTGATCGCCGCGTCGAGTGCCTTGGTGCCGCGGATCAGCGCCTTGCCGCCGCCCTTGACCCGGGGCTTGATCCGGAACAGGAAGCTCGCGGCGCCCTGCGGATCCAGGTCCCACAGCAGCACCCGGTATCCGTCCCTGGCGGCCAGGTAGCCAAGGTTGACGGCAGTGGCCGTCTTGCCGACGCCGCCCTTGATGTTGTAGGTCGCGAAGATCTTCACGCCGCCCCGGGCTCCGCCAGCGCCGACAGGCGGGACTGGCTGGCCGGGCTGGCAAACGCGGCGAACCTTCCGTCGAACTCGCTCCTGGCCGCGGCCTGGCGCCGGGCCAGGCCGGCCGCGATCTCGCCCATCGCCAGCAGCGTCGCGGCCGGCGCGCTCCTGGCTGCGAGCATCTGCTCGGCGAACGCGCGGATCTCAGCCCGCTGCACCTCGGCGTCCTGGAACGCGCCGAGGCAGTCCTGCAGCGCCTTCAGCTCCCTGACGGCCTCCCAGCGCTGCGCGGGCTCATGCAGGGACCCGAACATTTCCACCAGGTACCGCAGCTCCTTGCAGCGCTTGCGCAGGTCGTGCAGGCTCTGCGCAGGCGAGTGCGGAGTGATCAGCAGCCCGGCCTGCAGGGCCAGGCCCTGCGCGGCGCTGATCCGGGTGCCGGCCAGCTGCGTCACCGTGGGGCGCTTGCGCGCCGGGCGGACCGAGTCAAGCGCGGCCCGCCAGCTGGCGGCGAGCCGGGCGAACCGGGCCGACCGCAGGCCCCGGACGAGAGTGCGGTGCTCGGCGGCGCGGGTGCGGTCCAGGTGCTCACGGAAGGGGCCGAGCTCGCTCTCGGTCGCCGCGACCAGCCCGGCCGCCATGCCGTCGAAGTCCAGCAGGTAGACGTCCAGATCCCGGCTGGGGGTCGTGAGGTCGCCCAGCCAGCGGAACTCCGGCCGGAACTCGCGGGCCAGACCGCCGGGCAGCGCGCGCCCGCAGAGCTTGAGCGCCGACCTGGTCCACCGCACCGCGATGCGCAGATCGTGCAGGAACTCAGTGTCGATGTCACGAATCGTGCCCGGCACGTTGGCCTCGAGCGAGTCGAGCAGGGCGGTCAGGATCGCCGCCATCCCGGCGGCGGCCGGCATCGACGGGCTGAGCTGCACCGCGGCTGCCTTGCCCGGCCGGTCTCCGGCGTGCTGGCCGGCCAGCGCCAGTGCCGTGTCCAGCGCCGACCCGCGCCCGGCCGAGATCCCCGGCACTCCGGCGATCGCGCGGCTGACCCGGTCGGCAAAACCTGAGTAGCCGCGCACCGGCGTCAGCGTCAGCCTGGGCGGCGCCGGGCGGCGCGCCGGGAAGGTCACCGACATGCGGTCGACCGCGAGCCTCGCAACGGTCTTGGCGTCGTCGTTCAGCGCGCGCAGCTCGCTGACCTTGCTGGTGGCCCTGGCGACGGGGCACAGGGCCCGGATGCCCGCGACCGGCTCGATGAGCTCGCGCAGCGGCCCGGCGGGCAGCGCGCCGGCCAGGCTCGGCCACGCGGGACCCGCGGCCACCCGCTGCGTCGCCAGCACCCCGCCGTCGCGGCCGGTCAGGACCAGCTCAGTACCGTGGCGGCCGGAGACCTGCTCGAGGGTCAGTCCGGCCCGGTAGAGGCGCCAGTCGAAGGTATCGAGCCAGCTGCGGCGGGAGGCGCGTGCGGGGCCCCCGTTAACCCAGGAGAGCCCGCCCGCCAGGCTCGCCCCGCCGGCTATGGCAAGCAGGACGTCTGAGCCCGCTCTCGCGTCGCCGTCGAGGACGAACTCGCGCGAGGTATCAGCCACGCCGGCCACCTTGCTTAGAGATCCGGGCTCAGTAATTCGCTAATAATTCCGAAAAATATCCACTAAGAGACATCCGGGATTAATGCCGTGTTAACCATCCTAGCAATCCCGCGCGGGACAGACTAGCTGCTCAGGTTCGGCCCGGGGGACCGCGCGCGGCTCAGGTACCGTTGACAGTAATGAGCTTGAACTGGACTGAGGTGTCTTCGCTGGCAACCGGCTTTGGCACGCTGGTGCTGGCCGTCGCCACATTCGCGTCCGTCCGGTCGGCCAACCGGGCGGCTCGCGTCGCCGAGCAGTCCCTGATGGAGAACCTCCGGCCGCTGCTGGTGACCTCGCGCCTGGATGACCCCCGGCAGAAGATGTTCTTCCAGGAAGGCCGCCACATGCTGCTGGAGGGCGGCCGGGGCGGTGCCGAGTTCGAGAACGGCGTGGTGTACCTGGGCCTGTCGCTGCGCAATGCAGGCCGCGGTATCGCGGTACTGCACGGCTGGCGCTTCAGGGCGGGTCAGGAGATGAGCCCGGAGAGGCCGGACCCGGCGACGTTCCGCCACCAGGGCCGGGACATCATGATCGCACCGGATGACGTCGGCTTCTGGCAGGGCGCCTTCAGGGACAGCGACGACCCGCAGTACGACGAGGCTGTCGAAGCGGTCAAGGACGGCGAGGTCATCTCCATCGACTTGCTGTACGGCGACAACGACGGCGGCCAGCGAGTGATCAGCAGGATGACGCTGCGCCGCCGCGGCCTGGATGTGCCTGGGCCAGCCGGCCAGCCCGACCGGCCCTGGATCGCGTCTGCCGTCCGGCACTGGAACATCGACCGGCCAGATCCGCGCTAGCTTCCCAGCCGCCGGCCAGCGAGGATGGGAGCTAGCTGGTTCGGCGGACGTAAGGGAGACCCGGGGTGCTTCAGGTGTTCGGCTTTGACCGGATCGGCGTCGTGATCGGTGACATCTACTTCATCGACCCGGCGCCGGCCAAAGGCCAGGAGGGGCCCGAGCGCGGTGTGCGCCTTGAAGTGCGCATGCTGGAGCCCGGCGAGCTGACCGGGTCGATCTACTCGGCGCGGCCGATCGGCATCGCCGAGCCGGTCTGGCGGGCCGATCTGCTGGAGAGCGCCGACGGGCCGCCTGGCAGCCTCAACCGCGCGCACCATCACCCGCACATGCACGGCTGGGAACCAGGCCGGCGGGTATTCGATCGCGACCTGTCCGGCGACCCGGTCGGCTGGGTCGGCACGATGCTGTCCGATCTTGAGGGACTGCTGGACCGGGCGGGTATCACGATAGATGCGGCCCTGGCCGCGGACGCGACCAGCCTGCGCGAGACGGTCCCGGATGTCCAGCGGGCCGTTGCCAGCATGCTGGACCAGGTCAAGGCGGGGCAGCTGGCCACGGCCCCGGCCGGCGACGACCTCGCGAGCGCGCGCGTCAGCTGGCTGTAGAGCAAGACCAGGCGCTGGAGGTGGCGCAGATGAGCCCGACGGAGGCAGTACCCCGGTTCGAGCGGTGGGTGGGCCAGGACTCGAATCTGGACCGGTGCACCCGGTGCGGGCGGCCGCGCTCCGTGCACGGCGACGACTGGAGCTGCCCGTCGCTGCTCCCGCACCGGACGGGCGCAGCGGCCCTGATCACCGGCGGTGCCGGCGCGGTCCTCGGCATCGTGCTGCGGCTGACGGCCGCCTTCGCCGACCGGCAGATCGCGGCCAGCGTGTTCCTCGCCGGCGTGGTTCTCCTCATCGCAGGGCTGAGCATGCTCGGCCGGGACGCCTAGCTCTAGCCAGCGCCCCGCCCGGGATCCTCGCCCTGCCCGGGATCCTCGCCGTGGCCGGCGTGCGCGCCTGGCCCGGCGACCTGCCCGCCGTCCTCGCGCTCCGCTGTGTCCCGTCGCCGCTCGCGCAGCGCGGCCCGCAGGCGCTCGACGTCAGCGCGCAGGCCGGCCAGCTCCGCCCGCAGCTCGCTGACCTGCTCTGACAGTGACGGAAGGGCGGTCCACTCCCGCGCCTGAGCGTCCCGGTCGACGAGCAGCCCGGTCTCGCGGTCGCTCAGCTCCTCGGCGTGCCGGAAGTCATGAGCATCGATTGCCGCCTCCTTCTCACTGCGCACGCGCGCGATGGCCGCGTCCAGGGCAGCCAGATCCGGAGCCATTCCGGCCCGCTCCTCAACCGCTGCCAGCCGCTGCGCGAGTGACTCCAGCTGCGCGCCCGTCTCGCCCGGCCTGCCAGCCGGCCCCGCGGGCGGTATCCGCACCGGCACCCGCGCCCGCGCCGCCCGGCGCACCGGCAGCATCTCCATCACCCTGAGCCGGACCGCGCCGGGCTGGGTGCCGAGGCCGGCCAGTGCCTGCGCGCCGCTGTCGTCCTCGCGGATGAGGCCGAGCAGGATGTGCTCGGTGCCGATGTAGTCGCAGCCGAGCTGCATGGCCTCGCGCAGCGCGAGCTCTAGCGATCTCTTAGCCGGGGGAGTGAACGGGATATGGCCAGAGCTGGCCTTGCCGCCCTCCGTCGTCTGCCCGATCTGCTCGCGCGCGGCGTCCAGGGTCACGCCGAGCGAGGTCAGCGCCCTGGCGGCGACACCGTCGCCACCGTGAAGGATTCCGAGCAGGATGTGCTCCGTGCCGATGTAATTATGGCCGAGCAACCGGGCCTCGTCCTGCGCCAGGACCACCGCCCGTCGCGCCCTGTCGGTAAACCGCTCGAACATGGCTCACCCGCCCTTCGCCCTTAGAGCATTGGCATCCGCGGGCGCGCGAGTCAAGCGCGCGGCGGCCGGACGGGTCTCAGAACGGGGTGGCAGCCAGCCAGCCGCTGAGCAGCGCCGTGTCCCCGGTCACCGTGATCCGCGGGTCGTCCGGCGGCAGCCGGCGCAGCAGCACGAGCAGTAGCGGGCCGGGCGGGCCGGTCGCGGTGGCATCGCCCGAAGCGCCGGAGCCATCCGAGCCGCTGCGCACCGTTACCTGGCCGTCGCTCGCGCTGAGGAGCCAGTCACTGCTGTCTCCGTCGGGCGCCACGGCGCGCAGGCCGAGGACGGCGCCCGGCGGCAGGACCTCGGTGCCCTCCGGCCGCCGCCGGTTCCGCGGATTCGCCACCATTGAGAGCCACTCGTCGATGCCGTCGGCGGCCAGCACCGGGTCGAGCACGACCTCCTGGCCGGCGGCGATCTCACCGTCAGCGCGGTGCACCATCGTCTCGTGTGACTGCCGGCGGGCCCAGAAGCCGGCCGGCGCGATGCTGCCGAACGCCCAGACCGGCGCCGGCCCGGCCGCGCTGGTCGCGGTGATGACCTGCTCCGCCCCGGCCCGGAGCCAGGCGGCCTGCTCGTCCTGGCCTGCCGGGTACTCGCTGCCGGGGACGGAGCTGAACGGGATGCGCTCGGTAGCCCCGCTGGTGACGATCTGCGCTGCCCACCGGTGCACGCGGCCGAGGTGCGCACCGAGGTCATGCAGCGCCCAGCCCGGGCAGCTCGGCACGGGCAGGTCCGGGTCGCGCGTGGCGATGAGGTCCGCCAGCCGCCCGGCGCTCGCGCGGATCTCGGCGCAGTACTGCTCGGGCTGTGGCTGGCGCAATGAGGTCCTCCGGCGGTCTTGCCTCAGCTTAGGCGGGAAGACCGGCAGTGTACCCGGACTCCAGCAGCGTCTTCAGGCCGGATAGGATGACCGGCCAGCCGCTGCTGATGCCGTCCAGCACGGGGCTTCCTGGTTCGAACCCGTCGTGCACGACGGTCAGCCGGACGCCATTCTCTGTCTGCTCGATGTCAAAGCTGACCTTCGACCGCGGCCCCTCGGCGAACCGGGCGATCCGCCCGGCGTCGAATCCCGTGGCCTGCGCCCATTCGGGCGTGAACGTGTGCCAGGTGTAGGCGAGGCGGCGGTACGGGTCTGCCTCGAGGATGACCTGCTCGGGGTCGGTCATCGTCGCGCCCCGGTAGTGCCACACCATCGGCGCGCCCGGCGTCAGCTCGCTGTCGAAGGTCGATCCCCAGTACCTGTCCATGAAGGCAGGCTCGGTTAGCGCCCGCCACAGCCGCTCGGGCGTGGTGGCGATGTAGGTGGTGTAGACGAAGGCGTTGTCGGCCATGCCCGGATGCTCCAATGCTGTCTTCAGGTCCGCGAGCGCGTGCACGCGATCTCGGTCGTACCGGCTGATCCACCGGTCGGCGATGGCGTTGATCGGCTCGGGATTGAGGTAGTGCAGTTTTTCCCGTCCCCGCCAGGCGGTGGTCACGAGACCCGCCGCCTCAAGCACGGCCAGGTGCTTGCTCACCGACTGGCGGGCCATGCCGAGCCCGGCACACAGCTCGCGCAGGCTCTGGCCGTTCTGCGCGTTGAGACGGTCGAGGAGCCGGCGCCGGGACTCGTCGGCCAGCGCCCTGAACACCTCGTTGTCCACCTAGCTGCCTCCGGCTGTCAGCCTGCGAGCCCGTCCTATCATGCAGCCTCTCGGCTGCATGACAAACGATAGGCAGCCGCCTGGCTGCACGTCAAGGTCATCACGCCATAACTTCCGAATCCGGCCTTACCCCGTCACACTGGTCGGTGTGCATGACTTTGATGTCCTGGTCATCGGCTCGGGCCCCGGCGGGCAGAAGGCGGCCATTGCGGCGGCCAAGCTCGGCCGCCGGGTCGCGATCGTGGAGCGGCCGGACATGCTCGGCGGCGTGTGCCTGAACACCGGCACCATCCCGTCCAAGACACTGCGCGAGGCCGTCCTCTACCTCACCGGACTGGACCAGCGCGAGATGTACGGGCAGAGTTACCGGCTCAAGGACGAGATTACGATCGGCGACCTGACCGCCCGCACGCATCACGTGGTCAGCCGGGAGAACGACGTCGTCCGCAGCCAGCTGACCCGCAACCGGGTAACGGTTCTGACCGGGTCAGCGCGGTTCACCAGCGCGACGACGGTGGAGGTGGTCACCGGGGCCGAGCGCAGCCGCGAGGTCAGCTCGGAGAAGATCATCATCGCAACCGGCACCAAGCCCGCCCGCCCCGCCAGCGTGCAGTTCGACGAGCGGACGATCATCGACTCCGACGGCATACTCCAGCTGGACCGCGTGCCGCGCTCGATGGTCGTGGCCGGCGCCGGGGTCATCGGCATCGAGTACGCGTCGATGTTCGCCGCCCTCGGCACCAAGGTGACGGTCGTCGAGCAGCGCGAGAGGATGCTGGAATTCTGCGACCTCGAGGTCGTCGAGGCGCTCAAGTACCACCTGCGCGACCTCGCGGTTACCTTCCGGTTTGGCGAGACGGTATCAGCGGTTGAGCGGCGCCCGGAGGGCGCGATCGCGGCGCTGGCCAGCGGGAAGCGAATCCCCGCCGACACCGTGATGTACTCGGCTGGCCGGCAGGGAATGACCGACGACCTCGGCCTCCCTGCGGCGGGCCTGTCCGCGGACAAGCGTGGCCGTATCAGCGTCGACGAGTTCTACCGGACCGCCGTGCCGTCCATCTACGCGGTCGGCGACGTCATCGGCTTCCCGGCGCTCGCGGCCACATCGATGGAGCAGGGCCGGCAGGCCGCCCACCACGCCTGCGGCGAGGCCCAGCACCAGGTCAGCTCGCTACAGCCAATCGGCATCTACAGCCTCCCCGAGATCAGCTTCATCGGGCAGACCGAGGATCAGCTCACCGCCGCCTGCGTGCCGTTCGAGGTCGGCGTCTCCCGGTATCGGGAGCTGGCACGGGGCCAGATTATCGGCGACTCCTACGGCGTGCTCAAGCTGCTGGTGTCACCGGCCGACCGGACGCTGCTCGGCGTGCACGTGTTCGGCACCGGCGCCACCGAGCTGGTCCATATCGGCCAGGCGGTGATGGGCTGCGGCGGGACCGTCGACTACCTCGTGGACGCGGTCTTCAACTACCCGACGCTGGCGGAGTCCTACAAGGTCGCGGCGCTGGACGCGACTAACAAGATGCGGGAGATCGAGCGCTTCTCGGCCTGACCGGGGGAGTACCGCCCTAGCCGCAGCCGCAGGCCCCGCCGCAGCAGCCGCCACCGCCGGCCCGCGGGGCTGCCGGCTGACCGGCCCGGCCGCCGACGGCCACGGTGGACAGCAGCTTCACGGTGTCGTCATGCCCCTGCGGGCAGGCGGCCGGGGCAGCGGACTCGCTCATCGGCCGGGTCTGCTCGAAGGTGTCTCCGCAGGCACGGCACCGGTACTCATAGCGCGGCATGACCCGATTCTACCCGTCAGGACAGGCTCCTGCCCGGTCCGCTCGCCTCACCTGCGGCGGGTGATGCCGGCCGCCGGAATGGAACCCATTGTGTGCTCAGAAGCGAGACCACAGTTGCGGCCGCCGCCAGGACAGTGTTGCCGCCGCCTGGCCTGAGAGAGGACATCGCGCCATGGGCTTGATCCTGGGGATAATTCTCTATTTCGTGCTGCTGGTCACGCTGGGGGTGCTGTCACTGCGTAAGGGCCACTGGCTGATGTTCATTGTCGGCATCGTCATCCCGGTCTTCTGGCTCATCGGCGCCGTGCTACCGCGACGAGGAGCCCACGCCTGACCCCGCAACAGCCCGGCGCACTCGTAAGGGGCGCCGGGCTGGAAATAAGGCTGGTCATGATCCTCACCGTGGTTTTCGCGCTGGCAGCCGCTTTCTCCAACGCGCTCAACCTGCTGACGCAGCACTCGGCGAGTCTTGGCGCCCCGAAACGGGACAAGGGCTGGCGGCTGGCTGTCTACCTGCTGAGGCAGCCGCTGTGGCTGCTCGGCGGCGCTGCGGCCGTTGGCTCCTTCGTGTTCCAGGCGCTGGCCCTGCACAATGGCCAGCTGTCGGTGGTCCAGCCTGTCCTGGTGACGGAGCTGGTGTTCGTCCTAGTGCTGCGCCGTGTATGGATCCGCCAGGACGTGTCCGCAGCGGCATGGGGTGCAGTGCTCGTCGTCTGCATAGCACTGGCGGTGTTCCTGACGGTGGCGGAGCCCACCGGCGGGCACCCCGCGCCGGATGCGGCGGAGTGGGTGTCTGCCATAGCCGCGTTCGGCGGGAGCATCGCGGTGCTGGCCCTGCTGGGCAGGCGCGGCTCGCCGTCGCGTCGCGCCGCCGTATTCGCGGTGGCGGCAGCGCTGGCATGGGCGCTGATGGCGGCACTACTCAAGACCGTAACCAACACGCTGACCACGCTCGGGGCTGGCGGCGTGCTCACCCGGTGGCCGCTCTATGCCCTTGCCGCGTCCGCTGTGACCGGCACGCTGCTAGAGCAGGCCGCCCTGCATGTCGGGCCCTTGAGCGTGTCCCAGCCGGTTCTGGTCATCATCGGCCCGTTCGGGGCAATCATCCTGAGTATCTGGCTGTTTGACGAGCGCTTCACCGACGACCCCTTGAAGATCGTCCTCGCGGTGGCGGCATTCGTGATCATGGCCGCCGGAATAACGGTCCTTTCGCGGACAGCGCCGAAAGATCTTGCCCCGTCACACCCGAACAGCAATAACCCCGCGGGAGAGCAGCCGGATTCTTACAGGTGACTGAATCCGCTGGACTCCTCTTTCGTCATGGGCACGGTGACCGGGTGCTTCGCGAAATGCGCGATGGCATCCCGGAAGTCATCGAGCAGCAATGAGGCCATGTCCTGACTGACGCCTAGCCTGACCAGAATGCGCTGGACCGGGATATTGGCGGCAGCGCCGGTGAGCGTATACGCGGGGACCTGCCAGCCTCGCGCCCGAAGCCGGTCGGCCAGGTCGAACAGGGTGTAGCCAGGGTCTTCGCCGTCGCGGATTCGCCACGTCACGGCCGGGATGCCAGTGGCGGGATTGCTGTCGGACAGCAGCTCGAACGGCCCGGCCTTGACGATCTCGGCGGCGAGGTACCGGCCAATCGCGTAAGACGCGTCATGAACGCGCTTGTAACCGTCATAGCCGAGCCGCAGGAAGTTGTAGTACTGGGCGATGATCTGGCCCGCCGGGCGGGAGAAGTTGATCTGGAACACCGGCATGTCGCCGCCCAGGTAGTTGACGTGGAACACGAGCTCATCGGGGAGTTCCTGGCGGTCTCGCCATAGCACCCAGCCGACACCAAGCGGCGCAAGGCCGAACTTGTGCCCCGAGGTACTGATCGACTTGACCCGGGGAAGCCGGAAGTCGAAGACGACATCGGGAGCGCAGAACGGCGCCAGGAACGCCCCGCTCGCACCGTCGACATGAATGTCGATGTCAAGGCCAGCGTCGGCCTGCAGCTGGTCGAGGGCGCGGGCCATGGCCTCGACCGGCTCGTAGGCGCCGGTATAGGTGACACCGAGGGTCGGCACGACCATGATCGTGTTCTCGTCCACCCGCGCCAGCATGGACAGCGGATCCATGGCGTAACGGCCCGGGGACATCGGCACCTCACGCATCTCGATATCCCAGTAGCGGGCGAATTTGTGCCACACCACCTGGACGGGGCCGCACACCATGTTGGGCCTGTCGGTCGGCTTGCCTGCTGCGTGCCGCCTGGCCCGCCACCGCCATTTAGCTGCCATGCCGGCCAGCATGCAGGCCTCCGAGGATCCGATGGCCGATGCGCCGACGGTGTTCGCGGCCTCCGGTGCGTGCCAGAGATCGGCCAGCATGTGGACGCAGCGCCGCTCGATTTCCGCGGTCTGCGGGTACTCGTCCTTGTCGATCATGTTCTTGCTGACCGAGAGCGCCATCAGGGCAAGCATCTCGGGCTCGGCCCAGGTCTGGCAGAACGTCGCCAGGTTCTGGCGGGCATTGCCATCCAGCATCAGCTCGTCCGAGACCACCTGAAAGGCCTCCCGCGACTGGGTCTCGTCCCGGGGGAAGCGATATTTCGGCACGGACATCGTCAGGGCTCGCCCGCAGAACACCGAGTCGTCCAGTTGCTGCCGGACAGTGTCACGCTCGTGCAATGGCATTGCCGATATCTCCTTCACTCAGCACGAGGAACGCGCACATCAGGAGGGTGCGCCGCTGCTGTCGGCTGACTCACTGCAGCCGATTTCGTTAATGCTGATCAGGTGCAGTGCGAGATTCTGGATCTGATCCAGGAGTCCGTACAGCGCCGAGTCATCGTGAATCACGGCGATAATGCTCGTGAATCCGCCGGCAGGCTCGACCACTGCGTCCTCGAACGAGGCCGTCAGCAGCTGCCCGCACTCGCCCCGCACGATAATGCGGTAACGGCGGTCTGTGCTGAACACGGCATTGATAAAGCATCCCTCAGTCCGGACAGATTCGGATCGCCTCGGCGCCTGCCGCGTTTCCGGGGAAACACGACCGGGCCTGGTTCCTTTGTCGCCGGCAAGAGGGTGATCCGTCGTCACCCGTCGCGCGTGTTCACCCCGGTGAAATCATCCGTTCACCTGGAGTCACGTCAGATCATTCCGGTCGCGCGGCCGCGCGCGACGGCCTCGTCCCGGTTGGAGACGCCAAGTTTCCGGTAGATCGCCTTGATATGAGTCTTGACGGTGTTCTGCGAGACATAGAGCTGCCTGGCAATCTCGCGACTGGACAGCGTGCCCCCCAGCAAGCGCAGCACTGATTGCTCGCGGTCGGTGAGGGGGGTCCCCTCGGTCGCTGCGAGCCGCCGGGCTGCGAGCCGCCGGTCGAGCTGGTCGAGCCTGGCAAGCTGGGCGCCGGCACCGTCTGGCGCGGTAGCAAGCAGGGCCCTGGCCTCTCCTGCCGCCGCGATAGCTCCTGCCTCGTCGCCATCGGCGAACAGAACGGGCGCGAGCCGAAGCAGGACCTCGACCGTTGCCCACGGGCTGATCCCTGGCTGACTTCGCCTGATTCGCAGGGCGCGTTCGAGCTCTCTGCGGGCCTGGCTGAGCAGACCCCGCTCGGCGAACACCGCGCCGATAGCGGTATAGGCGAGAGCGCTCTGCGGGGCTGCGCCCAGAGGGGAGTCGTCTTCCACGATGATGTCGTAGGCGGCGCGGGCCAGCTGCTCAGCCCTTTCCAGCCGCGCCTGGTCCAGCTCAGCCAGGGACAGGATGGCGGCCCCGAGCAGCCGGATGACTCCGATGCAGCCGGGGGCGGACAGCGCCTCCTCAGCTCGGCCGGCAGCGCTATCGACCTCGCCCGACCAGTACAAAGCCGCGGCGTAGGAGGCAAGTGCCAGCGCATGCCACGGCGATGACGGATCTGGCTCCAGGGTCAGGGCCTCGGCAGCCGAGTCGCGCATCGCGCCGATGCCCTCGAACCCGAAGGTGCCCCGCAGCAGCGCAGCGGACGAGCGCATGGACCGGATGAAGTCCGGAAGCGGCCCGTCGTACTCGGCGGCTGCAACTACCGGCAGCCAGCGCCGCACCGAGTCCCGGTCGCCGGCCAGCGCCGCGGCCCATGCCGCGCAATGCGCTGCGAGCGGATAAGCAGCGATCGTGTCGGCTCCGAGCCAGCTCAGCCAGCTGCGGACGGTCGCCACCCGCCCCGAATTGACGTAGACGTACCAGTTCGAGGTGATGAGGCTGACTACTCCGGCCGTGTTGCCCGCGGCCACGGCGTGCCGGATGGCCTCCTCGGGCAGGCCTGACCGGCGCAGCCAGTCGCTCGTGCGCTCATGCAGAGCAGGCACGATCTCCGGTTCCGTCCGCGCGAGCTCGCTGCGGAGCACCTGCGCGAAGAGGTGGTGATAGCGGAACCACTGCCGCGTGTCATCCAGTGGCACAACGAACAGATTCTCGCGTTCGAGCAGATCGATGATCTCCGCGGCATTCGTCGAGCCGACGACGGCGTTGCAGAGCGGCGCACAGAACCTGTCGAGAATCGACGTCCGTGCGAGGAACAGCCGCACGTCGGCCGGCTGCCTGCTGAGCACTTCCTCGGCCAGGAAGTCAACGACAAACCGGCTGTTGCCAGTGAACTGCCTGATGAAGCTGCTCGGTGCCGGGTGACCTCGCAGCGCAAGGGCGGCGAGGTAGACCCCGGCCGGCCAGCCCTCCGTTCGCTCGCTCAGGTCGGCCAGGTCGCGGGCGCCGATCTCGATGCCTGCCGACGCTGCGACGAGTTCAGCGACTTCGCTCGGTCCGAAGCGCAGCTCCCGCGCCCGGACCTCGGCTAGCTGGCCCGCCGCCCGAAGCCGCGATAGCGGCAGCGGCGGGTCAGCCCGGGTTATCAGCACGAGCTGGACGGTCCCGGGCAAATGCGACAGCAGCAAGCCGATCTGCTCGTGACAGCTGCGATCCCTGATCAGGTGATAGTCGTCCAGCACTAGGACGACCGGCTCGCGCAGCTGCGCCAGCTCGTTGAGCAGTGCCGGGAGCATCGTTCCGGTAATGTCAGGAGGACTGACGCGCAGTGCGCGCAGGATGTCGGAGGCATCGAGTGCCGGGCATGCGCGCTGCAGCGCGCGCACGATGTACCACCACAGGCGAGCGGGATCGTTGTCGCCCGGGTCGAGCGAGATCCAGGCGAACGGCCGGACCTCAGCCGGGCTGGACAGCCACTGCGTCACCAGCGTGGTCTTGCCGGAGCCCGCGGGAGCGTCCACCAGCACGAGGCTGGCGCTGGCACCCGAGAGATAGGCAACCAGGTCGTGGCGCTCCACCCAGTCCTTCCGCGCGGCCGGAGCATGAAGCTTGGTCTCGACAGGGACGTCGAACCTGACCCGAGCCGGCCCTGCGCTGGCAGGCAGGACGCTCGGCTGCCCTTCTTCCGTGCGAGCGGGCAAGTCGGAGGGCGGTGAAGTGACGGGGCTCCCATCAGCTGCGTAGGCACACATCTGATCAGCTCGCTAGCTTCTCAGGCGAGTCGCACTGCCAGGGTCCGGAGCGGCTCTTACACCACATTATGCACCGGTGCGTGACGTTGCCGGCTGAATCTGTCAGCAAACTTGCAGCCTGCAGCTTGCCGCGTACCGGCGGCCGGTCGCGCGCATCCTCCAGGACGGGTGATGCCGCAGGCGGGCGGCTGCCGGGATGATGGCTGCGGGCGCGTGACCGGAGGTCCTGGCACGCAGCCATCGTGGCGTCATCCACCTCGGGGGGCGAGCATGATTCACCTCGGGCGGCGAGCATGACCAGCGACCCCCTCGGCGACCTGTCGCCGGCCAGGAGAAGACGGCTCATCTTCCGCGCAGTGCTGCGCGGCCTGCTGGCCGCGACGGTACTGGTGGTGCTGTACTACCTGGTCCCTGATGAGTCCTGGAACGGCGATACGGCGCTGCGCGTGCTGATTGGCCTCGCCGTCTTTGCGGGGGTCACCGTCTGGCAGGTCCGGTCCATCAGCGGCGCGCGTTATCCCGGTGTCAAGGCAGCCGAGGCTCTCGGACTTGTCTTTCCTCTCTACCTGCTCGTGTTTGCGTCGACGTATTACGTGATGCAGCACGCGTCGGCATCGAGCTTCACCCAGCCGCTGACGAAGACCGACGCGCTGTATTTCACCGTGACCGTTTTCTCCACGGTCGGCTTCGGCGATATTGCCCCCAAATCCGAGGCGGCGCGGGTGGTGCTCATCATCCAGATGCTCGGCGACCTCGCGCTGCTGGGTGCCGGAGCACGAATCCTGCTCGGAGCCGTGCGACGCGGGCGGGAACGGCGTGCGGATCCTGAGGACAAGGCCGATCTGAGCGCATGACCGGCGGAATCGTCAGATCGCCTCCGGCGCAGTCTCCTGAGGCGCGGCGGACGCGCCAGGGACGGCCTCGGGCGCTTCAGCGGGGAGGTCGGGGATCAGAGGCAGCGAGTACACGTCGCGCGTTATCTGGATCTGCTGGGTGGTGAAGGCACGCTCGCGGCGTACGTCGCGGGTGAAAGCCACCCACCAGGTCAGTACGGCGCCCAGGCGGTTGCGGTAGCCGGTCAGGAACGCGATGTGGATGAATAGCCAGACCACCCAGCCCGCGAATCCGCCCAGTTGCAGCGGGCCGGCCGAGACCACGGCACGGCCGCGGGAGATATAGGCCGCCGAGCCGAGGTCGCGGTAGCGGAACGGCTTCTCGGCCAGGGCGCCGGCCGCCCGGCGCCGGATGCGGTGGCCGGCGTAGAGGCCGGATTGCATAGCCACCTCGGCGACTCCCGGAAGCTTGTCCAGGCACATCATGTCGCCGAGCACGGAAATCTCGGGATGCCCGGCGATCGTCAGGTTGTCCTCGACCATGATGCGCCCGGCCCTGTCGGTCTTGGCGCCCGTGGCCGCAGCAAGCGCGGCCGCCAGGGGGGGTGCCTCTACGCCGGCCGTCCACAGGACGGTATTGGCGTCATAGCGCGTCTCACTGCTGGCCTTGTCCCGGACGAGCACAAAGCCCTGGTCGACGTGGGTGACGATCGAGTTCATGTGCTGCTCGACGCCGAGTTTCTCCAGTGTCTGTGCGGCTTTCCCGGACAGCTTCGGCCCGAACACCGCGAGCGGGGCGCTGCCCCCGTCGAACAAGAGGACCCGCGCGTCCTCCGGCGCGATGGTCCGGAACTCAGCGCGAAGCGTCTTGGTCGCCACCTCCCGGAGCTGGCCCGCCAGTTCCACGCCCGTCGGGCCGCCCCCGACGAGAACGAACGTCAGCCAGGCACGGCGCTCCTCGGCGGTCGGCGCCGTCGCTGCCATCTCAAATGCGCCGTAGACCCGGCGGCGGATTGCCAGCGCGTCGGAGATCGTCTTCATCCCCGGCGCCCACCGGGCGAACTCGTCATGGCCGAAATACGACTGCCGTACGCCGGCGGCAACGATGAGGTCGTCATAGGCGTAGTCGAGGCGGTCCCCGCCGACTCGCTTGGCGATGACGCGGCGGCCAGCGGTGTCGAAATCGACGACCTCGGCCATGACGCAGTCGACGTTCTTGTACTTCCTGAGCAGATCGCGCAGCGGGGTCGCGATCTTGCCCTCGGACAGGATTCCCGTAGCGCACTGATACAGCAGCGGCTGGAAGACATGGTGCTGGGCGCGATCGATGATGGTCACCGAGACATTGCTGCGCCTCAGGGTCCGGGCCGCGAACAAGCCGGCAAAGCCGCCGCCCACGATCACCACCCGGCGCTGACCAGATTCGTCTGTCATTGCGTGCTCCGGTTCGTCACTTAGCCGATCGGATCGTGCCAGGTGTCGTGGCCGGCCAGCAGCTTCCCTGCCTCGGCGGGACCCCAGCTGCCCCTGGCATACGGATGCACCGGCGTGACGTCCCCCAGAACCGGATCCACGACCTGCCACGCCGCCTCGACGGTGTCCTGGCGGGCAAACAGCCAGCGCTCCCCGTCCAGAGCCGCGCCGATGAGGCGGTCGTACGGGCGCATGTCCGAGCCTTCCTGGCCAGCGAACGCGAGTTCCTCCAGCACCGGTTCCAGTCCCGCGCCTGGCTTCTTGCCGGCGACATCGAGGCTGACGGCTGTCTCCGGCCAGACCCTGAAGCGCAGCGAGTTGGCCACCGTGAACGGAGCGATGCCGAACACGTCGTGCGGCGGGCGCCTGAAGCGGATGTCGATCTCGGTCGCGGTGACTGGCATGCACTTGCCGGCCCGGATCAGGATCGGCACGTCGGCCCAGCGCCAGGTGTCAGCGGCGAGCCGGACCGCGACGTAGCTCTCCGTTGTCGATTTCGGGTCGACGCCGTCCACGTCGTGGTAGCCGTCGTACTGGCCGCGGACAGTGTCGTCAGGGGTCAGCGGCCGGAGTGCGGCGACGACCCGGGATTTGGCGTCCCGCCAGGACGCCAGGCCCGGCCCGTCCGGCGGGTCGGCGAGCACCGTGGCCAGCACCTGGAGCATGTGGTTCTGGACCACGTCGCGGATAGCGCCCGTCCGGTCGTAGAAGCGCCCGCGGTCAGCGACGTCGAACGCCTCGGCCATCGTGATCTGAATGCGCTC
>Ga0302325_10003439_pt1 | contig 37376 bp, 31 predicted proteins | sample Palsa_T0_2_FD_201948 | JGI IMG/M metagenome (GOLD analysis project Ga0302325, IMG submission 201948) | Peat permafrost microbial communities from Stordalen Mire near Abisko, Sweden - Palsa_T0_2 | ecosystem: Environmental > Terrestrial > Soil > Palsa > Peat permafrost | place: Sweden: Abisko...
ACCTCCCCTGCTCCTCGATGATGCCAGTGAACATGGTGCCCACCAGCCTACCGACGACCTGGCGCCGGTACGGTTGGCCGCCGTGGAGGTTGTCAACGAAGGCGACCCGCTGGGAGGGCCCGGCGGCCCCGCCGTCAACGTCGTCACGGTCGGAACCTTCGACGGTGTGCATCTCGGCCATCGGGCCGTCCTCGCCGCGACCCGTCTACTGGCCGCCGAGCTCAACGCAACCTCGGTCGTCGCCCTGACGACCTCGAGAGCCGCCGTCCGCCTCACCGATCTGGAGCAGCGCGTCGAGCTGCTCGGCCAGACGGGGATCGACGTCTGCTACCTGGTCCGCGACGACGCAATGCTGAGCGTCGTCGATCGACTCCAGCCACGCGTCGTTGTCGCCGGCGAAGGCGCCGCGACGGCACCCGCGCTCCGTACCGTTCCCCTCGTGCGCACCGTCCCTTTGGTGCGAGCTGGGGACGGTCAGCCCATCTCCGCGCGCGCCATCACCGACGCCCTGCTGCTCGGCGACCTCGATGCTGCCAACCGGATGCTCGGCCGGGCGCACGAGGTGAGGGGTGTCGTCGAGCGTGGTGACCAACGAGGTCGGACCATCGGCTTCCCGACGGCCAACGTGGCCGTCCCTGATGACATGCTGCTTCCCTCCGACGGCGTCTACGGCGGGTGGTACATCGGCCGGGACGGCGAGGCCCGCGTGGCTGCGATCAGCCTAGGGCGGCGCCCAACGTTTTATGACGACCAAGGGCTTCGCCTGCTGGAGGCCTACCTGCTTGACTTCGAGGGTGATCTCTACGGAGATCGGGCCAAGGTGAGCTTCGTCGCCCGTCTCCGCGGCCAGGCCAAATTCGCCTCCGTCGACGCGCTCATCGAGCAGATGGAGCGGGACGTGGCGGCCGTGCGCGAGGTGGTCCTCTAGTCGGCGCCGCGTGGGCTGGCGCGGCGCGGCACCGGCGCGTGACGCCGCCACGCCGCCAGGCCGAACGAGACGAGTCCGGCGACGGCGAGGATGGTCCCCGCGCCCACGAACACTCCGGCGATGGCGTCGGAGAACAGGTGGGCCTTGAGCTGCACCACCGAGACCAGCATCACCAGGGGCAGGGCTGCGAAAATCGGTGCGGCGATGAGGGCCTTCGGGCCCCACCTCCGGTAGGTGATCAGGATGGCGAGGGTCGCCAGCGCGGCGGTGGCCGTCGTGTGACCCGAGGGGAAGCCGTAGTGGAGGCCCTCGCGTCGATCGACGAGGGGCTTGCCGATGACGTCGGTCAACTCGACGGCGAGAGGCGCGCCGATCAGGGCGATGACGGCCGCGACCCGATCGCGGAGCAACAGGGCGATGATGACGAGGGCGACGACAAATGTGGCGAAGACGGGCGTCGTGCCGATCGCTTCGACTCGTAGCTCGACGCTGACGGGAAGGACGGGGTGCTGCCACACCAGCAGGTAGCCGCGGTAGTCGATGCGCAACGGGCCGCTGACCCGTCGCACCCTCACGGCGATGAGGAGCACGGCCGCGAGGCAGCCGGCGGCCACGATGAGCGCGGCCCAGCGGGAGCGTTGGTCGAGGGGCTCCATCGAGTCAATCTTGCCCGGGTGCCGGGACCGAGTACCGTCGCTCGGCGTGGCCAACGTGTGGCTCGACCGTCGAGTGCTCTGCTTCGCCCACCAGGGGGGCGCCAAGGAGGGACCGTCGAGCACGCTGCGGGCCATGCGTCACGCAGCAGCAGCCGGCTCGGACGCGCTGGAGCTCGACGTCCATGCCACCGCCGACGGCCATCTGGTGGTGTGCCACGACGCGACGGTCGATCGGACGACCGCCGGCGCCGGGGCCATCGCCACGCTGACCCTCGACCAACTCCGCAGTCTCGACAACGCCTACTGGTGGGTGCCCGGCGAGGTGGTCAACCACGACCTGCCCGCCGACGCCTACCCGTTGCGCGGCAAGGCGCCCGTCGACGGCGCGCTCGGCATCGCAACCCTGGATGACGTGCTCGAGGCGTTCCCGACCCAACTGCTCAATCTCGACATCAAGCAGACGGCGCCGGCCGTCGCTCCGTACGAGCAAGCGCTCGCGGCGAGCCTGCGCGCCCATGGCCGGTCGGACGACGTGATCGTGGCATCGTTCAACGACCTGGCCACCGACGCGTTCAGGATCTTCGCCCCCGAGATCGCCACGTCGGCGGGCACGCTCGCGACAGCAAACTTCTGGCGGGCCGCCCATCATGACGAGGCCCTGCCGGAGATGACCGCCGTCGCTCTTCAGGTGCCGGTCGAGACCATGGGCGTGACCGTGTGTGACGCGGTCCTGGTCGAGGCCGCTCACCGCGCCGGGCTGGCCGTGCACGTATGGACCATCGATGACGCTGAGGAGATGCGCAGGCTCGTCGACCTCGGCGTCGATGGCATCATCTCCGACGTCCCGAGCGTCTTGATCGCTGTCCTGGCCGAGATGGGGGCGACCTATCACCGGTGAGCCGCTCGTCGAGCCCTTTGCCCTAGCGAGTCGGGCCGCCGAGGAGCTGGCTCGGCTGACCGGGGTCGAGCGCCACGATGTCTTAGTCGTCCTCGGAACCGGCTGGGCCGGTGCGGCCGAGCTTCTCCCGGCCGGCATCGACGTGGCTATGACCACCTTGCCGGGCTTCCCGGCGCCGACGGCTCAGGGCCACGGTGGCCTCCTCCGTTCGATCGTCATCGGACCGTCCCGGGTCCTCGTGGCCCTGGGTCGGGTGCATCTGTACGAAGGTCATCACCCGACCAGCGTCGTCCACGCCGTGAGGACCGCGGCAGCGGCGGGCTGCCGCACTGCGGTGTTGACCAACGCCGCCGGCTCACTCCACGCCGACTGGTCGGTTGGCGGTGTCGCCGTCGTGACGGATCACATCAACTTCACCGGCTTGTCGCCGTTGACAGGACCCAACCCGCCGCCGGGATTCCACGGTCGCTTTGTGAGCATGGTCGACGCCTACACGCCGGCCTTGCAGGCGCTCGTCCACGAGGTCGAGCCGGGCCTCCCGGCAGGCGTCTACGTCGGCTTCCATGGCCCCCAGTTCGAGACCCCCGCGGAGATACGCGCTGCTGCAGTCTGGGGCGCCGACCTCGTGGGCATGTCGATGATTCAGGAGACCATTGCCGCTCGCCATCTCGACCTTGACGTCCTCGGCCTTTCGCTCGTCACCAACCTGGCCGCGGGCGTCGGGGTCGGCGCCCTCGACGGCGACCACATGGTGCAGATCGGCGCCGGCCGCACCCAGCATCTCGCCGACCTCTTGCGGCGGATCATCGAGCGCCTACCAGGCTGACTGTCCGTCGCTACGGGGCCTTTGCCAGCCAGGCGTCGATGTCGGCACCGGCTGACAACTTGAGCGTCGGCGGCGCGCCGCTTGCCTCGATGGAGCACCGCGCGATGAATGCCAACTGCTCATCGCTCAACCCGAGTTGGTCGCGGCACAGCTGATACTCGTCGAGCAGGCTCGCCCCAAAGAACAACGGGTCGTCGGCGTTGAGGCTGCACCGGATACCAGCAGCGAGAAGGGCGGGGAGGGGATGCTCTTCGAGCGACGGTACGACGCGAAGGCACACGTTGGAGGTCGGGCACACGTCGAGGCAGATCTGATCGGCGGCCAACCGCGTGATCAACGCGGGATCCTCGATGGCGCGAATGCCGTGCTGAATGCGATCGGCGCCGAGAGCGTCGAGCGCCCCCCACACACTGGCCGGTCCCTCCAGCTCGCCGGCGTGCGGACACGACAGCAGACCGGCGTCGCGCGCCAGCTGAAACGGTTGGGCGAAGTCCTCGGGCGGATGGCCAACCTCGTCATTGGCCAGCCCGAAGCTGACGACCCCACTGCCGGCATAGGCGGCGGCCAGCTCGGCTTCCTCGAAGGCGATGGCGAGCGCCTCGGTGCGATCGACGGTCATCAAGATGCCCACGCCGACCTCGAGATCGCGGCCGGCCGAACGGGCCTCCTCGAGCACCGTCTCGAGCACGTCGGCGTCACCCCCGAACTTGCCGCGGTGGATGGTCGGCCGCATCCCCAACTCCAGCCACACCGCGCCTGACGTGGCGGCGTCCTCGACAGACTCGCGGACCAACCGACGCAAATCATCGTGGGTCCGCAGCACGTTGCACGCGGCAAGGTAGAGGGCGGCGAACTCGGTGAAGCTGTGATAATCCCCGACGGCCGGCAGGGCCACGCCGTAGTGTTCCGCCCGCTCAGACAGCGTGCTCGGCCGCATGCCACCTTCGGCGTGCAGATGGAGGTGGGCCTTGGGGAGGGCCAGCAGGTCTCGTCCGGTACTCAGACGCATGACCGTAGCTAGTGCGACGACACCCTGGGGAATGTGGCCCCGCGGTCCTTGGTCCGTGGTGACATTGTTTGGTATCCTTACTGTATGGATGTCGAACATCAAGGCAGCGAGTTCCGTCTCGCCGTCCGTACCCTCGCCCTCACCGGCCGTGGACTTGAGCGCGCCGCGGCGCCGCTCAATCTGGCCCAATACCGCGTGCTCGCGTTGATCGCGTCGGCACCGGAGCGGGCCAGTCGCCTCGCCCAACGCGCTGATGTCACCAAGGCGACGATGACCGGCGTCATCGACGCCCTCGAGATCCATGGCTGGATCCAGCGCGCCGATGTGGAGGGTGATCGCCGCGGGGTGTCGTTGGCGCTGACCGACGACGGGATCGCCGTGCTCGACCAGGCCGAGGAGGCCATGGCCGCATGGCTCAAGGCGGTCCTCGATCAGGCCGGGCCAGCAGCGGCGGCCGGCGTCGTGACGGCGATGGCGACGCTCGCAGCCGGCCTCGAGGCCGCCCGCAAGGCGCCGGAAGCTGCCGAGGCCCCTGCCCCTCCTGCGGCTCCTGCCGCTCCTGCCGCTCCTAAGGCGAAGGCGGTTGCCCGGTGAGGACCATGTGGCTGACGCCCCTGTCCGAGGTCGCCGAGGTCGGCGAAGCTGCGCCCGCCGTCCAGCCCGCACCGCCCGGGAGCGGCGGCTGGATCCGCCGACTCCTTCCCTTCCTGGCCGCCCACAAGGGAAAGGCCATCGTGGCCTTCGGCATCTCGGTCGTTGGCGTCGGTCTCGTCCAGGGCTCCACGCCGTGGGTCGAGAGGCAGATCGTCGACAAGGTGCTCGTCGCCCACCGCGACCCGCTCGCGCCGTGGCTGAGCTTGCTGGTCGCCTTCGGGGTCCTCAACTTCGTCAGCGGCTACCTCCGGCGTTATTACGGCGGGCGGGTCAGCCTCGATGTCCAATACGACCTCCGCAACGCCATCTACGAGCGACTGCAACGCCTCGACTTCGCCCGCCACGATGAGATGCAGACCGGACAGCTGGTCTCTCGATCCAGTTCGGACGTCGGTCTGATCCAGGTCCTGCTCTCCTTCTTGCCGGTCCTGTTCGGCAGCCTCGTCCAACTCCTCGTGTCGTTTTGCTTCATGGTGTACTTCTCGTGGGAGCTGACGCTCGTCTCGTTGGTGGCGCTCCCGCTGTTGTTCATCACAACGCTGCGCATGCGTACGTTCATCTTCCCGGCGACCTGGCACAACCAGCAGATGGCCGCCGAGGTGGCGGGCGTCGTCGACGAAAACGTGACGGGTGTCCGCGTGGTCAAAGCCTTCGGTCAGGAGGAGCGCGAGGTCTCGCGGCTCACCGAGGTCGCCGGTCGCCTCTTCGGCTCCCGCGTCCGGACCGTCAAGTTGCAGGCCCGCTACACGCCCATCCTCTCCGCCATCCCAGCCCTCGTCCAGGTGGCGATGCTGGCCTGCGGCGGGTACCTCGCGCTCCACCATGAGATCAGCCTCGGCACGTTCCTCGCGTTCAGTACCTACGCCATCCAGATGGTTGCCCCGGTGCGGATGTTCGCCTCGATGTTGGCCGTCGGTCAGCAGGCTCGCGCCGGCGCGGAGCGCATCCTCGACATCCTCGACAGCAACCCGCTCGTGACCGAGCGGCCGGACGCCATCGAGCTGCCGCCGACCGAGGGTCTCGTCGAGTTCGACCACGTGACCTTCGGCTACGTCCGCGACTCCCCGGTCCTGACTGACTTCTCCCTGCGGGTCGAGGTCGGCGAGAAGGTCGCGCTCGTCGGCGCGTCGGGTTCGGGCAAGTCCACCATCTCCCTCCTGCTGCCTCGCTTCTATGACGTCACGAGCGGGTCCGTGAAACTGGATGGGGTCGACGTCCGCGATGTCACATTCCAATCGTTGCGATCCCAAATCGGTGTCGTCTTCGAGGAGAGCTTCCTCTTCTCCGACAGCGTGCGAGCCAACATCGCCTACGGGCGACCGTCGGCCACCGATGCCGAGATCGAGGCCGCGGCGCGAGGGGCAGAGGCGCACGAGTTCATCCTGGCGCTGCCCAACGGATACGACACCGTCGTCGGCGAGCGCGGCCTCACCCTCTCCGGCGGACAGCGCCAGCGGGTGTCGTTGGCCCGAGCCTTGCTCACCGATCCGCAGGTGCTCGTGCTCGACGACGCCACCTCGTCGGTCGACGCCGCCACGGAGGAGGGCATCCACACGACGCTGCGGCGGGTGATGGAGGGGCGCACGACGATCCTCATCGCCCACCGGCATTCGACGCTGCGGCTGGCCACGCGGATCCTCGTCGTCGATCACGGCCGCGTCGTTGACGAGGGCACGCACGAGGAGCTCGAGCTTCGCTCGGCGCTCTACCGCGATCTGCTGGGTGGACCGACAGGCTCCGCCCCGCTGCCCGTCGCCGACTCCGGCTCCGGCTACGGCTCCGGCTCCGACGATGGGTGGGCCCCAGGCACGATCACCCCGGCGGCCTGGCCCGGGGGCGGCGACCCGACGGCGACCGCCGCCGACCTCGTCGCGCGCGCTCCGGTCGCGGTGGGAGCTGGCCGACCGGGCGGTGGCATGGGCGGTGGCATGGGTGGCGGCGGAGGCGGTCGCGGTGGCGGCGCCTTCGGTGGGATGGCGCTCACGGCTACTCCGGCGACCCTGGCGGCCGTCGACGCGCTGCCTCCCATCACCGACGAGCCCGACCTTGACCTCAGCCTGGCGGCCGCCGACGACACCGAATTCACATTGAGTGGATTCGTCCGACCCTTCCGCCGCCCCCTCGGTCTCGGTTTGCTGCTCGTCGCCTTCGATGCGCTCCTCGGGCTCTGCGGGCCGTACCTCGTGAGCCGCGGGCTCGACAACGGTGTCGCCAAGGGCTCGCTCATGGCGCTGTGGGTGGCGTCGGCGCTCTTCCTCGGCGTCACCCTCATCGACTGGGTCGATACGTGGGTCTACACCCGCTACACCGGTCGGACCGCTGAGCGACTCTTGTTCGCGCTCCGGGTGAGGATCTTCAGCCACCTTCAGCGGCTGTCCGTCGACTACTACGACAAGGAGATGGCCGGCCGGGTGATGACCCGTATGACGACCGACGTGGAGGCGTTCAGCCAGCTCCTCCAGACGGGGCTCATCACGGCCATCGTCTCGATCTTCACGTGCGGCGGCGTGGCTGTCTGGCTCGGCGTCCTCGACTGGCGTCTCGGCCTGGCCACCGCCGCCGTGCTGCCGCCCCTCATCCTCAGCACGCTGTGGTTTCGCAAGGAGTCGAGCAAGACGTACAAGGTCGCGCGCGACCGTGTTGCTGCCGTCAACGCCAACTTCCAGGAGAGCCTCTCCGGCGTGCGCGTCGCCCAGGCGCACCGGCGGGAGGAGCGCAACATCGCCGCCTTCCAATCGGTGGCGTCCGGATTCCTCGACGCTCGCGTGCGGGCGCAGCAACTCATCGCCCTGTTTTTCCCGTTCGTCGTCCTCCTCTCCGACTTGGCCGAGGCGGCCGTGCTCGGACGAGGCTCGGCGCTCACCCTGCGCCACCAGGTACAGACCGGCGTCGTCATCGCCTTCCTGCTCTACCTCGACCAGTTCTTCTCGCCGATCCAGCAGCTGTCCCAGACGTTCGACACCTACCAGGAAGCGGCCGCCTCGGGCGACCGCATCAACGAGCTGATGGCCACGTCGACCGGGACACCCGAGGCACCCATCGGCTTGGCCGTCTCGCTCAGCGACCGGCGGCTCCGAGGTGAGGTGCGCTTCGAGGACGTCCACTTCTCCTACCCCGGCGTGGTCGGCGAGGCGTTGGCCGGGATCAACATCACCGTCGCCGCCGGGGAGACCGTCGCCCTCGTCGGCGAGACCGGGGCCGGCAAGTCGACCATCGTCAAACTCGTCGCCCGCTACTACGACGCCACGCAGGGTCGCATCCTGATCGACGGGACGCCGGTCACATCGTTCAACGTCAGCGAATATCGGCGGCAGTTGGGGATCGTGCCGCAGGAGCCGTTCCTGTTTGCCGGGACGCTGCGCGACAACATCGCCTACGGGCGGCCGTCGGCAACCGATGCTGAAGTGGAAGCCGCCGCCCGGGCCGTCGGCGCCCACGATGTCGTCGCCGCCATGCCAGGCGGCTACTGGCACGTGGTGTCGGAGCGAGGCAGGTCGCTCTCGGCCGGTCAGCGTCAACTCATCGCCCTCGCCCGGGCCGAGCTTGTCGACCCCCGCATCCTCCTGCTCGACGAGGCCACATCCAACCTGGACTTGGCCAGTGAAGCCAAGGTCCAAAAGGCCATGAACGCGCTGGCGGCCGGACGCACCACTCTGCTCGTCGCCCACCGTCTCCCGACGGCGCGGACCGCCGATCGCATCCTCGTCATCGACGGGGGACGCGTCCTCGAAGAGGGGACGCACGACTCGCTCGTCGCCCTCGGGGGTCGGTATGCCGGTCTGTGGGCGGCGTTCGCGTCCGGTGACCAGGAGGCCGCCTAGCCCACGTGGCCTAGCCGACGTCGCTCCTAGCCGACGTGGATCGTGTTGTGGTCGAGCGGGACGGGCTCGCCCACGTGGGCCTTGCAACCCTGCTGGACCACCCGCCTCAATCGGGCGGCCAAGATCCCGTCCTCGGCGACCTCTTGTCGGCTGGCCCGGGCGACCTCGAGGCCGTAACCCTTCAGTTTCAGGTCACGCTTGCGGTCGCTGTCGCGATGACTCGGGCGGTCATGCTGGCTGCCGTCAACCTCGAAGAAGGTCCAGCCGTCGAGGAGGAAGTCCTGGCGGCAGACGAACTCGCCGTTCTCAAACACGTCCACCTGCCGACCCACGACCTCGATGGCGTGGAATCGCAGCACCCGCTGAAGGGCGAGGGTCTCGAGGAGGCTGCCGGTGGGAGGGGTGCCCCGGCCTCTCAAGGCGAGGACCTCGGCGAGAAGGGCGCCCTCGGGGTGGGCGGCGGCCCAGGCCCACAACTCGTCCTCGGTGACATGTTTGCGGCGCAGGGCGCATTCGACGGCCTGCTCGAGCCGGTCGGACTTCAGGCCCTTGATCTGTGAGATCTCGCCGAGGGTCCACATCGGAGGCGCGACTCGGATGCCATCGACCACCCGCAGGTCTTCGGGCCTGAGTCCAAGCTGGCGATAGGGGACGAGGCTCGGTCGGCGGGTCCATGGGGTCACGAGGTCCGGCTTGGCTCGGATTGACGCCGCCAGGCGGTCAAAGCCATCCCAGCCATAGATGGCCGCCGCGACCTGGCCGGACACGGCCAACAGGGCGGATGGCGCCGTCGCCAACACGAGCGGGGTCCACTCGTCGGTCAGATCGGGGACCAGGTAGATGCCTCGCAGGGCCGTCCGACGCAAGCCGCCTCCGGGCGTGAGCCGGGCCTTCATCGAAGCCCGACTCACCCGAAGCTGCGCCAACTCTCCGGCCGTGAGGACGCCGTGGCGGCGGGCGGCGGCCGCCCGCAACCGCTGCGTCACCTTGTGTGTAGGTACTTTAGGTATATCTCATGCTATATCAAATCGAAAGAGCGCTACTCGTACGTACGGTTTAGACCTCGCCGACCCCTAAACCGTACGCCCCATGAGCGCTCCGCCCCCGCCCGGCGCTCGGCCCCCGCCCGGCGCTCGGGCCGCCTCGGCGCGGCCGCGGGCCGGCGCGGCCGCGGCCGCGGGCCGGCGCGGCGGCGGGCTGGCGCGGGCTCAGTCGGCGTCAGGGCCGGCCCGGCGTTGGCGCTTGCGTTCGCCCTGCTGGCGTTTGGACTCGAGTCGCCGCTCGGCCGAGCCACGCGTCGGACGGGTGGGCCGCCGCGGCGGATCGATGTGAACGGCGGCGGCGACCCGCTCCCGCAGCCGGTCGAGGGCGAGCTGGCGGTTGCGGGCCTGGGACCGTTCGTCGGACGCGACGATCCGCAGGGTGGGCCCGAGGCGGGAGAGCAGCAGACTGCGGTGGCGGGCACGGGGCGCGGTCGACGTGCCGATGTCCCAGACCAGCTCGACTCGAGTGTTGGCGGTGTTGGCGTGCTGCCCGCCGGGCCCGCCGCTGCCGGTGAACCGCCACTCCAGCTCGCTCAAGGGGATCCGGAGTGTCGGGGTGACGATCAAATAGCGGTCGTCGTCACCGGGGCTTGCGGGGTCTTGATCTGACGCCATGGCTAGCGGCCGGGCCCTCAGGACGGACAGTCGGCGGCTTGGGCGTCGGGAACGGCGAGGGAGATCAGGTACTGATCGACCAGGTTTCGGACGCACGCGCTTGCCGGGTAGGCGCCGTGACCCTCACCGTGGCGGGTGATCAGGACCGCGGACCCCAGCTCGGTGGCGAGCGACCGCGCCCACGCGTAGGGCGTGGCCGGGTCGCCGGTTGAGCCGACGACCAGGATCGGGGGCGCGCCGGGGGCGTGGAGCGCCTCGGGTCGGGTGACGGGTGGGACGGGCCAGTACAGACAGTTGAGGTCATCGAAGATGAGTGGCGGCCCGAAGTAGGGCGCCATCTGGGCGGCCGTCGACTCCATGGAGTCGACCTGGGCCAAGCTCGGTGCAGGGAGATCGAGGCAGTTGACGGCGATATTGGAGACCTCCTCGTTGTCGTAGGTCCCGTTGGGGCTGCGGCCGATGTAGGACTCGTATTCCTCGAGGAGCGGCAGGCCATTGCCGGCCTGGGCGGCGGCCAGGGCAGCGGCGAGGTCGGGCCAGGCCGAGCTGTCGTAGAGCGGATTGGCCACGCCGAGGAGCATCTCCGCCGGACCGAGCGTCAAGTCACCAGACCCTGGCAGGGCGTTGACGTCGACGCGGGCAGCGAGGGCGTTGAAGGCCGCCCGCAGGTTGGGCGCGCCGTCGGCCTTGAATGCGCATGAGGAGCCCGCCGTGGTGCACCAGGTCAAGAAGGCGTTGAGATCACCCTCGAACCCGACGGCTTGGGCGAGGCTCTGGGTGGCTTCATCGACATCCGGGTCGATGGCGCTGTCAAGGACCAGCGCCCGGATGTGGGTCGGGAAGAGGCTGGCGTAGGTGGCGCCGATGAGCGTTCCGTAGCTGAAGCCGAGGTAGCTCAGCTTCGAATCGCCCAAGGCGGCTCGGATGAGGTCGAGGTCTTTGGCCACGTTGACGGTGGCGACGTACGGAAGGATGGAGCCGCTCCGGGACTCGCAGTCGGCGTCGAGCTCTTTGGCTCCGGCGATGAGCGCTGCCAGCTTGGCGGGGGTGGAGGGGACGGGGTCGAGGTGGTTGATGCGGTCGAGCGTCGGGCCGTCGGTGCAAGCGATCGGTGAGGAGGCTCCGACACCACGAGGGTCGAAGCCGATGATGTCGAAGTGGGCGATCAGCGACGAGTCGAGGAGGCCGGGCACGGCCTCGTAGGCGAAGTCGATGCCGGAGGCTCCGGGGCCGCCGGGGTTGATGAGTAGTGAGCCGATGCGTTGCGACGGGTCAGTGGCCCGGTGGCGGTTGAGGGCGATGCCGATGGTCGGGCCGGTCGGCTCAGCCGGGTTGAGCGGGACCTGGAGGGTGCCGCAGTCCCAGCCCGAGTGGCCGGGGCAGGAGGACCAGGCGATGGTCCGCGCCGGTGGGGTCGGCGGTGTGGACACGGTGGTTGGGGTCGAGCTGGGTGCGAGGTCAAGGCCGGTGCTGCCGCCGCCGGACTGAGAGGCCGGGCCCGATGACGAGCAGCCGGCGAGAAGCGCGGCGATCAGTAAGGCGACCAGGGTCCTTCGCACCTGCTCAGGGTAGACACCCGCGGGCGCCGCCAAGGGCCGTAGCTCGACCGCACACAGGTTCGCTGGTACCATCTTCAGGTCGGGCCAGCGGCCCGTTTGCCGTGCGCGGCACCACCCCGCCGGGGTCCTCGGTGCCACCCACCTTTTTTCCGAAAGACCCGCCTGTATGCCTGACAAAGCCACAACGATCAGTGACTATCGGCTCCACGAGTCCGATACCGGATCGCCTGAGGTCCAGATTGCCCTGCTTCAGCAGCGCATCACCCACCTCACCCAGCATCTCAAAGAGCACAAGCACGATCACCACACCCGCCGGGGTCTGATGCAGCTGATCGGCAAGCAGAAGCGCTTGCGGGTCTACCTGCGAGACACCGACATCGAGCGCTATCGGGCGCTCATCGCCCGCCTCGGCATCCGGGGCTGAAGGGCTGACAGACGAGCGGCCTTCGGGCCGCTCGTGTCGTGTCTGGCATCAGGGTTGTTGGCCGGCGACGCCGGCTGACAACGCCGATAGCCACCGCAAACGCAGCACAGCAACACGCACACAGCAGCACAAATCAAATCAAACCAAAACCACGCGGCGGCCCAGAGGGTCAGCTGCCAGTTGCCGGGTCCTCGGACTACTGGTCCGGGTGCACGACAACTGGGAACTGACCGGGCAGCGCCGCTCGATCACGCCGACCGTCGCGGTTGGCGTGCAAAGGAGAGCAGATGGCAGACGCCATCCGGGTCCAGGGTTCCATAAGCGGTACGGACAAGACACTGTCGTTCGAGACCGGGAAGCTGGCCCAGCAGTCACAAGGAGCCGTCGTCGGTCGCATCGGCGACACCACCGTCTTGGTGACGGCCAACGCCGCAAAGGGCGTCCGTGACGGGATCGACTTTTTCCCGCTGACGGTCGACATCGAGGAGCGTGCGTACGCCGCCGGGAAGATCCCGGGATCATTCTTCCGCAGAGAGGGGCGCCCCAGCGACGCCGCCATCCTCACGTGTCGCCTCATCGACCGACCGCTTCGGCCGTCGTTCGCCGAGGGTTACCGCAACGAGACCCAGGTCGTCGGCACCATCATCGGCGTCGACCTCGACAACCCGCACGACATCATCGCCATCAACGCGGCGTCGGCCGCGCTGATGCTGTCCGGGATTCCGTTCGAGGGGCCGATCGGGGCCGTGCGGGTCGCCTACTCGGTCGAGGGGACGTGGATTCCTCACGCCACCTATCAAGAGGGTGACGGGTCGACCTTTGAGTTGGTCGTCGCCGGCCGCCAGGTAGGCGATGACATCGCCATCATGATGGTCGAGGCCGGCGGGACCGAGCATGCGTGGACCTACTACGAGGCGGGCGCGCCGAAGGTCACCGAAGAGGTGATCGCCCAAGGTCTCCAGGAGGCCAAGACGTGGATCCGCGAGTCGATCGAGTTGCAAAAGGAGCTGGTCGCCAAGGCCGGCGTGCACGCCCCGATCCCGTTCGAAGCGCAGGTCGACTACCAGGCTGACGTCTTCGAGCGGGTCGCCGCCCTGGGGTCGGACTCCCTGGCCAAGGCCCAGTCGATCGCCGACAAGGCCGAGCGCAACGCCGCGACCGACGAGGCGACCGCCTCCGTTGTCGCCGCGCTGAGCGAGGAGTTTGACGGTCGCGGCGGCGAGGTCAAGGCTGCCGTCCGGTCGCTGACCAAGAAGATCGTGCGCAAGCGCATCGTCGAAGAGGGTGTCCGCATCGACGGGCGGGGTCCCGCCGACATCCGGCCGCTGTCGGCCGAGGTCGGGCTCATCCCGACCGCCCATGGCACCGGGCTCTTCCAGCGAGGTGACACCCAGGTGCTCAACGTGACCACGTTGGGCATGCCCCGCATGGATCAGCTCCTCGACACCCTGGGCGTCGAGGACCGCAAGCGTTACATGCACCACTACAACATGCCGCCCCACGCCAACGGTGAGGTCGGTCGGGTCGGTAGCCCCAAGCGTCGCGAGATCGGCCACGGCCTGCTCGCCGAGCGGGCGCTGCTTCCCGTCGTCCCGAGCCAGGAGGAGTTCCCCTACACCCTCCGCCTCGTCAGCGAGGTGCTGGCCTCCAACGGCTCGACGTCGATGGCTTCCGTGTGCGCGTCGAGCCTGTCGCTCATGGACGCCGGCGTGCCGATCAAGGCGCCGGTGGCCGGTATCGCCATGGGCCTGGTCTTCGCCGAGGGCAAGTACACGACGCTGACCGACATCCTCGGAGCCGAGGATGCCTTCGGCGACATGGACTTCAAGGTCGCCGGCACCGCCGACTTCGTGACCGCCCTGCAGCTCGACACCAAGATCGACGGACTCCCCGCCGACGTGCTCGGCCAAGCGCTTCAACAGGCCAAGCAGGCGCGGCTCAAGATCCTCGAGGTCATGGCGACGGCGATCAGCGAGCCGCGGGCTACCGTGGCCGCGAGCGCACCCAAGATCGTGAGCTTCACGATTCCGATGGACAAGATCGGCGAGGTGATCGGGCCCAAGGGCAAGGTCATCAACACCATGCAGCAAGAGACCGGTGCCGACATCGCCGTCGACGACGACGGCCGCGTCGGGACCGTCACCATCGGCGCCAAGGACGGTGCCGCCGTCGAGGAGGCCCGTCGCCGCATCGAGCTGATCCTCGATCCGCCGAAGGCGGAGATCGGCGCCGTCTACCCGGGCAAGGTGGTCAACGTCACCAAGTTTGGGGCGTTCGTCAACATCCTTCCGGGCCGGGACGGCCTGCTGCACATCTCCAAGATCGGCGGTGGCAAGCGCATCGACCGCGTGGAGGACGTGCTCAATCTCGGCGACGAGGTCGAGGTGCGCGTCGATGACATCGATCCGCAGGGCAAGGTGAGCCTCTCGCTCGCGTCGGAGCCGGCACCGACGACGGCGCCCGGGTCAGCGGCCACCACGGCACCCGGGTCAGCGGCCGGGTCACCCGGGTCACCCGCGGCGTCGATCAGCTCGCCCGAGGCCGGTCGCAGCGGTACCGCCGGCGGAGAGGAAGTCTCGTTTGAGGCCATCTTCGACGCCGAGCTCGCACGTGAGGTCGGCGATCTCGGCCCCGCCGACGTTGCTGCCGGACCGTCAGACGGTGGCGACCGCCGTGGTCCGCGCCGTGGTCCCCGTCGGGGGGCTGGCGGCGGCCGACGCTGATCAAGACCACGAGGCTGGATTCCGGCCTCACAGTGGTGACCGAGCGGATGTCCGATGTCCGCTCGGTCGCCATCGGATTTTGGGTCGGGGTCGGCTCGCGCGACGAAGCGCCCGGCGAAGCCGGCGCCTCCCATTTCCTCGAACATCTGTTGTTCAAGGGCACACCCACGCGCTCCGCGCAGGGCATCGCCCAGGCCGTCGAGGCGGTGGGGGGTGAGATGAACGCCTTCACGGCCAAGGATCACACGGCCTTCTATCTTCGGCTGCTCGCCGACGATCTGAGCCTCGGTCTCGACGTGCTGTGCGACATCATGTGGGACCCGGCCTTCCGGGTCGACGAGGTCGAGGCCGAACGCCAAGTGATCCTCGAAGAGATCCTCATGCAGCGCGACGAGCCCGAGGATCTCGTCCACGAGATGCTCGCCGCCGCGCTCTGGCCCGGGCACGCCCTCGGTCGCGATCCACTTGGTGACCAGGCCACCGTGATGAGCATGAGCGTGACCGAGATCAGCGCCTTTCACCGCCGGTTTTACCGGCCAGGCACGACCGTCTTCGCCGCCGCCGGACTCGTGGACCACGACGCCCTCGTCGCCGAGGTCGAGGCCCGTTTCGCCCGATCGGGTCGGGCCGCCGGAGGCAGTCGTCCGGAGCGCCGCCCACCCGATGGCGAGCCGACGCCGCTCGTCGTCCGCCGGCGCAAGACCGAGCAGGCCCATCTGGCGTGGGGCCTACCGGCCATGAGTCGCGCCGATCCGGATCGCCACGCCGCCACCCTGTTGGCGCACGCCCTGGGTGGGGGGACGGCGAGTCGACTCTTTCAAGAGGTGCGCGAGCGCCGCGGTCTGGCCTATTCGGTCTACGCCGATCGCAGCGGTTATGACGACGCCGGCGTGCTCGTCATCTACGCCGGAACGGCGCCGAATCGGGCGGCCGAGACGTACAAGGTCGTCACCGACGAGATCCTCCGGTTGGCCGATGGGATCGATGCCCAGGAGCTGGCAGTGGCGCGCGGCAACATCGTTGGTTCGCTCGCCCTCGGGCTGGAGGACTCCGGTGCCCGCATGCACCGCATCGGTCGCAGTCAGCTCCTGCACGGGCACATTCCCACGGTCGACGAGGTGGCGGCTTCGCTTGCCTCCGTCACCCTCGACGACCTCCGACGGGTCGGCGCCAGACTCTTGGAGCGTCCTCGCACGCTGGCTGTGGTTGGACCGTTCCGCACCGAACAGGTCGCCGGTTGGGTGGCCTGAGTCGCTACGGTGACGGCCGATGAAGGTTGGCGTGTTTGGCGCGGCGGGCCGCATGGGCGGCGAGGTCTGCCGAGCCGTCCAAGCGGACCCGGACCTCGAGCTCGCGGCCACCGTCGACCCGCGCTTGACGGAGGCCGTGCACGAGCCCGATGCGGCCGACGGCATGGCCGGCGTCGATGTCGCGGTCGACTTCACCGTGGCGACGTCGGCGATGACCAACGCCCGATGGTGCGCGGCGCACAGCGTCCATGCCGTCGTGGGCACCAGCGGGCTGACCGAGGATGATCTGGACGAGCTCCGGGGCATATTCACCACGAGCAACTGCATCGTGGCGCCCAACTTCGCCATCGGGGCGGTGCTCATGATCCGTTTCGCCGAGTTGGCCGCTCCCTTTTTTGAGACGGCCGAAATCATCGAGCTGCACCACGACGGCAAGGCCGACGCCCCGTCGGGCACGGCCATCCACACCGCCGAGCGGATGGCCGCGGCCTCGTCGGTATGGGCCGCCGACCCCACGCGGATCAACAACCTGGACGGTGCCCGAGGGGCGACGGCGGCCGCCGGCATCCACGTGCACTCGGTGCGGCTGCGCGGCATCGTCGCCCATCAGGAGGTGCTGTTGGGCACCATGGGCCAGACGCTGAGCATCCGGCACGACTCGTACGAGCGCACATCGTTCATGCCCGGCGTCATCCTCGCCGTCAAGAAGGTGGCCGACCATCCGGGCCTCACGGTCGGCCTCGACGCCTATCTCGGACTGTAAGTGGAAGTCCCCGTTCGCACCCGAATCCTGGAAGCGACGTACGGGTGCATCGCTCGTTATGGGTTGGCGAAGACCACGATGGAGGACGCCGCTCGCGAGGCCGGTCTGTCGCGGGCGACGGTCTATCGCTACTTCCCCGGTGGTCGCGACGACCTGATCCGCGCTGTCATCGCGTGGGAGACGGGTCGCTTTTTCCTTCGCCTGGCCGACGCCATTGCTGGGGCCGGCGACTTCGCCGAGCTGTTGGAGGAGGCGCTGCTCTTCGCCCACGAGGCCATCGAGGGCCACGAGGTCTTGCAGAAGATGTTGCAGACCGAGCCGGAGCGATTGCTCCCGACGCTGACCGTCGAAAGCGAGCGCATCCGTGTCCTCGTCAGCGCCTTCCTGGCGCCGCATCTGGCCACCGAGCCCCGCCTGCGCCCCGGCATCCAGACCGCCGAGGCCGCCGACTATGTGGCCCGCATGCTCCTCGCCTTCATCGGGTCACCGGGACGCTGGGACCTGACCGATCGCGAGCAGGTGCACGCCCTCGTGCGCACCGAGTTCCTCGCCGGGATACTGACCGTCGAAGCGCTGTAGGCAGCTTCGTCGAATATGGCCGCGCCGCGTGGCGACCGCTCGTGCTCAGCGGGTCAGGCCGACGGTCGGGTCAATGAACTGATTGGTGGCGACCGCTCCCGCAGTCACGTCAGGGTCGAGGCTGGTCATGCCCGCCGCTTGATCAATGGGGACGAGCTGGGAGATGTCGGCGGCGACCTCGCTCATGTCGAAGCCACCGATCGTCGGGGTGCCACCCGTGTCGGCGACGAGTCGGTCGGCCAGCATCACCTGGTTGGCGGCGGCACTGAGATCGGCGGGCGTGTGCCAGAACGGCGCGCCGAGGCCCTTGGCGTTGAAGTCGGCCAGCAGCTCGTTGACCTCGCCGGGACTCGTCACATAGTCGACGAGAGAATGCTGCATGAGGGGGACGAGCTTGGCCAGGCAAGGACGGAGCGCGGCCATCCGATTGGTCGCGACCGAGACGGCCGACGCGTAGAAGGGCAGTCCAAGGTCGGCGACGTACACGTAGCCGACGGGCTTGTTCCAGTTGGGCGTCAGATGCTCGAGGGTGTACACCTCGTTGGTCGAATAGCCCTCGTTGAGTAACGACCCGTTGCTACCGACGAACTTGTCGAGATCGCCGTCATACCCCCCGATGAACGCGCTCGCCGGGATGCCCTGACCGATCAGCCAGCGGACGAAGCTGAACGTCGCCGATGCCACGTAGATCTTGGCGCCGCTCGCGACCGCGGACGTCAGATCGGCGAGCGTGCGGATCTGATACCTGGCCGGGTCGAAGAGGATGGAGACCGGGTTTTTGGCGTACTCGGCGAAGATGGCCGTCGTCGGAAATTGCTTCGAATACTGGATGGCGTCGTCGGTCCCCACGAACGCCAGATCGGGCGTCACCCGCTTCACCAGGTTGCCGACATACAACGACGACGGCTGGCTCACGCCCAGGCCGAGTCCCGGTCCGCCCGAGAGGATTTCGAGGTTGATGCCGGTCGAGCCGAGCGGGCCCTCGTAGGTGTACTGCGATTGGGTGCCGCCGCCACCGATCAGCTGGTACAGGAATCCGTGATCGGCTTCGGGCAGCCAGTCGGCCTGCACGATCAAGGGATTGGGGCAGATGCCGGCGAGCTTGGTCGTGTAATGGGCACGGGCGAATGCCCCCACCGCGGTGCTGGCCGGAGTCGCCGTGGAGCTGCTGCTGCCCGACGAGCAGGCGACCATCGCCACCACGAGGATGGCGCTGCCTATCGATGTAAACGTGCGCCGTCTCATGCCCCAGGGACTCCTTTAGCCTTCAGTCTTCAGCCTTGGGCTGACTCGTGCCATGACCGGACGATCCGGTGACCGATCCAACCGAAGAAGGAGAAGATAGCGATACCGAGCAGGGACGAGAAGATGATGGCGGTGTAGAGCTGCGGATACTGCATGTTGGTCTGGTAGGCGTAGATGCGTTCACCGAGCCCGGGACTGCCCTGCTGGAAGAACAGCTCGCCGACGATGGCGCCGATGACGGACAGGCCGGCCGAGATGCGCAGGCCGGCGAACAGTGAGGGCAGCGCGTTGGGGAAGTACAGCTTGCGGAGCCTGGTCCACCAACCCGCCCCGTTGAGGGTGAACAGATCGATCAGACCGGCATCGACGGACTTCATGCCGAGGAGCAGCGTCGTCGGGATGGGGAAGAAGGCGATGATGACGACGATGATGCTCTTGGCCCAGAAGCTGTAGCCGAATGCCACCGTCAGGAGCGGAGCGATGGCCAGGACCGGCACCGCCTGGAGGGCTACCAGATACGGGTAGGACGCTCGCTCTACCCAGGCGAAGCGCAACATGGCGACGCCGATGACGACACCGAACACGATGGCGATGCCCAGACCGAAGAGGGACAACCGGGTCGTCAGCCAGAGGCTGGCGGCGATCTGGCGCATGGTCGTCGCATCGAGCAGACCGTCGGTCAGGACCTTGCCCGGACCGGGCAGCAGGAACTGACGGTGGCGGCTCACCAGCTCGGTGCTGGCGAACTCCCAGATGGCGATGACGGCTGCGGCGGTGACGACGGCGGGGGCGATGCGCCGCCACGCAGCTTTCAAGGTTGGCCACCGTCGCGCAGCGCCGCGGAGACCTGACCGGCCACCTCGGCGAGGGTCGGATCGAAGCGCAGCTCCTGCGGTCGTGGATAGTCGAAGGGGACGGTGATATCGGCCACGATCCGTCCGGGCCGATCCGACATCACCAGCACGCGGGAGGACAAAAACACCGCCTCGAAGATCGAGTGGGTGACGAACAATGCCGCGAATCCGAGCTCGCCGAACAGACGGAGCAACTCGTCGTTGAGTCGCTCGCGCGTCAGCTCGTCGAGCGCTCCGAACGGTTCGTCGAAAAGGAACACGCCGGGCTCGAGCGTCAGCCAGCGGGCGAGCGAGACGCGCATCCGCATCCCTCCGGAGAGTTGCTTCGGGTGATGCTGCTCGAAGCCCGTCAGGCCGACCGACTCGATGGCGTCGAGAGCGCGACGGCGCCGCTCGCCGGCCGGCAGCCCGTGCAACTCCGAGAGCAGCTCGATGTTGGCGAGCACGGTGCGCCAGGGGAGAAGCGTGGGGTCCTGGAAGACGAAGCCCAGGCGGTCGGCGACGACACGCACCGTGCCGGCGGTCGGCGCGACCAGGCCGGCGGCGATCCGCAACAGCGTGGATTTGCCGCATCCCGAGGGGCCGACGATGGCCGTGAGCTCAGCCGGGTTGAGGCTGAAGCTGGTCGGTCGGAGGGCGGCCGTACCGTCGGCGTAGGTCTTCTCCACGGCGTCGAACACCAGGGCCGGCTCCGTGGTCATCCACCGCGAGCCTAGGGCTAACGTCGGTTTGTGACCGACCTGGGCCAGTCCACCGCAACCGACTTGGCCGCGGCGATCCGGGACAAGCGGCTGGGAAGTCGGGAGCTGCTCGACCACTTCGTCGAGACCATCGAGCGGCGCAATCCCGCGGTCAATGCAGTCGTCACGCTCGACGTCGATCGCGCTCGCGCCGCGGCTGGCGCCGCCGATGAGGCCGTCGCGAGGGGCGACGAGCTCGGACCGCTGCACGGTCTCCCCGTCACCATCAAAGACGCCCTGGAGACGGCCGGCATCCGCTCGACCGGTGGCGCCACCCAATTGGCCGACCATGTCCCGGCGACCGACGCCGACGCGGTGGCGCGGGTCAAGGCGGCGGGCGCGATCGTCTTTGCCAAGACCAACGTCCCGCCATGGTCGGGGGACAACCAAACGTTCAACGAGCTGTTTGGCGCCACCCGCAATCCGTGGGATCTCACCCGGTCTCCCGGCGGCTCGTCGGGTGGTCCGGCGGTGTCCGTCGCGTGCGGCTTCACGGCCTTCGAGATCGGCACCGACATCGGCGGCTCGATCCGGATGCCCGCCCATTACACCGGCATCTGCGGCCACAAGCCGAGCTTCGGGATCGTCGGGTCGCGCGGTTACCTGGACCACGAAGGTGGCGGTCTCACCGAAGCCGACGTCAACGTGGTCGGTCCGCTCGCCCGCAGTGTCGGTGATCTCGAGTTGCTGCTCGACGTCATGAGCGGACCGGACCGGCATCGGGCGCCGGCGTGGCGGCTCGAGCTGCCTCCCTCCCGCGTGCCGGGCGGGGGTCCGGGCGGGTTGCGCGTCGGGGTCTGGTGGGACGAGCCAGCGTGCCCGCTCGACGGTGAGGTGGCGGCCCTCTTGGCCGCAGCGGCTGACCTTCTGGCGGGGGAGGGGGCCGCGTTGGACGACACGAGCCGACCGGTGGGATTCGTGGAGTCGGTCGACCTGTTCTTCACGCTCATCTCGGCGGCGATCTCGCCGTCGATGACGCCCGAGATGTGGGAGGGGGCCCGGGGCGTGGAGGCCATGTTCCCCGAAGCTGCCTCTCCAGACCCCGATGAGCACCCGATGCTTCGCATGGCCCGCAGCGTCGCCATCCGCCATCGGGACTGGTTGGCCGTCGACGCGGCGCGGGAGTTGCTGCGGCGGCGATGGGCGGCGTGGTTCGAGGACCACGACGTGCTGTTGTGCCCGGTCACGCCGACCGCCGCCCTGCCGCTCTCCGACGTCGACTCGGTGACGCGGACCATGACCGTCAACGGCGCCACCCGACCCAACATGGACAACATGATGTGGCCGGGCGCCATCGGCGTCGTCTACCTGCCGTCGACCGTCGTGCCAGTGGGGCGCACCGCGGCCGGGCTGCCGGTGGGAGTCCAGATCGTCGGACCGTTCCTGGGCGATCGCACCACGCTGGCGGTGGCGGCGCGGCTGGCCGAGCTGACCGGCGGCTACGTGCCGCCGCCGGCCTGACACAGCGAGACTGCTTGACGCTGAGACACTGACGGGCTTACTGTCTCACCAGTGACCGTTCTCGCCGTCGCGCCCGAGGTCAACCTCAGCGATCGCATCGTGGATGCCACGCTGCGCTGCATCGGGCGCTGGGGCATCGCCAAGACGACCGTCGACGACGTGGCGCGGGAGGCCGGCGTCGGTCGGGCGACGCTCTACCGACAGTTCCCCGGAGGGCGCGACGCCCTCTTCGAGGCGGTGGTGACGACCGAGACCGCTCGATTTTTCGGGCGCCTCGACGATCTGGTCGCCGGCGTGTCGACCCTCGAGGATTTCCTTGTTGTGGCCATCGTCGAGGCGGCGACAACGCTGACCGACCATGCGCCCCTGCGCTTCCTGGTCGCGCACGAGCCCGAGGTCGTCCTGCCGCACCTCGCCTTCAGCAAGGGCGACCTGGTCCTCGGCGCTGTCTCGGCCCTCGCCGGCCCCTATCTCGAGCCCTGGCTCGGTGATCCCGAAGTCGCGGCGCGGGCGGCCGAGTGGGTCACCCGCATCCTTCTGTCCTATCTGATGGCCCCGTCGGCCGACGTCAAGGTCTGCGACGCCGCATCGGTCCGTCATCTCGTTTGCACCTACATCCTGCCTGGCTTGCTCACCGACTCCACCCACTCAACAAAGGGGACTCCCAATGTCTGAAATCCACGTCGACGATCCCGAGGGCCAGAAGATCCTCGATATGGGCTCCAACCTCAAGATCTTGGGCCGCGAGGAGATCAACGACCTCGAAGCCATCCTCGCCGTCAGCAACACCGACATCAACGCCACGATCCACCACGTCGAGAGCCACTACGACACCATCTTCACCTGGGACTACGAGAAGGGCGCCCGCCCCAAGCTCAACCGTCTCTACGAGAAGGCCAAGACGTCGATGTGGAACGGCGAGACGGACCTGCCCTGGGACACGGTCGTCGACCAGGAGGAGCAGGTCGTCTCCAACGCCATGAACTCCGGGGGACTCAACGGCGGCCTGGACCTGACCGGCACCCCGTTCGCCAAGTGGAGCGACAAGGAATGGATCCAATTCGGCGTCGAGAGCCAAAACTGGACGCTCTCACAGTTCATGCACGGTGAGCAGGGCGCCCTCATCTGCACCGCCCGCATCGTCGAGAACGTGCCGTGGATCGACGCCAAGTACTACGCGGCCACCCAAGTCATGGACGAGGCCCGCCACGTCGAGGTCTTCTCCAAGTACCTCGACACCAAGCTGTCGGGCCACTACCCGATCAACGCCCACCTGCGGACCCTGCTCGACGACATCATCAGCGACAACCGCTGGGACATGACCTACCTGGGCATGCAGATCATGGTCGAGGGTCTCGCCCTCGCCGCCTTCGGGTTCATCCACATGCTCACGACCGAGCCGCTCCTCAAGCAGCTCCTCCGCTATGTCATGAGCGACGAGGCCCGCCACGTCGCCTTCGGCGTGCTCAGCCTCCAGGACTACTACCAAGAGCTGAGCCAGGCCGAGCTGCGGGAGCGCCAGGAGTTCGCCTTCGAGGCGGCCGTGCGCATGCGGGACAGATTCCTCCAGCAGGAGATCTTCGACCGGATGGGGGTGCCGGTGAAGGACGCCGTCGAGTTGGTCCTCCAGGCACCTGACCGGTCCGCCTTCCAGGCCATGCTCTTCAGCAAGATCGTCCCCAACTGCAAGAAGCTCGGCCTGCTCGACGCGGGTGACGGCTGGTTGCGGACCAAGTTCACCGAGCTCGGGTGCATCGGCTTCGAGCACATGGCCGATACCGGCGAGGAATACGAGATGTTCGCCCTCGCCGAGGGGGACGCTCGCTCCGCCTGAGTTGTCTTGGCGACCTTCGAGGTGAGCCGGGCTGGCGTCGCGGGGTCCGGTCCGTGTCCGGGCTCTGAGCCGGCGCGTCCGGGCTCGGGGCTCCGGGCTCTGAGCCGGCGCGTCCGGGCTCGGGGCTCCGGGCTCCGGGCTCGGGGCGGCTGAGCGCCGGCCGGACGGCTGGGCCGGCGCGGCGTCGGGGGCGCGACTTTGTTACTGAGATTTTCGCGGGGTTGAGGGCCACCTGCGGTTTTCGCGGCCGGCCGGGGCCGATTTGGAAAATCTCAGCAACAAAGTCGCGCCGCCAATGCCGGTTGGCGCTCGGAGGGCCGCTGGTAGGGTTGATGGCGTGGACATCACCGCAGATGGGGCCGTGTAGATGGCCGGGGCCGGGCGATTTGGCGCGGTCATCTGCGCCATGGCCACACCTTTTGACGAGGCCGGCGGTTTGGATCTGGAGGGAGCGGTCGAGTTGGCCCAGTGGCTCGTCGCCCACGGCAACGACGGTTTGGTCCTTGCCGGGACGACGGGCGAGAGTCCGACCTTGACCGACGACGAGAAGCTCGCCCTCTGGCGGGCCGTCAGCGAGAGCGTCTCGGTGCCGGTCCTGGCCGGGACGACCGACAGTGACACGGCCCATTCGGTGAAGTTGACCCGGCAGGCGACCCAGGCCGGCGTCTCGGGCATCCTGGCCGTGACCCCGTACTACAGCCGCCCACCACAGGCCGGCCTCGAGGCCCACTTTCGTGCCATCGCCGACGCCACCACCCTGCCCGTCCTCCTGTACGACATCCCGGTGCGCACCGGTCGCAAGATCGTCCACGACACGATGGTGCGGCTGGCCGGGGTCCCCAACATCGTCGGTGTCAAGGATGCGGCCGGTGATCCGATCGCCTCGGCCAAGCTGCTGGCCGACGCCCCCCCGGGGTTCGAGCTGTATTCCGGCGACGACGCCCTTACCCTGGCCCTCCTCGCGGTGGGCGCATGCGGTGTCGTCAGCGTGGCCTCGCATTGGGCCGGCGAGCAGATCGGCGAGATGGTCGCGGCCTTCTTCAAAGGCGACGTCGACGAGGCTCGGGAGATCAACGCTCGACTCATACCGTCGTGGGAGTACGAGAGCGGCGACCTCAACCCCAACCCCATCCCCACCAAGGCGATGCTTCGCGTCCTCGGGCTCCCCGGCGGCCAATGCCGGCTGCCCCTGGGGCCGGCGCCGGAGGGCCTCGAGGAGCGGGCAGCCGCCGTCCTCGCCGGCCTAAGCGTCACCGTTGCCTGAGCCCACCTATGCCTGATCCCGTCAGGCTGACTTTCCTTGGGGGGCTCGGCGAGATCGGTCGCAATTGCGCCTGTCTCGAGGTCGACGGGCGCATCCTGATCATCGACTGCGGGCTGATGTTCCCGGATCTGTCGATGCCGGGCGTCGACCTTGTCCTTCCGGACTTCAGCTGGTTGCGGGCCAATGCCGATCGGGTCGAAGCCTGCGTCCTCACCCACGGCCACGAGGATCACGTCGGCGCCCTGTCCTACCTGTTGCGCGAGCTGAGCTTCCCCATCTACGGCTCTGCCCTCACCCTCGGCTTAGCCCGCAGCCGCATCGATGAGGGCGGGCTCCTCGATCGGACCGAGCTGATCCCCGTCGTCGACGGTGAGCGGCGGATGATCGGGCCGTTTGACGTGGAGTTCATCCCCGTCGCCCACTCGGTGCCGCACGGCTTCGCTATCGCCGTGCACACGCCGCAAGGCGTCGTCCTGCACTCGGGCGACTGGAAGATCGACATGAACCCGGTCGACGGGCGCCGTACTGACTTGGCCCGGATTGGCACCATCGCGACGATCGAGGGTGTCCGGTTGCTCCTCGCCGACTCGACCAACGCCGAGGAGCCGGGTTACACGGTCAGCGAGCGCGAAGTCGGGGGCGTGCTCCGCCGCTTGTTCGGCGAGCACAAGGAGCAGCGGATCGTCGTGGCGTGCTTCGCCTCCCACATCCACCGGATCCAGGAGATCGCCGACGCCGCCGTCGAGCACGATCGCATCATCGCCACGCTCGGTCGCTCGATGGCCAAAAACGTGGTGCTCGCCCGTCAGCTCGGTTTGCTGCGCATCCCTGACGCCCACCTGCGCGACATCGAGGACGTGAGCGACCTTCCGCCTGAGCGAGTGTGCGTCGTATCTACGGGTAGCCAGGGCGAACCCATGTCGGCGCTCGCCCTCATGGCCGCGGGCGACAATCGCTTCGTCAAGCTGGGCCCGAGCGACACGGTGATCATCAGCGCACACCCCATCCCGGGCAATGAGCACAGCGTGAGCCAGGTGATCGACGGGCTGCACCGGCTCGGGGCCGATGTCGTTCACTCCGGCCTGGCGCCGGTGCATGTGAGCGGGCACGCCAAGCAAGGCGAGATGCGGACGCTGCTCTCGGTGGCCCAGCCCGAGTACTTCATCCCCGTCCACGGCGAGTTTCGCCACCTGACCCACCACAGTCGCCTTGCCATGGAGATGGGGGTCCCCCATGATCGAGTGCTCCTGTGCGAGGACGGCGATGTTGTCGAGTTGACGGACAGCGGCGTCGACTTCGCAGGGGAGGTACCAGCGGGCTATCTCTACGTCGACGGCATCGTCGGCGACGTCGGGCAGGGGGTCTTGAAGGATCGCCGCGTCCTGGCCGAGGAAGGCGTGGTGGTGGTCGTCGTGACCGTCGATGCCCGCACGGGTGAGGTTGTTGCCGGACCGGAGTTGATCACCCGGGGCTGGGTCTATGCCCCGGAGGCGGAGTCCCTCCTGGAGGAGGCCCGCAAGGTGATCACCATCAGCCTCGAGGAGGCTGCCGCCCAGGGAGCGACCGACTTTGACACCATGCGGCGTCGGGTCCGTCAGGCGACAGGCCGGTTTGTCCATGAGAAGACCCGGCGCCGACCCATGATCGTGCCCGTCGTCATGGAGGTCTGAAACGCCGTCGAGTAGCATCACGGGCCGGTTTGGCTGGCCACGCGCGGCCGCCCAGTGCGAGTGACCGCGGAGGTCGACGGTGAAGATCAGGATCTGGTTGGCCGGTGGCGTGATCGCCGCTCTGACGGTGACCGCCTGCGCAAGCGGTCCGAGCGTGAGAGCGAGCGTGATCAAAGGGTCGCCGTTCTGCAATGACCTGTCGACCTTCGCCGGGCAGCTCGTGGTCTTGTCCAACGAGGCGGATGCTCCGCTGGCGACCCTCCAACAGGCCGTCCCGCCCATCCACGCCCAGTTGCTCAAGCTGGCCCAAGAGGCTCCGGCAGCCGACACCGTCAACGGTCATTCCGTCAAAGCCGATCTGATGACGGTCGCCAACGTGTACGGCGACTTGGCGACGGCCCTCACGACGGCCAGCCCCAACGGCCCCAACGCCGTCGGCGACGTGCTGGCAGCCGAGGAGGCCAAGGACGGCGCCGCGCTCACCCAGGCGGTCGGTCGGCTGGATCCCTACACCAAAGATGCCTGCGGCGTGGCGGTGGTCTCGCCCTCCCCATCGACCACGACGCTGCCGGCGGCCACGCCGACCACCGCTGTCATCGGTCCGGCGCCGGTCGGCGCTTCAGCTGCTGCTACCACGACGACCCTCCCACCGGCGGCGGCGACCACTACGACGACGGTGGCCGGGCCTGCTACCAACGTGATCACCGTGACGACGGCTCCAGCGACCACGGGCTGAAGCCGGGCAGCGATGGAGGACGAGACCCCGGAGGGGTCTTGACCGCTCGCGACCGCCGGCGGTCGGAGGCACGAAGATGGGCGGGCCTGCTGTTAGCGTTGTTGTCATTGTGACTCCTGTTGATGAAGTGGTCTGGTCGAGATGACACCGAGCACCAAAGGAGGGGTGGCCGAGCGGCCCAAGCGGGGCGCGGCCAAAACCGGGACCAAAGCCCCGGCCGCAACCCCACCCAAGCCCCGAGCGGCAGGCCAAGTCGGGAGGGCATCCAAGGGCGGGCAGAGGCCGCGAGCCGCGACGCCCGCGCCAAGCTCGGTCGGGCGCCGCCGCAGGTTTGAGGGCTACCGTCCTCCCTCGGCCGAGGTATGGGGCGGCGTACTGATCGTTGCCGGCCTCGTCGATGCTCTTGGCACCTACGGCAACGTCATCGGTCCGTTGGGCAGGGTCCTGCGGACCGCGGGTCGGCTCGCCGTCGGGAGCGCCAACGTCTCGCCCTCCTCGGTGTGGCGCTGCTCGTGGGTTGGGCCCGGGCGAGGTGGGCGACGGAGCCGGCGATCAAGGCTCAACCCGTGGTGGCAGCGGCGGCGCCAGCGGCCGCGCCAGCGAAGACGCCGTGGGTTCATCGGAGGCCAGGCTGGACGTCCATCGGCGCTGGCGTCGTGGCTGTGGTGGTGGCGGCCCTGCTTCACCTCGCTCATGGGAGTCCGGCCCTCAGCGGCCCGACCAAGGGCGTCGAGGGCGCGGGTGGCTACGTCGGTGCGCTCCTCGGCGCGCCGCTGCATGCCGCGCTCTCAACGTGGGGCGCCGTGCTCGTGCTCTTGGTCCTCGCCATCGTGGGCCTGTTGCTGATGACCGGGACCGGTGTGCGGGCCGCGGCCCGCGGCACGGTCAGCGCGACGACGGCGTCGGCGCGCAGTCTTCGCACGTCGAGCCGTCGCGCAACAGACTGGATCGTCAGCTTCGGGGATCACAGCAAGGGTGCGGCGCCGACCGACGGTGACGACGCCAACGTCGAGACCAGCACCGACCAGGCTGACGCTGACGCGCAGCTTGTCGATGGGGCGAGGGCCGGATGGTTCGACGACAGTCGGTCGGCGGGCAGAGCGACCAGGCCGAAGATGGGGGAGAAGGTCGGGGCGGCGAGCGGCAACATTCCCATCGAGACAACGCAGCTCGAGATCGACCTCGGCGCCGCGACCGGCTGGCGCCTCCCACCGGCCGCTCTCCTCAAGCGGACCAAGGTGACGGAGATCGACCGGCGGCCGATCGATGAGGGCGGGCGCACGCTTGAGGCCGCGCTCGCCGCCCATGGTGTCGAGACCCGCCTGATCGGCACGACGGTCGGGCCCACCGTCGCCCGGTACGAGTTGGAGCTCGGCGCCGGCGTCAAGGTGGCCAAGGTGACGAGCCTGTCCAAGGACATCGCCTATGCCATGGCCGCCGAGGATGTGCGAATTCTTGCGCCTATCCCGGGCAAGTCGGCGATCGGGGTTGAGGTCCCCAATCGCCAACGTCAGCTCGTAGGACTTGGCGACATCCTGGCGACCGACGAGGCCCGCAAGGCGACCCATCCGTTGGAGGTCGCCGTCGGTCGTGACATCAATGGGCGCGGCATCATGACCAACCTCGCCGAGATGCCCCACATCCTGATTGCCGGCGCGACCGGGGCGGGCAAGTCCAGCTGCATCAACTCCATCATCACGTCGGTGCTGACGAGAGCGACACCGGATCAGGTGCGGATGATCCTGGTCGATCCCAAGCGGGTCGAGCTCGGCCAGTACGAGGGCGTGCCCCACTTGCTGACGCAGGTTGTGACGGTGCCCAAGCGGGCGGCCAACGCGTTGACGTGGGTGGTCGCCGAGATGGAGCGTCGTTACGACCTGCTGCATGAGGTCGGGGTGCGGGACATCACCGGTTACAACGCGGCGTTCGACCGGGGCGATCTGGCCACGCAGCCACCCATGCTCTCGACGGATGTGCCGCGCGAATACCACCGGCTGCCGTTCATCCTGGTCGTCGTCGACGAGCTCAATGACCTGATGATGGTGGCGGCGCGTGACGTCGAGGACTCGATCTGCCGCATCGCTCAGATGGCGAGGGCGGTCGGCATACACCTGGTCATCGCCACCCAGCGACCGTCGGTCGACGTCATCACCGGCGTCATCAAGGCCAACGTGCCGTCGCGGCTGGCGTTCAAGGTTTCGTCGGCGACCGATAGTCGAGTGATCCTGGATCAGCTCGGCGCCGAGAAGCTCGTCGGCAAGGGCGACATGCTCCTGCTGACGGCCAACTCCAGCGTGGCGCGACGCATTCAGGGTTGTTGGGTGTCAGAGGAGGAAGTGCGCAAGGTCGTCGCCCACTGGCGGCGGCAGGCCGCGCCCGTCTACATCGAAGGCGTCGAAGGTGCCGACGGTGGCGAGGGCCTCGACGGGGACGACATCACCAGCTTCAGCGGGCGCAGCGCTGGGGGCTCCTCCGACGATCATGACGATCTCCTCGCCGAGGCGATGGACCTGATCGTGCGTTCGCAATTGGGATCGACGTCGATGCTCCAGCGCAAGCTGCGAGTCGGGTTCGCGCGAGCAGGGCGCTTGATGGATCTGTTGGAGCGGCGGGGCGTGGTCGGTCCGTCGGAGGGTTCGAAGGCGCGGGCGGTGCTGATGACCGTCGACGAGTTGGAGGCTCTCCAAGCTCGGGGTGGCCGGAGCAGCTAAGTCGCCGGCGCCTAGGACCTACGACGCGCCCGAGGCCCGACCGGTCGTCGTTGACCGATCGGGCCCCGGGTCCCAACCCCCGAGGCGGATCAGGCAGCCATGCGGTGCGGGCCACTCTTGGAATGGCGCACCTCCGGCGCCTCCCCTTCGTTGGACCCGAACCAGTGAAACAGCGCACGCCAGGCGCTGGTCGTGCCGGCGATGGTGAGACCGGTAGCCCAGGGTCCCATCCACGAATCACGCAGGACGACGTGGAAGCCGCCGAACATCGAGTAGTTCATCGCCACGGCAGCGGCAACGCCGAGGACGACGGTAGCCAGGTTGTGGAATCGAGCCAGACCGGGGACGAGGTCCTCGATGAGGTCCACCACCTTCCACAACGCCAGACCCATCAGGACAACGATGGCGAAATCGTGCATCGTGTTTGCACCTCCTGACGGCGCAAGTTGTGCCGTCACTCAATCGGACCGCCGTGCGCCGAAAAGGTGACAGCCCTTCAGCGGAAGTGCGCGGCGACTTCGCTCCAAAAAAGGTCGAGAGTGTCCTGCGCACGGGCGCCGGAGCCCATCGTCCAATCGGGGATGATCAGCTCATCGACGCCCGCGGCCCGGTAGGCCTCCACCTGCTCGGTCATCTCTTCCGGTGTCCCGACCATGACGGGACGGCCGACGCCTTGGTCGCGCAACGGCGCCAGCCACGACTCGTCGCGACTCAGGAAGACCATGGCCTGGGTCGAGCAGGCGATCGACGAGCGATCCCGACCGACGGCGGCGCAGTGCTGCTCGAGCACACCGGCCTTGTGACGGAAGGTGTCGGGGGTGCACCAACCGTTCCATTCGTCGGCGAACTGGGCGGCGATGCGGAGGGTGCGGCGCTCACCCGTGCCGCCGATGAGCAACGGCAGATGGGCTTGCGCGGGCTTGGGATCGCAGGGGGCGTCACGGACCGTGTAGTAGGCGCCCTCTACCGTCGTTCGTGCATCGGCGAGGAGTGAGGTGATGATCTGGCACGCCTCCTCAAACCGGTCCAGCCGCTCCGTCACCGTGCCGAGATCGAGGCCGTAGGCGGCGTGCTCGTTGATCTGCCAGCCGGCGCCCACACCCAGTACGAAGCGACCACCGCTGATCTGATCGATGGCGGCGGCCATGTTGGCCACGATGGCCGGATGGCGGTAGACGTTGCCGAGCACCAGCGGTCCGAGACGCACATGTTGTGTGCGCGCGGCCAGACCGGACAGCACGGTCAGACACTCGAGGACAGGGCCGTCGGTCGGAAGGCCGGCGGGATCGTCGGGCATGAAGTGATCGGCGAAGTAGACGCCGTCCCACCCGGCTCGATCGCAGGCGACGACCTCGTCGCTGATCTCCGACCACGGTCGTTGGGCGGCGGGCCACACGCTGAATCGCATCGCCGAAACCTATCCGAGCCGGGCTCGGGCCCCGGGTTGAGGCTCAGCCGGCCCGGGCCCAGCGCGGCGCCGCGGGCCCGACCCCTCAATCCACCAACGTGAAGCCGCTGTAGCTGTCCTGGGCCACCTGCGCGCACTTGGCGGCGTAGTCGGGGAAACCGATGAGAGGCATGAACACCCGCTTCTTGCCCGGCACGTTGGCGCCCAGGTACCACGAGTTGCACTTCGGGTACAAGGTGAAATCGGCGATGAGGTTGACCCAGTCGACCCACGCGTCCTGGGCCTCGACCGTCGCTTCGATGGCGCGGTGGTCGTGATCGCGCAGGTAGGTGACGCAGTCGGCGATCCACTCCACGTGCTGTTGGATGGACACGAGCATGTTGGTGAGGACCGACGGGCTGCCCGGCCCGGTGATGGTGAAGAGGTTGGGGAAGCCGGCAACGCTGAGGCCGAGATAGGTGCGCGGACCGGCGGCCCACGCCTCGCCGAGCGCGACGCCGTCGCGGCCGCGGATGTCGACTCGGAGCAGCGCTCCTGTCATGGCATCAAACCCGGTGGCGTAGATGATGCAGTCGAGCTGGTGGTCGCCGGCCGTCGTCCGGATCCCACCGGGCGTGATCCGCTCGATGGGCGTCGATTGCAGGTCGACCAGGTGCACGTTGGGCCGGTTGAAGGTCTCGTAATAGCCGGTGTCGACGCACAGCCGTTTGCACCCGATGACCTGCGTCGGGGTCAGCTTTTCGGCCACCTTCGGGTCAACCACGATCTCGCGTATTCGGTCGCGCACGTAGTCGGCCGCCATCTCGTTGCAGTCAGGGGAGATCAACAGATCGGTGAAGGCGCCGAGGAAGCTGAGACCACCCTGCTGCCAGCGGGCATCGAACTCGGCAGCCCGCTCCTCCGGCGTCGCCTCCAATGCCGAGATCTCGCTGCGGCGCAGGCGGGCCCCGAAGGCGGGCACCATGGTGCGGTTTTCGGCGCGGAAGGCGGCGTAGTCGGCCTTGATGGCGGCGCGCTCGGCGGGCTCGAGCGGACGATTGTGGGCGGGGACCGTATAGGTGGCGGTCCGCTGGAAGACGATCAGCTCGGCGGCTTCCCGAGCGATGATCGGGATGGACTGCACGGCCGACGAGCCCGTCCCGATGATCCCGACTCGCAGGCCAGAGAAGTCGACCCCCTCATGGGGCCATCGGCCGGTGTGATACGTCGGTCCGGTAAAGGTGTCGGCACCTTCGATGGTCGGAGTATTGGCCGACGACAGGCAGCCGGTGGCCATCACCACAAACTGTCCGACGATCTCCTCGCCCGCCTCGGTCCGGACGGTCCACAAACTGGTGTCGTCGCTGAAGGTTGCGGCCACGACCGTCGTGTCGAAGCGGATGTCGCACCGGAGGTCGAAGCGGTCGGCGACATGTTCGGCGTAGCGCAGGATCTCGGGCTGGGGTGCGTAGCGCTCCGACCAGTCCCACTCCTGCTGGAGCTCATCGGAGAACTCGAAGGAGTACTCCATGCTCTCGATGTCGCAGCGGGCGCCGGGATAGCGATTCCAGTACCACGTGCCGCCGACGCCACCGCCGCGCTCGAGGACGACCGCCGACAGGCCCGCCGAGCGGGCGCGGTGGAGCATGTACATGCCGGCGAAGCCGGCGCCCACGATCACCAGATCCACGTCTTGTCGTCGGTCCGTCATCCCGTGCCCCCGTCTACTACACCCGTTGTCTATCGCAGGTGGGGCGACGGTTTCTCGCGACCGGCCGCGAGGCGGACTACGCCGTGCTGCGCCAGCCTCGCTCGAAGGGCAGTCGCCATGCGTGGGGGGCGATCAACGCTCGCATGGACTCCGGTCCCCATGAGTCGACGGGATAGAGCTCGACCGGAGGCGGCCTGTCCAGCAGCGGCGTCGAAACCTCCCAGAGGCGCTCGATGTCCTCGGCCGTCGTAAACAACGTGTGGTCCCCGCTCATGGCGTCGTGGATGAGCCGCTCGTAGGCCTCAAGCACGTCGTCCTCACGCCCGGTCTCGTGCAGCGCGAATTGGAGGCTCAGCTTGTCCAGGGTCATGCCCGGCCCCGGCCGCTTGCCGTAGAACGACAGTGACAATTTCGACGAGTCGGCCAGGTCGAAGGTGAGGTGGTCGGGCCCCAGGGCTCCGACGCCCGAGCCGGCGGGAAACATGCTCTTGGGCGGCTCGCGAAAAGCGATCGAGATGATGCGGGCCCCGTCGGCCATGCGCTTGCCGGTGCGCAGGAAGAAGGGCACGCCCGCCCACCGCCAGTTGTCGATCTCGCACCGCAAGGCGACGAACGTCTCGGTCTGCGACTCGGCGTCGACACCGACAGCGGAGCGGTATCCCTCGTACTGCCCGCGGACGACATGCTCGACCTCGAGGGGTCGGAGAGATCGGAATACTTTGTTTCTCTCTTCGCTGATCGCCCGCGGCTCGAGCGCGGTCGGCGGCTCCATGGCCATGAAGGCGAGCACTTGGAAGAGATGGGTCACGACCATGTCGCGGAAGGCGCCGGTCGCCTCGTAGAAGGCGGCGCGCGCCCCGACGGAGAGCGTCTCCGGGACGTCGATCTGGACGTGGCTGATGTGATCCCGATTCCAGATCGGCTCGAACAGACCATTGGCGAAGCGGAAGGCGAGAATGTTTTGCGCGGCCTCCTTGCCGAGGAAGTGATCGATACGGAAGACCTGCCCCTCGGCGAAGATCTCGTGCACCGCGGCGTTGAGCGATTTGGCGCTGGCGAGGTCGGTGCCGAACGGCTTCTCCATGATGATGCGGGCCCGCTCGACCAGTTTGGCCTCGCCAAGTTGCTGCACCACGGCGCGAGCGGCGGACGGCGGAATGCTCAGATAGTGGAGTCGTCGAGGGGCTCCGCCCAGCACGAGCTCGGCTGCTCCGACGGCGCCCGCCAGCGCGGCGGCGCCACCACTTTGGGGAACGTAGCTCAGTCGCCGAAGGAACGATCCCATCTCGTCAGGGTCGATCGGCGGACGGGCAAACTCGTCGCAGGCCTTCTCTGCAAAGATCCGGAAGGCATCGTCGTCGAGCTCGTCCATCGACGTGCCGACGACGCGGCACTCGGGGAGCAGACCGGCCTGGGAGAGGTGCAACAGACCGGGGAGAAGCTTGCGCCGCGCCAAGTCGCCGGTGGCACCGAAGAGCACGATGACATGAGGCTCGGGAGGAGGCATCACCCCCGGGTCAACGCCGCCGCTCACAGCGGCCGAGCCTACCGGCCCGCGAACCCAGGCAAGCACGGGGCAAACACACCGGAATCCGCGTCGACCGAGTACCGTGCGTCGAAATGTCGAGTGCTCCAGGCGTGGCCAGTCGGCGGGCCCGCTGTCCTGCTTCCTCGGCCAACCTCGGTCCCGGTTTTGACACCTTGGCGATCGCCCTTGCGCTTTACGTCGAGGTCGACGTGCGCGCCGGTCCTCGGCTGATTGTGCGCGCCGAGGGAGAGGGTAAGGAGCTGGCCACCGACCAGACCAACCTGGCGGCTCGCGTGGCCATGGACGTCGCGGGCACGTCGGAGTTGGACATCACCATCCGTTCGCAGATTCCCGTTGCTCGCGGGCTTGGGTCGTCGGCCGCGCTCGCGGTCGCCGCCGCGGCAGCGGCCGGAGCGACAGACCCGCTCGCCGCCGCCGCGGCCGTCGAGGGCCATCCGGAAAACGCAGCCGCGTCACTCCTCGGCGGCCTTGTCACCGCGACCATGCTCGGCTCGCGGCCGGTGGCGTCGAAGCTTCCGCTCGACTCCGGTCTGGCGTTCGTGGTCCTCGTACCCGACGCGCCGTTGCCCACCGTGCAAGCGCGCCAAGCGTTACCGGAGACGGTCAGTCACAAAGACGCCATATTCAACCTCGGGCGCATGGGGTTGCTCATCTCCGGACTCGCCGACCGCCGCCGGCTTGTCGCGGAAGCGACCGAGGATCGGCTGCACCAACAGGCGCGCACCCCGCTGTTTCCTGAGTCGCGTGTGCTGATGGCCGGCCTCCAAGATGCGGGGGCGTTGGCCGCGTGCTGGTCGGGTGCCGGGCCGTCGCTGCTCGCCATCTGCGACAAGAGCGTTGCTGCCAACGTCCGAGAGGCGGGGGAGCGTCTCCTGCGCGAGGCGAGGATTGCGGGCCGCGCCGTGCTGCTCAAGGCCGACGCCAAAGGCCTTATCGTGACGCCGCTCGGGTAGCGTCGGCGATGTGCCTCTCGAGCCGTCCCGCGATCTTGTTGCCATCCCCAATCCCCACCCCGATCGGGAGTATGAGGTGCGGTGCGACACGGCCGAGTTCACCTGCAACTGCCCGATCACCGGTCAGCCCGACTTCGCCACCGTGACGGTCTCCTACGTGCCGGGGCCGTCGATCGTGGAGCTCAAAAGCCTCAAGCAGTACTTCTGGAGCTACCGCAACGAAGGCGCCTTCCACGAGGACGTCACCAACCGCATCCTGGACGATCTCGTCGCCGCCGTCGCCCCTCGCCGCATGACGGTGATCACCGACTGGTTGGTGCGCGGCGGCATCCACACGGTCGTCGAAGCATCCCACCCCGCGCCTCGCTAGCTTCGACGCCCGTGGAGCTTGCCAACGTTCGTCTTGTCGCCTCCGGTATCGGCTTCCCCGAAGGGCCGATCGCCATGCCCGACGGGAGCGTCATCCTCGTCGAGATCAAGCGGGGGACCTTGAGTCGGGTCACCCCTGACGGCGCCATCGAGGTGATCGCCGACCTCGGCGGCGGCCCCAACGGCGCCGCCATCGGACCCGACGGCGCCGTCTACGTGTGCAACAACGGTGGCTTCGAATGGCAGGAGGTGATGGGCTTCACCCTTCCCGGTCACCAGCCCGTCGACTACTCGGGCGGCCGGATCGAACGCGTCGATCTGGCGACGGGCGACGTGACCGTCCTCTACACCGAGTGCGGCGGCCATCCACTTCGGGGCCCCAACGACTTGGTCTTCGATGCCGGCGGCGGCATGTGGTTTACCGATCACGGCAAGATCCGCGACCGGGAGCGCGACCACGGAGGCATCTACTACGCGTTGGCTGACGGGTCGGCCATCACCGAGGTCATCTTCCCCGCTGAGGCGCCCAACGGCATCGGTCTCTCGCCTGAGGGCTCCACCCTGTATTACGCCGAGACCTACACCGGCCGCGTCTACCAACGACGGGTGGTGGGTCCCGGTCAGCTGGCCCCCGCGGGGGCGGTCGATCCCACGGTGCTGCTGGTCGGCTTGCCCGGGGCGATGATGCTCGACTCCCTCGCCGTTGACTCTGCGGGTAACGTCGCCGTTGGGACCCTGGGCCTCACGCCGGGCATCACCGTCATCGCTCCCGACGGGCAGTGGGAGTTGGTGAACGTGCCGGCCGAGTTCTTCGATCCGTTGGTCACCAACATCTGCTTCGGCGGGCCCGACCTCACGACGGCGTATTGGACGTGTTCGTCGACGGGTCGGTTGATCGCCGGCGACTGGCCCCGCCCCGGTTTGAAGCTCGAGTTTTGAGGTGGCGGACCGCAATGTCCTGGGCGGCGAGTTGGAGTCCTGCGGCACCGACCCGTTGACCGGCTTCTATCGAGACGGGTGCTGTAGCACCGGGCCCGACGACACGGGCAGCCACACCATCTGCGCGGTCGTCACGGCGGAGTTTCTGGCCCACCAGCAAGCGATCGGCAATGACTTGAGCACACCGATGCCGCAGTACCGATTC
>Ga0302325_10003442_pt1 | contig 37367 bp, 40 predicted proteins | sample Palsa_T0_2_FD_201948 | JGI IMG/M metagenome (GOLD analysis project Ga0302325, IMG submission 201948) | Peat permafrost microbial communities from Stordalen Mire near Abisko, Sweden - Palsa_T0_2 | ecosystem: Environmental > Terrestrial > Soil > Palsa > Peat permafrost | place: Sweden: Abisko...
TGCGAGATGAAGAGCTCTACAGCGCGGCGACGGGGTTTTAGCAGTCCCGTGCGCCCTAACCTAACTATTTACATGATACATTGCTGTGCTACGTCGCACAGCGGGGTTGGTTTGTGACACTGCCTGCATAGCCTATATAGATACGCCTGGAGGTGCGAGCTGGAGTTGGTGTGCTAGCCTGGAGCCTAGGGCGCTAGCCTGGAGTAGGTGCGCTAGCTTGGAGCATGGTGCGCTAGCCTGGAGATGGAGGTGCGAGCTGGAGTTGGTGCGCTAGCCTAGAGCGTGGTGCGCTTGTCACAAACGCCCGAAGCGTTGACTAGGCAGCATCCTCCTGGTCTATGAACTCCATGCATGGGGCCGGTGGAGCCCTCCTGGCTCACGGCTTCCCTGCAGGAACCATGTAGTGTCCTCCTGGACCATGCACATTCTAGGTTAGTTAGGTTAGGGCCGTGAGACTGCTAAAAACGCCGCGGCCGAGCTGTAGACTTCTTCATCTCGCAAGGTCACTTCTAATACACTATATCTTATTCGCAGCCTGTAGTCTCGTTCCTGACAGCGCTAGCCTAGAGTGGGTGCGCTAGCCTGGAGCGGGGGCGATGGGTATCTCAGCAATTTTAATCTAAACTGTGGGTATATCAGCAAATTCAAGAAACGTTATAGGTATCGGAGCAATTTTCCCATAAATTAACCTTCTTCTGCGCCTCAGACTCGCCTTCTTGCTGTCGCTTAACTGTGCAAAAGTCCTTCCTATTTCGCTCTCTCAACTTCAGTCTTAACACCTTCGCAGCTGAAGCCTGACTCAGCGCCTGGGCATGAGGCACCGAGGCTAGGGCATGGGACTAGGGTGGGTACTGTGTGACTGCGAGAAAACAAAAATCACTCATCCCTCTTCACCACAACTAAATCTGAAGACGAAGTGTTCCCCTAAGCATCCTTACACGGAAAGACATATTTTCTCTCTCTGATCCATTACCCGCGAATATTCTCCTACCAGCAACACACCCAAGTCCCAACGCCGGTCCCAACGTCCCTTTTCGTCAGTACAACGATTTCAGTCGTCACAGACTCCGGAGACATGAGCTATTCCCACATCGTCGCGACAAGAACCACCAGATCGAGAGTTGCGTCCGATCCAACTGAAACCATGAGCACCACAACTGCCATGGCGGCAACTCCCACCCCGTTCATTCCACTTCGTCATTTGTTTAATCGCGTTTACACAAAATGGTCCCGTTCCGAAATCGTCGAGAAAGAAAAGATGTCCTCCCTCACAAGTATGCATGTCAGTGAGGAAGAGTTCTTGAAGTTGACTGGAAATCGTGAGTTCTCGAAGTATATTACTTTGATTGATTACTACATCCGCTTCGACGAACTCCCCCTTCGTCCGCACAGCGAAATCATTGGGTACATGAACGGTTTTTGATGGGAGTCTTCCAATTCACGAGTCAAGCGAACGTCCTCTTCCCTAGATCTGACAACGGTATGGCTTCCTCATTCTAAACTAACGACGCCAGACATGCATCTCTTCGCCGGCGCCATCAAGTGCTCCGACTTGTCTTTCGGCATTCGTCCCACAGCTCTTCCCAATCTGCCTCCTGCTTGGCTGAGGTTCCTTCCGAATGGGGCCCCTTACCCCAATGTGGTTGTGGAAGTCGCGGTCAATAACGAGGGACCGACCAAATTGCAAGCTGATTGTCATCGCTACTTTTCGAATTCGACCAGTGTTTGTGTGTGGATTGGTATCGAAGTGTGGGGTTACTGGACGAAAGTTTTGGGTGGGTTGAGCAGACAGATCGGCGAATAGCAATCAGGCTACGATTCACACTAACCTGCGCTTTCCACCAAATCACCATCCTGTCAATACCCCCGTCAATTTGGTCTACCACATCCCCATACAAACTGTGTATGGCAATGGTGTCACTATCCCTCCGAATTCTCCTCTGACCCTCGATATCGACTGCGATGCAATCCGTAGTGTTGTTCAGGAGTTTTTGTAAGTCGTGTTACTTGGCGATTGGTTTGGGAGTTTTGCTGGTTATATTCGTATTATGGCATGGGATCGGTTTATCGTGGGAGCTTACATTATTTTCCTTGGGAAGATCATTTTCATTGGTGATTCGGTTTAGTCATTGTTGCTAGATGTATTGGTATTATGGCATGGGTCGGTTTATCGTGGGAGCTTACATTTCTTTTCTTTGGGAAGATCATTTTCGTTGGTGATTCGGTTTATGCATTGTTGCTAGATGTATAGGTATTAATGGCATGGGTCGGTTTCCTTCGGTGAGAGTTTACTTCGTTTCAGTGTTCCGAATTGCGGACCATGTCCACGCAGACATCTGCAACGGACTGTACCTTTGTCTGGTCTAAGCCATCCTCAAAACGTTGCGTCCATCTGCAGACCGTCCGTTGGCCAAGTCGCAAAGGAGACCTTTCCTAATTAAGCAATTTCGTCGGTCCAGACCGCTTAAAAAATGATGATAGTTCGGTCCAAGAAGCCTTCAAAACACCACGTCCGCGGTCGGACGCAACCAAAAAGGTGGCAGACGTGTAATTTCGAAACACTGCTTCGTTTTTCTTCAGAAGATAAGTTCTCTTCTGGTGAGTTAGTATGCATTGGGTGACTAGGCCTTTTCGACAGTCTCGTATTGGCAGATTTAGAATAATTCAAACTTATAATCGCAAGCTGTGATGGTAATAGCCTACGGCTACTCCTCGTTTATGGAGTGTCTGACAATTATTGATGAGATCTTGTATGGCTATCTCTCACAAGCCTCCATTCGCAGATCTCGGGTTACGCCTTGTAGCAAGTGAAGAAGTCGTCTATTTTTGTCGTTCTGGCGCCAGATCCGCAATTTCCAATTGCACCCTCCCTAACGCTATGGCGCAACTGCGTTTCAATTTCAGGGGAGAGGGGGTATATAAAAAAAATTCACATATACTCCATGCCTTCCACTTTTCGAGTTCCACCCCCACTTCTCGCTATCACCATCAACATCAACAACATCAACATTCTTCTCTTCCACAGCTCAATTTCCTCATCTCATCGTTTTTCAAATACCATTTGCCTCCTCAAAATCTACCATGGCCGATACCAAGTTGACGGTAATCATCCTCCTCTTTACGATGCAATGATCTTGGCAATCCGCAGCCTTTCGTCGTGCGTCCTGATATTGGCTCAGTTGGCTATTAGCTCCTAAAGTAGAATGAACGACAGCCAATTATTTTTGGATTTCTTGAAAACTCGTCCGCCAATGGCCAGAAGGAATCCAACCCTATTTACTTTTCACTACCGTTCGCTTTGGGCATAGCCCCCGACTCCTGCCTAAGGCTTTGGTCTAATAAATTAGGTGCGCAGGAAATGCTCACATTAATGTTGTCCAATCATACACTCAGAATCCCCAGGAGGTGGAAATATTTTTCACTCCGCTAGAGCATTTCTCTCCCAACTCCGTGTCCTGACCAAAGGGAGCAGAGGGACGGCTTTTCATCAAATTTTGGGCTTACATCAACCCATTTATAAAAGAGAATTAGGGAAATCATCCATAGTGATGTGCTGACTGTAGATGAAGTAGTTTGAGTTCTTACTCAAGCTGCGTTCCTCCCAAAAACAACCCGACATATGCTTTCTTGGTCTCTGAGTGCGACTGCCCCTATTGAACACATTGCAAAATTTTCACCCAAGCCTCTTGACAAGAATAAACCATTGTCTGATTGCAAGCCTTGACGAAGCAACTGTGTCCCGAGTACCAAATCGGTGTTCCGCCTAGTCTTTCTTGCTCTCTAAATTTGAGTTTTACGGAGTTCGTTTCTGGTAGGTTTTGATGCTTTTTTGATAGGTCGGATGAGATGACAGCTTATATTCTTGTCTTTCGAATCATTATTCACGGGATCATCGATCACATCGTCTTTTTGATTGGAATCGTCAACATCGATATCCATCCACTGCTCTTCATTGATATCCACATTCGACTTGCGTTCATCGATATCCATAATATTTAACACGCGTTCATCGTCAGAGATATCAGGTGTCGCGATGTGTGGATCAGCTGCAGGTGCTGGCTAAATTATGTGAATTCAACTCAAAACACTAGAGATACCTTTAAAGAAATGAAACCAAAACCATCAAGTGTGGGTTGTTTTATATTGGGTAACTTGGGTTCCATCCTCTGAAGCAAATTGAATGTCCGGAAGACAAAAACGCGTCGTGTCCGTGGCGCTAGTGAATCAGCCTTCAGCTCCTGCCCTCTTGCCTATTTAGGCACCCTGCAGGCGGCGGGAAGTACCCCTAATCCCGGCAATCCTTGTCCATTACCCCGCCCAAAAAAAGGTGTAAGGAAAAACCCTGTGCGGAATCAACTACCAGATATCCTGACGCCATGAGCGAGTCTGTCGTTCCACCATCGGATGCTACTATTACAGCAACCAGCCACATAAACTTGTCTCAATCTATAGATGGCGAGACTTTTCAGACCGCTTGCCACTCAAAGGAGCCTCCGGAGGGGGACAGAAAGCCCCAACAATTCGATCTGACGCAAAAAATCTCCTCGCTTGCAACCTACAACGATCCTTTCAAAAGCATTTACCTCCGCGATTGGAACGCTCAAACGACTTTAGAGGCAAAGACGACCCAAGAGGAAACCAAACCTATCGCAAACTCCTTCCTTGCAAGGAATGGGTCTACGTCTACCGCAACCCTAGTTGGAGATCTGAAATCTGAAGGTTCATCGGAGGAAGAGGTAGCATATATCAACGGCAAATTTCAGAACCTCACCCTTCAGCGTGTCCTTGCCCTTCGCAAAGTCCAAAACACCATTAAATACGCCCCGAATCCCAGTGCTGTCGGTGCCGATTCAACTGCCTTTTCCGAAGATGATTTGGTGGCGCTGACAATGGAGGAGCTCCAGGCTCTTCAAAAGCGCAAACGTGACATTGGCAAAGATATCCAGCCGTTAAGCGTGGTCAAAGTTAGTATTCAGGCGGAACGAAGCAGAAAACGACTTGAGCCGCGGGATTATCAGATTGAATTATATGAGAGGGCTAGACGAGAGAATACAATTGCAGTCTTGGGAACTGGCACCGGAAAGACGTTGATTGCTTGTCTTCTCATTAGAGATATTTTGGTTCAGGAAAGGCTTAATCGCGTTGCCGGCAAGAAGGTCCGGAGTAAAGAAGTTTTGAATGCTGATGGATAGAAAAAGATTGTAGTGTTCGTTGTGCCTTTGGTACACCTTGTGTTTCAACAGGGAAATGTCATCGAGGCGAATACGGTGGCGCATGTCAAACGAATGTGTTCAGAAGTGTACGGCCATCCAAAGTCCTGGGAGCAATGGCAACGATTATTTGACACTGAAGATGTCCTGATCATGACAGCCCAGATTTTCCTCTCGGCTTTGAGTCACTCGCTTATCTCCATCTCTCAAGTATACACCTTTTCTGCAGTTCTAAGAGTAGGTCAGTCTTCTTATCTTTGACGAGTGTCATCATGCTAAACGCAACGATCCCTATGCGTTAATCATGCGAGAGTACTATAACCAAACCCCAGAAGACGAGCGACCACGTATTTTTGGCATGACTGCTTCCCCCGTGGACGCCAAAATGGCGTTTATCGAGGCTTCAGAACAGCTTGAAAGGACTCTCAATGCAAAAATCTGCACACCTCGTATCAAAGATACTCTTTCAGCTTTGGTTCCCCGTCCCAGGGAAGAGAAAATCTACTACAAAGCCTGTCAGAAAACCCCCCACACTGAGCTCTTCCGCAAAATCACCGCAATTGCCAGCCGCAGCGATCCCAGAAGTCGACTCAAGAAAGCGTTTCATGCAGCTGAAAATGCCTTGGAGGAATATGGTCCGTGGATGTCAGATCGAGTGTGGCGATGGAAATTACAGGAAATGGAAGGAAAGGGTGAGATGGAAAACGATCCAATTGCCAACAGACGGGGCAAACAAGGTGGCGGTGAGAAGAAACGGAAGAAGATCTGGGAAACACAAACAGATATCCAACTCCGCGAGTCGAAGGAAGAACAAGAGCGCGAGATTAAACGGGTGAGGGAGATCATCACTAATGAGGCCCACTTTGATACCAAGCCTCATCTGACGACGGATGATCTCTCCCCGAAAGTCCTCAAATTGATTGAGTTGTTGAGCCAAGTCTACACTACATCTCAGACTTCCGCGATCGTCTTTGTAAGGCAACGATATGCTGCGAGTGCTATGTATCAGCTTATCCGAGAGCTGAATTTGCCCAACATAGAATGTGACATGCTTGTAGGACATGGGATTGAGGGTGATATTGCCATGGATCACAGGAAGCAAGTGATGGTTATCAATCAATTTCGCCAAGGCAGCTTGAACCTTCTCATAGCAACAAGGTTTGTCCCCCAGTATTTGACTGAGAGCAAGTGTTGCCGAGGAAGGGCTGGATATTCCGAGCTGCAACGTTGTCATACGCTTCGATTTGTGCGAAACCTTGATTGAGTATATTCAATCTTGCGGTCGAGCTCGCCAACGAGAGTCAAGGGTATCTCTTCTTCCGTCTTTTAATCTGACGGCAGCTCTATCATATGGTGGAAGAGGGCAACTTGAACCATGCAAAATGTTACAACCACATCAATCTTGCCAGGAAGGTGATGGAAGAGTATGGCCGAAGTCTCTACGAAGTCGCGGATTATCGGGATCGCGTTGTTACCATTGATGATGATGACAACGATGAGTTTGACCTACAGAGTGATGATCTCGTCAAGCTGGAGGATGAATTCTTCATTGAGCCTTCCACGGGCGCACAGCTCTCGCGCAATGGAGCTATTGGCCTCCTCTACCAATATTGTGCCTCTCTTCCCGGTGATGCGTATTCGAATCACATTCCGGATTTCAAAGTCACACAGTCGGGAATCGGATATATATGCAACGTCACTCTTCCTCTCAACGCACCCATCTCACTCATTCGTGGGGAAATCCAACCTTCCAAGAAGAAGGCAAAGCAAGATGCTGCATTTCGTGCATGTATTGATTTACGAAAGAAGGAAGCGATCAATGAGCGCTTTTTTCCTTATAAGATCAGAATGGCACAGGACGAGAGAGATCCCGAAGTCGAAGGGTTGATGGAAAACAACAAGAAGTTCTCGAGAGAATACCCCTTCCATAACCCAATGTTCTGGGATACGGAATCCACCATTCCTAGCGAACTATACGTTACCGTCCTTTGGCTTGATACTCCTGATCTCATGTATCACGAACGTCGCCACCGTCCACTCTGTCTTCTCACGAGAAGACCCCTTCCTCCGATACCCCCACTCTACATTCATGGCCGGGGAGAATGGGCTAATACGGTATCCCGAGAGATGTCGCTAACCGTCATGGTAACTGAAGACAGACTGCAAACTCTTTCCATGTTTACTATTCGTCTTCTCAGTATCGCCGCGAACAAACAATTTGAGTGCGATCCCGCAAGTTTCCCCTATTGGATTGCGCCAGTAAGAGTTGAATTTATGGATCTCATTGCAAACGACCCAAGTTGTCTCCATGGGCCACCAGATAAACTTATCAGCTGGGATGAAGTTTTTCTTGGGGCAAAAGAAAGATGGCAAGAGCCGAAAATTCAAGATCTGGCGACCTCTAGCGCTCGTCAAGAGTGCCTCGTCTACACCAAGGGAGAAGAAGGAAGGAGGTATTATCTTCGAGAAGTAAGGAAAGACTTATGTCCTTTGTCCACACCCCCTCCCGGCTCCCGAGAATCTGATAATGGAAAGTTCTCCCGAATTATTGACTGGTATCTTTCCTATCGACCTAAGTTGAATGTCAACTTGGATCAACCAATTTGGGAGGTAACCTTGATTACCCGCCTTTTCAATTATGTTCGAAAGGAGTCTATCGAGGAACCGCAAATTATTGATGGCTGTACCTTGTCCTTATGATTGCTCTTACATCCAGCTAAATCGAGGCGACCCTGCTTTTTAATTCCGTCAATGTGCGTTTTAAGCACTGTCAAGGCTAGTGTGTTGTCCATGGCTGTCCTCCTGCCATCCTTATTGACTCAAGTTGACGCATTCTTGATGGCCTATGAGGTAAAGGATCATCTCAACTGCAAAGTCTCCACGACTCTCCTTCGTGAGGCGATCACCACTCCGTCGGCTCAGATGGTGGTGGATTACGAACGTCTTGAACTTCTTGGAGGTATAAGCCCAATATACTAGCACCTGACTAACCTAGATTCATTCTTAAAAACGATTGCGACTTGTGGTGTCTTCCTTGATCATCCTGAGAAACACGAGGGGCTTCTCCATGCTCTGCGCATCAAAATAATCTGCAACAAGTTCCTCAGAGCCCGAGCAAAAAAGTATTTACTTGGGAAGCCAGACTGACACGCTAGGCTCAAGTTGTACGAGTTTGTCCGCTCCCAACCTTTCGTCCGACGACTCTGGAGGCCTCCCGGTTTCAATGCCATTGGTGATCTTGAAGAAATGGAGGAGGAACCAACCGTCCACACGCTCGGAAACAAAACCTTGGCCGATGTAATGGAAGCCATGATTGGCGCGGCACTTCTTACAGAAGGGCTTTTTGAAAAAGAGGGTCTTAATTCGGCTCTTCAGATGACTGTTGCAATCGGCATTCCAGTAGGTGGAGCTACTTGTTGGGATGATTATGCGAAGATGTATGTTGCTCCGGAGGTCGAACATGATGCACACGTATTTGACATGGAGGATCAACTCAAGATCGAGGATTTGGTGGGCTACAAGTTTAAGAATCGAAAATTATTGATGCAGGCTTTCACGCATGCCAGCATGGTGAACACTAATTCGCCGTGCTATCAACGTCTCGAGTTTCTTGGCGATGCAGTTTTGGAGGTGTTCACTCTTGATGTATACCTGTTAATGGTTAGTTGACGGTGGTGAAACACTTATTTAAGAAATACCCCCAACACGATCCGCACCATCTCACGAATCTCAAGTGTGCGATTATAACAAACCATTTCTTATCTAATTTATGCATTAAAATCGGTCTACACCGTTTTATCCACTATTTCAGCGTATCTCTTCCTGCTGCGATTGCCAATTACGTTACTTGCCTGGAAGAGCGTAGATTGACAAAGGGAAAGAATGAGTTTTGGCTTGAACTGGAAGCTCCCAAGGTGAACCCTCTGAAGGCGATACTTACTTTCAGGTTTTGTCAGATATCGTCGAGGCGATTCTGGGAGCCATGTTTCTGGATTCAGGGTTTGATATGAGTGTTATTGATGCCTTCTTTGAGCGTCATTTTGCGGAATTTTTCGACACCGACGACCCGCCGACAATTCAGCGACATCCGATGGTAACTCCTACGGGGTATATTTAGGTTGACCATAGTCTGTGCTTTGTGAGTACCTTCAACTTAGTGGATGTAGCGATTGGGAATTCAAGTTTGTCCTAATAAACTTTGCTTATAATAGGGATGAACAAGAAGGCGATGATCCAGCCGCAACGGCAGAAATCCATGAGATGTCATCGGAAGTGACTTGTCTCGTAAAGCTCTCCTTAAGGTAGTAATGATTGGTAGGCAACATTTCGTATTCATGATATGGATGTTGAGACTTGTAAGGGCCAGACGCGTCGCCTTGCCAGGTTATTTCTTGCTGAAAATGTGAACAATGCGCTACGTGAGAATCCAAGGTTCATCAAAGAAGTGTGTACTTGCGAACATATTGCTAAAAGGTCGCGGAAGATGGAGTCTGAGGATTGGTTTGATGATTTTTGAAAGTCTATCTCCCTTTTTCTCTTGATATACTTAAGCGGAATATATTTTCGAATTCCTTGTTCTTCAAGCAGTTGGCGTAGAGTCTTGACGAAGTTCTGTAAGGCAAAACTGATATATTGAGGAGATCAGTGGTGTGATTTGTCCAAGCCGCTATGTTCCTCGTTTTTCGCATCCATCGACCTTCCAAACTCCTGAATCGCCCATGGATTCACAAAGCGCTTCTTTAGACGCACACTCGACAAGTGACCCACCAAATGCTTCATGTGGGCTGCAGTGGTCCGAGTCTTTGTTGAGGTTCCCTTCTGGGAAACATCAAGAAGGTAAAGAGCCTTGATGTTTAGTCAATTATTTCTAATTATGACTCGAATACTTACACAGAAGATCGCAACATCCCAACCTGCCAGTTACCATGCGCATATCCCTTTCAATAATAACATATATGAAATGTGCCCGTGCCATTTACCTAAACCATTTACATAACACGAAAATGCTACTTGCTCCCCTGCTAAATCAGTGTCATACGAAAGCGGAGCATACATTCCATTCATCACCACGGCCATTCGCCAATTGCAAAGATTGTACTTCCAAATCTCGCATATTTCTGAACTGTGTTTTTGGACTCTTCGCGCCCCTCAGCATAGGCCCTCTAGGACTTATCTTTCGGTCCTGTTTACCGTTCATGTACTCCTTCTCTTTGCTACCTCCGCCCAGGAATCGAGATCTGATACTTGACTTTGGAGCTGATGTCGATTTAAGGAGCGTCTCAAGCCGGAATGAACTCTCGTCAATATCGCCTGGCTGAGCGGGAGATCGAATATCATCGTCATCGTGAGAGTCATCGTCAGATGACGAAGATTCAGGAACATCAAACTCAGAAGGGCTAGAAATGGAGCGATTCGACAAACCAGGTCGATGCATCTTACGGGAAAATGAACGCGGGGAGAGTCCAAATCCTGATGAGGAGGGCGATAGCGGAGGACGTTGCCGAGAATAACCACTTGTATTGAAGGACTCAGCAAAGGTAGTTCGAAGTGAGGTGACACTGGGAGAACGAGCGAGAGATCGACTTAAGATACCGGCCACACGGGAGTCGTAGATCGCAGGTGCTGTCTCTGAAGGATCAATCGCAGGATAATCGTTTTCAGGATACGACGGTGAATACATATGACCACTGTTGGAAGTGGAAGTGACATCTTCAGTGAAGAACACATCCAAGCTGTGTAACGCAGAGACCATATCGCCCAGTGATGCCTTCTCGTCGGATCGCTCATCAGTCGATAATAATGTATCCGTTCGCTCTTCAATGGTAATACCCGTGAAAGTGAAATCTTCTCTATGAAACTGTATTTCTGGCATGGCGGGGGACGCTGGATTCTGGGGACTCGGTACATTTGGACAAGTGTAGAAAACGTTATGAACGTTCTGCCGAGTAGTTGCAGCCATCAATGCTGGCGCAGAAACGGCCCATCCACTGTCATCAGGTATACCAAACACCGTAACTGAGTTCTCATACTCCTTCTTGAGCGAGCGATTTCCTAAACTCATTCGTGCGAGGTTGCGATCCATGGGCTGACCAACAAAGGTAATCGCTTCGTCCAGAACTTCTAAAGCTTGATCTGCATATTCACTTTGCAAGAGCCGAAGCAATGGAGATAGGATCTCGCCGCCTATTCCAGCAAACTCGGGCTTCCGAAGATTAACATATGGAAGCATGGTCTTCAGAATGACCATAGATTTGATTTTCATCCATGGCAGCCGATTCGTTAATAATCCAAGAAGGAAAGTCAATCCTTGGGCTTCGTATTCGGGGAAATAGGCATCTCGAATGACTGAGACAATTTGTCGTACGAAGTCCTCTTTGGTTCGAAATCGTGCTTTCGCGTATGAAGTCAAGATTTTGCGGATGCTCTCCTGCTCGGGTCTGGCCGCCAGTATGCACAATCGCTCAGCTCGAGCTATAACCTCTTCGGGCAATGGCTGATTATCGAGTGCGTGAAGGAATCGAGGAAGATTAGCGAGTAAGCTGAACATGAGTCGGCTCTCACCCCCGACTAGCTCATTCGGCATTGGTAAAGCATCAAGCAAGTCGAGTATTCGCATGGTAGGCGTCAGGGTGATCGAAGATCGAAGACCTCGTAACAACAAAGGTTGAATACCTTCGAACCGGCCTTCCCATTTTGGCGGAAAGGCGGCTGTGAGAGTTTGGATGACTGTAGGCTGCGAGAGGTCAAGTTTGGCCAGTATCGATTCGAGAAGAGGCAGAACCTCAAGGAACTCTCTCTCGTGAATTGTATTGAGCGAGGCAATCGTTACCCAGAACAGTTGAGGGTACATCAATAGCTGCGGTTCATCGAGTTGGCGGATAATAGAGTTTAAGGTACACAAAACTTCCAGGGAAAAGCCTTGGAATCCTTCTCTGTCCTCCGTGTTATCCGAAATCGTATTCGATAACCTTGCAAGCATACTAGGGAGCATTTCTTGATCCATTGTAGGCCCTAAACAACGGAATATTTGGAAGGACCTACAAGCAAGATGACGGACTGAACACTTTGTAGCCCAGTGCATCGACTCTTTACCCCAAAGCCGACGTAAATCAGGATTGACTCCAACACTCAGTGCAGCGATAAGCTCTGAGATCAGTCGCTCCATTTGGCGAGGTGATCGTGAGCTTGACCCTTTGTTGCGTCCATTGCTATCGTATGACCATAGACTTTTATAGTCTCGACCACGTAAATCGTCGACCAAGGCCCGGAGATTGCTTCTCACGGTGGAGTCCAAGGCATCGACCGAAAAATAGCTGAGAAGTAGATTTAAGAGGAGGCTTTTAGCGGCTTCGTAGACAAGATTCGAGGTGCTATCCAGCTGGACAAAGACAACTTGCAATAGAAACGGCAAGTTGGCAGTAATCCAAGGAGCAGGTTCAGCCACTAGATCGACAATAAAGATCAATGCGAGCTGACCGGTACTGAAGCCTAGCAGCTTTGACTGTGCAGGTATCAACTCTGAGAGGACTGCCGCATGGGGATAGCCAACAAAATCTGGTACCAACAATGGGGGCCTGTCCTCCCACTTCCATTTCCGTGGCTCCATAGCAACGAGAAGCCCTTCAAATATGGTTGCCCCCTCTGGGCTTCTTCCAAGATATACTACAATCTGCCGTGCAAATGTAACGAAGGCCGGATTGCGTTGCTCGTAGCTTTGTTGGGTTAGGAAGCTCATGATTGTACGGACGTTGTGAGATGTAGCAGAAGCTAACGCTGACCATAGAGCCTCCACTTCCGTTTGCAGTTTATCCGAGTACTTGACCGTCATCTCGAACAAGTTGACCAACACCATGTACGCAGCTGGACTGAGCTCAGCCTCATTGAGCTCATTTTGCAGCTCCATAATGGAAATCCAAGGAAGCATGATGGCAACAATTTCGCGTCGTTGTCCATCCTTCAGTTGAGCGAAAAATCCACAAAGCTCGGAAAATATGAGCATTGCATGATTGTAATGCTCGCGCGTTAATGTCCGGACCAGCATATACTGGCCCTTCTTGTAGACAGCAACTGTCTGGCTTAATGCTCCTGCCTCAAATGGCTGAATATTGGAGCGACCAAAGAATCTCTCCTCAGAAATCGTCAGTAGTTTGAAAGCCTTTTGACGGATTTCTATGGCGGGATCGCCCAGTTTGTACTGACAGAGTGCAAATATTTGATAGATTTTGTAGCCCGTATTTTCGCTCGCAATTATGAGATCGGCAATAACATTGAAGTAACTCTGGGTTGACTTGTGCTCCGGCGGATTGAGGTAACACATTGCGAGGGTCTCATCCATTACCATCACTTGATCAAGATTATCACTAAGCACATTCCGCAGTGCGCGTCGTCCGATCTTATGAACACGGTCGCTCGATGAATTGAACACGGCATCCACCCATTGCAATACGCCAACAATGTCGAACGACATAATTGCTTTCTGACTGCCGTCATTCTCGATGGATGAGAGATATGGTCCATTCTAAGATTTAGAATCGCAAATCAGAGGAAATACACAAAGTGACGCCATGCAACTCAAAGCTGCTATCTCCACCTTTTTCTTCTCAATTTCCATGGCAGCGGTCAGGGCACCACGATCGCGGACGTCTTTATATTCATCCATAATGGACATTCTCATCCTCTTCTCGCGATCTTTGACAAAAGATCTCGGGCCATGACCGCACCACTCTTCAATGAGCCTAAATAGAGAGGTTCGTCCCTCTAATGGCAGCCATCTCGACGGGTTCTCCAGCTTCCTGATTGCTTCCGAAATAGCTTCCACTAATCCGCAGAAATGCCGTCGAAGCTCTTGGAATTCCCATTGCAATTGAACTTCGGCGTCGGTAAGAAATAATTTCATCCCGCGGATGAAGTCGACGAGTTGCCCAAGAATCCATTCATCTCTGAGTATCTCATCTCTTTGGAGGAAGTGGGAAGTAAGGTTTAGAACATGAGCAATTTCCTGACGTTGCCGGTTTGACCTTTGACGATTTCGTGATGGTTGTTTCGGACCGCCGAATCTCGAAGCCTCTTCATTTAGCGGCTTGATCGTGGCCTGAAGGTCTTCGAGAAGAACTTTGTATAGATTGACATTGATACAACCTAACGCCACAACAACTGCTTCCCTTACCATATCGTGATCACATCCCAGCAACGGAATTATGAGTCTGAATACCGAACGAGCAGATGTGAGTCGTTGAAACGATTGATAAGGGATGGATTTCTTCCGGCCGTGGTTTAACACCTGTGTCCGAGATGTCTGTTCGTCTGTCAAAGTGAGAGTTGAACATGCCACCATGAGATATAACTTCCACTGTTCCACAAGGCTCTCTGCAGATTGTGTACGAGGGGAAATCTTCGGAACCATGTCAAATGGCCCAGCTGTGGGAGAACGAGTTGTCTCGACAGTATTGAGAATGGACGAGTGCATTTGCACCAGTCGATCACAAATCATGTTCCTTGTCAAAACCATGGTCATCGGAAATCTCTCAAAACAGATCTTGATGAAAGTAGGAAAACATCTTGACCATAGCGAAACGTCAAAGAGGTTGCTTCCTTCCGCGATACGGATCAAAACATTTCCTTCTTTCCGTCGTTGATAATGGGATTGAAGACGACTACGCTCGGCAACAGGAAGTGCGTCTGCATCGTGTAAGAATCCATCAAGGACTTCGTTGGCATCAAAAACATCGATTACACGAGGCCCACGCACAACTCGAGATGGATTTCGATTATGTGCCCGTGATTTCGCGGTGTCGGTGCTATCGTGTCCTTCGTCAAGAAGAGCGGTGTCGAAGTCCCGGATGAGCCGCAGAATTTTCAAGGCGAAATGACGGACCCTTAAATTTTGATGACACAGGAAAAATAAGCCGTGTGCTTCAGTCTCTTCAATAACGGTCCAAACGGTAGTCATCTCCATCTCTTCGCCGCGATTAACGTTTACACCCGGATCAGCCTCTGGAGTAGCGGGAACATTGGCAGCATCCCCCCCAATATCTTGCTTCTTCGCCCGAATGCAGTCTAGCCACGATCTTAGGAGCTCGACATACATCCCTAGAGTATTCTCCGCATGTGGCGAGGTGAGTAAACCAAGACCGGTAGCGGGATTCCTTGACATTTTCTCGTCGAATTTGAACATAAACCGAGCAAATCCAGTGACTACAAGTTGAGAGTAATTGGTTCGCTTAGCCAGAATCCTCAAGGTATTTGACGCTGATTGCGCGATTCCGTAATGTGAGTGAGCCGTCCCGTTGCAGAGCATTTCGATAAGTTTCACAGTAGACAAGTTTCTCGGAATGCAAGTTGGAAACGCGTCGAACACGGCGTGAAGGAGATCGAAAAACAAATGTCGATCACGAATATTCGCCATTGCGGTAGGGGTTGATGGCCCATCGGAGTTGGTAAATGAAAATGTAGCGGTTATTGGAGTCTTGGGAGCAGAATAAGGTTTGTCTTCTAACAATGCTGCACCACCAAAGTGCTGGTCTGTGGAATAAGCAATAAGACCTAGCAACCGCGAAAAGGAATTGTAATATTCCTCCACACGGGCTGTGGTTAATGCACTTGCACTGAGAATGGCAGTTGCTCGTTTATCCGTAGGAATTTCATCCTCATAATCGAAAGCTACGCCGGGGAAATTCGGGGTTGGCGTTTTGTTCTCGATATCTGAGAGGATTGCCAAATAGGAACGGATCGCAACAGTCATTCGCTCGGGTTGCAATAACTCAACAGATATCAACCCTGTGGATCTCGAAATGATATCACCATTTAACAGAGGATGTAATATCGTCTTGTAGGCGTAATCGTGGTGTTTTGCCCCGATAAATCGGACAAGTTGGACGAATGTTTCCAATGGCGTATCGCTCGGTACAACAGCTTTCTTTCCAGAAGGAAATAGTGTCCGAACGATAGTGTCCAGTCGCCTAGTCAAGGTCTGTGCCGGCTCGGCGCACCGAAATACATAACACCACACCAGCCGTGCGACACATGCCAATGCCACATTTTTGAAAGTCTTGTCTCGGAACTTGAGCAGAATCGGCTCACACAAATCCCACCATTTCGCAGCGAAGTATTCCCTTGGCGAGACACAGAGGAGGGTGACAGCAAGAGGGCAAGCGACATGCCAGTGTCGCTGCTTCTGCATCATCCTGTGAACGACCGGGTAAAGAGACTGTATAGTGTTCGCCCAGGCCGGAGTATTGACTTCGGCAGTGGCAATCTACAAATTAGATGTGCTAAAGAAGACCAAATACTCCTGCAACCGGCAATATCAGTCGGTTGAAAGCTTCCATGTATGCATATTTTACTCTGACATTATCGGTTCGCTGAAAGAATTTTTCAAGACTTGCCAGGAACTCAGCCGACTCCTCTAAGGCATCCATTGGGTATATCTTACGTTAACGTGGACACTCTGGTTTATTACCTTAATTTTGAGGTAAGTCATGGCTCGTATCACGGTTTCAACACTTCCCTCGACCTCCTTGGGTATCACTCCGTTCTTGTATTTCTCCAGAAACTCGATAAATCTGTCACTGACAGACGAAAACCTGCCGTCAATAAGAGCTGGAAGAAAGCAGTACCGTATATTGCTGAAACATCCAAGCAGTTCCGCGAATATGTGCCAGCTCGCGGACTTTTGTGATCCTCTTCGATATATATCTTCTGAATCCTCTTTCACTAACTGTTGAAAAACTATCGCCTCGATCTTTGACGCAATGTCATCCGTCAGAGCCTCGGCGGTTGTGTGCTTCACAACTTCGATTAAGGCACGACAGAGGATATAGATTGCGCAACGGTTTGTCCGCTCTCGCTCCAGCAGCTGATTAGTTGCTAGCTGATGTGTCGAGAATTGTCCTCCAACCTCTTGCCCTTGAGATGTAATTACAGATGCCGGCTCTGTCTGTCGACGAATTAATGCGGGAGGCGTCGACCCAATGTGCTGGCCTCTTTGCAAAGGAGACGGCCCTGCCGGAGTGGTAGGAGGGTTTGAGTTGATACCAGCTGTGATTGCTGCAGCCGCACCGGGCGGGACATTGGCAGGTGTCGGGGTGAACGACCGACCTCCCGAAGCTCCATCAGCGGCTCCCTCGGGTTTTGCTTTGACCTGTCGCCAATACATCACTGTGTTGATGACCGGGGTTGGCTTGTGCGCACCAATGTGCCCCAACGACATAAGGACTTTGTCGAGCTCCGGATCTGCCCCAGGCCCAAAGTAAACGGGGATATCGAGATCCACATCGACAGGAATATTTTTGATTTTCCTGAACAAGTCTTCAACGACACGCACAAAGTTCGTGAAGAGGATATGTAGGGAATATTCAGCCGTACCTAAAGATTAACGGCTTATGCAAAGAGATGTACTCATCATGCTCGGAGGCTTAGCAGCTACCGGGGCAGGGAGATTTGGGTGATGATGGTGAGAGTGAGAGTGAGCATGTGAATGTCCATGTCCATGCCGCCGTCTTCCTCCGCTCAAACTCTGACCATTCACATCGACACCGTTCAGCATATTCAATTGCGTGGTGTCTAAGGAGCTGACACTCGCATTCCGTCCACTGAGCAATCCAAGCGGTGGTGCTGCTTTCTCCATACCCGCCCCCTCGGAAAACTGTCGAACGTGCATCGGCGGTGGTGAAGGATTCGATCGCGGAACGACTCGACCAGACGGACCGGTGGTGACATCAAATGAGTACTGCCTGTCTCCCAATCCCACGCGCGACGGCTTTTGTCGAGTATGTCCGATTGTTCCAGGCAAGGCGGGGATTGTGATACTTCCCTTGGGACTCTCCATCGGAGAGGGACTCGGCGAAGCACCGTTCATGCGTCCTCGTATAATGGATCCCCAACACTCCTAGCCGAGCAGCAAAACAAACTTGTCGCTCTGACAAAGGGAGGATGTTCCCAAAATAGCGATGGATCGACTTTCCAGCGTGGGAGGGATATCCCGTCCTCTCGGCACTGCCAACAGACCAGGCTTTCTAGAGGGCCATGAGTCTTCTGCGAGGAAAAAGAGCTTGGGATGGGCAGGGCGGTGACAGAGACCAGAATCTGCGCTGTGGGCGGCGGCGAAAATAGACTAGCGCTCTGTTTTCCAAGGGGTCGTCTTCTTGAAACACCCTTTTTGGGGAGGGGAAGCGTATCGAAACTTAAAGGCTCTGTTACGTAATCTGCAAAAAGCCAAACTCGCAGACGCGAAGTCCACGTTACCTGCAGTGTGATCACGGATCTGAAAACTTAAAAACAAGTTTTCACTCACTCACTCACGGCAAGCCCAGCTGACAATTCAGATGGCCTTGTCTCTCTATGTTTATGGCAAATTTCAAAGTTATAGAGATCCATGAGTCTAATTATGAGGGCTTCCATTTCTGCATCTCATCCCATCCAATGGAGAACGCCATACCACCGCCAATCTCAATGCTAAACACATTCTTCCAAATTCACCCGTGCTATGCTTTCCTTATCCCAATGCTAACCAAAACCGTCTAAATATACTCAGAGTCCATTCTCATTAACCGCCTTTGCCGCAGCCTTCTGCCTCTCCCTTGCAAGAACGTTTTCGTACATCCCTTGGAGTCGTTTATGCGAGATGTGAGAGGGCCAGAAATTGCGTACAAAACACCTAAGTGTAAACAAAGGAAAAAATAAAAGGCTTACCATAAATGTTTGCGTTTCTTTTCGCGTGTCACAGGGTTAAACTTTCCAATTTGCTGGTTAATGTGATCGCCTACCGTCTTGATATTAATAATCAGAGCACGTCCATATTCGCTGAGTTTCTCCTTGTTATCTGTATCAGGCTTCTCTCTAATTGCCTTCAGATTGTGTCGAACGGGTCGCATATCAGACTAAAATCAGTATCGCATCCCAGAAATGGTTTACCTTTAGTTCGGCGTCGTCCATGCTCTCATAATCACTCAAAGGTTCGTCTTTCGTCGATTTGACGGAAGGTTTATGATGATGAGATTTCGACTTTGGAGAATCTTTGACTGGTGTTTCGGATCGTTTGACTTTCCCAGTTGCATCTTTCGCCCGGTCGATGGCCGGACGTTTCTTCTTCTCATGTGGAACATCACCATTCGTGGTCTTCTTAGAAGAAGGCTTGGAAGCGCTACTTCCCCGAGGTCGACTCTTAGATTCCTTGACAGGTGTTTCAACGGCTTTTCCGCTGAGGAGATCCAAAATGCCCGGTTTCTGATGCTCATCTCGAAGGACACTGATAAGATAGTCTGTGCGACGACCTAAATGGATGGAGCCGGGAATATCTTTGGAGGCACCGTCTGACTTGGCACCTTTCTTCTCGACCCTGTTCTCATCCAGAAATACTTTATCCGCAAGTCCTAATTCGGTGTCATCTCGAATGGCGTACCAACTTCCGTGACCGTGCTTGTCGACCCCAATCAACAGCATCGCATCTTCCTTGGCAGCCCACTGGCATTTCCAATTCATCACCCCTTTCACTTGTGAGGCGATCCGAAAATTGGTCACGGGGGTGCTCCGATGCAGGATCTTGTGGAGGAAAATCATATCGTCTCGACGCTGAAGGATTGATTCGGCATTGACTTTTGGTAATCCCCTGAACTCGATAAGGACAGCTTTTGGCTTCTGAGGACCCTTCGGTTTTGTCTCGCCGTTTGCAATTCCATCGTTAGGAGCGGGAGTTTCTACTTCAGGTTTCTCATCGGCGTGGTTTTTGATAGCATCATAGCACGCATCGTACAAATCCCGTCCAATTTGACGAACTTTTTCTTCATTCAGCTTCTCCAAATCGGTCCCTGCGACGATATCATGATATCGGTTTTCCAAGTCACCATATCGTCGCATGCCATTATACAAATGACGAAGATCATTGATATCCAAATCGCGATCCGCGTCAACTTCGGGTTTCTTTTTCACGGTGCCTTTCTTGGAAGCTGGTTTCCGTCGTCGACGCTCTGGTTCATCAGACGCAATGCTCTCAGTGTCGCCAGGATTGACACGTTTCGATAGTGCGGCAACTCGTCGTGAGTTCATCGCTATGAGCTCTTCCGTAGCCTTTTGTTCCTGTAGTATACGTTCTTCCTCCTCGAGGCGCTCACGGTCTTCTTGGGGAATGATCTCTTCCCAGCTGACATCCGGTTTATAATCTGCGATCTCGAACTGTTGCAAGAAATCGTCGCCGCCCAGTTGAGCACCGCCAAGGTTTTCAGAGGTATCGTGATCTTCTGCGTGTTCGAGTACATCATCGATATTCATATTCTCAAGTTTTTCTTGATTATCATTCGCTTTGAACATATTCGAGGCTCCTGATTTAATGATGGCCGACAATTCCTCGCTTGAGAACCCCGTATCCGATTTCTTGCCCTTGGCCTTGTCTGTAACTCCGAGATTGATAATAGCATACTATGATCAGCAAATTTGCCGAGGAGGAATTACCTCAAGAATCATCTTGCGCCTAGCCCTTTCCAAAACGTCTTCCTCGACGGTATCTTTGCTCACGAGACGGTAGACCATGACATGACTCTTTTGACCAATACGGTGTGCCCTGGCCATAGCTTGTAGATCTGCTTGCGGATTCCAATCCGAGTCAAAAATAATGCAAGTATCTGCGGTCATCAGATTAATACCAAGACCACCAGCGCGTGTCGAGAGGAGGAAGCAGAAGTCGGGGGAATCAGGAGCGTTGAAGTGATCGATACGTTGACGACGTAGAGCGGCGGGAACAGTTCCATCGAGTCGTTGAAAAGGCAGGCCGCGAGCTTGGAGATAGTCTCCTAAGATATCGAGAACTCGGACCATCTGGGAAAAGATGAGTACTCGATGACCATCCCTTTTAAGTCGTTGTAGCAGTTTATCGATGAGTACCTATGGTTAGCGGCAATTACAGATAGAGTCTACCATCTTGCCACTGTTCATGACCAAACCCCTTAGAATATCATCTCGAGTTCGAGTCGCTTCATCAGGATTACCCTTGCTCTCATGCCAGCGTTGCTCTGCATTTGCGAACAGGAATGGATGATTGCTAGCTTTTTTGAGTTCCATCATCACGTTCATGAGTGACATTTGTTGGCCGCCCTTAGCCCCTTCGTTCAATACCTTATAATTTCGTGTCAGGATGTTCTTGTAGTAATGTGTCTGTAGATCGGACATCTCTACCCGTAGGATACGCTCACTCTTCCCAGGCAGCGACTTTTCAACGTCTTTCTTTAGTCGACGGAGAATAAAGGGTTTCAGCTTCTCATGAAGCTCTCGGACATATTCCTCCTGTTCTTCGTCTGCCGCTTCAAAGTTGATCTCTCGGTTCTCGACGAACACTTTTCCAGGCATGAGAAAGTCGATAAGAGCCGCCAGTTCACGAAGGTTATTCTGTAGCGGCGTGCCGGTAATGAGGAGTTTGTTGGTAGCCTTGAACTCCATCAGAGTTTCATATAACGCCGATTCGGAGTTCTTTAATCGATGCGCTTCGTCGACTGCCATGTACTGCCACTTGAATTGAGACAGATCAACCTTGTCTTTGAGGATAATCTCATAGGTGGTAACGAGGACATTGAACTTTGGTTTACTGGCTCGCAGGTCGGCGTAGAACTCGTGTTGACGTAGAACCTCTCTTGCCTTGCCAGTCCCTGTATATATGAGCGCATTCAACTCCGGCGCCCAGAACTCTAGATTCTCTTGCCACGCAGAAATAGTCGATAGTGGGACAACTATTAGGAAAGGGCCATTTTGTTGTCGCTCATAGACCAGCCAACTCAACATGGAGACAGTCTGCACCGTCTTCCCGAGACCCATCTCGTCGGCGAGAATGCCATTCTCGTTTAGACTCCATCGATATGCCAACCAATTCAAACCCGTAAGTTGGAAGTCGCGTAATTCTCCGTTGCGTACATAGGAAGGTTGCTTGGTGAGGGGCTTGAATTTTGGCCGTGGCCCAGCATTGTAATGAGCACTTTTAGCAGGAGCGAGGGCGTGGTTTTGACGGTCTAGGTACGCATCGATCTTGTCTTGACTTGTTTTGCTGACAATTTCAGCGTCCTCCCATGTACAGTGTTCGTAGCCTAGCACTTTCCATTTCACGAGATACTCGGTATGGGTCTCGTCAAGATGACGGCATTCGTCAACGGTCTTCACACTGATGATTCGCTCAACGACTTTGTACTCTTCCAATTGTTCGCGTTGTCGCTCTCGTTCGATGTCCATGGCTTCGATATCTTCACGAGTCGTATAGGAGGATGCTCGCACTTCCATTTCCGCGATGACCTTCTTGTTGATGTAGTTCTCCAGGCGCTTCCGGGTAGGCAGTTTACTCAGCGTTTCATAAGACTCCCATGTATTCCACATGTGCGACCGTCCTTGCCATTTTACCTACTATTAGCCGAAACAGGATGGGATCAGTACGCAATACTCCAAGTCTGTATACGGATTGATCGTTCCAGAAGGTGGGCGCTCTTCCGATTCTGGCAATTAGCAAAGTCTGCGAACTCGATACCATCTTGCATTGTCTCGCGATGGTCTACTATTGCGTCGATTGCATCTTGTGCCTCGGGTTCTTCCACTACACTTAGTCGCCTTCCTTCCGCGGCAGTACCATATGTCCAAACCTCTCCGTGTTCGTTGGGCATGAGATCATCCTCGTTTACGCTGTCTTCTTCATCCTCGTTGTAATTTACAACCTTGGCACCCAGTCGTGACGAGGTTCTCTCGGCAGGCAGTAAGATATCGGCGACCTTTGGTCGGTGAGATGCTTTTACGATGCGCCGTCGTTTACTCGGCCGAGTACCAAAGTCGCTGGCATCCGAATTCGACACAGAGGAACCCCGTCGTGGAGTGCCACGGTGAGAACTCACTACGAATTAGGAACATCATACACAGAATAAGCGTCATACCAGTATTTGCAACAGACGATTTGGACTTCCGTGAAGCCTTTCGTTTGCGTCGGTAGTCATCGATATCGTCCTCCTCCTCGGAGGTGTCCTCCTTTCACATTAACGGAATCAACATAGGGGGCATACTTGAGGCATAAATCTGTCAGGCTCAGCTCGCGCACGTCCCTACTCGGATCAGCTTCGTCATTCTCCTTGACCTCGAAAGACGTCAATGCAGCGGGAAACATACCGATCTTCGCAATCCATACAATTCCGGATCAAGATACTCCCTCGAGTTTCCGCCCTTGCGGCCTTTGCTATTCGAAGGCTTCGCATCCTCCTCACTGTCTATGTCCATCGCATCATCCGAAACATGATCATGAGTATCGTTACGAGCACTCGTATCCGGCGATGCGGTGGATAGATTTTCTTCAATTTCGGCTCCGAATTGACTCAGACCGCTGTCAGAGAGGTCGTCTTCCATATCATCGTCCTGCGCTTTGTGAGCAGGAGTAATTGCAGAGGCTGCAGAGAGAGTGGAGCTAGGATAGTGGTTGTCGGCGTTCATGGGAATTTGGCTACACGGTGAGATTTTGACATCAAAAATAGGGATAAAGAAAAGGGGACGATATTGGGGGATTGGGGGACTGAAGGAGCTCTTTATGCGACCCGCGCGAAGGGTACTGTCTCGTCTAAGAGTATTTTTTGATGGATGGCTCGGTTTCGTAGAGTTGTTGATGGGTATGTTCGCCCGCGGAGTGCGGAAGAGAAACTCACCTGCACCACCACCACGACAAGTTACGGGAGTGGCGGCACTCACTCGTATCCAGCGCATGGATGCGAGCAACAACTACGACATCCCTTCACACCGAGAATTCGCAAAGAGCTCCCCCGTCCGCCCTCCAAAGGGGACGACAAGGCACGCCAAAATAGGCGCGAATAGCGTGAGGGAGGGATATTTACCTAAAGCCAGATCGTTAGAAGAGCCTCTCAACTCCTCAATAAGGCTATAAATTTGTATCCAAGGTATGTTGGTGACGTGAAGAAATTGAGAAATGGTTGATCAGATACCTTCCCTTACAAGAGGTTGATGAGTTTTAGTTAGTGAAGCCGCAACCTGAAGAGCCCCGACCCAAATTAATTCTGAAGTTTCGATTGGGACTGGCACAAGCCACATGGCCGCCGCTGCATAGATCCTTCGCACAATCAGAATGAGACTATTTTTGAAACGAGACGCTTTGGCAAGCAAACTTGTGTGAATGGCAGTCATTAGAAACCCATACGGGGCATAAAGCAAGTCTATGTGATTGTATTCACTGTGAAAGTAAGTTTGGAGGGATGAGATCCGGGTAAGCGACGGGTGATAGATAGGTCCTGTGACATCCCTCAAATCGATAATGATCAATCACTCACTTACAACCCGCTATCAATCCCACGCTTTTACCTGGCGCATTTCATCCGAGTTCGACTTGGCTATTGACCCAAAAATGCCATAATCTGAGATGGAAGTAGGGCCTGACCCTAATTGACAACGTCATCCCCCGTGCTATTTGGACCTCTTCGCGACGACACCCCTTCCACCAAATCACAAACATGTCAACAGACCCAGCAAAAGAAACTGAAACTCCTACTGCCGAGGTGCCCACCGGAGCCGACGATTCTATCTCCGAAGCCGATGCAGCGGCCATCGCAGCGGCAATGGCTGAGGATGGCGCTGGTACAGGCGCCAAATCATTGAAATGCGTTGATTGCGGGAAACTATTCAAGAATGCGGATTTAGCAAACTATCACGCGCAGAAATCGGGTCATGAAAACTTTGAAGAGTCCATTGAAGAGGTATCCTGTCGCTTCTTATGTGTATGTTGACGGCTAGATCAAACCATTCACGGAGGAGGAGAAGAAGGCCAAACTCGAGGATTTGCGACAGAAGATGTTAATCCGCAAAGCCGAACAAGCCGAGAAAGAGCGAAAAGAAGCCAAGGCTAATGAGGTACTTTGATTGAGAGACACGAGGCTTACGGATAGTTGATTCGGAGAAGGAGGGATCAGGATTCTGCGGCGTTGATTGAGGAGGCTAAGCACAAGGAACAGTTACGTCAAATTGAAAAGGACAAGAGATTGAAACGCGAGGAGCTGGAAGCGAAGAAGAAAATCAAGGCACAAATTGAAGCTGATAAACAGGCTAGGAAGGAGAAGGTGCCCATCCCTTTGACCCCCGCCTCCCCCTGGTTACTTACGTGGCCTAATGGTTCAATGCTCTCTGAAATTGTGATATAGAAAGCTAACGTCTTCCTAGGCTGAAAAAGAAAGATTGGCGAGATTAGGACAAGCGCCACCATCTCAACCCTCCCCCTCCCCAGTCTCCACACCAAAACCATCCTCCTCCACCACCGCAAATCACACGACCGCACGAATCCAAATCCGCCCCTCGGGTATCCCCGGCGCACCCCCAAGTATCGTCAAAACCCTCCCCGCGCTCGCAACCATCCACGACCTAGCACAAAGTCTCACCGCCGACGGACTCCCCGGCTACACTGTCGATCGCGCAAAATTCATGCAAGTCTATCCACGGAAGGAATATGCGCGAAGTGAGTGGGGGAAGAGTCTCAAGGAGTTGGGGGGTTTGGTTCCTAGTGGGACGGTCATGTTATTGCTTAGTTAGCACTTTGGCGTAAATTGCATATCTACCGATCGTGTGATCTGCTGACGATCATGTTTTGTCTTTGTTGATGTTTTGTCACTCATGATGGAGGGTCTATTAGGGGAGGGTGTTGCTCCGTATACCGTGAACGTCTGACGATATGTGTTTGTGCTTTGTGGCTGTGGTGTTTTATCTTGTTGAGTCGAGTCTTCCGCGGTGCTTGAGGAAGAAAGATCCTCCCAGATCACAGGATCCTCTGCCTTACAACTCCTCATTGGAAAAGGTGAAGAAAGACGTCCCCACAGCAAAGAGAGAAATGTCGTACACTCCAAAGGAGCATAAGAAATGGTGTGGAGCTTCTGAGGAAAGCATCCTTTCGATGCTACGGTTTCAAAGGGAAAGGGCATGCATCAGAGCGAATCGGATGAGAAGTGAACTGTCCAAGTCAGATACGGGACTTGAAAGTGACCAAGAAACTCTCATGGGCGGAGGAGGAGGCTCCAGATAGCTCTCCAAAAGCGCATATAGCGCCCCAAATCATAGATGTTGTGAGCACTTGTAGATATTTGAGATGTACCAATGCTACTACATACTTGAGATAGAACACGGAGTAATTTCCCCCTCTTGTCACTCCAATTTTAAACTCCGTGATTGGCTCCCATTCCGCTGCACGCCCGAGCCAAAATCGCCACACAAATTTGAAGGGGGAATTTCTTGCACCAACAACAATGGTCTCCCCATCAATGACAACCGCCACAACAGGCAGCATGACGACGGCGCCCTCAGCAGGGGACGTGGATCTGACGACTGCGGCGGGCTATGATGATGAACAGGTCCGTCTTATGGAGGAATTATGTATTGTCATCGACGAGAATGATAAGTCTCTTCGTCCAGGGACGAAAAAAGAATGTACTCCCCCCGACACTTCCCTGTGTTCTCGGTCTATGTCCAGTCTTTACTGCCCCGTATTCCGCGCCTTGCAACCAACTTGTCCTAGTATCTTCAATGAATGCTAATTCCAGGCCACCTAATGACCAACATCAACCAAGGCCTCCTTCACCGCGCATTCTCAGTCTTCCTCTTCGACCCCACCACAAAGAAACTCCTGCTCCAACAGCGCGCCTCCGAGAAAATCACATTCCCCAACCAGTGGACAAATACCTGTTGTTCGCACCCGCTGCACACGGCCTCGGAATTAGGCCACGATCTGCAGAGTAGTATCGAGGGCGTGAAGCGAGCGGCACAGAGGAAGTTGCATCATGAGCTGGGGATTAAGAGCGAACAGGTCCCGTTGGAGGGGTTTGCGTTTCTTACTAGGATACATTATTTAAGTGCTTCGGGGCAGGGACTTTGGGGGGAGCATGAAAGTAAGCACCAAGCCTCCTTTGCGACTGTTTTTCTCGAAACCTTCCCTTTCCTTTGCTTTTTTTTTGATGTGTTCTGGATGTTTTGTTGAGGGATTGAAGAGTGGGACTAATGGGTAGTGGATTACATACTTGTGATAACTGCGAAGGTCGATTTGGACGTCAGTCCAAACGAAGTGAGAGACACAAAATACGTCTCTCCAGAAGAATTAAAGGAGATGTTCAAACAACCTGGTACATATTCCGCTTCGACTTTTTTTGAAGGGTGTGACTGATGATGATGTAGGACTGCAATTTACCCCGTGGTTTCAACTTATCTGTCAGAAATTTTTGTTCGAGTGGTGGAAAAGTCTGGATACTCTGGAAAAGTTCGAAGGAGAACGTGAAGTCATTCACCGTATGGTCTAAGTCCAAGTCCATGTCATCTGAGACAATCGAAGGAGTTGTAAGTTAACGAGAGACCATATCACTAAATTAATTCCAACCCACCTATTTAATACCAGAACCTTCTCAGAGCCCCAATGCCGTCCCAAGCAGTAATGGAATTTGATCAGTCCAAGAACCGAGCCGAGCCTCGACCCGACCTGGTCAGAGCTATGTCAGAGCCGACCCGGATCGGGTCCTAGAAACCTAGGACCGATGTGACCTCAAATCCGACCCGAACACAAGAAACTGTGACCTAGTCGGTCCTGGAGCCCAGAGCCGAACAGGCAGGATATCACCAGGTCGGGTTGAAATACATCCTTACCCGAACCGGGACTGCATTCCTTCGCGGACTGTGCTTACCGAGGTCCAATTTTCATGTGCTCTATACCATCAAATATATGCGCGCAGTAGATTGTATGAGTTAGATAAACCCCCTGTGGCCTTGGCCACCACACTACGTCCATGGGTATCCCAAACACTGTGCTAATTTCTTCCTCGAATGTATCCAAAGTCCTATTGTCCCTTAAGTTGACTGGTTCCAGCTTGCATCTTTCTTCTCTGCTCGTGCAATCTCTCGAAATACCAAGGCGGTGCACCACGACTCCATCTCAACAAATCCTGTAAAATTCCACTCATCAATCCCAATCCCATCCCCACTCTCAAATACCTCCAAGCCTGCCTCCTCCGAACCCTCTTCGTCATTGCAAACGCCCCCGCAGTAACCGTCCCGGCAAACAAACTCCCCCCTGCATCCACCTTCCCTCCCCTAACATCCTGGTCCCAAAACTCCTCCATAAACCCATACAAAAATGCCATTCCTGCGCCCGTGAATCCAGTCTTCATACCACCTTTGATTCCTCTCCATACGACTTGGTAGTTCTTGGCTCTGTGGTACAGGTACCATCCTGCATCCGAGGTAGGTAAACGATGTGAGTTTTCTGCAAGAAACTGGTGTGCTGCAAAACGACGTGCTCGGAGGAAACCTATTACCCAGAATACGGCGAGGGAGTTGGTGAAGTAGAAGGCCAATCTTGCGCCGCCTGGACGGGAAAGACGGTTATTGTGATCGACGATGACTTCCGGCCTCGGTTCAGGAGTTGTTTCTGCGGGAGAGGGTTCTGTAGGGGCTGTAGCCACAGCGGGCGGTTTAGGTTGCTCATGTTGTACTCGTATCTTCAGGTCAAATGACATGGCCTCACAACTTTATTCGTGGATGTGCATTTGAAGAGAGCAATTGACCTTCGTGAAAAGGTAAATATTCTACCCCGTTGAGGCTTGCAAGAATTTTCGGGGATTTCAGATGCCGATCTTTTTGGGAAAGTCCAAGAGTGTGCCTATCTTCATCAACAACACTGGTTATAAACAGCAACTGCAGCCCAAGCACTCTCAGGCCACACTCCATAAATCGCTCACAGTGACGGTCCCCGTAATCAGTGATTTAGAAGCATGGCCACTGCTTCCACGCCTCTTCTGCAAGCTCCGCCCGACGACCGAACGACCGAACTCGGTCTGTAACGGGAATCAATCATATCACACCCTTTTCTGTAGCCTAGTTCCTCGTCTCTCATTGGCCAATTTCTCCTCCCCCCTCTTCGAGGGCCCGGAGGGCGGGTCGGTGATGTGCTGGATTTCAATGGTGGGAGGAATCGATCCGAATTCAAAGGACAGGATATGAATTGATTTTAACATCGATGGAAGAGACAAGGTTTGGAATCTTTCGTTTAACATGTCGCGGACTTTGTCTGCTATAGCTGTGTCCAATTTGGACCAGTCTAAGTCCACAGACATGATGATTAAACAGCCGGGCCGAGGTAAAGGATGCGTCGTCTAACGGATCACCGTGGTGGGAACATATGGGGGATCAAATGAGGCGTTGGCATGGCAACCGGCATTCTCATCAAACGCTTTTGAGCCCGCTCGTCATCAAAGTTGTTGGCCACGGTGACATGTTCAAGAAGTTCAACGCCAGCGAGGACATAGCCGGTCGACAAAATGTCAAAAGCAGTGTCCAACGAGCAGTGAGGACGAAAATAGTAGAAACGTTCCCGCTCCTTGAGCCGTACATGGAAGAAATCATTCCGAAGAAATCACAGCTTTCACTCATCAAATGGTACGAATCCTGGACGTCCTCAGCTAACAGGCTAGTCGGGAGCATATTTCGCTGCTAGCTCTGGAGAATGATGTCCTCTTCTTTCAACATTTCGACGAGGTCTATGTCCCTTCCTTACGGTTGGTGCATAAATGTAATCCCCACGCTTAGGCAAAGTTGACTCACGTCTGCAGATCCCGACGCTTTCACAAAGGTGCAGGTGGATAGGGGCGCTATCAAGTTCGTGTTGTCTGGTGCGAATATAATGTACTCTCCTGCTGTCAGGCTTGTCTAACGTTCCAGGTGTCCTGGTCTCACGTCGAAAGGGGCGAGAATGGAGGATGGTATTCCTGTGGATACGGTTGTTGCTGTGATGGCTGAGGGCAAGGAAAATGCCTTAGCAGTCGGTCAAATGAAGATGTCAAGTCAGGATATCAAATCGATTAATAAGGGAATTGGAGTCGAGACGCTGACTTCGTTGGGTGATCCGTTATGGAATCTGAAGTTATAGATTTTCTAGACAGAGGTTCCGGTTTGGGTCAATGATGAGTGAGATTCTCCAGGGTCCAGCTCCAGGGTCCAGCTAGCGCATCCAGCCCCAGCTCCGGCTCGTGGCTCCAGCTCGCAGCTCCCGCTCGCAGCTCCAGCTAGCGCATCCAGCTCCAGATCCAGCTCCAGTTCCAGCTCCAGAGGTCGGGATGAGGATCGGGTCGGGTTCTGAACCGATCAAATCACATCACTGTTTCCAACTGGAGCAGCCGAGTTCGAAAGTACCCATGGGCGCTTGGATTGACGCATCAGTAACTGGTTTGACGCAGATGTGAAGGATCTATCAGTGAATTCATCCATCCCTTGATTACTTCTCCAATGCAGTTTATTGTTCCTGATCTTGCCTCTCGCATCTACAGCGTCCCCTCACTCTCATCAGGAATATTAATCTCCGCCTCTCTATTCGAGCCCCTAATCGGCGCATTTCCCCGAAACCGCAACCTCATATCCAACTACCCATTAGCCACTTTGAACCATCCAAGCCAGACATACCAATCCTCTTCGACAATTGTAGAAACTCCGTCTCAGCCGATGACATTCATCAGGGACTTGTGTATCAAACAGATCCTTGTCTTTCATGCATTCGGTGACGGAGTGTCGATTGATTAGCACGCAGTCTGATTTTTGCATGCATCTTGCTAGCTCGGCTCGTATTTCTCGACAGGAGCTGGGCATGTACGATGAACGCAATGATGAGAAACGGAAACTCTCCTCAATATGGCCTGTGCACAGTTTTTAGGGCACTGGAGAAGGGCGCATCTCTGAAATTAAATTCGGGACGTGATCTAACCCCGGACTTGAGAGAGTTAATCCATGCTGGCTAGAATCAGCAGAACGAGACGTGCAAGAAGTCATTGATGCAAGATTTCGCTTCTCGCTTAGTTTTGCCGTAAGAGAACTCAAATTCCTTCTTTGAGGATTACTGTCAGGGGGCTCGAGACTATATATTTGGTTATGATTCCGCGGTGATCGGCGGGCAATCAAACACGTTCCCTCGCTAGAGTCATGGACGACGAAGACGACTTTCGGGTGTTAATCCGCTCGCTCCAATTGAACGATCTGCCCTTCCTCGTCGCCCTGGAACAATCCTCCTTCCCTCCCAACGAAGCCGCCACCCCTGAAAAAGTACTTCCCCTGGTGCCCGGAGATAACTTACATACGTAGCTTGAGTACCGCGTGCGAACATGCCCTGAACTCACCCTCGGTTTGTTTGCAGCAAACGACGACAACGATGGATCGTTACTGGCTATGATTCACGCGACGCGGACGGACGCAGGGTACGCTAGTGATGCGAGTATGGCGTTGGGGGGACATGAGCCGGCTGGGAAGACAGTTGCGTTACATTCCCTGTGTGTGCATCCTGGGTGGCGAGCAAAGGGACTTGGAACGAGGATATTGAGGGAATATGTTGGACGGATGGAGGATGTTAAAGGGGTGGAGAATGTTGCGTTGATTGCCCATGATGAATTGGTTCCTTTTTATGAGAGGTATTCTTTTTGGTCTGGGACGTGGTTAATGGTAGAGTTGGGTTTGTCAAACGGGGAACGAGTGAAAGTAAGCATGGAGGCGTTGTCTGGTATGATTGCATTTACACTATTGCAAGAGAACAAAGCGATTCATAGAGACGAGGCATTTAGAGGAGTCCAGATCCTTCTGCAAGGAGTCTATTACTTTTCCTTACTGCGCTGAGATTGTGACCTCGTTCGCTATTGGCGGCGCCATCGCGCTCTTACAAGTGCAGATCTTCCCCCGGATCCCCTTCCCGACTCGCTGTTCCCTCCCTTGACCTCATATCACCAAACGACACCATGGTCAGGCAATGGGTCTACAAGGACCACAGTCCAAGCGGTGAAAACGAGCTCCACCTTCAAACCCTCCCTAAACCCCGTCTATCCTCCCCAACCGATGTCCTCGTCCGGATCCGAGCGGTCAGTCTCAACTACCGTGACGTACCGCTGAATCACCGGACCATTGTAATTAATGTGTAGATAATGATCAGGTCGGGGACATATATTGCCAGACCCAAGGGGGGCGATTTGGTTCCTTGTTCGGATGCTGCGGGAGAAGTGGAAGAGGTTGGAGAAAGAGTCACACTGTTTGAGAAGGTATGTCGCTGTCGCGTGACGGTCAATTGAGTTTAGGGGGATAGAGTCTGTCCGATATTCAATCAGGGGCATTTATATGGAGATATGACGGAGGAGGCCAGACAGACTGGATTAGGCGGACAAATCGACGGCGTACTTCAAGAATATCGAGTCTTTCCAGGTACTCTCCTCTTCCTAACCAATTCCGTTGCTCCCGCGCTGATATGAGAAATCTCGCTTGTCAGGATCCCGGACTATTTATCCTTCGAAGAAGCATCCACTCTTCCCTGCGCAGGCGTAACAGTATCTCCCCTCCTCCTTGAACCGTTTTGACATCCAAGGCATGGAACGCATTATACTCCCTTAAACCGCTCTTGCCCGGCCAAACCGTCGTCGTCCAAGGAACCGGCGGAGTCTCCATCTTTGCCCTCCAAATCGCCCACGCCGCCGGCGCAACCGTCATCGCAACCTCCTCCTCCTCCGTCAAACTCACACATGCAAAAGCCCTCGGCGCAGACCATTTGATAAACTACTCCACCACCCCGCAGTGGTCCGTCCCCGTCCGCGAAATCATGCGCGGCCGCGGCGCAGACCATATCATTGATGTGGGCGGTGCAAGCACCATTGCTGAATCGTTCAAGGCGATCAAATTTGGCGGGGTGATTGATCAGATTGGGATGTTGCCTGCTAAGGGGGAGGTAGAGCGGGTGGATGCGAGTGTTAGGGCGATTCAGACGCAGGGGATATTGAGGGGGATACTTGTGGGGGGGAAGGATGTTTTTGAGGATTTGATTAGGGGTATGGAGAAGGGGATGTGGAATCCCGTTGTTGATAGGGTTTTCAAGTTTGAGGAGGCGAAGGAGGCTTTTGAGTATTTGAAGGTGAGCTCTGACTGAATGATAAGGGACTAATGTTTAGAGTCAGAAACATCTGGGTAAGGTGGTCATTCGTGTTTCTTAAATGCATGGACAGTTCATTCACTATATGGTCACATTTGTAGATGTCGCATATTCATTGCTGGATAGGTAACTCCTTCATTTCTTTTCGGTCATCAGATGGGATTTCTCCAACTTTTATCAGCGGTCAGAGATTTAGCCAACACCGGACCACCAGACGAATTCACATCAATTTTTCCATACATATCATCATGAAAGCTGAAAACGACGAATTTCACTCCGACTGGGGTTTTTCCTCTTGCACATGTTAAGAACTGTTCTCATCTTTCCGGCCGCGATTGATCGCAATAGAAATTTCGAGAATCCACAGTCAAGCGAATTACCCATATTCCATAAAGCCGCTACTTCCGCCCATCGACCACAGGAAATCTTAATAAAGCCGCGTCATCGCTTCTTGCGGATCACATCACCCAACATGTTCCGTCCCATGATCACAAAAGTGAGCTCGAAGCCGCTGCAAGGCTTCTTCCGCTCGTCGTTCCGACAACCTACAAAGCCTCTCGCATCCTCCCTTCTCTTCGCCCCCGTCGCAAAACGTTTTGCGACTCACCACGCAACCACGCGGGTGGGCGCTCCCGTCGTCGGCACTGCAACCAACTGGCCTAAAATCCTCGGTCAGGTGGGAATTATTGGCGGCACAATCGTGGGCTTGAATCTCTTTTTCAATCGCGAGACGAGAGAGGGCGGTATCCCGGCTTTGGAACAGGAGTACTTGCATGAGACGTTCAGGTATGTTGGTGCTGGACTGGGGATTTGTGCGCTTGCGGCGAGGGGATTGCACACTATGGGATGGAGCGCGAGATTGATGAGAATGAACCCTTGGCTTGTGCTCGGTGGGGGACTTGCTCTTTCTATTGGTATGTTGTCTTGTGGAAGAAGCCGGGCTGATTGTAGGGTCGATGTGGGGAACCATGGCGACGGATCCGAGGAATAGTTTCCAGAAACATATGTTCTGGCTGGCTTTCCAGGTATCTCAAGCGGCGTTTCTCGCTCCAATGTATTTCTACGCCCCTGCCGTTCTAGGTCGTGCGGCATTATACACAGTCGGCACAGTAGGCGCTCTGAGTTACGTCTCCGCCACCGCCAAAACAGATCAATACCTCTACATTGGAGGACCCCTTCTCGCTGGATTATGCGTCGTCGTTCTCGGCAGCTTAGCACCTATGGTTCTTCCGATCACTGCAGTGCGGACATTGGCTGTCAGTGAGATGGTGTCCTTGTACGGCGGACTTGGAATTTTCGGTGGATTTGTGCTTTACGATACGCAGAAAGTTATGGCACATGCAAGGTATGGGAAACGGGATCCGGCGGCAGAGAGTATTGGTTTGGAATTGGATGCGATCAATATCTTTGTGAGATTGGTTAGTATCCTTGCTGGAAGAAGTCAAAGGAAGTAAAGGATGAAGTCAACACATCACTCAATACTCATATATGTTCATAGCTCGCTATACTCACACTATTAAAATAATCATGGGATGATACTATTTTATTGACTGTTCCAGGAATGGACGCCGATCGACGATCAATCTGCGGGACAAGCCGAAGGGGTCCGTGCGCGTCTTCGAACGTTAACCCGCGACAGCGGAACTCCCATGAATCGTCGCGTTCTTCGCTTCACCCAGACCCTAAGAACGTTCCCGATCCGTCGTCCTCTGCAAACCATCGCGCCCCGACAGCTCAGCATAACCTTCCCCCGTCACTCTCTCGAGTCCCCGTTCATCGCCAGCCTTATCAGTCAAGTACTAGCATTCCAATCATCGCAATTGATGGAACAGGTCTCTTCCAGAGATATGACGCTTCCTAATCCGCTGCCTCCGCTGCCGGGGATACCCTCCGAAGATATCCGTCGACAAGTTTTTGCGCATGCGACTTCTCTGACGTTTTCCGGCACGGCCCTTGATCCACCTCAATCGAATGAGCGACTCGAGTTTCTTGGAGACAGTTACCTCAACTTCTGTGTGTCAAATATCATCTTCCACGAGTTTCCTACGTTTAGTCCCGGGGAACTCACGGCCTTGAAAGCAGGTCTTGTAAGTAACTCGAACTTGAACGTCTGGTCCCGGGCGTATGGCTTGAACAATTCTCTTGTCCTGGGCTATAGTATGGCGCATTTACAAATCTCCGAGAAAGCAGAGAAACTAATCGCGGATGTCTTCGAGGCATATATAGGGGGAGTGATCGTAAGTAATCCCCAGGGGAGACAGGAAGTCGAGGAGTGGTTGGAGAAGTTGTTGAGACCGACGATTGAGGAGCAGAGGTTGATTGTGGAAGGGATTTCCAGGGTGGATAAAAGTGCTGTGAGCAAGTTGTATCAGGAAGCTACTGCGAGGAAGAAGAACCATAAATTGGAATTCAAGTTTAATGAGCTCGATCCCGAAGGAAAGGAGAATCGATGGGAGTGCGTTTGTGAGTGGAATGGGGACGAGAAAGGCAGGGCAACGGGTCGTAATAGACAAGAAGCGAAACATCGAGTTGCCTCGCTTGTTTTGGAGGTATTAGAGAAGGAGCAGCAGCAGGAACAATCTCAGTGACTAAACGAGAGCGACAATTGATCTGGTTTATATATATATCTTATCATAGCGACTGTCGAATTAGTGTAGTTCGGCATTAAATATCATCTCTCACAGCATCTATACTCCACTCCTTCCATTCCTGTCTCTCCCTCTCAAGTAAAGCCAAAATCTCTCCAGAACGTTCATAAGCATCCTTCCCCAAGACAAGTCTCCGAGGAATAGTCTTTCCCTTTGCTAAGCCCTCGTGCGTTACTGCCTCAATAATCCTAGCAACACCCTTTACAGGACTTCCAGGCTGCTTCCCATTCCTCGACTGAAGAAATCCCACACCCTCCTCGTTCATATTGGCATAATCCGGGATCGAGGCATCGAGGTTCAAACCCAGATTACCGGGTGTAAGAAGAGAAGTAGCAAAATATCCGGGCTCGATGGTATATACTTCGATCCCGAATGGCTCGACTTCACGACGAAGCGAGTCGCTGAACGCGGCGACCGCGAATTTAGAGGCGCAATACAAGCCAAAGGTAACTCCACCTTCCCACCCTCCAATCGATCCAATATTGGCAATAGTGCCACTCCTCTGAGCACGCAAATAGGGAAGAAATGCGCCGGAGACATTCAACAATCCAAAGACATTAGTATTGAACTGTTGGAACGTATGTTCCGGGGTCGACTCTTCCACTGTGCCCATCTGGATATACCCGGCATTGTTGATCAAGACATCGATGCGTCCATAGACTGAGACGGCTTGCTTGGCGAGGATATGGAGGTCGGGAAGAGGAGATGTGACGTCCAGCTTAAGAAGATGGGCGCCGGTGTTGGAGAGGTGCGACAGGTTGGCGGGATTGCGTGCCGTCGCAATGACTTTGTCGCCACGGGCGAGGATTTGTTTTACGAATTCGGTGCCGAAACCGCTATTTGAGCCGGTAACAAGCCAGACGCGAGGTTGAGACATGATATTGTTGGAGTGATTGAGGATCTTAGTTAAGTTATTTGATCTGATTGAGTTGAGATGATGGCGGTTGATGGGTGCGGACTGCTGCCTTTATAGGCAGTGGCTCCGGAGTTTGTGTGCCCCTGTACTGTCCGGCAGACGGGGGTTGATGCCATATATCTGCCATCATCAAAGGCTCGTCAGACAGCGGAGAAAGGACACTTCACATATGCATAACTCCATCTTCCCTGCCGCTTATCGAACTCGCCGCAGTCCAGCCAATCACATTGCGCCGATGTGTCACCGCATGACGTTTATTTCCGTCCGTTGACTTCCGCCCGCATCTTCTCAACCCTAACCCTGTGCCAGCGCCAAGTTTCAGTGGTGGCGGTGTTATTTACAGCACATGTGCCTCGTGCCTTAACTCCATCCTGCACATATTTTCCTGCAGCCGCACAAGCACATTTTTGCACTGCAACCACACCAGGCACGTTTCAGGGGTGAATCTCATACAATGTCACGGAATAGGCTATCGGAATTACAGTCGCCGCCGTCGCACAGTGACGGTGGTTATGGCGCCGGTTATGGCGCCGGGTATGGGATGAATGGTGATTTGGAGAGGAATGATGGAGAATTGGCGGGCGAGCGCTATGAGTTACAGGAACGACGGGCGCCGGCCGGACAACTCTCGTTGAATGAGTATCTTGATGAGGTAGTACCTTTCCCTGGAG
>Ga0302325_10003444_pt1 | contig 37361 bp, 32 predicted proteins | sample Palsa_T0_2_FD_201948 | JGI IMG/M metagenome (GOLD analysis project Ga0302325, IMG submission 201948) | Peat permafrost microbial communities from Stordalen Mire near Abisko, Sweden - Palsa_T0_2 | ecosystem: Environmental > Terrestrial > Soil > Palsa > Peat permafrost | place: Sweden: Abisko...
GCCGTCGAATCGGTCGCAACTCCGCTGCCGAGACGGAGGGCTTTCCCAGGTCGCAATTGTCCAGAGGAATACGGGAAAGCCTGATGGCCAACGAGTTCGGCCCCACCGACGCGACATGAACATCATCAGGCGCGCGCTCGGCCGGATCCGGACCGGCCACCCGATCGGGTCTCCCCGACCTCGCGATGACGAGGGATTCGGCCTGCTCGAATGCATCGTCGCGATGGTGGCGCTGCTCGTGGTGCTCATCCCCACGTCCTATGTGTTCACCAACGTGCTCTCGCAGGCCGCCTCGGCCCGCCAGCGCATCACGGCCCTCTCGGTGGCCGAGCAGTGGATCGAGACGCTTAACAACCAAGGCCCGCCGTCGGACACCAACAACCAGCCCGAGGTGGGCACCGCGATCTCCGAGCCGTCCTCGGTGCTCTCGGGCATCACCTACAAGGTCAGCGCGGAGTTCAACTGGACCGACGCCACCGGCGGCACGCCGGACTTCTGCAGCTCCGACACCTCTCCGGTGCTGGGGCTCCAGGTGACGGTCTCTTGGGTCGGTGGCCAGACCATCACCGACCAGGCAATCTTGAACTTCCCGGCGTCGGGCAACCTGACCAACGGCTACCTGGCCATCCAGGTGAATGGCGACCCCGCCAGCGGCCCGCCGAACGACGTGTTCTCCAGTCCGTGGAGCACGCGGGTGCAGACGGTCCCGGTGCAGGTGTCCGGTTCGAACCTGACCACTCCCTACTCGCTCAAGCCCGGGAGCGACGGATGCGTCTTCCTCCAGCTCGCCCCGGGCACCTATAGCGTCCAGGTCGGCCCCAACTCATCGGGCAGCACGGCGTACGTCGCCAACTACAACGAGTCCTCCTCGGAGACCCAGGCCCTCTCCACCCAGTCGGCCATTACGGTCGTCAATGCCGAGATTACCCAGGTCGTCTTCCAGTACGACGAGGGCGCGAACGTGGGGGTCGCCTACCCGACCACCACGTCGACCGACGACGGGATCGCCTGCCCCAACACCAGCTCGCTCATCTGTCTGGCCATGGGTCAGACGGCGACGAGCGCCACCGCACCGAGCGTGTCACCGGTGGCCGACGGCATCGCGAAGACGAGCTCGGGTTGGTCGGTGGCGTCCTTCCCGTCGAGCATGACCCGGATCGAGGACCTGGGCTGCACGACCAGCGCGTGTATCGCGGTCGGGTACAGCTCGTCGGGTGGCGCGGCGGCCGTGTCCACCAACGGGACGACGTGGACGAACAGCACGCTGCCGAGCGGCGTGTCGGCACTGACCAGCATCGTGTGCCCCACCGGGGCGACCACCCCTGCGTGCATCGCCATCGGCTCGGGCACCTCGTCGAACGGCGTCTTGCTCACCGCGACCATCTCCGGATCCACCGTGACCTGGACCAAGGACACGACCCCAACGGTGACCGCCTTGACCCAGATCGTGTGCCCGAGCACCACCGCGCAACCGGTTTGCTTCGTCGTGGGAACGGCCTCCTCCACTACGGCGACGATCATCTCCAACACTGGTTCGGCCGCTCCCGGCACATCCTGGACCGCCTACAGCGGCGTGACGATGGCCGCACTTACCCAGCTGGTGTGCAACAGCACGACGGCCTGTTGGGCCATCGGCAAAACGTCCTCCGCGCCGAGCATCATCTCGACGGCCAACGGCACCAGCTGGACGGCCTATACGGCCAGTGGTTTTACGCCGACCGCGTTCAACTCGATCGCATGCGGCACCTCGGGAAGCCACTGTTGGGCCAGTGGAACGGCGTCGTCCGGTCCGATCCTCGTCTATCTGAGCAGCGGCACGACGTGGAGTGCCGACACCGGGGTTCCATCCACCGCGACCACGGTGAACTCCGTCACCTGCCCTGGAACCACCAGTGGGTGCTTTGCGCTGTACTCGACGACCACGTCGGCCGGCGTGCTGTCGATCACCAGCGGGACCGCGTGGGCTACGCCCACCTTTCCAACCGGAGTGGTTTCGCTCTCCGAACTGGTGTGCCCGTCGACCACCGCCTGCTACGCCGTCGGGACAAGCTCGTCGTCGGCCGTCATCGACGTGTTGAAGTCCGGGACCTGGAGCAGTGCGACCTTCACCGGGACGACGGGTGGCAACCCCGTCTATATCAGCCAGCTCCTGTGCTACGCGGCAACCTCGTGCGAGGCGGCCGGCGCCACCGAGACCGCCGCGCAGGTCCTCGACTACAACAACACCAGCGTCTCGTTCAGCGGGTCGGGGACGCCCAACGTGCTGATTCCCAATTATCTTCCGGTCGCTTCTGACCTGACGGGGATGTTCCTGGACAACCCCCCGATCATGGTGTCGAACGCAAACCTCCAGCCCAACACGACGATCGAGATGTCGGCCCCGACCACCGCCAACGGTCCGCAGACCCAGGTCGGGCCGCTCTTCCCGTTCGCCAGCGGCTACTCGATCGCCGTCGGTTACTGCGCCTCTGAGCTGACCACCGCGTCCGGTTCCGCGTCGACGACGCCCGGAGCCACGCCGAGCACGAGCCCGGTCGCGCCCACCGTCATCCTGCCCATGGGGATCCTCCCGATCGAGGCGACCACCTCGGCCGGGGTGCCGATCTCGGGGGCCACCATTTCCATCGTCGACACGACGTGTTCGAGCTCGTCATCGCCGGCCGAGCTCACCCCGCTGAGCAGCGGTTCGTATCCGGCCTTGTCGAGCCCGCCCTCGAGCCCGTCCAACCCCACCAGCTATGCGATGCCGACGACGGGCGTCGACGGACTCAGTCGGATCGACGTGATCTACGGCACCTACGCGGTCACCGTCACCTCGGGATCCACCCACGCCACCACCACGGTCACGGTCAATCCGACCTCGATCGTGGTGGGTTCGACCACCTACTACATGCCGGCATTCGTGCCGATCCCCGACTGATGGTGGCGCGACTTCACAATCTCTTCGGGCGACTGGCGCGGAGGAATCCCGACGCGTGGTCAGGCCGCGACGAGACCGGCCTCACCCTGGTCGAGATCAGCATCGCGACGGCCACCCTTCTGATCCTCTTCGCGATGACAGTCCCGATCATTGACACCCTCTTTTCCACACTCGCGCGAGTCAACAACACCTACGTCAATGTGAACCAGCTTCTTCCCGTGTCGACCAACCTCCAACGATTTCTTCGCTCGGCGGTCGAGCCGGGCCCGACATCCAGCAGTGGGGTACCCGTGCCGGCATTCGTGTCCGGTTCGATACTGCCAACCTCGGTCACCTTTTACACCAACGTGGGAAATGTAAACGGGCCGGCCGAGATCACCGCGAGCTGCACATCGAGCACCCCCAGTAGTGGGTTGTGCAACGCGGGTGGTGTGTTCACGGTGACCGAGGCGCTACCCACCAGCGGATCGTGTCCCGGGACCGGGACCGGATCCGCCTGTACGTACGGCACCGCGCACCAGCTGATCACGGTGGACGGCGTGTCCAACGCCAACGACAGCGCCCCACTGTTCATGTACACGCTGTTGGAGAACACGGCGACCAGTTCGGGCGTCACATCGACGACCTCGGAGGTGGGCAGCGGGTGTTCGCCCGCTCCTGGTTGCTACTACACCAACGACTCCTCCACGTTCGCCACCTGCACCAGCACCAACAGCACGACCGGCAACGTGCTCGCCAACTGTCCCGCCGCCGAGATCTACGCGATCACGATCGACCTCCAGGTCAACGGAGTCTCGACGGGCCGAACGGCCGGTGGTCAGTCCGAGGATGACAGCACCGTGTACCTGCTCTCCCCAGAATCCGACAACTATCAACCGATGGTGGGGTGAGGCGGGTGGGACGCGTGCGCACCTGGAGACCGGTCGTGTACCACCTCCATGACCAACGTGCGGTCCGGGCGGTGAGCCGAGCCAGAGACGCCGGACAGGCTGCGCTCGGATTGGTCATCGGGCTCATCTTGCTGATCTCGCTCAGCGCGGGGACGCTGGCCGCCACCGCGCAGCAGCACGATCCCCTGGTGTCCAACGACGTCATCCAGCACCTGGCCTACCGGGCTCTTCAGTCGGGGGTCGATGACTACCTGGCCACGGTCAACGCCAACCCCAACCTGATCAACTGCAACAGCCAGAACACCAGTTCCACCAGCATCAGCTGCCCGACGTCGGCGCTTCCCGCACTCAACACCTGGGAGACGGTGGCCGGCAACAGCTCCAACCCGGTGACCGAGTACTACATGTGGACCAACCCGGCTCCGTGCTTCAACACCGCGTGCAGTGCCCCCGGGGGGACGGCCGGTCAAACCCTCGACTACGTGGAGGAGCTCGTCTACGGCGCGGCCCAGATCGGGACGCGTATCTCGTTCCAGAGCTCCGACGTGTACCTGACCCCGGAGAACGGCTTCTTGACCCATGTCTTCTGGAGCAACTACGAGTCAGAGGTCCCGTCGTCGGGTGAGTCTCAGAACTGCACCTACGACTGGAACAACAACTACGAGGGCCCAGATACCACCAGTCCGAACAACTACAACAGCGCCAACTGCCCGGCGGTCTACTTTGGTCCGAACGACACGCTGTATGGGCCTGTGTATACCAATGACTCCATCTATGTCGACGCCAATCCCAACTTCGGTTCCTCCGCCGATCCCTCAACCGTGACCACGCACGACCCGCACTGCCTCTTCGTCGACCCAATCAGCAACCCAGCGACCGGCTCGGCCAGCACCTGTTCGAACGCCGACAACAACGTCGGGATTTACAACACCGCGACCAGTACGGACAACGCGCAGTATGAGCCGCTCCCCTCGACCGACACCCAGCTCGACGGGATCGCCGCTCAGGACGGCTGCGTCTACTCGGGGCCGACCGAGATCACGCTGAGCGTCGTGTCGGGGGTGGAGGAGATGCAGGTCTGGAGCCCCGATACCCCCTACACCAACCTATCGACCACCGCGTATAACCAAGCCAGCGGGACCAATCAGAACGACACCTCGACCAATCCGAACTCGTGTACTGCCGGCAACTCCGAGGTCCCCGTACCCACCAATGGGGTGGTCTATGTCCAGACCGCCACCTCGGCGCAACAGACCGCCACTGGTTGCGGTTCTTCGACCTTGCCGAGCGCGCCCCAGAATCCGTTTGAGGGGGACAACTCCTCGGGTCAGTACTCCCAGTTGGGCTACTACGACGGCCAGACGTCCACTCCGGGCTGTGAGGGGGATGCCTTCGTCAGCGGATCTGTCAGGGGAGCCCTGACCATCGCCACCCAGAACGACGTCATCGTTGACGGCAGCATCACCTACACCACGACCGACTGCGGGTCGTCCTTCGACAGCCAATTCGGGACGACGACCGAGTGCCAGTACAACTCGGCGACGGGGAACCCCAACGACGTGCTCGGGCTCATTGCCTTCGCGTACGTGGAGATCGATCGGCCGGTCACCGTCACCAACGGCAGCGGCTACGGCAACAACAACACCACTGTGACGGTCAATGCGAGATGCGGCAGTTCCGGTGCACTGGCCGTACCGTATTGCGACCCGTCCACATCGTCTGGGTTGACCATCGACGCCGCCATCCTGGCCCTCAACGACAGCTTCGCCGTCAACAACTACACCATCGGGAGTACCGAGGGCACGCTCGACATCTACGGCACTGTCGACCAGGACTATCGAGGGGCGGTCGGGACATTCAACGGGTCGAACCTCTCGACCGGGTATTCCAAGTACTACCTGTGGGACAGCCGCCTCGAGTATGTGAACGTCCCCTACTACCTGAACCCGGGAACTCCCCGATGGGCGATCGCGTCGACGGCGGTCAACCAGGGGGTCGCGTGCACCAACACCACTCAGCTTCCGGGGTACTGGGTGGCCACCGACAACTACGGCAGCTATCCGCAGACGACCAGCCCTGTTGCCGAACCCGATTGCCTCACCGCGCCCAACGCCCCCTAGGGGCGGGGCCGATCTCTCGGGGCTCTACGCGGTACGGACCGTCTGGGAAGGGGCCTGTCGTTCCGGCCGGGCGGCCTGGATCACGTCCACGATCTCGGGCCCGACGAGCTCGTCGCGTGCCAGCAGCGCGTCGCGAAGGGCCTCGATGACGTGTCGGTTCTGCTCGAGCATCAAGCGGGCGTCGGCCTTCGAGCGGCCCAAGAGCTGCTCCACCTCGTCGCGTCCGGCGTCGCTCCCCAATACCTTGGCCGTCACGTCGGTGGCCCCGGTCATGCTGATCGAGGTGTCGGCGATCAGCGACGAGCCCATCCCGAGGGCGCCGATCATCTGACACGCGGTCGTGGTGGCGGCGGCCAGGTCCCCGGCGACCCCCGAGGACGACTCACCGAAGAACAGCTCCTCGGCGGCCATCCCGCCCATGGCGATCTGGATCAGCGCCAGCATCTCGCTTTTGGTCTGGGTGAACCGCTCCTCTGAGTCGGAGTGCGCCAGCAGGCCGAGCGCCCCCTTGCGCTTCACGATGCTCAGCAGGTCGAGCGTGCGCCCCCGGCCGACCAGCCAGGCCACGGTGGCGTGCCCGGCCTCGTGGGTGGCGATCATCCGTCGCTCGGCCTCGGTGTAGAGCGCACCGTTGGCCAACCCGATCTCGTTGGTCATCTTGGCCGTCGTGATGTCGTTCCAGGACAGGGCGTCGGCGTCGCGGCGCAGCGCCCAGATCAACGCCTCGTCCAAGAGGTGCTCGATCATCACCGGCGAGTAGCCGGCCGTCAGACCGGCCAGCGCCTCACGGCGAGCCTCCTCGTCCAGTTCGGCCGTGTGGGTTTTCTTGTCGAGGTAGAAGTCGATGATGTCCCGGCGCCCGGCCCGGGTGGGCAGGTCGAAGTAGATCGAGCGATCGAAGCGGCCCGGGCGCAGCAGCGCCGGGTCGAGGTCAGCGGCCCGGTTGGTGGCCCCGATCACCAGCATGTTGGCCGGCACCGACCCGGGCTTGCGGAACTGGTGCTTCGACGGCAGCCACTGGTTGACGAAGTCGATCAGCACGCCCAACAGGTGCGTGCCCGGGGGAGGGGTCTCGAAGGACTGCAGCTGGATCAGCAGCTCATTCACCACGCCGGCGACGCCCTCGCGGTGGCCGAAGGCGTTGCCCGAGCGCGAGGCGCCGATGGCGTCGATCTCCTCGATGAAGCCGATCGCCCCGCCTTCTCGCCGCGCGTAGCGTCGCAGGGCCTTGAAATAGGAGCGGATCTTGCGGTTGGTGGCGCCGTAGTACATCGACTGGAAGGCGGACGACGAGACGAACAGGAACGGCACCCCGGCCTCGGCGGCCAAAGCCTTGGCCAGATAGGTCTTGCCGGTGCCGGGTGGGCCCTCGAAGAGGACGGCCCGCCTCGGCGTTCCCCCCATTCGCTCGGAGAAGGTTCGGTGGGCGAGGAACAGGTTGAGGGTCTTGCGGACCTCCTCGACGACCACCTCGGCGCCGCGGACGTCGTCGAAGTGCACGTCGATCTCCCCGGGGCGGTACAGGACGTGCGGCGAGCGAGAGGCGCCGACGACCGACACCAGCATCATGACGACCAGCAGGCTGATCAGGAGGATGGCCGGCGTATAGGGGGCCAGGGAGCCGGGGAGGTGTGGCAACCCCAGGCCCAGGTGGTGCCAGACCAGGAACCGGACGAGCAGCCACGCCGCAATCGGCGTGAGCACGATGGCCAGCCAGACGTACCGGCGTTGACGCACCCGCTCGCGGGTGGTGGCAACATCGGCCCCGTCCGGGATCACCCGGTCGGACGACAGCGCCTCGAGGGCGCGGTCGGAGTCGGTCTGGGGCAGCGGTTCGGGCTCGACCGGCGCGGGGACGCCGACCTCGATGCCGGTGGCGCGTTGAGGATCGACGTTCGCCCGTCCCTGGTGGCTCAACGCACATCCTTTCGGTTCGACATTCCGAAAGGGCGTCGGTTTCGCCACTCGCTCCCCGCCAGCCAGGCGACCATCTGTGCCTGGCGGATCAATGCGCCGCCCTGGTGTCATCGGCTACCCGTAGGCGCCGATGACAGTGTGCACTGCGTTACGTCTCACTAGCGTCCCACAACTCTCCTCACCAGGGAAATTGTTTTTTTCGACCTGGCTGTTCCGGCGGTCCGGCCGGGCCCCCGCGATCCGGCCCATTGCGCCCGCCGCGTCGTTCATGGTGGGCTGCACCGATGGCCCGAGCGCGCCCGACCCTGTCGGCTCCGGTGGGCTTCAACGATCGGGTGCGCCGATCGGTGGTCGAGGCCCTTCCCGACCCGGTGGTGCGGCGCGTCCGTTCGCTGCGCGGACATCCCGAACCCCGGGTCGTCACGCTGGAGGAGCTGGACACGCAACTGGAGGAGGCGGCCCAGCTGTTCTCGGTGTCCGAGGACGCCGCCCGCGCCTTTTTGCGTGGGTTCCGGATGGCTCCGCCACCGGGCCGTCCCGAAGACCCCTTCTCCGACCCCTACCGCGAGTGGGTGTGGGCCCTCTATCACCAGGTCTCGGGGCGACCCGACTATTCGATCGCCAACGAGGCCAGCCCGTTCGACCTGGAGGAGGCGGTGGCGGTGCCCTATCCGTACTCGACCGGTTCGACCACGGTGGTGGGAGAGGAGCTGGTCGCCCGCGGTTTCATCATCTCGACGCTGGGACTGTCTCCACCGGCGCGCATCGTCGAGTTCGGGTCGGGGTGGGGGAACCTCACCGTCGATCTGGCGACCATGGGCTTCGAGGTCACCGCGGTGGAGGTGGAGGAACGCTTCTGCACGCTCACCGAACGCCACAATCGTCGGCCGGATCACCTGGCGGTGGTGCGCGGGGGAATGCTCGATTTCACCACCGAGGTCCCGTTCGACGCGGCGATCTTCTACGAGTCGTTCCATCATTGCTCGGACCATGTCGAGATGCTGCGTCACCTGGCCACGATCGTGCGGCCGGGCGGCAAGGTCGTGTGGGCGGGCGAGCCGGTCGCCCCGATGAGCTACCCGTGGGGGCTACGGCTCGACGGGTACTCGCTCTGGTCGACCCGCACACACGGGTGGCTCGAGCTCGGCTTCGACGAGACCTATTTTGCCGAGATCCTGGCCCGCCAGGGCTGGCGGGCCACCCGGACCCGATTGCCCGCGGGATCGCCGTTGGCTGACGTCATCGTGGCCACCCGTTGAGCCGGTTCGGGCAACCGGCCCAAGCCTCCCCAGCGCGACCACGGTCCCGGGAACGAATGGCCTAGGCGTCCACCCGCGTACGTCGTTGTTGGCCGCCCCGCGCTTCAACGGCAGGAGGCGCACAGACCGAGCACGTCGAGGCGATGGCTCTGGGGCTGAAACCCTTGGGAGGCGGCCAAGCCGTCGAGTTGTTGGGTGATGATGCGCTCGAGCGCCGCCGACGGGGTGATGTCGCTCACCTGACCGCAGTGGGTGCACAAGAAGTGGTGGTGGTGCTCGGTCAGGTCTTCGGCCAGCTCGAACCGAGCGAACTCGTCGTTAGCGGCCACTCGGCGGACGATCCCGGCCGTTTGGAGGTCGAGGAGGTGCCGGTAGGCGGAGCTTCGCGGAAGATCGGGGAGAAGCCTCGCTATGTCGTCGATGCTGACGGGGTGGCCGGCGCTCGCGAGCGCCCCCACGATGGCCCGACGACCGCTGGTATAGCGCTGCTCGACCCGACGCAGCCGGTCGGCGACCTCGGCGTGGAGTTCGTCGGTCATCTATCCGAGCCCCGCATGCCTCGGTCGGAGCGGGCGTTGGTCAGGGCAGGCGAGCGCCTGATCAGGTCGCGCCCCCCGCGGGCCGATCGTTGGAGTCGATGGAGACACACGAAGATGCCAAGCCCTCCCACCTTCTTGGTACTGAGACTGAGTCTAAGTCTATACTGAGGAGGGTGACCATCGGAACCGGTGTGGCGAGAGGAGCTCCCGCCCGGGCGTGGAGGAGGCCGGCGATCCACCTGGTCGTCACCCTCACCATCGTATTGACGCCCGCCCTGGGCGCTTGGACAACGAACGCGCAGGGGTCTCCGGGAGGCCGGGGGGCCGTGATCAATGCCGTCGGGGCGGAGAACGAGTATGCCAACGTGCTGGGCCAAATCGGCGGCCGGTACGTGCACGTGTCGTCGATCCTCAACAACCCCAACACCGATCCGCACACCTTCGAGTCGAGCCCGAGCGTGGCCGAGGAGGTGAGTGCGGCTCAGCTCATCGTCCAAAATGGGGTCGGCTACGACACGTTCATGAACAAGATCGAGTCGGCCTCGCCGAACTCGGCGCGAAAGGTCATCGTCGTGCAGAGCCTCCTCGGTCTGCCCAACTCCACGCCGAATCCGCATCTTTGGTACAACCCGAAGACCATGCCCGCTGCGGCAAAGGCGATGGCCGACGACCTGTCGGACCTCCAACCTGCCCACACCGCGTACTTCCAGGCCAACCTGAAGCGGTTCGACTCGTCACTGGCCCCCTGGTTCGGTGCCATCGCGGCCTTCAAGGCCCAGCACAAGGGGGTGGCGGTGGCGACGACCGAGCCGGTGGCCGACTACCTGCTCAGCGCCATGGGCATCAAGAACTTGACGCCATGGCAGTTCCAGGCCGACATCATGAATGGGGTGGACCCTGCTCCCCAGGATGTGACGCTCGAGAACGGCTTCTTCACCAACCACACGGTGCAGGCATTCGTCTACAACCAGCAGGTGATCGACGCGCTCACCAACTCGATCCGTCTCGGCGCCCTCAAGGCCGGGGTGCCGGTCGTGGGCGTCTATGAGACGATGCCGACCCCCGGCTACGACTACCAGTCGTGGATGCTCGCCGAGGTGACCGCCATCGAAAAGGCCGTGGACCAAGGCGTCTCGACCGAGCATCTGTGACGCCGCCGATCCATCCGGAGGACGCCTTGCGGGAATTGCTCAGGGTGGAGGGGGTCAGCGTGACCCTGGCCGGGCGCCAGATCCTGGAGAACGTCAGCTTTGGCCTGCGAGCCGGGGAGTTCACCGGGCTGATCGGCTCGAACGGCTCCGGCAAGACCACCTTGTTGCGGGTGATCCTCGGGTTGCAGCGCGCCGACGCCGGCCAAGTGCTCGTGCTCGGTCGGCCCAACACCGGGAGGAACCGGTCGATCGGCTACGTCCCCCAAAAGGTCCTGCTCGACCCGGACATGCCGCTGCGGGCCCGTGACCTGGTCGCCCTCGGGATCGATGGGCACCGCTTCGGCTTCCCCCTCCCGTCCAGGCAACGCCGCGACGCGGTCGAGGCGATGCTGCACGCCGTCGACGCCGAGCGCTTCGCCGATGCCCGGGTCGGCACGCTGTCGGGGGGTGAGCAACAGCGGGTCCTGATCGCCCACGCCCTCATCGGTCGCCCCCAGCTGCTGCTGCTGGACGAACCCCTGGCCAATCTGGACCTGAGAAGCGGCCAGGAGGTGGTCAGCCTGCTGGACCGGATCGCCGACGAGCAGCAGATCGCCGTGCTGCTCTCGGCCCATGAGATGAACCCGCTCCTGCCGGTGATCGATCGCATCGTCTATCTCGCCGGGGGCCGAGCGGCCAGCGGAACCACCGACGAGGTCGTGCGCGACGAGGTCTTGAGCGCCCTGTACGGCTACGAGGTCCACGTCCACACGCTGCATGGTCGGATCTTGGTGGTCGCCGGGCCGACCGAAGACCCGGCCACGCCACCCGACGCCAGCCTCAAGGTCATCTGAGCGTGCACTGGATCTTCGAGAGCGGGTTCTTCTCGAGCCACCCGGTGCACGTCGCGCTGTTTGTCGGGAGCCTGGTCGCCGTGGTGTCCGCCGTCGTCGGGGTGTTCACCGTGATGCGCGGGCAATCCTTCGCCGGCCATTCGCTCGCCGACGTCTCGACCGCCGGAGGCTCGGGGGCGTTTTTGGTCAACGTAAACCCGCTGTTGGGGTTCGTGGCCGGCGGGGTGGTCGGTGCGGGGGCCATGGAGATGATGGGCGTGCGCCGGGCCCGGGGTCGGGACCTGGCCACCGGCATCGTGCTCGGAGCGGCGATCGGGCTGGCCGCGCTGTTCCTCTACCTGGGCACCACCCGATCCTCGACAACCGGGGCCAGCCAGCAGATCCTGTTCGGGTCGATCTTCGAGATCGACGGTTCGACGGTGGCCATCGTCGCCGTCTTCAGCGTCGTCTGCCTGGTGATCATGGCCGCCGTGCAACGCCCCTTGCTGTTGAGCTCGGTCAGCACCGATATGGCGGCGGCCCGGGGCGTTCCCGTCCGCCTCGTGGGGCTGCTTTACATGCTCGCCCTGGCCCTGGCCGTCGGGCTGTCCTCGTTGGCCATCGGAGCGATTCTCTCCACTGCGCTGCTCATTGGTCCGGCCGCCGTCGCCCTGCGGCTCACCAAACGGATCGGCCGAGCGATCGTGGCGGCCTGCCTCACCGGGGTCGTCTCGGTCGCGCTGGGGGTGTTGCTGGCCTATGACAGCTACGACTGGAACTCGAGCCACGCGGCGTGGCCGGTCAGCTTCTTCATCGTCGTCCTCATCTTCCTGGCCTACCTGGCCACCGAGCTGCCGTTCGCGCGGGCGGCCGCCGCACGACGCCGTGACGACGACCCGATGGTCCCGGCCCACGGCGACCGATGATCGGAGTCCGCCCCCGAGGGGCCCTTCAATCGGAGAAGGGGGGAACGTGTTCTCGAGCTTCATGACCAACGCCTGGGTGGTGGCCACCATCGTCGCGGTGATCGCCGGCGTGGTCGGATTCTTCGTCGTGCTGCGGGGCTCGGCGTTCCCCGCGCACGCCATCCCCAACGGTGCGTTCGCCGGCGCGGCCGGCGCCAGTCTGATCGGCGTCAACACACTGTTCGGTCTGGGCGTGTTCTCGGTGCTCGCCGCGCTCGGGATCGGCGCGCTGGGTCGACGGGGCCGACGCGACGTGGTGACCGCCCTGGCCCTCGTCGTGATGCTCGCGCTCGGCGCCTTCTTCCTGAGCCAGACGACCGAGTACGAGCCTGAGATCTTCTCGCTCCTGTTTGGCGAGGTGCTAGGGATCGCGTCGAACGAGATCCTCCCGGTCGCCGGTCTCGGTGTCGCCTGTCTCGCCACGGTGGCGGTGCTCTACCGTCCGCTCATCCTCTCCTCGGTCGTGCCCGACATCGGAGAGGCCAAGGGGGTCCGCGCCCAACGGATGGAGATGGCGTTCCTGGTGGTGGTCGCCTTGGCCACCACCATGACGGTGCCGGTGGTCGGCGCGCTGCTGATCTTCAGTCTGATGATCGGCCCACCGGCCGCGGCCCGCTCGTTCACCAATCGGCCTCCGGTGGCCATCGCGCTCTCGGTCGGGATCGCGCTGGCCACCGTGTGGGCGTCCATCGCGATTTCCTTTGAGACCAATTGGCCGATCGGGTTCTTCGTCGGGACGCTGAGCGCCTTCGCGTACCTGGCCGGGCGCGGCTGGGCGGCCTGGCGCCGCACCGGGGCGCCACGAGCCGTTCCCTCCGAGTCGCGGGCCCCGCTCGTGGCCTACTGACCCGAACCCCGATGACCGGCAGTCCGGGTTCGGCGCGGCTTCCCCTTCAGACCTCGAGGACCCTCTGGAAGTGCTGGATGGTCGGGCGCGACGGATAGAAGTGGTGCAGGAGGTTCCGCCACTCCTCATAGGCCGGTGACTGACGGAACCCCACCTCGTGGGCCTCGACGGAGTCCCACTCGACCAACAGCACGTAGCGGTCCGGCTGCTCCAGGCACCGCTCGAGCCTCAGCGAGCGGAAACCCGGCGAACCGGCGATGATCGACTTGGCCAGGTCGAAGGTGGCCTCAAATTCGCCGCTGCTGCCTTCGCGTACGTCGAGCACTCCGTGTTCGAGGATCATCGCGACATCGTTGCCGAGATCGCCCCACCGGGCCACCACCGATCACCGGGCCCACGGGGCGCCGCGCGCCCGCTCCTGCGCCGCATCCTCCCCTGACCAGGCCTTCTGGTCGGTCACCGCCGGGGAGATCCCCCCATGGAGGTCCCGGGAAGGGCATTGGCCGCCGTGGGTTTGGGTAGGCTGGGCGAGCCGGTGAAGTCCCACGCGGGCCGCGTGGGACCGATCCCACCGCCGGCGTCCGAAAGGCAACGAGCATGACCAAGGTCGAAGACCCCCAGATCGAGAGCACCGAGAGCACCGTCGAGGAGATCCGGGCCTGGCTCAAGGAGAACTGGGACCCCGACCTCACGGTGGCCGAGTGGTGGGACCGGTTGGGTCTGGCCGGCTGGTCCGCCCCCTCGCTGCCCACCAACGCCTTTGGTCGGGGCCTGTCACGGACCGACGCCATGCGGGTGTCGCGAGAGATCGCCTCGTTCGGGGCCCTCGGCCCCCCCGGTGGCCTGGGCCTTCTCCTGGCCGCCCCGACCATCGCCACCCACGGCACCCAGGAGCAGATCGACCTCTACGTCCGCGGCATCGTGACCGGCCAGCAGGGTTGGTGCCAGCTCTTCAGCGAGCCTGGCGCAGGCTCAGACCTGGCCGGCCTCACCACCCGAGCGCTGAAGGACGGCGATGAGTGGGTCATCAACGGCCAGAAGGTCTGGACGTCGCTCGGCCAGTTCGCCGACCTCGGGATGCTGCTGGCCCGGACCGACCCCGAGGTGCCCAAGCACCAGGGGATCAGCTGGATGGTGCTCGACATGCACCAGCCCGGCGTCGACGTCCGGCCACTGCGTGAGATGAGCGGCAACGCCATGTTCAACGAGGTGTTCATCACCGACGCCCACGTGCCCGCCTCGGCCGTGATCGGCGACGTCAACAACGGCTGGGCGGTCGCCAACACGACCTTGGCCTTCGAACGCTCCGGGCTCGGCGCCGGCGGGGGCGGGGCCGGGTTCTCCGCGATGCCCGGCACGATCGCCGGACAACTCGATCGCCGCGCCGGCGATTTCGTGGGTCCACGTGTGACCGAGAGCGACGTCTCGGCGATGCTCGCCCCGATGGGCCCGGCCGCCCTGGTCGCTCTGGCCCGCCAGACCGGCAAGGACAAGGACCCGGTCATCCGTCAGGGCCTGGCCAAGTTGCACACCTTGGGTGAGGTGGCTCGGTTCAACACCGAACGCATGAAGGCGGCCCGAGCGGTTGGCCGCGACATCCCGGGCTTGCCGAACATCGCCAAGCTGACGATGAGCGACATCATGCGCCTCTCCCGGGACCTCGGCCTGGCGATCGCGGGCGCACAGGGCACGCTGCACGCGTACAGCGCCGACGAGCGCAAGCCACTCGAGGACCTCCCCAACAACGGGCTCGTCTCGTCCATCACCGGGCTGGCACTGCACGCGCAGGCACCGCCCATCTACGGCGGCACCGACCAGATCCAGCGCAACATCATCGGCGAGCGGGTGTTAGGCCTCCCCAAGGAGCCCAACAACGACCGCACCGCCCGGTTCTCCGAGCTGCCCAAGAACGGCTGAGCGCCAGCCTCGCCTTTCCGGTCCGGATCGGCGAGGGTCCTAGTGGGCCAGGGGGCCGGAGGCGAAAAGCCGATGGGTCCAGTCGGCCACCGGCGTCAGGCCGAAGTGGAGCCCGCCGTAGGACACCGCGACCTGTAGGGCCACGCACCCCCAGAGGACCACCTGCTCGGTGGGGGTAAGCCAGGCCGGCAACAGGACCAGCGCGAGCACGCCCAGCAGGACGACCAGGGCCGGGGCCGACAACGGTGCCCCCACCCACAGGTCCACGATGGCGCACCCGACGAAGGCCAGGCAGGCCAAGGCCGAAGCGGGGCGGCGGGAGTACAGCACCACGACTGCGATCACCAGGACCGGTGTGAACACGAGGTCGTGGCCGACCGAGCTGGCGGCCCGGACCAGTGAGAACCACAGGCCACCGGAGAAGCGGAAGAGACCGGGATCGGTCGACGTGAAGCTTCGGGTCCAGCTGCCGGTGAAACGCCATTGCAGGAACGCCCAGCCGACCAGGGCGGCCGCGGACGGGAACAGCACGACGGTCGCGGCGGCCCGGCGTCGTGCGATCTCGCGCACCGCCTTGGCCTGGGGCGCCACGAAGAAGGTGGCCAACGCCCCGGCGACCGCGAACGAGAATGCTGCCAGGTCACACATGGTGGCGAGGCCGAACCCGATGCCGGCGATGAATCCGCTCTCGGTCGAACGGTTATAGGTGAAGTCGAGCAGCCCGGTGAGGGCCACCGACAACAGGATGAGGGTCAGGAAGGCCGAGAAATCCTGAGTGGCCACGAACGAGAACGCCGGTGCGAGCACGACCGCTGCGGTGAGCAGCACCGCCGATAGCACCGAGACCGTGCGGAGCATGAGCCGTTCGATGGTGAGCTGGATGAGGATCCCGGTGCATAGTCCGCCGGCGATGGCCAGTCCCTGCGCCCCTCCGGGGAACAAACGGGCGACGGCGACGGTGACCGGCGGGTAGGTGTGGGCCACCCATCCGAGCTGTCCCGATGCCCAGTGCAGTGAGGCCGCTTGGTGGTGCAGGAGGTCGTTGGCCGTCGACGGGCCGGTGGTGGCGTTGGCCAGGTCGGCCATGCCGACAAAGGGCACGGCGCCGGCCAGCCGGACCAACCAACGGCCAAGGTTGGTCCGCGGCCATCGTTCTGTACGCCACCTAAGGAAGGTCGGGGCGTGCAGCGATGTCGCTGGTGAGGCCATGCTCCGTTTTCTCCCAGTAGTGCGGCTTGAACACGAGCTGCCACAGCGCCTTGTAGGCGGCGATCGAATGCAGGAGCCAGTACAGCGGGTTCGCGAGCGCCCACAGGACCAGGCGGTAGCGGCGTCGCTTGAACACGCCCATCATCGAGACGTAGATCATCATGGCGTTGCCGATGATGAGACAGGCGATGCTGACCCAGAGGACCCAGCCGGGGAAGAACCGAGCGACCGACTGGGGCCCGATGATCATCGTGATGGCAAAGAGCAGGTAGAGCGGCGGGACAAACAAGAAGGACAGCGGCGTTCCCCCGACCAAGAGCGCGAAGCCGATCGTCTTGGTCCATCCGGTCGTCCGGACCAGCTCGACCGGATGGCGAAGGTGGACGAGGGTGGTCTGCAGGTAGCCCTTGATCCACCGGGACCGCTGCCGGATGAAGTTGCCGTAGGCGCTGTTGGCCTCCTCGAAGGTGGTCGAGGAGATGACCCCGACCGTCTCTCCGAGTGCCGCCGAGCGGATGCCCAGGTCGGCGTCCTCGGTCACGTTGAACGGGTCCCATCCGCCCAGCCGTCTGAGCGCATCGGTCCGGAAGTGGTTGGACGTCCCGCCGAGCGGTATCGGGAGCTGCATCGCCTCGAGACCTGGGAGCATGTAGTCGAACCAGAATGAGTACTCGAGGGTGAACATCTTGGTCAGGGCGTTCTCGCCGGCGTTGAAGTAGTTCAGGGCGGCCTGCACGCACACCTGGCGCTCGTCGGCCCGGCCGAACGCCACCAGGGCGGCCTTCAGCTGGTCGGGCTCGGGCCGATCCTCGGCGTCGTAGATGACCAGAAACTCCCCCCGGGCCAGGAACAGGCCGACGTTGCAGGCCTTGGGCTTGGTCTGCGGTTGGCCGGGCGGGATCGTCACGATGGTGACCGTCTCGGGCGGCCGGGCCGCGATGGCGGCCTGGCGGGTCTCGTCGTCGTCCGCCTCGAGCAGGAGCAGGATCTCCAGCTTGTCGGCCGGGTACTCGAGCCGAGACAGGTTGTACATCAGGGCGCCGACGACGTTGGCCTCGCGGTACGCCGGGACGAGGATCGTGTACAGCGGGAGCTCGGTGTCGGCCAGTGCGTCGATCTCCTGCTTGGACACCGATTCGGCGTACTCGTAGCGCGACCCGACCATGCAGACGATGAATTTGAACAACACCGAGACCAAGAAGCCCACCCCGATGACCGCCGAGAGGATCACGGTCGAGCCGATCGGGGCGATCAGGAAGGCCTCGGCGGTGATGCCGAGCACCGCGATCGCGACGACGCCCTGCACGGTGCTCAGCACCTGTCGCGCCGAGTGGTCCTCGTCCCGGCGCCACAGTCCGAGGGTCGCCTCGTCGAGGATCACCTCGGCGAAGCACTGGCCGATGGCGCGGCGGATGTCCCAGTCGGTGGTGGCGACCAGCCGGACCGGGAGGCCGAGCGAGGCCGCGATGTACTGGGCCCGGCCCCGCTCGGGCCGTTCGGCCGTCGCGATCAGGACCGACCCGTCGGCCAGGCGATACACCGGGATCCACAGCTCCGCGGCCATGCGGTGCGGGTCGAGGTTGGCCAGCAGGGTCCGATCGATCTCGGTGACGGTCAGGTCAATGAAGGGGCAATTCCAGGACTCCGACAGGACCCGGTAGACGTCCAGGCGACGCACGAGGCCGGCCGCGATGAGGATGCTGCCGAGGCGAGACCCGGTGCCGCGTTGGACCCCCAAGGCCCATTCGAGCTCGGCGTGGGTGAGCAAGCCCCGCTCGATGAGCGAGGTTCCCAGTGGTTCGGCCCGCCGGACCAGGGGTGGGGCGGCCACCGTCGTCATCGGGACAAGACTAAGTTCGCCCCGTTCGATCCCCAGGGACCCACCGGCCCCGAGTGCTGCTCAGACCAGGAGCGACACCCGGGAGACGGTGACCGCGTGGCCGCCGAGCACCACCCGATCGCCGGCGCGTCGCATGCGGACGACCCCGCCACGCGCCGACGCCTGCTCGCCGGTCAGGACGTCTAGTCCGAGCCGCTCACCCCAGAAGGCCGCGAGCGTGCAGTGCGCCGACCCGGTGACCGGGTCCTCGGGAATGCCGGTGGCCGGGCCGAAGACCCGGCTCACGCAGTCGATGCCGTCGCGGTCGCCGGCGGCCGTGACGATCAGGGCCCGGCCGCCTATGCGCTCGATCGCCGCCAGGTCGGGCATCAGCGAACGCACCTGGGCGGCGCTGCCCAACTGGGCCAGGCCGTCGAAACGACCCCGCCCGTACCACTGGACGTCGCCGAGGTCGATCCCGGCCGGCAACGGTGCCTCCTCGGGGGGGTCGGCCGGGAAGTCCATCTCGATCAGCCCGTCTTCGGCCACCGAGCACACCAGCTCCCCGCTCTTGGTCTGGAAACGGGCCGGGCGTCCGAGCACATGGGTGGTGGCCAGCGTGGCGTGCCCGCACAGCGCGACCTCGACGGCCGGGCTGAACCAGCGCAGGTCGTAGCGGCCCTCGCCCCGCTCGACCACGAAGGCGGTCTCGGGCAGCCTCATCTCGGCGGCGATGGCCTGCATCCGGTCCTCGGGAGGGAATTCGTCGAGCAGCGCCACCGCGGCAGGGTTCCCGGAGAACGGACGCTCCGTGAACGCATCGACCACCGTCAGCTCGAGTGCCATCGCCAGAGGTTACCGACCATCCCCCGAACCCAGATGCGCCGGGGGACCCGGTGAGGGACAATGGAGCCAGGCGCGGCCGGCCGGCCATGGAGCCGAACAGGGGAGGGACGCCGTGGGGGAGCTGTCGGGAAAGGTCGCCGTTGTGACCGGGGCCAGCCGAGGCATCGGAGCGGCCGTCGCGGAGCGACTGGCCGGTGCCGGTGCCGCCGTCGCAGTGACGGCGCGGACCGAGAAGGAGGGTGATCACCCCTTTGCCGGCAGCCTGGCCACGGTGGTCGGGGGCATCACCGAGAACGGCGGCACGGCCATTCCAATCGTCGCCGACCTGGCCGTCCAGGCCGACCGGAAGCGGATCATCGAGACGGCCACCGAGGAGCTCGGCCCCATCGACATCCTGGTCAACAACGCCGCCATCACCTACTTCGAGCCGGTGATCGGGTTCGACGAGAAGCACTTCCGGCTGATGTTCGAGGTGCAGGTGAGGGCCCCCTTTGAGCTGGCCCAGCTGGTGTTGGGCCAGATGGTGGAGCGCAAGAGCGGTTGGATCGTCAACATCTCCTCGGGCGCCGGCCGTCACCCCCAGGGCCCGCCCTACGCGGGGCGGCGCGGCGGGGGTGGCACCGTCTACGGGATGTGCAAGGCCGCCCTGGAGCGCTTCACGACCGGTCTCGCGTCGGAGGTCTACGCGGACGGGATCGCGGTCAACGTGGTGTCGCCGTCGGGCCTGGTGCTGACCCCGGGGGTCCTGCACCATCGCCTCGACCAGTTCACCCCGCCCGAGCACCACGAACCGGTCGAGGTCATGGCCGAGGCCGTCTACGTGCTGGCCACCGGGGACCCGGCCACGCTGACCGGCAAGATCACCTACGCCAAGCAGATCCTCGACGAGGTGGAAAAGAAGGCCGACTCGGCCTGAACGGGCCCGGGCAGCTCAGAGCGGCTCGGGTCAGAACGGCTCGGACTCCCGGGCCTCCTTGACCAGTTGGTCGGCCTCGCTCGCCCGAAGCACGCCCGCGGTGACCGCGGCAGCGGTCGCCTCCGAGAACCGGGCCACATACGAATCGTGGTCGCCATAGAGGGCGATCAACTTCTCCTTGGTGAACGGCTCGTGGTCGCCCCCCAGGCCACCGAGGCCCTCCACCGAGCTGATCCCGGTGTCGTGGGCAACCGGAACCTCGATGCCGGGCATCCGGACCCCGCCCAGCGCGTTGGCGTGTTCGTCTCGTTGGATCTCGGCCGGGTCGCCGGACAGCGCGATCAACGATTGGGTCGGCGGTGGGGTCCCGCCGGTCATCCAGCGCTGAAGATGGCCGAGGGCGGCGCTCGCCGCCGGCACATAGGAGATGTGCGAGGGGGGATTGGGGTTGGGCCGCCCGATCAGCTCGTCGCGCTCGGCCTTGGCCGTCCGGCGTGTCATCTGTGGGGCCGACACGTGTGCGGCGCCGGCGACCTCCCAGAAACGGAACCGATCGGTGTCGGGCTGGCGGGCCGCGAAGTAGGCCGGGACCTCGGTCTCCGAGTTGACCAGCATGATGGGCACCTCGAGGTCGTCGCGAAACTGCGTGCGGGTGCGGAAGATCGGCGCCGGCCGGGCCGATGTGGCGTCGAAGACCAGGTCGTCGTCGATCGAGGCCCCACTCCCGAAGTGGATCAGCACCAGGAAGCCGTCGAAGGTTCCGGTGATCGGCTGCACCGCGTTGATGTAGGTGGCCAAGCGGGCCGCCGACTGCGAGGCGCCCAGCGCGACGACGCGTTCGACGACCAGGCCGCCCAGAGGGTCGATCGGCTCGACGGCCCGATCTGGTCCCAACGCCAGCGCGGCCTGGGTGAAGATCCCGTACGAGTAGCGGTCGCCGGGGTGATCGAGGCTGCCGTAACGCTCGGGGTCCCAGGTCTTGAGGCCCTGAGGCAACGCGGCGACCCCGTTCACGCCCACCTCCTGGGCCGACACGCAGGCGTAGGCGTAGCCCTCCTCGAACATGATCGGAAGCTCGGCCAGCAACTCGTAGCCGGCGGTCACGTTGTTCCACCCCACGACGACGGTGCCGTTGAACCGGGACGGGTCGGCCGGGCGTTGGATGAGGACCCTGGTGCGGAACGGGGCCAATCCCGACGGCTCGGCCGGCCAACGACCGTCGTAGCCGAAGTCCCCGGCCGGGCCATAGCTGGCCGCGTCACCCTCGAGGAAGAACTCCTCTTCCACGTACCCGAGCGCGGCCACGTCGTCGATCGACGCGGCGAAGGGCCAACCGTGGCGGCCCCCGGTGATGGGCCCGACCACGGTGGGGGCGGACGACGTGGTCTTCGGTTCGCTCGTCATGTCCCGGTGAAGTTCGGCGGCCGGCGCTCACGGAAGCTCAGTCCGGCCTCGGCCATGTCGTTGGGGGCCCGGCGCGCGTAACTGAGCCCGGCCATCTCGTAGCGCAGGGCCTCTTCCAGCGGGACCGTCATGTTGTGTTGGAGCACCCGCTTGCCCGAACGGATGGCCAGCGGAGGCAACGACGCGATGGTGGTGGCCAGGCGAATCGCCTCGTCCAGCGCTCCCTCCCCCTCGGCGAGGCGGTCGAGAAGGCCGAGCCGGTAGGCCTCGTCGGCACCGACGTCGCGGCTGGTGAAGATGAGGTCGGCCGCCCGCGAGTACCCGACGATCCGGGGCAGGAAGTAGCTCATACCCGAGTCCGGGCTGAGCGATCGCTCCGCGAACACGGTACGGAACCTGGTCCTCGTGTCGCCGGTCCGCAGATCGCAGGCCAGGGCGAGGCTCATGCCGGCCCCGGCGGCGACGCCGTTCACCGCGGCGATGGTCGGCTTGGCGACGCCCGAAATCCCGAGGGCCTGACGCCCCACCCAACCCATCTCGTCGACCCGCTCGGAGTGGCTCGACTCGGGTCGCTCCGTCGGCCGGGCCCCGGTCAGATCGACACCCGAGCAGAAGCCGCGCCCGGCCCCGGTGATGACCAGGGTCCAGATGCCGTCGTCCCCGTTCACCTGTTCGCACAGGTCGAGGAGCTCGCCGGACAGGTGGGAGCTGAGTGCGTTGAGCTTGTCCGGGCGGTCCAGGGTCGCGACGGCGACGTGGCCTTCGCGCTCGAGCCGGAGGTTCGACTCGCCGACCTCGGTCATTGGGGCCGGTTCAGCTCAGGCGCTCGATGACCATGGCCATGGCCATGCCGCCGGCGGCGCACATCGTCTCCACCCCGATCGACTTGTCCATCGTCTGGAGGTCGTTGATGAGGGTGGTCATGATCCTGGCACCGGTCATGCCGAAGGGGTGACCGAGTGCGATCGCCCCCCCGTGGGGATTGAGCTGGGTCTCGATGTCGATCCCGGTCTCCCGACAGACCGGGAGCACCTGGGCCGCGAAGGCCTCGTTGAGCTCCACCACGTCCACGTCGGAGATCTTCATGTTGGCGGCGGCCAGGGCCTTTGGGACCGCCTCGATCGGGGCCACGCCCATGATCTCGGGGTCGTTCCCGCTCACCGCCGACGCGACGATCCGGGCCAGGGGCTTCAGCCCCAGCTGGTCGGCCTTGGTCCGGCTCATGACCAGCACGGCCGCCGCCCCGTCGTTGAGCGGGCAGGAGTTCCCGGCGGTCACCGAGCCCCCCTCGGGCTTGAAGGCCGGCTGGAGCTCGGCCAAACGCTCGAGGGTCGTGCCGGCCCGTGGGCAGTCGTCCTTGCTCACGACCGTGCCGTCCTCCTTGGTGACCGGGGTGATCTCCCGATCAAAGAACCCGTTGGCCTGGGCCGCCACCGCGCGATCCTGGCTCAGCTTGGCGAACGCGTCCTGGTCCTCCCGGCTGACGTTGAACTTCTCGGCCACGTTCTCGGCGGTCATGCCCATGGGGATGTAGACGAACGGGAAGCCCGAGTCGCGTCCGAGCAGCTTGGGGTTGAGCCCTCCCGGGCCGATGCCGCGGCCGCGCGGTGCGGCGGCGGGCGCCTCACCCTCGACGGCGGGCGGACGCGAGCTTTTCTCGACACCCGCCGCGATGTACACGTCGCCTTCGCCGGCACGGATGGCGTGGGCGGCCGAGCGGATCGACTGAAGACTCGACGAGCAGAAGCGATTGACGGTGAGACCCGGCACGCTCTGAGGGAAGCCGGCCAGGAGGCCGGCGGTGCGAGCGATGCTGAACCCGGTTTCGCCCTGCTGGGCGACGTTGCCGCAGATGATGTCGAAGATGTCGCTCTTGTCGACCTCGGGCACCTTGTCCATCAACGCGTTCAGGATCGTGGCCATCAACTCGTCGGCTCGGTAGTCCACCAACGATCCCTTGTTGGCTCGACCAATGGCGCTTCGAGCCGTCGCCACAATGACCGCTTCTTCGTCCGGCACCCGGTGCTCCTCGTCTCTCGTCGTAGCTTGGTTTGCGTTGCTCCCTGGTCGCCGCCGGGCGGCGAGACCGTCAGCCGACCGCGGGCTCCTTGGGCAACCCGAGGGCCCGCTCGCCGATGATGTTTCGCTGGATCTCGCTTGTGCCCGAGAAGATGGTCCCGGCACGACTGCCCAAGAACACCTGCTGCCAGTGGTCGGTGCGGTAGCCGGCACCCTCGGGCCGGATCATGCCCTGCGCACCGACGAGGTTGATGGCCACATTGCCGAATCGCTTGTGATACTCGGACCAGAAGAGCTTGTTGACGCTGGCCTCGGGGCCCGGCTCGCGCTTGGCCGCAAGGGTTGCCAGGAGCCGCAGGCCCGAGTAGCGCATGAGCTCGACCTGGCAGTACGCCCAGGCGAGATCCTGACGCACCAGGGGATCATCGGTGCATGACTGCTTGCGGGCCGTCTCGACCAGCTCCCAGAACTCCCGCTCATAGCGAAGGTGCTGGGTGGTGGCGTGGCCACCTCGCTCGTTGCCGAGGGTGGTCATCGCCACCCGCCAGCCGTTGTTGAGTCCGCCGATCACGTTGAAGAGGGGCGCCCGGGCACCCTCGATGAACTCCTGACAGAAGCCGCTCGCCCCCGACATCTGGCGCAGTGGCTGGAGGTCGATCCCGTTGCTCGATCCGTCCTCGCGCTTCATGGGGACGAGGACATAGGACAGGCCGCGGTGCTTTGGCGCGTCCGGATCGGTCCGACACAGGGTGAACATCGTGTTGGCGCGGTGGGCACCCGAGGTCCAGACCTTCTGGCCGGTGACCACGACCTCGTCGCCGTCGACGGCCGCACGGGTTTCGACACCGGCGAGGTCCGACCCATGGTCGGGCTCCGAGAAGCCCTGGCAGTAGCGGTCGGTGCCCTCGATGATGCGGGGAAGGAAGTGGGCCCGTTGCTCGTCGGTGCCGTGCACGATGATGGACGGGCCGACCAGGGACTCGCCCATGCCACGAATCACCCGGGGCATGCCCTCGCGATCGAACTCCTCATTGAGGATGGCCATCTCGACCCCGGTGAGGCCCCGTCCGCCGACCGCGGCCGGCCACTGGGGGCAGATCAGGTGTTGCTCGGCCAGAGCCGCTTCCCACTCTCGCCATGCACCGGCGCGGCTCTTGTCGTCCTCCTCGGCTCCCATGTAGCCGAGCTGGGGGTCGATGCCGGCCAGTTGCTCGATCCGGTGGTCAGCGAGAAACGTCCTGATCTCGTCCCGGAAGGACCGAAGCTCTTCTCCCAATTCGAGTTCCATTTGCCCCCCTTGATGCTGTCAACACCCCCGAAGTTAGCTCGCCCGACGCGCCGGCACACGCGAGCTCGAAGTCCTGGTCGGGACCGGTGGAAACGGTTGCGGGAGCAGCCTCGGCGCGCGGGGTGTCCGACCGTCCCGAGCCGGGCGCGCCCCACCGGATTGGGACGGTCGTCGCCGGCCCTCATGGTCGCCACCGGAGCACGAAGGGCGGGTGACCTCGAGGGGGCGGGGACTATACAGAGACCAGCGTGACCTGGATCATCGGCTCTGTTTCCACGGCCCGACCCACCCAAGAGGGGCGACCGACGCGACGCGGTGCGACGCGGCGCGGGCCGAGGTCTCCAGGAGCGAGATCGAGTTGAGCAGCGCAAGCCTCGACGGTGGCGTCCCCGGGTTCGATGCCAAGGGCGAGGGGCTCGGGTCGCCCGCCCAGGCGGTGGCGCTGGCGACCCTCTGCGTCGTCCTGTTCCTGACCTTTCTCGACAACACCATCGTCAGCGTCGGCCTGGCCAACGTCCAGAGCGACCTGCATGCCAGCGTCACCTCGCTACAGTGGGTCGTCAACGGCTACGCCCTGACGTTCGCCGCCTTCATGCTCGCCGCGGGGAGCCTCGGCGACCTGCTCGGCCGCAAGAAGATCATGCTGGCCGGCGTCGCCGTGTTCTGCGCCGGGTCGGTGGTCGCCGCCCTCAGCCCGAACGTGAGCTCGCTCATCGCCGGTCGGGTCGTGATGGGACTTGGAGCCGCGGCGTCGGAACCGGGCACGCTCTCGATCATTCGTCACGTCTATCCGGACCGCAAGATGCGGGCGGACGCACTCGGCGTGTGGGTGGCGGTCTCGGGTCTCGCGCTGGCTCTCGGTCCCGTGATCGGTGGGGTGCTCGTGGGGGTGGCCAGCTGGCGTGAGATCTTCTGGTTCAACCTCTTCGTCGGCGTCATCGGCTTCGTGATGGCCTTGGTCTTCGTTCCCGAGACGGCCGACCCCGAGGGACGGCGAATCGACATTCCAGGGATCGTGCTCGGTGCACTGGCGTTGGGTTCTGGGACCTTTGCCCTGATCCAGGGGGAAGATTCGGGCTATGCGACGTGGTGGATCATCGTGCTGTTCGTCGTGGCCGTGGTCACGGCGGTCGTCTTCGTAGTCGTCGAGCGAAGGGCGAGAAGCCCGATACTCCAACTGTCGCTGTTCGCCACCCCCGCGGTGGCGGGGTCGAACTTCGTTGCGTTTGCCGCGTACTTCGGGACGTTCTCCATCTTCTTCTTCACGGCGCTCTATCTCCAGGTGGTCGCGAATGCGTCCGCGTACGCGACCGCACTGGATTTCCTGCCGATGGCCGTTGGGCTGATCGTCTCGTCGTTGCTCACCGGACGGTGGGTGGCCCGAGTCGGCTCTCGCATCCCCATGACCGTCGGGTGCCTGTTGGCCGGCACAGGCGTGCTGTTGACCGGGGCGGTTCTCGGGCCCCACGTCAGCTTCTCGACGCTCGGATGGGTGTTGCCGATCGCCGGCATCGGGTTTGGGATCGCGCTGGTTCCGACCACCTCGACCCCGCTCTCGGCGGTGCCGCCGGAGCACTCCGGGATGGCGGCCTCGGCCACCAACACGAGCCGGGAGCTGGGGGCCGTCTTCGGCGTGGCCATCCTGGGCTCGATCGTCAACGGGAAGCTCACAGGAGGCCTGGCCGCCCAGCTGAGGGCCATTGGCATTCCGCCCAGCTTCCAGAGCCTGGTGCTGCACGCGGTCACCGGCGGTGCCCTGGGGTCGGGGGCGGCGTCCAACGCCGAGAATTCCAAGAACCCGGCCATCTCCAAGATCGCCACCAAGATCGTGAACGCCGCCTACCAGGCGTTCGGCGCCGGCCTCCACGCGTCGCTCGAGATCTCCGGCGGAATGATCTTCGTCGGGGCGGTGGTCGCGGCCCTGACAATCCGCAGGGTCCGCCAGCGCGCCGAAGAGGCCTGAGAACGAACGGGCTCAGGCGCTCCGCTGCACCTGCCGGGGGCCGGGGATCGGGTCAAGTCCGTCAAGAAACTCGACGATCTCTGCGGTGAGTCGGATCGGCCGGAGCCTGAGCTCGAGCGGCGATCGCGCTCGGACCAGCTCACCGTTGGGCAGGTGTTTCACCAGGCTGACCGCATCGTCAAACGGGTGGACGAAGTCGTTTCGGTGGGCGAGCACGAGCGTTGGCGCCTGAATCGCACGGCGCTGCTCCTGGGTTGGACCGACCGGCCCCACCAGCACCCCGTGGAGGACGGCCGCCATGGCGTCGGGTGAGAGCGAGGCCGCGTTCATCACGGTGTTGAGCGGCCCGTATCTGGTCCGGGGGATCCGACCGACCAGACGGGAGGTGAAGTTCAACACCCGTCGCCCGTAGTGGGCTGCCACGATCATGGGCAGGAACACCACCGCCGCGGCCGGAAGGGCTCGTTCGAGCACCGGCATCTCGAGCACCAACGCTCGGGCCCGTTCCGGGTAACGGGTCGCCGCGAACAGGCTGACGTTGGCACCGAGCGAGATGCCACCCAGCACGGCCGACTCGACCCCGAGGTGGTCGAGCAGCCTGATGACCTGGTCGGCGTAGCTGTCGATGCGGTATTCGGACGCGTGTGTCGGTTTGTCGCTGCGGCCATGCCCGAGCAGATCCAACAACGCCACCTTGTAGCCCCGCTCGGCCAAGGCCTGGGCGATGCCTCGGTTGAGCTCCGCGTCGAGGAGCAGGCCATGCATGTACACGATGAGCGGGCCGTCGGATGGGCCGTAGACGTCGTAGACCAGCCGATGGCCGTTGTGGGTGAAGGACTGGTCGAACACCACGGCAACGGCGCTCATGGGGTGCCTCGTTTGCCCGCGATCGAGCCGCGTTCGTTCAGAACGACTAGGGGTCCAGGCGAGCCGAGGCGGTGCCCGAGAGCACCCGGTCTCCACCCTCGTTCACGGTGACCACCGTGAACGAGGCCACCTTCCCGACGTCGCGATCGTCGATGGATTCCACGGTGGCGGTGGCGGTCAGGGTGTCACCCGGCCACACCTGCTTCTCAAAGCGGACGCCGTAGGAGAGGAGGCGGCCGTCACCGACCCAGTCGGTGAGCAGTCGTCCGGTCAAGCCCATCGTGAGCATCCCGTGGGCGAACACGGTTGGGAACCCGGCCACCTTGGTCACGTAGATCTCATCGGTGTGGAGCGGGTTGTAGTCACCCGAGGCCCCCGCGTACTGGACGATCTGGGTTCTCGAGAGGTTGTCGACGACGACTTCGGACCGGCTGTCACCAACCTTGAGTTTCGAAGCGGACAGGGCCATCAGTCGGACTTCTCCTCGGTTGGGGCGGGGCGGCTCGTCCGGACGCCCACGCCGCGGGCGGTCACCACCAGTCTCCCTTCGGCGTCGTGCCATTCGGTGATCGTCTCGCTGAACTGCAGGTGACCCGAGCGTCCGGTGCGCTCCCAGCTCTTGCCTTCCTTGTTGGTCGGGGTCAGCACGTCGCCGGGTCGGATCGGCCGGTGGTACTCGAAGTGCTGCTCGGCATGGAGGCCCACGCCACCACCACCACCACCACCACCACCACCACCGCCACCCGAGGGGGCAGGGTCGGGTCGTTGCACGCTCGTCGGCTCCTTGCCCGAGCCGAACCACGGTTGGCCGATCTTGGGGCGCAAGAAGTAGTCGGGGTTGAACTGGGCGCTCGCCTGGATGAACGTCGGCGGGGCGACGATGCCGCCCACCTCGCTCGACTTGGCCTCGGCCTCGTCGGCGTATACCGGGTTCGGGTCGCCCACGCTCCGGGCGAACATCAAGATGTGCCCGGCCTCGATCGGAAACTTGAACTCCGCCATTTGCCCCTCCTCGCGTGTCGAGCGCCCATGCACACGATGGCCCGACCGGCGGCCCTCAGGCTAGCCGGAGGCACCACCGTTAGGATTGGCCGCCGCCGGCGACACCTGTGCCGTCGTCGAGAGGAGCGGGCGTGAACAGTGTCGATTTCGCCGAGATCTTGTCGGTCACCCGGGATTTCATCCGGGGCAAGGTCGTTCCCGCTGAGGACCTGATCGAGGAGAACGACGAGGTCCCCCAGGACATCCGCCAGAGCGCAAAGGACATGGGTCTATACGGCTTCGCCATCCCCGAGGAATACGGCGGCCTGGGGCTCAACATGGAAGAGGAGGTCCAGCTGGTCTTCGAGCTGGGCTACACCTCACCGGCCCTGCGGTCGATGTTCGGCACCAACAACGGCATCGCCGGCCACGTGCTGTTGGAGGGTGGCACCGAGGAGCAGAAGAAGGAGTGGCTGCCCAAGCTGGCCAGCGGCGAACTGACCGCCTCCTTCGCGTTGACCGAGGCCGAGGCCGGCTCGGACCCGTCGACCCTCACCACCAGCGCCGAGCGCGACGGGGACACCTGGGTGCTGAACGGCTCCAAGCGCTACATCACCAATGCGCCGATCGCGGACGTGTTCATGGTGTTCGCTCGCAGCAACCCGGCCGCCAAGGCGACCCGGGGGATCTCCACGTTCCTCGTGCCCCGCGACACCCCGGGGCTGACCGTCGGCCCCAAGGACAAGAAAATGGGCCAGTTGGGCGCCTGGACCTCCGAGGTCTTCTTCGACGATGTTCGGGTTGACGAGCCGGCGCTGGTCGGGGGCCCCGACGGCGTCGACAATGGCTACGCCACCGCGATGCGGTGCCTGGCCCACGGGCGAGCGCACATGGCCGCGTGCTGCGTGGGCCTGGCCGGGCGGCTCGTCGACGAGTCGGTCAGCTACGCCCAGAACCGGAACCAGTCGGGCCACCCGATCGCCAGCTTCCAGTTGATCCAGGGCATGATCGCTGACTCGGTGACCGACCACCTGGCCGGCAAGAGCCTCACCCTCGAGGTGGCCAGGGCATTCGATGCCGGGACCGATCGCAAGCTCGGCCCGTCGTGCGCAAAGTACTTCTGCTCGGAGATGGTCTCGCGGGTGGCCGACCGGGCCGTGCAGATCCACGGGGGCGCCGGGTACATGCGCGGCGTGGCCGTCGAGCGCTTCTACCGGGACGCCAGGCTGTTCAGGATCTTCGAGGGGACCAGCCAGATCCAGCAGGTGATCATCGCCCGTGCCGCCCTGGGCTCGGCCGCCAACGGTTGAACCGGCGCGCCCCGGCGTTCAGAGCGACGCCTCGTCGAGGTCGATCCCAACGACGCTCGCCATCCGCGAGAAGTCGAGGTCGTGGCTGAGGAGCACGGCTCCCCGACGCCTCGCAACCGATGCGATCATGCAGTCGAGCATGCCCCGGGGCGTGACTCCGACCTCTCTGCAATTGCGGTAAATGCGAACCGCGGCGTCGAAATCCACGGCTCCATCGAATTGAAGAAGATGGAACCTCAGCAGCAGTCGACGCAGATCGGCTTCGCGCTCATCGGTACGTGCGCCGGCGAGCACCTCCATGACCACCGGTTCGGTCACCGCCACCTCGGCGCCGGTCGCGATGAGCTGGGTCAGGCGTCGATCGACCGCACTGCCCGTCGCACGATCGAATTCCACCCAGGCCGATGTGTCGACCAGGATCATCTGGCGTTGTGTGGCGGCACATCGGGCGGAACCCTCCCGATCGAATTGGATCCGCGCATGGCGAGAGCCTGCTCACGGGTCATGGGTTGTCCGGCCAAGTGTCGCAAGGCGAGCTCGACGGCCTCGGTCTTGGTTCGGATTCCGTAGCGGTCCATGACCGTCTGGAGATACGTCTCTTCGATCTCGATGTTCGTACGAACTCTTGCCATACACGTACTCTACACATCACGTGTAGAGTACGTGTATGCTCCGGGGAGGGTTCCGCGCCTAGTCGACCGCCTCGAAGACCGCGGCAAGCCCTTGACCTCCGCCGATGCACATCGTCTCGAGCCCGAGCGATGCCCCCCGTCGGTCCATCTCGCGCAGCATGGTGGCCAAGATCCGGCCGCCGGTGGCGCCGATCGGGTGCCCGAGGGAGATGCCCGAACCGTTCACGTTGAGCCGATCGAAGTCCTGCTCGGTGAACCCCCACTCCCGAGTTACTGAGAGGACCTGGGCGGCGAAGGCCTCGTTGAGCTCGATCAGTTCCATGTCGGCCAGGGTCAGACCGGCCCGCTCGAGGGCCTTGGCCGAGGCCGGCACCGGGCCGATGCCCATAGTGGCCGGCGCCACGCCGGCGACCGCCCACGAGCGCAGCCGAGCCAGCGGACGGATCCCCAGCTCGGCAGCCTTCTCGGGGGTGGTGACGACGCAGATCGCGGCGCCGTCGTTCTGACCGCTCGCGTTGCCCGCCGTCACCGTGGACTCGGGGTCTTCCCGGAGGCGGACCGGCCGGAGCTTGGCCAGTGATTCGAGGGTGGTGTCGGCCCGAGGGTGCTCGTCGGTGTCGACGACCGTGTCCCCGGCGCGGCCGTGGATGGTGACCGGGACGATCTCGTCCTTGAACCGTCCCTCGATCTGTGCGGCCACGGCGCGCTGGTGGGATCGCAGCGACAGCTCGTCCTGCTCGGTGCGCGAGATCTTGTACTCGCGGCGCAGGTTCTCGGCCGTCTCGATCATGCCGCCGGGGACCGGGTAGTTCTCGCCGCCCGCCGTGACCCGTCCCCGGGCCAACCGGTCGAAGAAGGTGACGTTCTCGGCCCGGGCGCCCCACCGCATCGAGGTCGTGTAGTACTCGGTCTGGCTCATCGACTCGGCCCCACCGGCCAGCACCACGTCGGCCGCCCCCGTCTGGATCTGCATGGCCGCGTACAGGACGGCCTGGAGGCCCGAACCGCACCGGCGGTCCACCTGGAGGCCCCCCGTGGTGATGGGCAGCCCGGCGTCGAGCGCGGCGACCCGCCCGATGGCCGGCGCCTCGCCGTTCGAGTACCCCTGGCCGAGCACGACGTCTTCGATCGTCTCGCCGGGCACCCCGGTGCGGGCCAGGACCGCCTTGATCACGGTCGCCGCCAGCTCCTGCACCGTCGCGTCCTTCAGCGCCCCGCCGAATCGGCCCACCGGCGTTCGCACGGGTTCGCAGATCACCGCTTCTCGCATCGTTCCTCCTTGGGTCCGTCCAGCCCGGTCGGCCGGGCGGTGTCAGATGTGGCGACCACCGGTGACCTCGAGAACCGTCCCGGTCATGTACGCGGAAAGCTCCGAGGCCAAGAAGACGGCCACGCTGGCCACGTCGGACGGTTCACCGGCCCGTCCCATCGGGATCTCGGTCAGCCGCTGCTCCCAGATGTCGGCCCGCATCTTCTCGGTCATGGCGGTGCGGATCAGTCCCGGTTGGATCGCGTTGACCCGCACGCCCAGGTGGGCGAGCTCCTTGGCCGCGGCCTTGGTCATCCCGACGATGCCCGCCTTGGCGGCGCTGTAGTTGGTCTGCCCCGGGTTTCCGACCTTGCCCGAGATCGACGACATGTTGATGATCGAGCCCGACCCCTGTTCGCGCATGACGGCCGAGGCGAAACGGGTGCCCAGCCACGCGCCGAACAGATGGACGTCGACGACCGTCTTGAAGTCCTCGACCGACATTTTCCGCATGGTCGCGTCCCGGGTGATCCCGGCGTTGTTGACCATGACATCGATCGTGCCGTAGTGCTCGACGCTCGAGCGCACCAGCGCCTCCACGTCCCCCTCCGAGGTGACGTCGCAGGTCTCGGCGACCACGTCGGCCCCGCCGCCGCGCAGCTCTTCGGCCGATGCCGCCGCGTGGGCCCCGTCGATGTCCCCGATCACCACGCGAGCGCCTTGCTCGGCAAACGCCTTGGCGATAGCGAGCCCGATCCCCTGGGCACCTCCGGTGACCACAGCCGCCTTCCCGTCCAGCAAACCCACGTGTGCTCCTTCGCGTGTCGGCGGCTGCGTCCGGTCGTGCCGTCTGACCGCCCCGATGTTCGCTCGGCCTGGCCGAGCGTACCTTCCGGGGGTGCCGCCGAGGCCGGCGCCAAGGTCCGGCGCGTCTACGAGGGAGCGGGCTAGTGGCTCGCCGGCTCGGGCTCACCGCCGGCGTGGGAGATCCAGGTCTCGTACATCTCGGCGTAGCGTCCGCCGAGCGCCAGCAACTCCTCGTGGGAGCCCTGCTCGATGATCCCGCCCTCGTCGACGACGATGATCCGGTCGGCCTTCATCGCGGTGGTCAGGCGGTGCGCGATGAGGATCGCCGTCCGCCCCTCGAGCAGGATGTCGAGGGCGCGTTCGATCTTGCTCTCCGACAGCAGGTCGAGGTTGGACGTCGCCTCGTCGAGGACGATGACCCGCGGGTGAGCCAGAAACGCCCGCCCGAGCGCGATCAGTTGGCGCTCTCCCGAGGACAGGGACTGCCCCCGCTCGTGGACCACCGTGTCCAGCTGATCGGGCAGGCGCTCGATGACCTCCATGAGGCCGACCGTCCGGACCGCCTCCCACACCTCGTCATCGGTGGCGTCGGGGCGCGCGAAGGCGATGTTCTGGCGGACCGTGCCCGCGAAGAGGAAGGGCTCCTGGGGGACCACCCCCAGTTGGCTGCGGAGCGACTCGAGCGTCACGTGCGCGATGTCCTGGCCGTCGATGAGCACCCGGCCCTCGGTCGGGTCGTAGAAACGGGTCACCAGCTTGGCCATCGTCGACTTCCCGGCACCGGTGGGCCCGACGAAGGCGACCGTCTCGCCGACGTCGATGTGCAGGTCGATGTCGTGGAGCACCGGCGTGGCCGGGTCGTAGCCGAACGTCACGTGGTCGAACCTGATGTCGCCGTGAATCGGGCCCATGACGACCGCTTCGGGATCCTCGGGCACGCTCGGCGACAGGGCGAGGAGCGTGTTCAGCTTGGTGACCGAGGCCTGGCCCTGCTGGTAGGTGTTGTACTGCTGCACGAGCAGCGTGATCGGTGCGAAGAACCGGTTCACGTACAAGAAGAAGGCGGTCAGCGCACCGATCGAAAGCGAGTGGTGCAGCACCATCGTGCCGCCGATGGTGAGGATGGCCGCCTGGCCGAGGTAGGCCAGCATCTGGGTGCCGGGCCCGTAGATGGCGTTGATCTGGGCCGTGTAGTTGTTGGCGTCTCGATATTCACCGACGACGTTGCGGTGGTGAAGGACGTTGTGGCGCTGCCGGTTGTGGGCGGTCACCACCCGCACGCCGTGCAGGCTCTCTGACAGGTCGGCGAGCACGTTGGCAATGCCGTCGCGCACCCGGTTGTAGCCGCGTTCAGAGGCCAGGCGGAACCAGAGCGAGAGCGCGGTGAGCACGGGGACGACGATGAGCACGGTGATGATGGCAAGCCGCACGTCGAGTACGAAGAGGATGGCCGTGATCACGACCATGGTCAGGCCCTGCACGGCGAAGCTGGCCAGACCGTCCTGGAGCAGCTGTTGCAGGTTCTCGATGTCGCTCGTCATGCGGGTCATGATCACGCCCGCCTTCTCTTCGGTGTAGAAGTCGAGCGACATGCGTTGCAGGTGGGTGAAGATCTTGATCCGAAGGTCGTTCATCACCCACGCGGCCAGCCGGCCGGTGACCCGCACCTGATTGCGCTGTGCCGTGGCGCTCACGCCGATGGCGGCGAAGAACAACACCGCACAGACGACGATGGTCGTGTAGTCCTTGGGCCCGGTGACGAAGCGGCCGTTACTGAACGCGGGAGCACCCATCCCGTGGGTGACGGCGAAGTCGATGAGCGCCGGGCCGGCCTGGTTGGCCAAGCTGACGACGGTCACCAACACACCGGCCAGTGCAGCCAGGTGCCAGTGCTCGAAGACGAGCTGACGGAGCGTCATCACCTTCCGCTCGTCCTTGGTCATCTGGTAGCTGAAGCGAGCCGTGGGCTCGCCGTACTCGGGCTCGGTCTTCAAGAGTCGATCGACCCCGTCCTGCAGCTCCGGTGGAATGCCCGCGAAGGGGAGGCCGTTTCCGGGATTGCCGGCGACCGGTCCGCCGCCCGGACGGCCACCACCGAACATGCCACCACCACCGCCACCACCGAACATGCCGCCGCCGGCTCCCCAGGCCATCAGACGAGACCCCCGGTGTCGATGCCCGGCCCGACCGGTGGGCGGCCGTAGGGGGACTGGCCGAGCTCGCTCCGCTCATCCCGGCGGGCCTTAGCCGCCTTGGCGTCCTCGGCCCGCAGCTCCAGCTCCGCCTCGCTCTGGGCCAGCACGTCCGCGTACAGCGGCACGGTCTCCATCAGCTCGGCGTGGGTTCCGTCGGCCACGATCTTGCCGCCGTCCATCAGCAGCACCCGGTCGGCCAGGCTGATGGTCGACAGGCGGTGGGCGACGATCAGCGTGGTGCGGCCCTCCATCAGCTTGCGCAGGGAGCCATGGATCGACAGCTCCACTTGCACGTCGATGGCGCTCGTGGCGTCGTCGAGGATGAGGATGGGCGGGTTGACCAGAAGCGTTCTCGCGATGGCGATCCGCTGGCGCTGCCCGCCCGACAACGTGTAACCCCGCTCGCCCACGACGGTCTCGTAGCCGTTCGGGAGCTCCTTGACAAAGCCGTCGGCTCCGGCCGCCTTGGCGGCCGCCTCGATGTCGGCGAAGTCGGCATTGGGAACGCCGTACGCGATGTTGTCCCGAATGGACGACGAGAAGAGGAATGGCTCGTCGAGCACGATGCCGACGCTCGCCCGCAGGCTGACCAACGTCAGGTCGCGCACGTCGTGGTCGTCGATGACCACCCGGCCGCCGGTCACGTCGTAAAAGCGCGGCAAGAGGCGGGCCACGGTGGACTTGCCGACACCGGTTCGTCCGACCAAGGCCACCGTCTCGCCGGGGCGAATATGCAGGTCGAAGTCGTCGAGAACCAGCGGGTTTTCCGGCGTATACGAGAACTTGACCGACTCGAAGCGCACGTCGCCTCGGCAGTCCACCAGGTCCACTGCGCCCGGCCGGTCGACGATCGTCGACACCTCGTCGAGGATCTCGTAGATGCGCTGCGACGAGGCGGACGCGCGCTGGCCCATCATGATGATCATGCCGAGCATCTGGAACGGCGCCTGAAGCATCACGATGTACAAGCTGAACGCGGTGATGGCCCCGACCTGGAGCTTGCCGTGCACGACCAGCCAACCCCCGAAGAGCACCACCAGCGCCAGGCCGATCTGGGGGAGGTTCTGGACGGTCGGGGTGAACTTCGCCCGGATGTACGCGTCCTTGATGTAGGACCACTGGAGCCGGTCGGCCGCCTTGCCCAATGTCGTCAGTTCCCGCTGCTCGGCGGCGAACGACTTGACGACCCGCACCCCGTTGATGTTCTCGTCGACGATTGTGGCCACGTCGGCCAGGCGCGACTGGATCAGCCAGGACACCGGGAAGATGGACTTCCGCATCTGAATGCCGAGGAAGTACACGAACGGCATCGGAATCATTGCCACGATGGCGAGGGGCACGTTGATCGAGAGCATGTACGCGAAGGCAACCACCGCGACGCTGCATTGGACGAGGATCGACGGGGCGAAGGTCAGGTACATCTGGACCGACCGGATATCCGAGTTGGCCCGCGAGATCAGCTGACCCGATTGCACGCGGTCGTAGAACGGGAACGACATCTTGGTCAGGTGCGTGTAGATGATGTTGCGAAGGTCGAACTCCATCTCATACGCGGTTCGCATCAAGAAGTAGCGCGAGATGTACCCGGCGATGCCGGCCACCACGGCCAGAATGAAGACGATCGTCACGTAGTGGCTGAGCGGGACGCGACGCAGAACGAGGGAGTTGTCGATGGCCTCTTCCAAGAGCTTGGGGATCTGCACTTGGAGAACGAGGGCCACGAACGAGAGCACCAGCGAGGTGATGAACATCCGCTTGTGCGACAGCACGATCGGCATCGCCCGGCGTAGCCACGATTTGTCCTTGTCGGGGTCGATGGTGGCCCGAGGTGCCCGGTACCTGGCCGTGGTGGCAATCGGCTCGAACGGCGAACGGCCGTCCGTCGCCGCGTCATCGCGCTTTGGCGGATCCGTCTCTCGACGGGACAGGATCGTCAAGAGGGTCTCCGCGAGGCCCGGTGGATCATGAGCGCCTGGTGCCACAGTGACAGGTCGTCGAGCGCCCGGGTGGACGACCGAGCACTCGGGAGGCCTCCGGCGATCTGTTCGAGCCGCTCATTGACGGCCCGGTCGGCCGATGCAAGCACCGCCGCGCCCTCCGAGGTGATGCCGAGGGAGATCCGCCGCCGGTCGTGCTCGTTGTGGGTGCGGTCCACCCACCCGCGGGTGACCAGGCCGTCGATCACCGCGGTGACGCTGGGCGGACGGACGGCCAGGCGCTCGGCCAGGGACGAGGACATCTCGGAGCCCTCGGCCAGGATGCCGAGGATGCGGTACTGGGACAGCGACAGGTCGACCGTGGCCAGACCAATCTCGACCTGCTTGGCCAGCCAGGCCGCGGTGCGTCCGGGGTTGTGCACTCGCGCCGGGGGTTCCAGCTGTTCGACGGTCACACTATTAGGGTATCTAACAGATAGGGGTCGGGCAAGTGATCCCCGGCCGGCTCGACTGGGCATCGGCGAGCCGGATCGCTGTTGTTCTGGCGCGATCGCGGGACGATACTGAGGGCAGAGGAACCAT
>Ga0302325_10003445_pt1 | contig 37344 bp, 38 predicted proteins | sample Palsa_T0_2_FD_201948 | JGI IMG/M metagenome (GOLD analysis project Ga0302325, IMG submission 201948) | Peat permafrost microbial communities from Stordalen Mire near Abisko, Sweden - Palsa_T0_2 | ecosystem: Environmental > Terrestrial > Soil > Palsa > Peat permafrost | place: Sweden: Abisko...
ATCCTGGCGGCGCACGCGGCGCAGCTCATCACGCCGATGGCGAGTTCCAGCGGGGCGTCCGGGCCGGCCGTGACGGCCATCAGCGCCGTCACGGTGCTGCCGGGATCACCGGCAGCAAGGCCCGGGTGCCCGGCGCCGGCCCGGTGCCCATGTTCATCGAGCCGGATCCGCCGCCGGCTGGCGGCCCGCCGGTATGGGCGTAGGTCGTGCTCACCGGCCCGAGTTGCAGGCCCACGGCGCGCGCCCCGAGGAACAGCGCGACCAGCAGGATGCCGAACGCGCAGAGCCGGGCCGCCGCGCTCATCGCAGCTCCCCGGAGCCGGCGCGACCGGGTCCAGCCAGCAGCGCGCGACCGGCGCGAGCCGGAGCGGCGATACCTGCCATCATCACGTCCCTTGCCTTCTCGCTGGTCGCAGTGCCAGCAGTCTGCCATCACCGCGTGGCATGCCACCGCCGCAGGGTGGACCGCCTTGCCGTCACGGGGTAGCGCCGAAACTCAGGCAATACCCCTGGCGGGTTTTCCATATACCCCTCCCGGGTTAATGAATACCGCAGCGGGGTTTACTGGATACCTATGCGGGGTTCACCGGAACGGAATAATCCAGCGAATCATGCCTGGCAAATTGATTTTAAGCTTGTGCACGCCAGCGCCACGACATTAATCTCATCTCACGGCGAGTCCCTGCCCGGCAGGCGTTCCGGCGCCCGTCACGGTCGGCGCGGATGCTCAGGTAAAGCCCCATCCCGAATACGCGCCATCAGCAATCCCGGAAGGACATCCATGACAAGCCATGTGACGGATGCCAGATCCGGTGGCCGGCGGATCGGTGGCATTGGCGTAGCCCGGGAGGAAAGCTGGGCGGCCCCGGACACCCGGCGGTGGCTGCAGCTGGGACTGGCTTTCATCTGGCTGCTCGACGCGGTGCTGCAGTTCCAGTCGTTCATGTTCAGCAAGGGCTTCTCCCAGATGCTCGCGGGGACGGCGCCGGGTAATCCCGCGGTCATCGCCGGGCCGATCAACTGGTCCGCCCGGCTCATCGACCAGCACACCGTCGTGGCGAACGGCGCCTTCGCGGTCATCCAGCTGCTGCTGGGCCTAGGGATCGCCTGGCGGCCCGCCGTCAGGCTCGCGCTCGGCGCGTCCATCGGCTGGGCGATCGCGGTCTGGTGGCTGGGCGAGGGCCTCGGCGGGATACTGAACGGCGCCGGCAGCCCGGCCAACGGGGCGCCGGGCGCGGTGATCATCTACGCCCTGCTGGCCGTCCTGCTCTGGCCGGGCAAGCGTGACCGCCCGGCCCCGTTCGTCGCCGGGCGGTTCACCGGGGCCGCCGTCGCCCGGCTGCTCTGGCTTGTGCTGTGGGGCAGCCTGGCGTATATGGCGCTGCTGCCGGCCACCAGGGCAGCGAAAGCGCTCAGCGGCATGGTGGCAGGGATGGCGTCCGGTGAGCCCGGCTGGCTGGCCGGCCTCGATAACCACCTGGCCGCCTTCCTGGCGCAGCGGGGCCCGGCTGCGGCCGTCGTGCTGGCGGTCGTGCTCGCTTTCATCGCCGTCGGCGTCTACCTGCCGCGGCCCGCGGCCCGGGCATTGATCGCGGTGGCCATCGTGACGTCCGCTGCCATCTGGATAGCCGAGGGACTCGGCGGCATCCTGACCGGAGGCGGCACCGACCCGAACTCCGGGCTGCTGCTCGCGCTGCTCGCGCTGACGTACTGGCCGCTGGCGAACAGCCGCCCGGCCGCAACCCGGTCAGAATCGGCCTGAGGAGCCTGGCATGGCGGGACAGTCCTGGCTCGCGGACACCTTCGCGGGCATCATGATCATCACTGCGGCTTACTGCGTGAGCCGCCTGGTGGTCGCCCGGCGGCAGCACCGGCCGACCGACTTCCGTGTCGACGGCGTGCACGTACTGATGGGCGTCGCGATGGCCGGGATGCTGGTGCCGCGGCTGCGGGTGTTCTGGGCGGGCGGCTGGGAGATCGTCTTCGGCGTCGCCACGGCCTGGTTCGCCTGGCTGACGATCCGGGAGTGGATGGCGAGCCGGGAGCCGCGGACCCGGAGCGCCGTCAGCCATCCGCGGGCTCATCACCTGCAGCACGTCCTCGGCTGCGGCGCGATGCTGTACATGTTCCTGGCGGTGACCTCAGCAAGGGCCGCTTCCGGCGGGTCCGGCATGAGCGGCATGGCCGGCAGCGCGGCGCGCTTCCCCACACTGGCGCTCATCCTGGCGTTGGGGCTGTTCGGCTACGTGGTATGGACGGCGGACCGGCTTCCTGGCCTGGCCACGGTCGCCGCCTTCGCCGCCCGTCCCACGTCGGCGCCGGTGCCGGCCGGAGCCGCCAGTTACCCGAGTACGGCGACGCAGGCCAGCGCGATGGCGCCGCGGGAGGACGGCCAGGCACGGACGGACGGCCAGGCGCCGGACGACAGCCGGTTGCGGGCCGGCCAGGCCCCCGCAACGCCGATGTCACCGCGGCTGGCCGCGTGCTGCGAGATAGCCATGGGCGTGACCATGGGCTACATGCTGATCCTGATGCTCTAAGCCGCCCGAGGCAACGGCCGCGCCGCCCGAGACAACGGCCGCCCGAGATAACGCTGCTCACGGGGTAACCGCCCTGGCAGCGGCCGGCCCGGCTGGCGTGCTGCCTAGCCCGCCACCTCGTAGCCGGCGGCCTCGACCGCCGCTCTGACTGCCGCCGGGTCGGGCCGGGCAGCGGCAGCGATCTTGACCTGACCCGACTCGACGTCGACGTCGACGTGGCTCACTCCGGGAATCCTGGTGATCTCGGCGCGCACCGCGTCGGCGCAGTGCCCGCAGCTCATGCCGGTGACGGCGACCACGCTCTGATCCATGCAGGCATCGTAGCCGCCGCGATCCTGACCGGGCGGCCGGGCGGACCGGGCAGCGGCAGAGTACCGTTTCGTGCAGGCGGGCGGCGTCTGGGCCAGGCCGGCGGCGTCGGCTTGCCTGCTGGCCGACGGGAAAGCCGACCGGGAAGAAGGTGGGCCGGGATGTCGTCGGCTGCCGTGGCCGAAGGGCCGTCCGGGACAACGTCGTCCGGGACAACGTCGTCCGGGACAACGGAGATCGAGCTCTCCGTGCGGGGCATGACGTGCGCGGCCTGCGCGGCGCGGGTGCAGAAGAAGCTGACCGCCCTGGACGGGGTCACCGCCACGGTGAACTTCGCCACCGGGCGGGCCAGCGTCACCGCGCCGCCGGGCGTGACCCCGCCCCTGCTGATCGCCGCGATCGAGCAGGCCGGATACGGCGCCGCGGACGCCAGGCCGCCGGCCGGGCAGCCGGCCGGCGACGGCGACCCCGGCGGCAGCAGCGACGACGAGCACGTCGGCTACCTCAAGCGCAGGCTGATCCTGGCGCTCGTCTTCTTCATCCCGCTCTCCGACCTGTCCATCCTGCTGTCGCTGTTCCCCGCGTTCCGGTTCCCCGGCTGGCAGTGGGTGCTCGTCGCGCTCACCGCGCCGGTCGCCGGGTGGGCGGCGTGGCCCTTCCACCGCGCGGCGTTGCGGAACGCCCGGCATGGCGCGCTGACCATGGACACGCTGGTGTCGCTGGGGATAACGGCCGCCTGCGGCTGGTCGGTCTACGCGATGTTCTTCCTCGACTCCGGCGGCGCCCGGGTCAGCGGCATGCAGGAGCTGCTGCACGCCTCGGGCGGCGGCATCTACCTCGAGGTGGCGGCGTCGGTAACGACTTTCCTGCTGGCGGGCCGGTTCTTCGAGGCCCGGGCACGGCGGACGGCCGGCGACGCCATGCGCGAGCTCGCCGCGACGGGTGCCAGGGACGTGTGCGTCCTGTCGGCCGACGGAAGCGAGCGCCGGGTCCCGGTCGGCGAGCTGCGGGCCGGTGACACCTTTGTCGTGCGCCCGGGCGAGAAGATCGCGGCCGACGGCCCGGTGCTGTTCGGCGAGTCGGCAGTGGACCGGTCCATGATGACCGGCGAGTCCGTCCCGGCCGAGGTGGCCGAAGGCGACGGCGTCGTCGGCGGCACGGTCGCGCTCAGCGGCCGGCTGGTCGTGCGGGCCGTGAAGGTGGGCGCGGACACCCAGCTCTCCCAGCTGATCAGGCTGGTCGAGCAGGCCCAGGCGCAGAAGGCGGCCGTCCAGCGGCTGGCCGACCGCATCTCCGGCGTCTTCGTCCCAGCCGTGCTGGTGATGGCGGCGGCGACCCTGGCCGGCTGGCTCGCGGCCGGCAGCCCCGCCGAGCACGCGTTCAGCGCCGCTCTGGCCGTGCTCATCATCGCCTGCCCGTGCGCGCTCGGCCTGGCCACCCCGGCAGCGCTGGTCGTCGCGTGCGGGCGCGGCGCCCGGCTGGGGATTTTCATCAAGGGGTACCAGGCTCTGGAGTCCTCGCGGTCGATCGACACCGTGGTGCTGGACAAGACCGGCACCGTCACTACCGGGCGGATGTCCCTCACCGGCCTGCTGCCGGCTGCCGGGACCAGCCGCGCCGAGCTGCTCCGCCGCGCCGGGTCCGTCGAGCAGGCATCGGAGCACGCGGTGGCGGCCGCGATCAGCGCCGCCGCCCGCGCCGAGGCGGGCGATCTCGCCCAGGCTGCCGGGTTCGCCGCGCTGCCCGGGCTGGGCGCCCGCGGCACCGTGGCTGGCACCCGCGTGGTCGTCGGGCGCGAGAAGCTGCTGCGCGACCTGGGCATCGCGATCCCCGCCGCGCTGCTGGCGCAGGCGGCGCGCTGGGAGCAGGCGGGCTGCACCGCCGTGCTGGCGGGCTGGGATGGCGAGGCCCGGGGCGTGCTGGCGGTCGCCGACACGATCAAGCCCTCCGCCGCCCCGGCAGTCGCCGAGCTGCGGCGGCTCGGCCTTCGCTGCGTGCTGCTGACCGGGGACAACGAGGCCACCGCGCGGGCCATCGGCGCGCAGGCCGGGGTCGACGAGGTGATCGCCGGCGCGCTGCCCGCCGGCAAGGCCGCGTACATCAGCCGCCTGCGGGCCGGCGGCCGCTCGGTGGCGATGGTCGGCGACGGGGTCAACGACGCGCCCGCGCTGGCCGCGGCCAGCCTGGGGCTGGCCCTGGGCTCGGGCACCGACGTGGCGATCAGCGCGGCCGACCTGATCCTGCTCAGGGACGACCTGATGGCCGTGCCCGAATCCATCCGGCTGGCCCGCGGCACCTTCCGGACCATCAGGCGCAACCTGGCCTGGGCATTCGGGTACAACATCGCCGCGATACCGCTGGCGGCGGCGGGCTTCCTCGACCCGCTGATCGCGGCCGCCGCGATGACGCTGTCGTCCGCCTTCGTCGTCTGGAACAGCCTGCGCCTCCGGCAGCTCCCCGTCTCAGGCGGTCCGGCACGTGGGCGATGAGCTGCGGGAGCCGACTCAGGCCGCGGCGGCGGCGGCCGGGTGGTCGCACCGGCATCGCGACGTGTCCGGCGGCTGGCTGCGGCCCACCGTGTTCGGCGCGGTGGACGGGCTGGTCACCAACGCCTCGCTGATCGCCGGGCTCGGCGGGGCCGGGGTCTCCGGGCATGCCATCGTGCTGGCCGGGGTGGCGGCGCTGGTGGCGGGGGCGTGCTCGATGGCCACCGGGGAGTACATATCGGTGACCAACCAGAACGAGCTCGTGCACGCCGAGGTCGCCGTCGAGGCCGCGATGCACGCGCGGTTCCCGGCGGCCGAGCAGGCCGAGCTCGCGGACACGTTCCGCGGCTACGGCGCCGACCCGGACACCGCCGCCAGGATGGCCGCCGCGGTGTCGCGGGATCCGGATACCGCGCTGCGCGTGCATACCCGTGCGGAACTCGGCGTGGACCCGTTCGAGCTGCCGTCCGCGGTGCTGGCGGGAGTCTCGTCGCTGGTCGCGTTTTCCCTCGGGGCGCTCGTGCCGCTGCTGCCCTACCTGGCCGGCCTGCGGGCGCTGGCCGCGGCCCTGGGGATCGCGGCAATAGCGCTCGGCGCCGGCGGGATGGTCGTGGGCAGGCTCACCGGCCGCCCGATGCTGCGCTCCGGGCTGCGCCAGCTCGCGCTGGGCGCGGTCGCGGTCGCGGTGACGTTCGCCGTGGGGAGCCTGATCGGCGGCGGCCACGGCGGCTAGGAGCGCCGGCTAACAGCGGCTGCTAACAGCGGCTGCTAACAGCGGCGGCGATGCCAAGGGCCGTAGCGCACCGCCAGGAACGCGAGGAAGGCGATCAGCAGCCACGGCACTGCGAAGTGCGCCATGGCGTGCCCGACGCCGACGGCGATCACGGCGACGAAAGCCAGGAAGAGGATGCGAGGCAGCGGGGGGCGGTGCGGGCGGCCGGCCCCGGAGTGAGCCGGCTCTGCTTCCGGGAGATCCGTGAACAAGCCGTTCAGGTCTGCCTGGGTTTTTGCGCTCATCGCCTGATCGAGCCGCTTGCCGAGCTCGTCCTGGTCAAGTCGCCCGTCGCCGTAGTGCCGGGACAGCCGGTCGGCGGCCTCGGCCCGCTCGGCGTCGCCGACCCGCAGGTCGGCGTTGTCGTTGGCGCGGCGGGATGCGGATCCGCGCGCCCAGGGCGGGGAGTACTGCGCTGGCATGTGTGTGCCACCTCTCGTGATCTGCGCGGCTGCTGGTCAGTGCGACCGGGACTGCAGCGAGCGGATGAATTCGGTCGCGATGGACTGCCCGGCGTCCTCATCCGGGATCAGCAGCCAGCCGGCCAGGTAGATGGGCACGCCGGCACCGCCCATCACGGCCAGCACGGCGAGCACGATCCGGACCACCGTCACGTCCACTCCGAGGTAGCGGGCGGCGCCGGCGGCGACTCCCGCCAGCATCCGGTCCTCGACGGGGCGGTACAGCGGGCGGCTGGCCTGGGCGCGGGCCTCCTCCTGGGCGTGGGTCTCGTGCAGGCCCTGGGTCTCGTGCGGAGCGTGGGTCTCGTGCGGGCCGTGGGTCTCATGCTGGCCCTGGGTGCCGGGTGCTGGGTTCACTGTGGTTGTATCCATGGCCCCAGCGTGCCGCCGCCGGCCCGGCGGGGCCATCGGGAAGACCACTGACCGGACCCTGATAACCGCCGCGGCGGTATCGGGGTTTGCCCGGATGGCCGCGCAGGCGTTATGGCGCGATGATGGATGCGTGCAGGAAACAGGCAGCTCCGCGCCGCAGCCGTCCGCGCCCCGGCGCGGGCGCATCCGCGGCCGGTGGCGGCGCGGGCCCAGGGGCAGCGGGCCGCTGCGGCGCTCGCCGGATGACCGGCTGGCCGGCGGGGTCGCGGCCGGGCTGGCGAGCCGGACCGGTTTCGACGTCACGGTCGTGCGGTTCGCGTTCGTGCTGGCCGCCCTGGCCAGCGGTGCCGGCGTGGCGTTTTACGTGCTGGCCTGGCTGCTGGTGCCGGCGGCCGGCCAGCAGGCCAGCATCGCCAGCAAGGCGGTGACCGACCGGCGCGGCATCGCGCTCGCCGCCGGGCTCTCGTCGCTGCTCATCGTGGTGCTGCTGATCGCCTCCGTGCTGCGGGCCGGCTGGCTGGGCACGCTGGCCTGGCCGCCCGTGCTGATCAGCGTGGCCGGGCTGGTGCTGATCTGGCGCAACGCCCCCGCCGACGAGCAGGCGACGATGCGGCGGCTGGCCGAGCCGCTGCTGAGCCTGCCCCGGGGCGCCCGCCGGTCGGCATCCCGCAACGTGCTGCGCGGCTGCGTCGCCATCGCGCTGCTGTGCGGCGGCCTGTTCGCGCTGCTGGCGGGGCACCCGAGCCATGCCGCGCTGCGGCCGCTCGGCGGGCTGGCACTCGTGATCGCCGCGATCATGCTGATGCTCGGCCCCTGGTGGCTGTGCATCGCCCGCGACCTCATCACCGAGCGCCAGGCCAGGATCCGGGCGGAGGAGCGGGCCGAGATGGCAGCGCGGGTACACGACTCGGTGCTGCAGACGCTCGCCCTGATCCAGCGCCGCTCGGCCGATCCCCAGCAGGTCATCCAGCTGGCCAGGGCCCAGGAGCGCGAGCTGCGCAGCTGGCTGTTCGACGACCGGCCGCCCGGCTCGCTGGATGGCAGCGGCCTGACGCTGGCGGCCGGCGTGCGGCTCATCGAGCAGGAAGTGGAGGCGCAGTACGGGGTGGCCGTCGAGGCGATCACGGTCGGGGACTGCGCCGTCGAGGAGAACCTCAGCGCGCTGCTCGCGGCCGCGCGCGAGGCGACGGTCAACGCGGTGAAGTGGTCAGGCGCCCAGGTCGTCTCCGTGTTCGCGGAGGTCGAGCCAGCCGAGGTGTCGGTGTTCGTGCGTGATCGCGGCCAGGGATTCGACCCGGATGCGGTGCCTGGCGACCGGAAGGGGCTGGCCGAGTCCGTGCACGGGAGGATGGCCCGCCGGGGTGGTTCCGCGATCATCCGCAGCGTCCGGGGCGAGGGCACCGAGGTCACCCTGACGATGCCCCGCGCCGCCGGGGAACGCCAGCCGAGCCGGGCGTGAGCACGCCCGCCGGCAGCGCACGGGACGGGGCCGCACGGGACGGGGCCGCCCGGGACGGGGCCGCCCGGGACGGGGCCAGGCCGCGGGTCTTCATCGTCGACGATCACGGCCTGTTCCGCGCCGGGGTCCGCTCCGAGCTCGGCGACGAGGTCGACGTGGTGGGCGAGGCGGACGACGTCGAGCCCGCGATCACGCGGATCGCCGAGTGCCAGCCTGACGTCGTCCTGCTGGACGTGCACCTGCCCGGCGGCGGCGGCCAGGCCGTGGTCACGGCGATCAGGGCCAGCCATCCGGGCGTGCGTTTCCTCGCGCTGTCCGCCTCCGGCGCGCCCGAGGACGTGATCGCCGTCATCCGGTCGGGCGCGCGGGGCTACGTGACGAAGACGATCTCCGGCGGCGACCTGGTGGACGCGGTGCGCCGGGTCGCGGCCGGGGACTCGGTGTTCTCGCCCAGGCTGGCCGGGTTCGTGCTGGACGCCTTCGCCGCGCTGCCCGCGGCGGCCGATGGCAGCCCGTCGTTCGATCCCGAGCTCGACCAGCTGACCCCGCGCGAGCGGGAGGTGCTGCGGCTGATCGCCCGGGGGTACACCTACCGGGAGATCGCCCGGGAGCTCTTCATCTCCGTCAAGACGGTCGAGAGCCACGTCTCCTCGGTGCTCAGGAAGCTCCAGCTCTCGACCCGCCACCAGCTGACCAGGTGGGCCAACGAGCGGCGCCTCACCTGATCATCGCGCCGCGGCCCGGGGTACGACGGTCAGGCCTAGTCACGCCGGGGTCAGGCCAGGGTCATGCCGGGGTGAGCCGGGCGAGGAGCCGGGGAAGGTCCACGACGGCGAACCGGACGGAGGAGTCGCTGCAGCCATAGGGCAGGATGACCGCGCCGGCGTGCAGCAGCGAGCCGCAGGAGTAGACGACGTTCGGGACGTATCCGACGCGCTCGGATTCGCTCGGCACCAGCAGCGGCTCGGCCAGCGCGGCGATGACGCGCTCCGGATTGCCCAGGTCGAGCAGCATGGCGCCGATCGCGTACTCCCGCATCGGCCCGACGCCGTGGGTGAGGACCAGCCACCCGGCCGGCGTCTCCAGCGGCGAGCCGCAGTTGCCGACCTGCACGAGCTCCCACGGGCGGGCGGGCGCCTGGATCGTGACCGAGGGGCCCCAGCGGTGAACGTCGTCGGAGTACGCAATCCCGTTGCTCTCCCGGTCCCAGCGGGACAGCGCCACGTAGCGGCCGCCGATCCGGCGGGGGAACAGCGCCATGCCCTTGTTCCTGGTCGACTGGCCGGACAGCTGGGAGACGGTGAATCGCCGGAAGTCGGCGGTCTGCAGCAGGTGCGAGGCGACCTTCCGGCCGTCGAAGGCCGTGTACGTGGCGAGGTAGGCCGGCTCGCCGTCGCCGGTGAAGCGCACGAACCGCGCGTCCTCCATGCCGTGGCTCTCGGCCGGGCCGCTCGGCCACAGCACCCGCTCGGAGATGGCGTGCCTCGGGTCGAACTCGACCTCGTAGTTGGACGCGGCCATCCAGCGGACGTGCTCCACCAGCGCCACGGAGTCGCCGCGCATGACCTGCTGCAGGGCGAGCTCGCCGAACGCCGCGTCGAGGTCGGCCATGCTGAAGCGCGGCGGCAGCAGGCTGAGCAGGAACTGCGCGTTCTCGTCCTCCTGGCTCAGCTCGGCGAGCTTCTCCCGCAGCAGGCTGCGGTCATAAGACGCCGGGCGGGAGCGCCCGCTGCCGGGGAACGGGCCCGGCGGGTCCACGCTGACCTGGTGATCGGCGCTGATCGTGCCGGTCCTGAACTCGATGCTGGACAGGTGCCCCTCGCCGACGGCCCGCAGGCTCAGCACGAACCTGAGCCCGCCAGGGGCGCAGCCGCCCTGATCGGGATGCGCGACGATCGAGGGGTTGAACAGCGCCGCGGCCTCCAGCGCGTACTGGTGGGTGAAGTAGGCGCCGATCAGCCAGCGCCGCGCGGTGTCCACCTCCATGCTGCCGCCGAGCCGGTGCGCGATGAGCCCGAAGTTGCTCTCCAGGGTTTCCCCCAGGTCGCGGTACTGACCGGAGAACCTGGCCAGCGTGCGGGCGAGCACGCGATCCGCCTCGTCCTCGCTCATCGCGAGGATCCGGTCGATCACCTCCATGGCCCGCGACTCGCCCCGGATCAGCGTCTCCTGGCCCGGCACGAACAGCCGGCTCAGCGTGCGGGCAGGATCGGGCCTGAGCCGGACAGGCGTCCGGGTCACCAGCTGCCCCTCCGCCCCCGGGCCGGTCACCGCGGCGAGGCGATCAGGCGGCGTCCCTGCTGCAGCACGGAGATCATGGCCATCGTGGACTCGGCTCCCTGGTTGCCGTTGCGGCCGGTGCGCGTCAGCCCGTCGCAGCCGCCGCCGGTCTGCTGGTCGAGCAGTGCGACCCCGGTGTCATTGTCGCCCAGGAACCAGGCCACGCACATCTCCACGGCCGCCAGCCAGCTATCGTCGCCGGTGACCGTCGCCGCCCGCATGCACGCGTCGGCCAGCGCGGCCACCTCGATTGGCTGCTGGTCGAATGCCGGGCGGGGCTCGCCGGGGCCCCAGCCGCCGGCTGGCGTCACCGACAGGTGGCCGTCCCTGGTCTCGGTCGCCAGCAGCCACTCCAGCATCCGCAGGCCATCGCGCAGGACCTTGTCGTCGCGCAGGATGGAGCCCGCCGCGATGACGGCCTCCGCGATCGCGCCGTTCGCGTAGCCGAGCCGTGGCTCCGGCCACGGCCAGCCGCGGCCGGCCGGCGGCTGCCCGATGACGGCGCTGGCGCTGGCGAGCAGGCGGCGCGCGCCGGGATGCTCCGGCCAGCCGCCGAGGATCTCGGCGGCGCCGAGCGCGGCGAACGCCATGGCCCGTGGCCACGGCGACGAGACGCTGGCCCCCCTACCGAACCTGTCCAGGGATTCTGAACGGATTTCCGGTGCGGGTCCCCGCAGCGCGGCTGTGCCGAGACCCCACAGGGCCCGCCCCCACCAGTCCGCCGCGGCGGGCTGGTCCCGCCAGCGCCCGTCGTAACCGAGCCGGTTGCGGAACCTGCCGTCGGGGTCCTGTGCCTGCGCCAGGAAGCTCAGGTAGCGGTGCGCCGCCGCGAGCAGATCCGGCGAGGGCGATGGCTCCCGGCAGACCACGACCAGGCCGCGCGCGACGTCGTCGACGCAGTAGCCGTGCTCGTACCTGGGCACGATTCCGCTGGCATGCTCCAGCAGGCCGACGCTGTCGCTCATCCGCAGCAGATGCTGGAACGGCGCGGACGGCCAGTTCATACCGCGGCTCCCGCCGGGGTCCTGGTGAGCCCCAGGGTCCCGGTGAGCTCTGGGGTCCTAGTGAGCAACGGGTCTCCAGTGAGTACCGGGTCTCCAGTGAGCTCTGCGGCGAGCCCGCGGTACGAGGCCGCCACCGCTGGCCACACCAGCCCGGGCGCGATGTCCGCCGCGTGCCGGCTCATCCGCTCGCGCGCCCCTGGCTCGGTGAGGGCCCGGCGCAGCGCCGCGGCGATTCCGGCCGGGTCCTTTCGCCCGACGAGCAGGCCGGCACCGCCGCTGAGCAGCTCGACGGCGTGCGGGAAGCGGGTCGAGATGACCGGCTTGCCGGCCGTGATGGCCTCGATCAGGACGCCGGACGTCACCTGCTCCAGCGAGTCATAGGGCAGCAGCACGACGTCCGCGCGGGCCACCAGGTCGATCAGGGCGCTGTCAGGCAGGTAGCGGTCGTCGAAGTGCACGCTGTCGCTGACGCCCCTGGCGCGGGCCCGCATCTGCAGGGACAGCCGGTAAGCCTCGCCGGTCCGGGCCCGGACCCGCGGATGGGTCTGGCCGGAGACGGTGTACTCCACTCGCAGCCCGTCCTCCCTGAGCAGCGCGATCGCCTCGATGGCATGCTCGATTCCCTTGCCCGGGCCCAGCAGTCCCCAGGTCAGTACGCTGGGCCCGCCATCTCGCCGGCCGGGGGGCGGCGACGCGACGGCCAGGGCGGCGGCGGCGCCGTGCGGTATCTCGAACACCTTGCCCGGGCTCGTCCCGTACATGTCCAGCACCCGGGCTCGTCCCGTCGCCGTCATCGTCACGACGATGTCGGCGGCGCAGATGACGTCATCGAGGATCCTGCGCTGACGAACGGTCGGGTCGGCCAGCACCGTGTGCAGGACCACGATGGCCGGCACGTCCAGCGCGTCCAGCAGCGTGACGATGTCCTGGCCGTCGGGCCCGCCGTAGATGCCGTACTCATGCTGGACCATCACCACGTCGAAGCCGCTGAGGATCTCCACTGCGCCGGCCGCGCTCGCGGCGGAGCCGCTGACGAGATCATGCACGACGACTGGCGAACTGCGCGGTGACGGCTCGTCGAGCACCCGCACGACGCCCACGGTGTCGCCCGGCTCGGGCAGGTGCGCCAGCAGGGCCGCGCTGAATGTCGCCAGGCCGCATTGCGTCGGCGGATAGGTACTGACCATGGCGTAATTCGTCGGCATGGGATGAATCCTATCCTTGCTTTAAGGATAGCTTATGGACAGCTAGATTCCGCTGGGCCAGTGATATGCAAAATCATTTGCTGATTGCCCGGGAGAGCCTGATCCACTGGCCTGGCAGTGTTTCCCTGGCATCGCGTTATGCAATCCGCATTACTGGATTTAACGCTGCAAAATTCGCTTTACCCGGCTATCGCCTGGAATTACCGCGCGGCCAACTCCGGGATGAGCAGCTCGGCGATCTGGGCCGCGTTCAGCGCGGCGCCCTTACGCAGGTTGTCGCCGCAGATGAACAGGTCGAGCGAGGCGGGGTCGTCCAGGCCGCGCCGTACCCGGCCCACCCAGGTCGGGTCGGTGCCGACCACATCCGCCGGCGTCGGGTACTCGCCCCGGGCGGGATCATCAAGGAGCACCACGCCGGCCGCTTCGCTGAGCACGCGCTGGGCGTCCTCCCGGGTGACCTCGCGGTCGAAGACGGCGTGCACGGCGACCGAATGCGTCGTCACCACGGGCACCCGCACGCAGGTCGCGGACACCCTGAGGCCCGGCATCCCGAGGATCTTGCGCGACTCGTCACGGATTTTCAGTTCCTCCGACGACCAGCCCGCGTCCCTGAGCGAGCCGGCCCACGGGACCACGTTCAGCACGAGGGGGGCCGGGAACGGGCCGAGATCGCCGAGCACTCCGCGCAGGTCGCCGGCCCGCTGGCCGAGCGACCGGCTGCCCGCCACCTTGCCGGTCTGGTCGTAAAGCGCGTCGACGCCGGCCTGGCCCGCGCCGGAAGCCGCCTGGTAGGACGCGACGACCATCTCGCGCAGGCCGAACGCCTCGTGCAGCGCGGCCATCGGCACGATCAGCGAGAGGGTGGTGCAGTTCGGGACGGCGATGATCCCCTTCGGCCTGCTGGCGGCCTGGCCCGGGTTGATCTCGGGCACGACGAGCGGCACCGCGGGATCCATCCGGAACGCCCCGGACTTGTCGATCACGACGACGCCCCGGGCGGCCGCCACCGGCGCCCAGGCCGCCGACACCTCGTCGGGCACGTCGAACATGGCCAGATCCACGCCGTCGAAGGCCTCCGGGGAGAGCGCGAGCACCTCGGTCTGCTCGCCGCGTACCCGCAGCCGCCGGCCGGCCGACCGCGCTGAGGCGACCAGCCTGATCTCGCCCCAGACGTCGTCCCTGGTGGACAGGATGTCGAGCATCACGGTCCCGACGGCGCCGGTGGCGCCGACGACGGCGAGCACGGGCCGCCTCGGGCCGGCCTCCCGGTGCCCGGCCTCCCGGTCGCCGGTCACCGGCCCGTCCCCCCGTACACGACGGCCTCGTCCTCGCCCGTGCCGAGCTCGAACGCCGCGTGCGCGGCCCCCACCGCCACGGCGACATCGTTCTCGTCGACGACAACGGAGATCCTGATCTCCGATGTCGAGATCATCTCGATGTTCACCCCCGCCTCGGCCAGCGCGCCGAAGAACGTGGCGCTGACGCCCGGGTGAGACCGCATCCCGGCGCCGATGACCGAGACCTTGCCGATCCTGTCGTCGTAGAGCAGCGAGTCGAAGCCCACCTCGTCCTGCAGCCGGCGCAGCGCGGTCATCGCCGTCTGGCCGTCCTCGCGCGGCAGGGTGAACGATATGTCGGTGCGGCCGGTCGCGGCGGCGGAGACGTTCTGCACGATCATGTCGATGTTGATCGCGGCCGCGGCGATGACGCGGAAGATCCTGGCCGCCTCGCCGATCTTGTCCGGCACCCCGACCACAGTGATCTTGGCCTCGCCCCGGTCGTGCGCGACCCCGGAGATGATCGCCTGCTCCATCTTCCCGCCCTCCGTCTCCCGCGCCGCGTCCGCTGCGTCGGTGACCCAGGTGCCTGCCCTGTTGCTGAAGGACGAGCGCACGTGGATCGGGATGCCGTACCGCCGCGCGTACTCCACGCAGCGCAGCATCAGGACCTTGGCCCCGCTCGCGGCCATCTCCAGCATCTCCTCGTAAGAGATTCGCGGGATGCGCCGCGCGCCGGGCACGATGCGCGGGTCAGCGGTGAAGACCCCGTCGACATCGGTGTAGATCTCGCACACATCAGCCCGCAGCGCCGCGGCAAGCGCCACCGCGGTGGTGTCGGAGGCGCCGCGGCCGAGGGTGGTCACGTCCTTGGTGTCCTGCGACACGCCCTGGAAGCCGGCCACGATCGGGATGGCGCCAGCGCCGAGCGCCGTCTGGATCCGGCCGGGCGTCACGTCGATGATGCGGGCCTTGCCGTGCGCGGAGTCGGTGATCACCCCGGCCTGGGAGCCGGTGAACGAGCGGCCTTCCAGTCCGAGATTGGCGATGGCCATGGCGAGCAGCGCCATCGAGATCCGCTCCCCGGCGGTCAGCAGCATGTCGAGCTCGCGGCCGGGCGGCAGCGGGCTCACCTGGTTGGCCAGGTCCCGCAGCTCATCGGTGGTATCGCCCATGGCCGACACCACCACCACGACCGAGTGGCCGGCCTTGCGCGTCGCGACGATCCGCTGGGCGACGCGCTTGATGCCGTCGGCGTCGGCCACCGAGGATCCACCGTACTTCTGTACGACCAGGGACACGGAGCCGCCGTTCCTTCGCTCAGGCTGCTGGCAGGAGTCGGCTTGAGTCTATCCAGCGGGCCAGGCGATCCCGGCCTGCCGCGGGCGGTCATTCAGCCGGCGGTGCTCTCCTCGGTGACGTCCAGCCGGGCGTGCGCCACCACGGCATGCAGTGCCCGCATGGCCGCGCCGCCGTGCAGTCCCCAGTGGCTGACATAGGAGTACTGCCACCACCACAGCGCTTCGCTGGAGCGGCCCGCCTGGTAGTGCTTCAGCCCGTGAATCAGGTCGGCCGCGACCGCGGCGAGATCATCGGAGAGCCGGAAAGGAGTTGCCCGGGTGTCGGAGTAGGGATCGAAGACCTCCGCGTACTCATCGCAGTCGAGCAGCCTCGCAGCCAGCCCGGTGCGGAGCAGATCCAGGTCAGGATCGGCGCCCACGTCAGGCTCCCAGTTACCGGGCAGGATGACATCCTTGCTGGCCCCGAGCTTCGCGCCGGCCAGCAGGATCTGGGCGACCTCGAGCAGCAGCAGCGGCACGGTCTCCTCGCCGCCCTCGCCCCTGGCGAGCGCGGCGACCCCGTCTACGAAGTCCCTGGCGTTCCTGGCGATCTGGTCGGCGAGCGGGCGCCAGTCCTCGCCCGGCCTGGCAGCGGTGTCCTGTCCCTCGCCGGCGCTCACCGGAATCTGCCTCGCCACCGCGGCGGCCCCGGGGCCGGTGCGCTAGACATCGATCAGCCTCCGTCCTTCGAACGCGCGTCCCAGGGTGACCTCGTCGGCGTATTCGAGCTCGCCGCCGACCGGCAGGCCGCTGGCAGGCCTGGTCACCCGTATCCCGAGGGGCTTGATCAGCCGGGCCAGGTAGGTCGCCGTCGCCTCGCCCTCGAGATTGGGGTCAGTGGCGAGGATCAGCTCAGTGATGGTGCCGTCGGCCAGCCGCGCCATCAACTCCTTGATCCGCAGATCTTCCGGGCCGATCCCGTCGATGGGGCTGATCGCGCCGCCGAGCACATGGTAACGGCCGCGGAACTCGCGGATCTTCTCAATCGCGGCGACGTCCTTCGGCTCCTCCACCACGCAGATCACCGACAGGTCGCGGCGCTGGTCACGGCAGATGCGGCACTCGTCCGCCTCCGCCACGTTGCCGCAGGTACGGCAGAATTTCACCTTTTCGATGACCTCGAACAGCACGGTCGCGAGCCGCCGCACGTCCGCCGGGTCGGCAGTCAGCAAGTGGAAGGCGATCCGCTGCGCGCCTTTCGGGCCGACGCCAGGAAGCAGGCCGAGCTCGTCGATGAGGCTCTGGACAATGCCTTCGTACACCTCAGGAACCGTCCGGGCCCGTGTCAGGTCCGGCGAGCCCTGGCAGGCCGGGGAACCCGGGAAGCCCGGGAAACGCCGGGAAGTCCGCCTCGTCGTCCGGCCCGCCGCCGAAGCCGGCCGCGAACGGCCCCATTGTCTGCTGCTGCAGGTCACCGGCCGCGCGGTTGGCGTCGCGGACGGCCGCGAGCACGAGGTCAGCGATCGTCTGGGCCGATTCCTCAAGGCTGGCGGGATCGATGGCCTCGGCGGAGATGACGAGGTCCACCAGCTCGCCCTGCCCGTTGACGATGGCCTTCACCAGGCCGCCACCCGCCGAGCCTTCCACCTCCGCATCGGCTAGTTCCTGCTGCGCGTTCATGAGCTGTTCCTGCATCTGCTGCGCAGCGGCGAGCAGTTGCTGCATGTCCAGCTGACCGCCAGGGTCCACGGTGTCCTCACTTGCCAGTGTCGTTGGTGTTCGCCGTCATTGGTGTCGGTGTCGGTGTCGGTGGTGCCGCCGCGGTTTCGCGGCGGCTCGCGTATCGCTGCGAGCTCCGGCGACCGCCTGTCGCCTCCGAGCCTAAGCCTGCCGGGGCCACCCGGCGCCATCGCACCGCCGATCGTCCGGGGCCACCGTGGCGCGCAGCGCACCATCCGCCGACCGGCCCGCGTGACCGCAGCGCCGCTATCCGCGGCCCGCTGACCGTGGCCCGCTGACCGTGGCCCGCAGCGGCACCATCCGCGCGTCCGGCGTGCCCCGCAGCAGCGCTGTCCGCCGCGGCGAGCGTGGCCCGCGCGTGCTATCCGTCGCCGGAATCGTCGATGACCTTGCCGCCGAGTTCCCGCTCGATCAGGTCCATGCCGGTCAGCGTGTCTCTGCCGTCCTGCTGACCTGCGGCCGCCGTGTCGTAGGGGCCCGGGTCCGGGTCGTAAGGACCCGGGTCCGCAGCGTAACCGCCCGGATCCGCCACGTGGCCCGCATCCGCCGCGTGGCCTGGATCCGCATCGAGGTCGTTGCGGCGGGCCGGGGAATCCTGCTGCCCGGCCGGCCGCCGGCCGGCCGGCGCCCGGCGGCCGGGCGGCGCAGAGCGCCCCGGCTGACCGCCCCGATCAGGCCGGCCGGCGCCCGCCGCGGCCCCAGCCGGCGCTCCGGCGACGGTCTTGATCTGCGGGGCCGCGCCGAACATCGCCTTCAGGACGCGCCCGAGATCACCGTCGTAGCCGCTGCTGAAGAAGCCTTTTGCGTAGCCCTCACTGGTGAAGTTCAGGGTGAGAACACCGTCCGTCAGCGAATGCACGGTGGCGTTGCCGAGCACGATCCAGGCCACCTTGCGCTCGTCCTTGACCGCTTCGAGTATCTCCGCCCAGTGCTCTCTGACCGAGTCCGCGTCCGTCAGGCCCGGGCTCGGCGGGCGGCCGGCATCCCCGGCAGGTGAGCTGTCCCGTGCCGGAGGCCCACTCGCTGCCGGAGGTGAACTCCCGGCTGGAGGCCCGCTGCCAGCCGGAGGCCCGCTCCCGGCCGGAGCTGCATTCGTGGCCCGCGACGGGTTCGCGGCGCTGGGCGCGGCGCTCTCGGCTCGTCCGGTACTTCCCGGTCGGGTGGCGATGGCGGCGGGCGACTCGCTCCGGCGGGGGTCAGCCGCCGAAGCACGGGATCCCCCGGTCGCGGCCTGGCCCGCCGCCGGGGACACCCTCGGCGCCGGGCTCGCGGTCATCGCCGGGCTCGCCGCCGCGGCCGCGCGCTGGCTGGTCGCGCCCGCTTCGCCCCCGGTCGCGAGCCTGCGCTCGAGTGCCTCCAGCCGCGCCAGCATGGCCCGCTCGCCCGCCGCCGCGCCCGGCAGCAGCACCTGTGCGCACATCAGCTCGAGCAGCAGCCGCGGCGAGGTCGCTCCGCGCATCTCCACCAGTCCGGCGTTGATGACCTCGGCCGCCCTGGTGAGCTGGGCCTGGCCGAACCTCGCCGACTGCTCGCGCATCCGCTCAAGGCGGTCAGCGGGCATATCGAGCAGCCCGGTCTCGCCCGCGTCCGGGACGGCGCTGAGCACGAGCAGGTCGCGCATCCGGTCGAGCAGGTCGGCAGCGAACCGCCGCGGGTCGTGGCCGCCCTCGACGACGCGGTCAACCGCGCGGAAGATCGCGGCGCCATCGCCGGCCGCAAACGCCCCGGTGACCTCGTCGAGCAGGCCCTCGTCCGTGTACCCGAGCAGGGCGATCGCCCGGTCGTAGGTGAGTCCCTCGTCGCCGGAGCCCGCGAGCAGCTGGTCAAGCACGGACAGCGAGTCGCGTGCCGAGCCGGCGCCGGCCCGGACCACGACCGGCAGGACGTCCGGCTCGTACCGGACGCCCTCGGCGCCCAGGATTTCCTCCAGCAGTTCCCGCAGGACGCCCGGCGGCAGCAGCCGGAACGGGTAGTGATGAGTCCGGGATCTGATGGTCGGGATGACCTTCTCGGGCTCCGTGGTGGCGAAGACGAACTTCAGGTGCGGCGGGGGCTCCTCGACCAGCTTGAGCAGGGCGTTGAAGCCGCCGCCGGTCACCATGTGGGCCTCGTCGATGATGTAGATCTTGAAGCGGGCGGAGACCGGGGAGTAGAAGGCGCGCTCTCGCAATTCCCTGGCGTCGTCCACGCCGCCGTGCGAGGCCGCGTCGATCTCGATCACGTCGATGCTGCCAGGGCCTGACGGGGCCAGCGCGACGCAGGACGCGCACGTGCCACACGGATCGGGAGTGGGGCCCTGCTCGCAGTTCAGCGACCGCGCCAGGATCCTGGCGCTGGAGGTCTTGCCGCAGCCGCGCGGCCCGCTGAACAGGTAGGCGTGATTGATCCGGCCGCTGCGCAGGGCCTGCCGGAGCGGCCCGGTGACGTGATCCTGGCCCTTGAGCTCGGCGAACGTAGCCGGCCGGTATCGCCGGTAGAGCGCCAGCCGGACGGCGGGAGCCCCGGAGCCTGCTGAATCCTCCGGGGCGGGGCTGGGGGGGTCGGCTGCCATGACCTCATCCTTACCAGGACGGAAGGGACCCCCCGCACACCCGCCAGAGCCCGCGTACCCTTGCTGCCTTCCGGCCCTGGGGGAGTTGGCGGGATAAACGCCGTGCGAGGGGTCTGGGGGCCAGTGTAGCCAGCCGCGGGGTGGCGATGTCCCCGATCCAGGGCACGGCGGGCCGCCAGGCCCCGGCAGTCGGTAGGCTTGCCGACGGAGGATTCGCCTAGTGGCCTAGGGCGCACGCTTGGAAAGCGTGTTGGGGGAAACCCCTCAGGAGTTCGAATCTCCTATCCTCCGCCCTGCTGATCTGCAAAAACACTGTCCATCGCCGCCAACCGCCACGCGCTCGGAGTTCTGGAGGGACTGGCACCCGCTGCCCAGGGCGCTGTCCGGGTGCTGGGCTGTGACCGCTGCCGGGAGCGGGCCTGTTCCTGGATGAGCCCGCCACCGGGCTGGACCGCTTGGACCGAGCCCACCACTACGGGCCTGCGCGGTCAGTCAGCGATGCCGGGAGAGATCGATCCGCTTGTCATGGTGAGTTTGGTATCGGCTGGGCCACGGGTCAGGTCTCCAGGTAGCGGAGGACGGCGAGCACCCGGCGGTGGTCGGCGTCGGAGGGTGCCAGGCCGAGTTTGCTGAAGATGTTGCTGACGTGCTTTTCCACCGCCCGCTCGGAGATCACGAGGATCCCGGCGATCGCGCTGTTGGACCGGCCCTCGGCCATCAGTGCCAGCACATCGCGTTCCCTGGCCGTGAGGGAGCCGAGCCCGTCGGTGCGGCGGCTGGCCCCCAGCAGCTGGGTCACGACCTCGGGGTCCAGGGCGGTGCCCCCGGCCGCCACCCGGCTCAGGGCCTCGATGAACTCGCCGACGTCGGCGACCCGGTCCTTGAGCAGGTACCCGACACCGGCCGCACCGCCGCCGGGTGCCGCGCCGAGCAGATCGGCCGCATAGCGGGTCTCGATGTACTGGGAGAACACCAGCACCCCGGTCGCGGGGTGGTGGCGGCGGATGGCGATCGCGGCGCGCAGGCCCTCGTCGGTATAGCCGGGCGGCATCCGCACGTCCACCACGGCAGCGTCCGGCTGGTGCTCGGCCACCGCGGCGAGCAAGTCCCCGGCGTTGCCGACGGCGGCGGCGACCTCGTGGCCGCGGTCGGCGAGGATCTCGGCCAGGCCTGCCCGGACTACTGCTGAGTCCTCGGCGATCACAATCCGCATCAGGCACCCCAGTTCGGTCAGGCGTGGGACGGCAGCTCTACGGTGACCACGGTGGGACCGCGGGGCGGGCTGCTGATCAGCAGCCTGCCGTCCACGGTCCTGATGCGCTCGGCGAGCCCTGCCAGGCCGCCGCGATGTTCGAGGCGGGCGCCGCCGCGGCCGTCATCGCTGACCCGGATCCGCAGCAGCCCGCCCATGTGGGCTGCCTCCAGCGTGGCATGCCGGGCACCGGCGTGCTTGGCGACGTTGGTGAGCAGCTCGGCTGCGCAGAAGTAGGCGATGGTCTCGATCGCGGCCGACGGGCGCTCGGGCAGGTCGACGACCAGCTCGACAGGCGGGTCGCTGCCCGCGGCGAGGGTGGTGAGCGCGGTGCCGAGGCCGTGGTCGAGCACCGGCGGGTGGATGCCGCGGGCTAGGTCGCGCAGCTCGGTGATGGCTTCCTTGGCGCCGCGGTGGGCAGCATCGACCAGCTCCAGCACCCGCTCCAGGTCGGCCTGCGCGGCACCGGCGACTGTGATCCCGGCGATCGTGCCGCCGAGCTTGTCCCTGGCCAGGCCCAGCTTCATGGCGACGGCGACCATCTGCGCCTGCGCGCCATCATGCAGATCCCGCTCGATCCGGCGCAGCCTCGCCGCCGAGTCGTCCACCAAGCTGGCCCGGGACTGCTCCAGCTCACGCACCCGAAGGACGCTGTCCTGCTGCAGGCGGTAGACGGTCCAGAAGATCAGCGCCGCCCCCGCCAGCGGCAGCGCCGCCAGCCACGTCAGCGCCCCCAGCCAGTGGAAGGAAGCGAGCAGGAGGACGCCAAGGACCACGTTGAAGATGCCGCAGGCAACGCGCACGCCCGCCCACAGACGCGGACGGCGGTATTCCCAGGACCGGACCAGGAATCTCATCAGGACGGGCCGCCAGGAAGGGACGTTGTCAGCCGGCGCGTGCATCGGGATGCCTCCTGTGACCTGCGGTGCCGCACGGTTTACCACCGGCGGTCACTCGGATGGATCCTGGCGTCGGCAAGAAGACCGAGGAACAGCTGCGACCGGCGCAACTGCCGGAAAGCGGAAGCACCTCCCCAAGCGGGCCGGGTTCATTGGTCCCGCTACAGGGAGATGCTGCCAAGCTAGCTCTGGGCACTGGCCTGCAGGCGGTAGACGGTCCAGAAGATCAGCGCCGCTCCCGCCAGCGGCAGCGCCGCCAGCCAGGTCGCCGCCCCCAGCCAGTGGACGCAAGCGAGCACGACGACGCCAAGGATGACGTTGAAGATGCCGCAGGCAACGCGCACACGTACCCACAGCCGCGGACGGCGGTATTCCCAGGACCGGACCAGGAATCTCATCAGGACGGGCTGCGAGGAAGGGACGTTGCCAGCCGGTGCGTACATCGGGATGCCTCCTGTGAGCTGCGGTGCCGGCCGGTCCGGTCACCTGCATCTCCATGCTCGCCGCGCGCCAGCAGGAGTTCCACCGTGCGGACACCCGAACCTGAGGTACGGCTAGCACGGTCCCCAGGTACTCAGCCTGCGGATGACAGGTTCGATTGCGACGCCGCGTCAGAGGTGGCTAGCCTGCCGGGGACCATCATTTCCGCATCCCGTCGAGGACGACCTGCACGGCTCTTTCCCGTTGGGCGTCGTCGCGGTAGGTACCGCCGGTGACGCCGAAGATGAGCCGCAAGATGTCGTCAATGTCCATGTCGGTGCGCACGGCATGGGCCTGCTGCGCCCGCTCCAGCAGGGGACCGGCAACCCCGTACAGTGCGTCCCGGCACGGCTGGTAGGCGCTCGACTCACGCGTCAGGACCGTCAGGAGGACGTGCTTGGTGCCCAGGTGGGCGACGAAGCGGCGCAGCCACGCGGCCAGCGCCGCCCATGGATCCTCGCCGGGCAGCTGTTCGCCGTAGCGGACCAGGTCGTCCACCGAGGAGACGTAGACCCACTCCATCAGGTCCGCGCGCGCCGGGAAGTTGCGGTAGAGCGTGGCGACGCCCACGCCGGCCCGCCGGGCGATCTCCTCCAAGGGCGCATCGGCGCCGAGTTCGGCGAACGCCTCAGCGGCAGCCTCAAGCAGCGCGTCGAAGTTGCGCCGCGCGTCGGCCCGGTGCGGCCGGCGCTGCGCGAGAAGCTCCGGCAACGCGACGCCCATTCCGCCCCTTGAAAATGATAGTTTTCCTCCGTTAAAATGGAGGGAGACTATCACTATAGTGGCAGGGAGGCAGCACGGCCATGCCAGCCACTCCGGCGGGCACGATCACCATCGGCGGAGACCTTGTTGTCGGCAGGATCGGCTACGGCGCGATGCAGCTGACGGGAAAACAGGTGTGGGGCGAGTATCCCGACCGGGAAGGCGGCATCGCCCTGCTGCGCGAGGCCGTCGAGGCCGGGGTCACGTTCATCGACACGGCGGACGTCTACGGCCCGCACACCAACGAAACCCTCATCCGCGAAGCCCTGCACCCGTACCCGGACGGCCTGGTCATCGCAACCAAGGGCGGGTTCGTGCGCGGCGGGTACGACTACTCCACCCTGGGCGCCGTCGGCAACCCGAACTACCTGCGGCAAAGTGCCCACCTCAGCGCCCGTCGGCTCGGCGTCGGGCAGCTGGGCCTGTATTACCTGCACAGCGGCCGGGCTACCGACGCGCCGTTCGAGGAGCAGGTCGCCACCCTCGCCGCGCTGCGCGATGAGGGGCTCATCCGCCACATCGGATTGTCCAATGTGACACTCGGGCAGTTCCGCTCCGCGCAGGCCATCGTGGAGATCGCCGCCCTCACCGCGCATTACAACGTGGCCGCGCGAACCGGGGCCAGCCTGCTGCGGGCCGCCGAGGAAAGCGGCACGGCCTTCTCGCCCTGGCATCCAGTGACCTTGACCGAGGGGCCGGACACGGCCAGGGTCATGACGGTGATCGAGCCAATCGCCGCCCGGCACGGCGTCAGCCTGCGGCAGGTCGCGCTGGCCTGGCAGCTGCACCGATCCCCGGTCACCCTGCCCATCCCCGGCACCACGAGTACCGCCCACCTGCGAGACAACCTCGCCGCCGGGAACATCGAGCTCTCCGCCGAGGACGTCGCCGCCATCACCGCCCTGGCCCCAGAGCCATGAGCTAACAGGGAGCCTTACGGCGGGCTGGGCGCAGCGGGCGGCAGGATCCGGTAGAACTCGGCGGTGCGGTCACGCAGCAGCGGCCGGATGAGATCGCGGGCTATGCCCAGGTAATGGGGGCTGGCCAGGTGGGCCTCGAGGGCTTCCTTGCTGTCGTAACGCTCGTAGATGACGAATGAGCTCGCGTCATCGATCCCGCGAAGTGCGACGAAGGCCCGGCACCCGGGCTCTGCGAGTGAGGCGGCCGCATGGCGGCCGAGCAGTGCGGCGACCTGGTCACCGCAGTCATCGAGCGCCTGATAGCGAGCGATGACCGCGATCTCGGCAGCGGGCGGCGGCCCGGTCATCCGAGCGTGAACGGATCGCGGGTACCGCCGGTCAGCTTGAGCCCGATCCTGGTCGCGCGGGTGCTCTGCTTCGCGATGAGATCCACCGCGCGCTGCCTCTCATCGGTGGCCAGGCCGCTGAAAGGTATCCCGTCGCCGATGCCCATCCCTGTCCTCCAGATCCCTGGTGTACCTCAGGACTGCCGCCGTTGACAACGGGCGGACGATGCGTTGTAACTCGCGTCAGGGCCTGACCAGCGCCTTGCCGAGCTTTGCGCCGTCGAGCAACGAGAGCAGCGCCCGCGGCGCGCTTTCCAGTCCGTCGAACTCGGTCACCTCGCAGCGAAGCGTGCCATCCTCGACGAGCGGGAGGGTTTCCTCCTCAAATGCGGCTCTGCGGTGGAGGTGATCGAGCACCAGGAAGCCCTCGACTCGAAGGCGCTTGACGATGAGGTGGCTGAGGTTGCCCGGCCCGGGTCCTGGCGGTTTCCCGTAGCCCGAGATCATCCCGCAGATGACGGCCCGGCCGCCGATGCGAAGGAGGTCGATTGCTGCCTCGAGGTGATCACCGCCAACGTTGTCGAAGTAAAGATCGATACCCTCGGGCGCAACCGCGCGCAGCTGATCGGTGAGCTGGCCGGCCTCGTAGTCGACGGCCGCGTCGAGCCCGAGAACGTCAGTGAGGTACCGCGCCTTGCCGTCCCCCCGGGCGCTTCCTACGACCAGGGAGGCGCCGCGTGCCTTTGCCATCTGGGCCGCGACTGATCCGACAGCACCGGCGGCGGCGGACACCCAGACCCGGTCACCCGGCCGCATCCGCGCAATATCGGCCAGGCCGACGTAGGCGGTCAGTCCCGGAACGCCCAGGACGTGCAGCCAGGTGTGCGCAGGCACGCCGTGGCGCGGCTCGATGCGCATCGCAGCAGTCGCGTCGACCACGGCGTAGTCACGCCACCCTCCCCAGCACACTGCCCAGTCACCTTCTGACCAGTCGTCCGCGGTGGATTGCACGACCTGGCCGACGGCCCTCGCCTCTACCGGGACCCCGAGCTCGAAAGCCGGCGCGTACGTGTCCGCGAAGAGCCGGGGGATCATCGACGGATCGACGCTGACATAGTCGGCCCGGACAAGCAGCTGACCTTGCTGGAGCGCTGGCAGTTCACGCTCGACAAGGCTGAAGCAATCCGGGCCGATCCGTTCCAGCGGCCGGCGCGAGAGCACCAGCTCGCGGGCGGTCACCATCGAGATGCCCCGCAAGGCATCGCGTCAGGAGCGGGCCGTCCGGATGCCTGCGGCGCCGGCCGCTGCGGCTGCGGGACGCGATGTGCGCGGCAGCGCTCCCGCGTGTCGGTCGGCCGCTCGCCGAAATGCTCCCGGTAGGCGTTGCTGAAGGTACTGGCGTTGCTGAACCCAGACGAGGTGGCAATGCTCGCCACCGTCCGGTGGTCCCAGCCGGGGTGCTGCAGCCTCAGCCGGGCGAGCTCGAGCCGTTCTTCCCGGATGAGCAGGGACGGCGTCGTGCCGGCGCGCTGGAGTCGCGCCTGGATCTGGCGTAGCGACCAGCCGAGCTCTGCGGCCACCCTCGCGCCCGTCAGTGAGATGTCATGGGCGTTCGCGCGCACGAAGCAGCGGATCGTTGCGATGAGATCATCCTGAGATTCCCGCGCCGGCGGCAGCAGCGCCCCTTCGTAGGCGAGGCACAGCAGATCCACGGCCCGGTCGGCGGCAGCATCGAAATCCAGTCCGCTGATCGTGTCCGCCTGGCCGCGCAGGCTTCTCAGCAGATCGGCCACGATCCGGCCCATGCCATGGCCGGCGTCAAGCGCGATGATCCGGGCCGGCGTTCCGCCGATGCGGGCGTCGATGCGGGCCCGGGGTATCACGAGCGCAAGGCACGAGAAGTTGCTGCTGTGCCACATGTCCATCGGCGCATCCAGGCTGACGAGCGACATGCCGCCTGGCTCGAGCGTCACCGTCGTGTGCGCCTGGCGGACAGTCATTGACCCGGTCACAGGCACCAGCAATTCGTAGGCCAGGTGCGGATCCTGGCGAACCTGGCGGCCGGTCCGCTTGATGAACTCCTCGTCGCCCCACCATCGCACCAGCTGGTAGGCGCCCGTGTGCTGGTGCTCGATCCGTCCGCGGTAGTCGTCGGGCACCCGGATCGCCATCCGGGCATGAATCGAGGAGACGATCTCGCTCCACCACTCGGCTCGCTCCGCTGCCGCGACGCTGCTGCAGCGGTATGAGTCACGTGCGTACACGGCGGACCTCGCTAACACCGGGCCTGACCGCAGAGTAACGCCAGAACCCGGATAACTGCAGGCCATGCCCGGGCCCCGGCAGCAGCGTCCTACCAGGTCCAGTCGTAGGTGGCGCCGGCCCGCTGCGCGAGTGGCTTGAGCATGCCCTCTTCATACACCGGGACGGAGTCGTAGCCATCGAGCGGTGCAGCGGCCATGACCTGGCCGAACAGCAGCGGGTCCAGGTGCGGCTCCGGGATTCCGGCGGCCATCGCGTACCGCTGAAGATGGTTGCGGAGGAACTCGGAGCTGCAGGGCGCCATCCCGAAATTCGCGGGATGGGTCATTGCCTCCCGCAGCGGTATGAACTCCACTCCTCGCTCGGTGAAGGCGTCCAGGATCGCGCCCAGCGCGTCCATCGCGATCGTCGTGCCGTGGATCAGCCAGATCAGCGGGATGTCCTGGCCGAACAGCTTCCTGGCCAGCTCCGCGTGCGCTGCCAGCTGCTCGATTGCCGAGGAGATGTAGGTTTCCCGAAGCATGCGCTGGGCGTCCTGGTCCCCGGACACGACGGCACGGTAATAAGGCACGATCCAGGCGAAGTCGCTGAACCATGCGGTGATCGGCGCGTTCTGGTAACCGGACGCGCGGATGTGGTCCTCGACCTGCCCGTGCTTGGTCTCGGTCTCGCCGGCCATGTCCATGGCATACCGGAAGTAGCGCTCGGGGGCCAGCTCGATGAGGCTGCCGATGAGGCCCTCGGCCTTGTCGATGTCGGCGCAGTACTGGTCGCCTGACATCCATCGCAGCGGGGCATGCAAGTGCGTGTGATTACCCAGGTGGTGCCCGGCCTCGATCCAGGATTCCCAGGCGGCCATCAGGCCGGGGTCTGCCTCCAGCCGATAGGTGTGCGAGAACCCGTAAACACCCGTGAGGCCGTGATCGGCCAGCGTGGCTGCCAGCGACTTGGTGATGACCAGCGGCGTAATGCCGTCGGGCATCGGGAGGCCGTCCCACAGCACGAGTCGTCGACGGTTACCGCGACCCGGACGGCACCCGCCGGTGAGATGTTCGGCATGGGAAGTCCCTTCGCCCGCGATCCGCGCTTGGCGGTTGTCACGAGGCTAGGAAGCGGCGCCGATCGCGTCTTGCCGGAACGCGCAGCGCACTTTCTCCCGGCGCAGGGTTATTCGGCTTCTCCCGGCGCAGGGTTATTCGGCGGCGCGAGGGGCGGGGCCAGCCGGGAGCGGCGTGACGTTGTAGTTCATCTGGAAGAGGTTGCCCGGGTCGTACTGCGCCTTGACCCGGCCCAGCCTGGCGTACTTCTCCGCCCCGCCGTAGGCCTCCACTACCCGGTCCATCTCGTCGAAATTGAGCATGTTGACGTAGATCCCCCGGCCGGTCCACGGCTCCAGGTCCCGGACGATCTTCCGGGTCCTGGCGATGTAGTCGGCGTCGCAGGCCGGGTCATTCCAGGCCATCGCGAAGTTGAGCCACAGCAGGTACTGGCGGTTGGCGAACGCCGTTGCGTCCTCCGGCACGTCGCCGATCGCCCCGCCGAGGCCGATGATCTCGACCTCGCCGTGCATCGGCATGTCCTTCCAGAACTCCACGAGGGCGTCGATCGCCTCGCCGGCCAGTTCCGCCACGTGCGCTTCCTTGGTGTAGTAACGCTGCCCATCCAGAAACTCCTCGTCCAGAAGCTTCTGCACGGCGGCGCCGAACGGCAGCACCGTCGACGCGGTCACGGCGGGATGGCCGACAGCGCCGAGGCGATCGACCAGCTCGGCCCCGGCCGGGTCCTCGGCGTCATCGAGCCACATCGAGATCAGCATCAGCAGCCGCTGGCCGATCAGTTCCGGCGGCACGAACGGCAGCGGCGGGATGTCGTGCTTGAGCGCCGCGTGCCAGCCGATCGTGCGGGGCAGGGTGGGCACGATCCTGGCGTACTCGCGGAGCGCCCCGGCCGCGTCCTCCGGGTGGTACAGGGAGACGCCGATGCGCATCATCGGGCCGAAGTCCTGGGCGCGGAACGTGAACCGGGTGACGATCCCGAAGTTGCCGCCGCCGCCGCGAAGCGCCCAGAACAGGTCAGGGTGCTCGTCGGCGGAGGCCTCGACGACTTCGCCGCTGGCCAGCACGACCTCCAGGGAGACGAACTGATCGCAGGTCAGCCCGTGCTTACGGGAGAACCACCCGATGCCGCCACCCAGCGACAGGCCGGGAACGCCGGTCTCCGACATGATCCCGGCGGGCACGATCATGCCGTGCGGCGCGGTGGCCGCGTCGACGTCGCCGAGCAGGCAGCCGCCGTCGACGTGCACGAGATGATGCCCGGCGTCGACCTGCACCTTGCGCATCCCGCCCATGTCGATGGTCAGGCCGCCGTCCGACATGGCCTTGCCCGCCACGTTGTGGCCGCCGCCGCGGACGGCGGGCAGCAGCCCGTTCGCGCGCGCGGCGTTGACGGCGGCGACCACGTCCTCGGTGGACGTGCAGCGCAGGATCAGGCCGGGGCGCTTGTCGATCATGGCGTTCCAGACCAGCCGGGCCTTCTCGTAGCCGGCGTGATCCGGGCCGATGATGTCGCCCTTGAAACCGGAGCCCAGCTGGTCAGTGATGCGCAGCCGCATCTGCTCGTCGACCGGGGGACGCGTCGCGGCGGCGGGCGGAGCAGCGGGGGGCGGAGATGATGGCGATGGCATGTGTCGTGGCCTTCCGGGAGGGCTGCCGGCTGGCAGAGCGTTCTCACAAAGTGTATACAGTTTGAGATTTTCCGGTCAAGGCCGCAGGCACTGGCCAGTCAGCGGGCGGCCGATGTCGCGGCGTCGTTCTTTTCCTCGGCGAGGCCGATGGCGATGTCGATGATCATGTCTTCCTGGCCGCCGACGTAGCCCGCCTCGCCGACGCGCTGCAGGATCTCGTGCGCCGGGACCCCGTAGCGCTGCGCCGCGCGCTCGGCGTGCAGCAGGAAGCTGCTGTAGACGCCGGCGTAACCCTGGACGATCGCGGACCGGTCGGCGAACGGCAGCCGGCCGATGATCGGCCGGAGTACGTCCTGCGCCGCGGCCAGCACCCCGGCCAGGTCGACTCCGGTGCTGATGCCGATCCGGTCGAAGGTCGCGGTGAGCACCTCGGTGGGGGCGTTGCCCGCGCCGGCGCCGAGCGCGCACAGGGCGCCATCGACCTGGCGGGCGCCGCCGCGCACCGCGAGCACGCTATTGGCCACCCCGAGCGACAGGTTCTGGTGCCCGTGAAAGCCGACCTGCGCCTGCGATCCGATCTCGGTCACCAGCGCCTGCACCCGGGCCTGCGCCTGGGACAGCACGAGCGCCCCGGCCGAGTCGACCACGTAGACGCACTGAGCGCCGGCGTCCACCATGATCCGCGCCTGCCTGGCCAGCTCGGCAGGGCCGGCCCGATGGCTGAGCATGAGGAACCCGACGGTCTCCATGCCCAGGTCACGGGCAGCCCGAAAATGCTGAACGGATACATCGGCCTCGGTGCAGTGCGTAGCTATCCGGGCGACCGACGCGCCCACTTCGTGGGCGTGCCGCAGATCCTCGATGGTGCCGAGCCCTGGCAGCAGCAGCACGGCGATCCTGGCGTTCCGCGCCTCTGCCACCGCGGCCGCGATGAGATCGAACTCATCGCTGCGGGAGAACCCGTAGTTGAAGCTGGACCCGCCCAGCCCGTCGCCGTGGCTGACCTCGATTACCTCGACGTTGCTGATGTCCAGGGCGTGCACGATCGCCCGGACCTGCCCCTCGGTGAACTGGTGCGCCATCGCGTGCGAGCCGTCCCGCAGGGTCGAGTCAGTCAGCCGTACCGCAGTGGCGCTGGCGGCGGGAGCTGCCGCGAGGTCCGCGTTCATGCCCGGGACCTTTCCCGTTCGGCGGCCAGGTGCCCGGCCAGCAGGTCAGCGACCCGCGCGGCGGCGGCCGTGATGATGTCGAGGTTGCCGGCGTAGTCGGGCAGGTAGTCGCCCCGGCCGCGGACCTGCAGGAACACCCCGACCCTGGCCATGCCGCGCCAGTCCGGCCGCGGCGCGTCGAACTGCGGGTCGGCCCGCAGGCCGTAGCCGGGGACGTACTGGCGGACAGCGGCGACCATCGCGTGCACGCTGGCCTCGATGGCGTCGCGCTCCGGGCCTGGCTCGGCGGCCGCGGCGGGGATTGCGCAGAAGACCGTGTTGCGCATGATCATCGGCGGCTCGACCGGGTTGAGGATGATGATGGCCTTGCCGCGGCCCGCGCCGCCGACGTCCGCCAGGGCGCGGGCGGTCACCTCGGTGAACTCGTCGATGTTGGCCCGGGTCCCCGGCCCGGCCGAGCGGGACGCGATGCTCGCGACGATCTCGGCGTAGGGCACCTGCACGATGCGGCTGACCGCGGCGACGATCGGGATCGTCGCCTGGCCGCCGCAGGTGATCATGTTCAGGTTCGGCGCGTCGAGATTGACGTCGAGGTTGACGGCCGGGCAGACATACGGGCCGACCGCCGCCGGGGTGAGGTCGACCGCGCGGATCCCGGCCGCCGCGTACCGCGGCGCGTTCGCGGCGTGCGCGCGGGCGCTGGTCGCCTCGAACACGACGTCGGGCCTCGGGTCCTGCTCCAGCAGCCAGCCGACGCCGGCCGCGCTCGCTTCCAGCCCGAGCCTGCTGGCCCGGGCCAGGCCGTCGGAGCCGGGATCGACCCCGACCATGTACCTCGGCTCGACCGTATCGCTGCGGCGCAGCTTGAGCATCAGGTCGGTGCCGATGTTTCCGGGGCCGACGATCGCGGCCAGCATCTTCTCGGTCAAGCCGGGGTTCCTCTCGGGGTCAGTCGGGTCTGCGGGTCATTCTGATGTGCCGGTCATCCGGATTGCGGGTCATTCGGGTCTGGTCAGTGGGGCGCTTCTCTGGGTCAGCCGGATCTGCGGGTCATTCGGGTCTGGTCGGTGGGGGCGCTGCGACTGCCGGCGAGGTCTCCGCGACTGGCGGCTCACCCAGCGCGGGCCGGCGCAGGTGCTGCCAGAGCCGCGGCAGCAGCTCGTCAGCGACGGCCCGCCAGGAGGCGATCTCGCCGGCCGTCAGCGGCGTGACGTGCCCGGCCGCCCGCGCCGCGAGCCAGATATCGCAGGCGGCGGCTAGCAGCCACATTCGGGCGACGGCGATGCCGGGCGTCGCGCCGAGGGTCAGCGCGCCGTTTCCGCGCAGCAGCAGCGCCTCGCCGGCCGGCAGGCAGGCGGCCGCGCGCTCGGCCAGCTCAGCCGACCGCAGCAGGTGAGCGCTGTCGTGCACGGGAACCGACTCGCCGAGCCAGGCGGCCTGCCCGTGCAAGGGCACCAGCGCCGGGCAGGCAGCCGCGACAGCGAACGCGCCAGGCGGCTGGGCCCGCGCGACCGACCCGGCATCGGGCCTGGCGCGGTAGAGGGCCAGGTGCGCCCAGGCCTCGGCCGGGGCGCCGGATGGCAGCGAGCCGGCGTCGAGTGGCATGTCCACGATCGCTGCTGCGGTGACGGTGGCGAGGTCAGCCGCGGGCGTGATCAGCAGGCGGCCGGAGACGCGGGCCGAGCCGGAGACGCGGGCCGACACGTGGCCGAACGCGGTGACCAGCCCCAGCCGGGCCAGCACGTGCGCAGCCTCTGCCAGCTCGTGCCGCTGGGCCAGCTCGTGCCGCTGGGTTGATGCCACCGTCACCGCGGGGTTCTCCTGCTCTTTTCAGATGACCGGCCAATTGCTAAACTGTATACAGTTTCTCGGGAAAGGAAAAGAGCCGTGATCTCAGGGCTGCATCACTACGCGCTGGAAGTGCCGGACCTGGCGGAGGCGGAGGGGTTCCTGCAGGACTTCGGCCTGGAGACCGGGGAGAAGGACGGCTCGCTCGTCGCCCAGTGCCCGGGCCGTGACCAGGAGCAGGTCCGTCTGGTGGAGGCGCCGGCCAAGCGGCTGCACCACGTCTCGTTCACCCTGCGGCCGGGCACGCTGGACGCGATCCGCGAGCGGATGGAGCGGGCCGGCACGCCGGTGATCGAGCCCCCGGCAGGCGCGGCGCCCGGCGGGCTCTGGCTGCGCGACCCCGACGGCACCGCCGTGCAGCTCCTCGACGAGCACCCGGCGCCTGCCCGCCCCGTTGCCGAGGTGCTCGCCAACGTCGGCGCCACCCGGCAGCGGATCGGCATCGCGCAGTGGCGCCAGGCCACCGCCGACGTGCTGCCGCGCCGGCTGGGGCACACTCTGCTCTTCACGCCGCAGCCGCAGCGGATGACCGGGTTCTACACCGAGGTGCTCGGCCTACGGGTCAGCGACCGGATCCACTCGCTGGTGACGTTCCTCAATGCCGGGCCCGGCGATCATCACATCTTCGGCTTCATCGCGAGCAGCCACCCCGGCTTCCACCACGCCAGCTTCGAGGTGCCGTCCATCGACGCGATCGCGCTCGGCGCCGACCGGATGCGCGCGAAGGGCCGCGAGGCCGGCTGGGGACTGGGCCGTCACACCATCGGCTCGAACTTCTTCCATTACAACCCGGATCCCTGGGGCTCCTGGATCGAGTGGTTCTCCGACATCGACCAGGTCGACGACAGCTGGGTGGCCGGCGAGTGGGAGGTTCCCCCGCACCTGTGGGGCGCGCCGCCGCCCGGTACGTTCCTGAGCAATCTCGAGCCCCCCCGCTGACCTGCCGCCGCCTGGGCTGGCCCGGCCGCCGCCCGGCCGGGCCGACTACCCGGGTTTTCTTGATCACGGAAACAAAATGGTGCTCCAGCACCCACTTGTTTCCGCGCTGAGGCAATCGCGCCCGCGGCTTACGCCGGTACCGAGGTGGCGCCCGCGGCGATCTTGCGCATGGCGCTGAGGGTCGCTGCGACCGCCTTGAGGTAGTCGCCGGTCATGGAGTCGGCGTACTCCTGCTCGCCGGGCGAGCCGCCCTCGACGCCGGAGACGACGAGGGCGAAGCTGAACCGCAGGCGCAGGTCGTCGTCGGTGCCCTCGATCTCGTTGGCGATGGTGCCGAGGACCGGGCCCGCGATCCGGGTGAACACGACGCGGTGCGGCGCTTCCAGCGTGATGCGCTCGGTGAACCGCTGGCCGCGGAAGTCGATGTCGCGGTCGAACACGGTGTCACTGTGCCGGGCGGTGACCTCGCAGAAGGTCATGCTGGGCACGAACGGCAGTGCGTTGTTGGCCTTGAGGACGAGGCCGTCCCAGACGGCGGCGCGGTCCAGCCGCGGCTCGCCGGGGATGTTGACGGGCAGCTGGTGCGATACGTAGATCATGGCGTCCTTCCCGGTGGATCGATGACGGGGTTTTCCAGGGTGCCCAGGCCGTCGATGGTGGTGCGCACCACGTCGCCGGGCCGCAGGAACAGCCCGCGGCCGGCGCCCACCCCGGACGGGGTGCCGGACGGGATGACATCGCCGGGCTCGAGCGTGAGCACCTCGCTGGCGGCGGAGACGAGCTCGGCGACGGTGCAGATCATGTCGGAGGTGGATTCGTCCTGCTGGAGCTCGCCGTTCACCCACAGGCGCAGCCGCAGATCCTGCGGGTCGGGCACTCCGAACGCGGGCGTGATGCCGGGGCCCATCGGCAGCGAGCCATCCACTGACTTGGCAGCGAACCAGTCGTAGACGAAGGCGTCGGCGGGCACCGCCCGCCGCTTGTGGTGGCCGCGGGCGGTGATGTCGTTGGCGACGCAGTAGCCGGCCACATGGGACAGCGCGTCCTCGCGGGAGATGTCACGGCCGCCGGTGCCGATCACGACGGCGAGCTCGGCCTCCCAGTCGTAGCGGGCCGTCTCGGCGGAATGCACGATGATGGCGTCAGCCGGGCCGATCACGGTGGTGGTCGGCGGCTTGAGGAAAAAGAACGGCTTCCAGCCCTCGGCCGGCACCTCGCCGCCCATCTCGCGGATGTGCCGGCGGTAGTTGACGCCGGCGCAGATGACCTTGCGCGGCCACCGGATCGGAGCCAGCAGGGCGTCATGCTGCAGGACGGGGGCATCGTCGATCTCGATCGCGCGCAGGATGTCGAGGGCCTGCGCCCAGTCCTCCAGCAGCTCGAGCATCGTGGCCCACCGCTTGAGGTCTGGCGGCGCCACCACCACCCCGTCGGTTCGCAGCGCCGCCACGCCGATGGTGTCGCCGCGCTGATAGGTGACCAGTGACCAGGTCATGCGGATTCCCGCGGGGAGAGTGCCGAGTCGCCCGATATCTGGTCGTGCACGCTGGCGATGTCCAGCTCGCCCCACCCGTCGGCGACTGCCTTATCGAAGACGGTCTTGGCCGACGCGAAGACCGGCGCATCCAGGCCGGCCGCGGCGGCGGCGTCCTGCACCTGCTCCAGGATGGCGTGCAGGGTGTCAACCGGGCCCGGGGCGGGAGACCAGGCGCGCCGGCGCATGAGCGGGCCGCGCTGCTTCCAGATCGCCGACGCGGCGATCGAGTCGTCGAGGGTGCGCTGGACGAGTTCCAGGTCCAGGCCGCTGCGGCGGGCCAGCACCATCGCCTCGGCGGCCGCGACCGTGTGCACGGCCAGGAGCATGCTCGCGATGTACTTCATCCGCGCGCCGGTCCCGAACGCGCCCGTGTACACCCACGGGCCGGAGATGGCGTCCAGCACCGGCCGGACGGCCTCGACGCTGGCCGGGTCACCGGAGGCGAAGGTGGTCGCCAGCCTCGGGCCGACCATCCCCGGGCTGCCGCTGATGGGACAGTCCAGCAGATCGCCGCCGCGGCCCTGGACAGCGTCCCGGATCAGGGCCTTGCGGTCCACGTCGATGGTGCTCATCTCGATGTGGATCGTGCCCGGCCGCAGCGTGGTGAGCGTGCCAGCCTCGCCGCAGACGACTTCCGCCACGGCACGGGCGTCCGGCACGATCGAGAGCAGCACGCTGGCCTGCTCCGCGACCTCCGCGGGCGACGCGGCTGCGGTGCCTCCGGCCGCGATCAGCTCGGTTGATCCGCTGCGCCGGTAGCCGATGACCTCGAAGCCCCGCTCCATCAGGTTCCGGGCAATCGGCATGCCCATCTTGCCGAGGCCAATCATCCCGACTCGGTCCATCATGACCTCCAGAGCACATCCGTGCGCCCGGCCTGGCTGCTCACTCCCAAAACTGTATACACTTCTGGTGTTACGTCAAGGGTCTGTTGTGTTACATCTAGCCCGCGGGGCCCGTTAACTGTATGCAGGCTCCGCTCGATCCGGGAGAATGGGCGCATGGCCCGTACCACGCTGATCCCTGCCATCCGCAAGGTTGACCTGCCGCAAACCCGGCAGGCGATTCCGCACGTGCACGCGTATCTGCGGGAGTGCATCCTGGACGGCACGCTGACGCCGGGCACCAAGCTCTCGCAGGTGACCCTCGCCGGGCAGCTCGGGATCAGCCGCACGCCGCTGCGCGAGGTGCTGCGGATGCTGCAGGAAGAGGGCCTGGTCGAGATCGAGCCCAACCAGCGCACCCGGATCGCCGGCCTGGACCCGCAGGAACTCGATGACATCTACGCGAGCCGGATCCTGCTGGAGACCCTTGCCCTGTCGATGACGATCGGCAGCTTCGGGGGGGCCGGCCGCAAGCAGGCCAGGGTGCTGCTGGCCGCCATGCGGCGGGCGGCCAGGACCGGGGACTTCAACGCCTGGTTCGGGGCGCACGCCGACTACCACCGGCTTATCACCGCTGGCGCCGGGGATGCGCTGCAACGGCAGCTGCAGGCCTTCGCCGACCGGACGATCCGCTATATCCGGATCTACCAGCTGTCCGACCCCGATAGCTGGCAGGCCGCCGGCGACGCCGAGCATGTCCAGATCCTGGAGGCGCTGATCGCCGGCGACGAGCCGGGCGCCCTGGCCGGGATGGCCCACCACCTGGAGCGCACGGCGCTGCGCGTGCTCACCGACTGCGCGCCTGGGTACGTGCCCGTCGCGGTCCCGCACGCCGTGGCCCTCGTCGAGCGCGTGCCGCCCGCCGCCGGCCGCCGTCCCGATGTCCGCCTTCCCGATGGCCGGCCGGAACTCACCGCATGACCGGCTGACCAGCGCGAGCTGGCGGCTCCCATGACTTCCGCCGTCCCGATTCAGGCTGCGAATCCGGGCGGGAACAGGCTGGGATCAGGCTGGGATCAGGCTGCGAGGAATGGCTGGACGACGGCGAGGAAGTCGGCCGTTCGCTCGATCATCGTCCAGTGCCCGCAGCCGGACAGCACGTGCAGCCGCGAGTCCGGCAGCAGCTCGAGCAGCCGCGCGGAGGATTCCCGCCACGGGACCACCCGGTCATCGCGGCCGTGCACCAGGAGGACCGGCGCGCCGATCGCCGCGAGCTCCGCGCCGGGCAGCGCCAGGTCGTCGACCCAGCGCTGGCGCGGTTCCGGGAACATCGCCGCCCAGGAGTCACGCACCGGCGGATCCAGGCTCGCCCGGTAGCGCATCTCGACCAGGTCGTCGGTTATCAGCTTCCTGTTGTACGCGAACAAGCCGATGACCTCGCGCATCTGCTCCCGTCCGGGGGTATATCCCCACACGGCGTTCAGCCCATCGGGCAGCGCCATCGCCACGCCCATCGAGCCCATCAGGGTGATGCGCCGGACCGCGGCGGGCCTGGCCGCCGCGACCGACAGCGCGACGGCACCGCCCATCGAGTTGCCGATGATGTCCACGACGGCGATCCCCAGCGCGTCCAGCAGGGCCAGCGCGTGGTCGGTCCAGGCCGCACGGCCGTAGGTGCGCCTGGCGCCGGTGGCGGTCTCGCCG
>Ga0302325_10003448_pt1 | contig 37333 bp, 34 predicted proteins | sample Palsa_T0_2_FD_201948 | JGI IMG/M metagenome (GOLD analysis project Ga0302325, IMG submission 201948) | Peat permafrost microbial communities from Stordalen Mire near Abisko, Sweden - Palsa_T0_2 | ecosystem: Environmental > Terrestrial > Soil > Palsa > Peat permafrost | place: Sweden: Abisko...
CGACTGCACGGCAGCGACGTCCGTCCCTGAGCACGAGAACGCGATCAGCTACGACTACCCGATGTTCTCCAAGCCGATGTCCGCCTCCGAGGTCATCGCCGAGTTCAGCTGACCGGCCGCCTGCCTTCATGCCTCCGGCCCTGGCCGTCCGCGGACGGCCAGGGCCGGAGGGTCATGCCGGGACGGGTGCTAGCTGCTAGCAGCCGTCATAGGGCGCCCACGGCGCCGTGCCGTCTTCCGCGTACAGGCGGCTGAACGCCTGCTTCTGCACCGCCACGGACGCCTCGCCCGCGGTGCCGGAGTACCCCAGCGACTGCCACGTCGAGGGCAGGAGCCCGAACAGCCCGTCCGGGTCCGTCGGCGTGTCGCTGCTCTCGCGCCAGGCGACGCACTGCTCGAACGCGGACTCGCCCGCCGTGACCGACGCGCCGCCGGCGCCGGACTGTGCGGCAGGTGCCTGCTGCGTGGCCGCCGGTGCCTGCCCCGCACTGGCCTGGCCGCCGGAAGCAGCGTCCTGCCGCTTCAGCCCGGCGGCGTACTTCGCCTCGAACTGAGCAGCCCGCAGTTTCGGGTCCGCGGGGATGCGCAGGCGCTCGCCGGCGAGCAGCACGTTCGGATCGTGCAGGACCCGGGTGTTCGGCGGCGTGGCGTAGATCGCCTGCCAGGTCATGTGATGGGCGGCGGCGATGCCGCTGAGCGTGTCGCCGGCCCGGACGGTGACCCAGACCCGGGCGCCCGGCTGAGCCGACGTACCGCGCGCGGTCGCTGACCCCGCTGCCGTCACCCGCGCGGGTGCCCGGCCCGCGGTGTGCTGGGCCTTGCCCGGTGCCGGATTCGTGGCCGCCGCGTGGCCAGTAGCACCGAGCGAGATGGCGGCGCCGGCGATTGCGGCCGGCACCACCGCGGCAGTTGCGATATGCGTGAATTTCATGGGAGGGGTGAGCCTCCTTCGTCCGCCCTCAGCGCTTCGCGGCGTACCGCGACTCACGATGTTGAGCGTGACTAGAGCGCCATGGCTCTCGGGGAGTCATGGTCATGGTCAGGACATGCTCGCGACGGGGGTCGCGACCGTGTCGGCGCTCGGCGGCTCCTCTCCCCGGGCGGGGCACGACGCCCTGGCCCGTACCGGCACTAACCGTCAGTAAGCAACCGCCAGTACATACAGCCGGAAGGGCATTTTGCCCGGGGAACGCACCAAGTATGAAACAACTCACTCTCGCAAGTACCGGGAATAATGACCCATGACCAGCGCAAACAGACCCGGAGCTGGAATCAGCTCCGGGTCTGCCGGAATCCTTCACCTGGCGGGCTAGCAGCCGTCGGACGGTGCCCACGGCTGCGCGCCGTACTCGGCGTACAGCCGCTGGAACGCCACGTCCTGCTGGGCGACGGATGCCTGGCCCGCCGTCCCGGAATAGCCCAGCTCGGCCCAGGTAGACGGCAGGATGCCGAACAGGCCGTCCGGGTCGGTCGGGGTGTCGCCGCTCTCGCGCCAGGCCACGCACTGCTCGAACGAGGGCTCGCCGGCCGTCACGGCCGGGCCCGAGGTGGCCGCGCTCTGCTGGCCGGTGCTGGCGCTCGCAGCCGACTGCTGCGTGCTGGCGCTCGTGCCGGCACTGGCTGCCGTGGCCGCGTGCGCGTGGTGGCGGTGGTGGTGCCTGGCGGCCGTGCGGACGGCCTCATGGGCGGACTTGTGTGCCTTGTCCTGCGGCGCCGCGACGTGGGTCACATGCCTGGCCGTCGTGTGCGCGGCTGTCGGCGCGGCTGCTGCCTGCGCGAACGGAACCGCGCTGAAGGCGGCTCCGGCAATGACCGCGGGGACGATGGCTGCTACTGCGATCGGGGTGACTTTCATCGGAGGGGGACGCCTCTCGTGCCCGCCCTCAGCGCTTCGCGGGAGTCGCGACTAGCAGTATCGGGCGTGGCTATGGGGGGCTCGGTCGTAGTGAGCTTTAGCAAGTACAACTGAGCCAGAGAGGCCAGCCCATCCGCCGGCAGCCGAATATGACACTTGCCACCTTCGGCTGCCGCGGGAATACCCAGGCCAGGCGCTGGTTAGTGGCCGAACGCGTCCTTGACGTTGCGGCCGGCGTCCTTCGCCTGCTCGCCGACCTGCTTGACGCTGCCGCTCACCCGGTCAGCCTGTCCTTCTGCCTCCAGGGACCGGTCCCCGGTCGCGCGGCCGACGTCCTGCTTGGCCCGGCCGCGGCCCATCTGGAACCTGTTCCTGAACTTGTCCATGAATCCCATGAGTTACCTCCGGCGGCGGCCAGGTCATTGGCTGGCCGCCTGGTGTGTTCACCTGAGCTGCCCTGCCTGCCCGTCTTCATGCATCGGCTTCATGCACTCGCTTGATGCACTGGCAATCGGGGCAGGACTGGATAACGGCAGGGCCAGGGCGCGTGCTACCTAGCAGCGCGCTGGCAGTCCGCTGACGGGGGGCAGCAACTTTCCCAGGCAATCGAGGCGCTTGACCAGGCGATCACGACGAATCGTCGGCGCGGCCGCGGCGATCGCGGTCGTCATCGGGGGCGCGTCGGCCATCTGGGCGGTGGCCGGCCCGCGAGGTCAGCCTGCCCCGGCGATGCAGGCGGTCAAGGGCTTTGACGAGGCAGGTGTCTCTGTGGGCACCGGGGACAGCTTCAGCCCGGCCGACTGGCGCACCATCAGGGCCGACGGGTTCCGGGTCTTCATCACTGACCCGGTCCGCTGGTCCTCAGAATGCTCGGGCGCCGGCTGCGCGCGGCCGGTCAGCGCCTGCGCGCTCGACCCCGCGGCAGTCGCCCAGCTCCGCGATGCCTACCAGGCCGGCCTCGACTACGCCGTGTACACGCGCAACGTCAGCTGCCTGCCGGCCGCGATCAGCGGGCTGCCCGCGCCGCTGCGGGCGCACCTGAGCTTCGCCGTGCTTGACATCGAGCCGGGCCCGTCGGTCCGCCTGACCGCCGGGCTGATCCGCCGCGTCACCGCCCTGGGGCAGACGCCCGTCGTCTACAGCTATGCCTCGGGCTGGCAGTCCGTCATGGGCGGCAGCTCGTCGTTCAGCCGGTACCCGCTGCAGAATGGCGAGGCGCCGACGGCAGGGAGCCGCTTCCCGGCCGCCTATCCGGCCGGCTACCCCCTGCTCACTCGCATGACGACGCCATTCGGCGGCTGGTCGGGCGTGGTGCCCATCCAGCAGCAGCAGACCAGTGCGGAGATCCGCGGGCCGGCCGGAGTGCTCGGCCTTCCGTCCGACGCGGTCGACCTCGACTCGGTGAGCGCGGCCTGGCTCGCCAGCCTGCCGCACCACTCCTGAGCCCGGCACCGGCCAGCCTCCAGGTCAGCGCGGCTTGCGTGCGGGGCCGCCAGGGTAGGAAGCCGCGCGGGGGGAATGGGTGAGCGTTCAGTTCGGGGGGCTGCTCGCGCTCGCGGTGGCGGCGTTCGCCGCTCCGCTGGCTGCCAGGCTGATCCCGGGGCGAGTGGTGCCGCCGGTGGTGCTGGAGGTGCTGGCCGGGATCGCGATCGGGCCGCAGGGCCTGGATCTGGTCCAGCCGACAGGCGGGGTGTATGTCCTGTACCTGCTCGGCTTCGGCTTCCTGCTGTTCCTGGCCGGGCAGGAGATCGAGGTCGAGCGGTTCCGCGGGCCTACCTTCCGGCTCACCGGCGCGAGCTTCGTCGCGAGCCTGGTACTCGCGATCCCGGTCGCCTTCGCACTCCGCTCGATCAGCCACGGCGCCGACGTCCGGCTGCTCGCGCTCGCGGTCACGGCAAGCTCGCTCGGGGTCATGGTGCCGGTGCTGCGGGACTCAGGCGAGATCGACACCGACTTCGGCCAGGTCGTGATCATGGCCGGCTCGGTCGGTGAGTTCGGGGCGCTGCTGCTGCTCACGGTGCTGTTCTCCGCCCAGCCGGAGTCGACCTGGGTGCAGGTCGCCTACGTCGCCGCACTCGGCGTCGCCGCCATTCTCGGTGCCATCGGCCTGCGCCGGATGTGGCAGTCGCCGTGGCTGCGCCGCGCCCTGCTGGCCACCGACCAGTCGACATCGCAGCTGCGGGTCCGCGGCGGCTTCGTCATCCTGCTGGCGTTTGCCGCGATCGCGCATGAGTTCGGCGTCGACGCCCTGCTGGGCGCGTTCGTGGGGGGCGTGGTGCTGAACATCGCCGACAGCGACGACCGGCCGACCCAGGACCGCTACCGGGACAAGCTGTTCGCTATCGGGTTCGGGTTCCTCGTGCCGGTGTTCTTCATCGTCACCGGTGTGCGGTTCGACCTGAGGTCGCTGTTCGCCAGCACCTCGTCCCTGGCGCTCATGCCCGCCGTGCTGGCCGGCATCCTGATTGCCCGCGCCCTTCCGGCGCTGATCTACCGCCGCAGGCTCGGCGCCAGGCCCGCGCTGGCGGCCGGGCTGCTGCAGGCCACGACACTGACCTTCCCTGTCGTGGTCGCCGAGGTCGGCCAGAGCCTGCACCTGCTCACGCCGGCCACCTCAGCGGCCCTGGTCGGTGCCAGCCTGCTGTCGGTCCTGATCTTCCCGGCCGTGGCCCTGGCGCTGCGACCCTGGACGACAGCTCCGCCCTCCGCCAGCACAGCCGCCAGCGCGGCTGCCTGACGCGACAGCGGCCCGCGACATCCCGACGGCCCGGCTAGAGCCGCTCGACCTGCCACTGCCAGCCGCGCTCGGGATCGTGCGAGGGCCGGACCACCGCCGGCTCAGCGGTGTCCGAGAGCCCGGAGATCACCTTGACCAGCTGCCGGTGGAAGTCCTCGGGCGTGTGACTGTGATCCGGGGAGTGGCCGACCAACAGGGTGATGAGGGCCTGGTCGCCCCCCAGCAGCCGGACTGTGATGTTGCCGTTGTAGTCACGGCCGACTGCGGCGATGGCGGTGGCCCGGACGATGTCGCCGCCGTCGTCCTTGACCACCCACACGTCTGGCGCGCTCATATTTCTCGCCTGCCTTTACTGGCGTACGGGCGGACATGTCGGCACGTTCCCGCGAACGCGGGCCCGGCTGTACTGCCTGCCGTCCATCCTCCCGCATGCTGGCCACCGGCCGGGCCATCCGGTGCCGCCAGGCGGTGCCTCCGGCCGGGACTACGGACGGGACGAGCGATGACGGCGGCGGCCGTAACCGGCTGACATGGCCACGGCGGCGCTGCCGTAGGCCTGGCTGGCCGCTGCGGCAGCGACCGGGGCGGCGGCCTGCGGCCTCGGCGGCGGCGCGACGCGCTTGGCCGGCGGCCCGGCGATCGCCTGGAGCACGGCGGAACCGGGCGTCACGGTCGCGGTCAGCGGGACCACGCCCGCCCGGCTCATCAGGGCCCGCACCTCACGGGCCTGCGCCTCCGTCTGCAGCGTGACGACAACTCCGTCCGCTCCGGCACGGGCGGTACGGCCCGAGCGGTGCAGGTAGGCCTTGTGCTCAGCGGGCGTGTCCGCGTGGATGACCAGGTCGATGCTGTCGACGTGAATGCCGCGGGCAGCGATGTCAGTGGCGACCATGACGCGGATCTCGCCGGACGAGAACGACGCGAGATTACGCTCGCGAGCGTTCTGGGCGAGATTGCCGTGCAGCTCAGTCGCGGGGACGCGGGCTATGGCCAGCTGCCGGGCCAGCTTGTGGGCGCCGTGCTTGGTCCGGGTGAAGATCAGCGCGCGGTTATTGCCGCCGGCCAGCGCGGCGACGACCGCGGTGCGGTCGGCGGCCGAGATCGTGAGCAGGTGATGGACGAGCGCCGCGGGCGCCGCGGGCGGGTCGACGGAGTGCCTGGCCGGGCTGCTGAGGAACCGGCGAACCAGAACGTCCACGGCGCCGTCGAGGGTGGCGGAGAAGAGCATGCGCTGCCCGTCAGCCGGAGTGAGGTCCAGCAGCCGCCGCACGGTCGGCAGGAAGCCGAGATCAGCCATGTGGTCGGCTTCGTCGACCACGCTGACCTCGACGTCGCCGAGATGACAGTGGCCCTGGTCGATCAGGTCGGCAAGCCGGCCGGGACAGGCCACGATGACGTCGACGCGGTTGTGCAGAGCCGCCACCTGCGGCTTCTGCGAGGTGCCCCCAAAGATCGTGCCGACTGTCAGGCCGGCCGCGCGCGCTAGGGGCACGAGCACGTCCTGGACCTGGCTGGCGAGCTCGCGGGTGGGCACGAGCACCAGGCCGCGTGGCCGGCCGGCGCTGGTGTAGCCATCGGCCAGCCGGGCGACGAGCGGGATGCTGAAGCCGAGGGTCTTGCCGGAGCCGGTGCGGCCGCGGCCGAGGATGTCCCGTCCGGCCAGCGCGTCCGGCAGGACGGCAGCCTGGATCGGGAACGGGGTGACGATGCCCGCGCCGGCCAGCACTCCGACGAGGGGCGCAGGCACGCCGAGCGCCTCGAAGGTAACGTCGGGTGCGGCCTCCGGGGCGGGGCCCACGCTGGTCAGGCCGGGCAGGGACGTGCTGGCCGGGGTGCGGCGGCGCTTGCGGCGCCCGGAATGGGCATGCTCAACTGGCTGAGCTGTCACGACGATCGTCTCCAAGAATCGGGTGGCCGCAGATTTGGCGGGCCGCCACGATGTGGAAACCAGCTCGCTCTCGGAGCGATGTACGACCGGCGCGCCCTAGCGGCTGCGCCTCACTGCTCTCGCAGTTCGCTTCCTACTCTAGCGCACCGCCCGTCACGGAGCCGCTGGTGACGGCCCGGCATCGCGACACTGGCTTGTTTTCGCGGGCGGGCGGCCGCACGGCGGCCGGGGATGGCGCATACTGTTGGTTAATGAAACCTACGCGCGCCGGACCCACGAGGCGATACCTGCCAGGAAGTCCCTTCAACGTCCCCGTCGTCGAAGTCCCGGTCGAGACGTACGCCATGAGTGACCTGGTGACGCACGACAAGTACGGGCTCGGCACCGTTCTCGGCGTCGAGGACGAGACCGCTATCCTCGTCGACTTCGGTACGCACCGGATGCGCATTTCGCTCCCGTGCGCGAAGCTCGAGAAGCTCTAACGCAGGCCGGGGCCGCCGGCTGAGCCCGGCGGCCGCACCGACGGGTCTGCCGTCGCAGCCTGCTGAGCGCTTGCTAGTTATTGGCTGCGCTGACTCGTGCCAGCGCTGGTCTTCGGGGCGCCGTCTCCCCGGGTGCAGACATGAGTCGCCGGACTGCGCGACGCATTTCTGCGGCGCAGCCCGGCGGCCTGATTACTGAGCGAGTTAGAGGGGCTGAACCTGCTCAGCCTGGGGGCCCTTCGGTCCGCGCGCTGCCGTGAACTCCACTCGCTGGTTCTCGTTCAGGCTGCGGTAGCCCTCAGTCTGAATCGCGGAGTGGTGAACGAACACGTCGGCACTGCCGTCGTCGGGAGCGATGAAACCGAATCCCTTGTCGGCGTTGAACCACTTAACGGTGCCCTGAGCCATCTGTTTTCCTCCTGCTAAACGATCTTCCAGGACGCACAATGCATGCGTCCCCAGTCGCACGACCGCCTGCTGGAAAAGATCCTGGCGATGGCCAGGCTGAGGCACCCGCTGTCAGAATTCGCAGGCGCTATGACACGTGAACGAACTTCGACTACAACCAGCTTCATTAAACACCATGCTGCCCGTGCTCCCGACACCATGCTGCCAACGTCGTACTTCGATTCCGGAATTGGTTTGCTTGTTATGGTGCGCTAGCGTAGCGTCTGAGGCAAGGCACCGGTCCTGCCGCCGACCACGGCCGGCTGGCCGATTTCACCGGAGGAGTCCGACTGCAGCCTGGTTTCTTCGATCGCCTCAGCCGTCCTGTTCCTGACCCGATTCCCCGCGCTGCCGCGGCAGTCTGCCCGCGGCGGCCGGCGTGCAGGCGCCAGCCGGACCCTGCTGATCTCGCTGGCGGCCTGCGTGCCGCACTCCCGGCTGTGAAAGGACCTCACGACATGCGTCAGCCAGAAGCCAGGCCAGGCCGCGGTCCGGCGATCACCGGGGCGGTACCCGCGTGACGACCGGTGAGGTGACGGCGCGCGCGCCCGCCGGGACCCCTGCGCCGGGCAGCGACTACGCCCGGCTGTCACGTCAGGTCAGGCTCGCGGGCCTGATGGACCGCCGCACGGGAAACTACGCCTGGCGGATCACGATCACCCTCCTGCTGCTCGCCGCCGGCTGGGCCGCATTCCTGCTGATCGGCGACTCCTGGTGGCAGCTGGCCGTCGCCGGCTACCTCGCGATCATGTTCACGCAGCTGGGCTTCCTCGGCCATGACGCCGGGCACCGCCAGATCTGCACGTCGCGCCGTCTCAGCTACCTGCTGGGCATCATGCTCGGCAACCTCGGCATCGGGCTCAGCTTCGGCTGGTGGGTCAGCAAGCACAACCGGCATCACGCGAACCCGAATACGGAGGACGCCGACCCCGACATCATGATGAGCGCGCTGGCGATGACGTCCAGCCAGGCCAGCGCCAGCCGGGGCGCCGCCGCGATGATGTACCGCTGCCAGGCCTACCTGTTCTTCCCGATGCTGCTCGGCGAGGCCTTCAGCGTCCATGTGGCCAGTCTCCGCGCCGTGGCCAGCCGGGGCCGCCGGACCGGCCGCCAGCAGGCGGCCGAGGTCATCCTGCTCGGGCTGCACATCGCGGGCTATCTCGCTGTCGTCTTCTACGTGCTGAGCCCGCTGCGAGCCATCGTGTTCATCGTCGTGCAGCAGGGTCTGTTCGGCGTCTACCTGGGCGCCTCGTTCGCGCCCAATCACAAGGGCATGCCGATCCTGCGCGCCGAGGACGAGCAGGACTTCCTGCGCCGCCAGGTGCTGACCTCGCGCAACGTCCGTGGTGGCTGGTTCACCGATCTGGCGCTCGGCGGCCTGAACTACCAGATCGAGCACCATCTGTTCCCGTCCATGCCCCGGCCGAGCCTCCGCCGGTCGCAGCCGCTGATCAGCGCGTTCTGCCGCGACCAGGGACTGCCGTACTGCCAGGCCAGCCTCACGGGCTCGTACGCGCAGGCGCTGCGGTACCTGAACGCCGTCGGGAAGCAGGCCGTGGCCCCGAGCGGCTGACTGGGGCCGCGGGCCTCGTTCCCGCGATTGCCAGGATTGTGACTGCCGGCCGGTGATCTGCTGGCTCGGCCAGGCTGCCGCCACGCCCACGAGGACGCCGACGATGGTGTCGGCGAGCCGCATGATGGGCCCCACCCAGGCATCGTCCGGGTGCAGCGACGCCAGCGGCAGTAGCACCGCGGTGGTGATCGCGGCCACCCGCGACACCCCTGCCAGCACGCTGCTGTGATAGCTGCTCCTGCACACGAAGATGGTCGCGATGACCGCCCAGATGCCGCCCACGAGGTCGTCCGGCGCCGAGATCGGGTGCAGCCGCGTCACCCAGGTCCGTGACCAGCCAGTAGCTCAGCAGGCAGGCCAGCGCGAGCAGCACGGACTCCGGCACGGCGGCCCGGACGCCCGGGCCGGCCGGGCGCCGCGCGAGCTGCATGGGTTCCCTCCCGTATCCCGCCACCGGTCGTACCCCGGCCGCCCCGCTCGCTACCGCCGGGCGGCAGGCCTGGTCAGGAGTCGAAGCCCAGTCCGGCCGCGTCCAGGGCGCGCAGCCAGAGGTTCCGCCTGCCATCATTCCGGTCGGCCCGCGCGAGCGACCAGCGGGTGAGCTGGACGCCGGCCGACCGCAGCGGCTCGGGGGGGAACGGCAGCGGCTTCGTCCGGACCATCTTCAGCTCGGTTAGTTCCGTCGGCGTGCCGCCGAGCAGGTCGAGCAGCACGCGGGCGCCGAACCGGCTGGCACCGACGCCGAGGCCGGTGTAGCCCGCCGCGTACGCCACCTGCCCGGCCATCGCCGTCCCGAAGAATGCGCAGAACCGCGAGCAGGTGTCGATGACGCCGCCCCACTTGTGGGTGAAGGACACGCCTTCCAGCTGCGGGAACGTGGCGAAGAAGTGCTCAGCGAGCCGGGTGAAGGTAACTGGCCGCTGATCGCGGGCAGCCGAGATCACGCTGCCGTAGTAGTAGACCGCGTCGTAGCCGCCCCACAGGATCCGGTTGTCGGCGGTGAGCCGGTAGTAGTGGAACTGGTTGGCGCTGTCCCCGACGCCCTGCCGGTGCGCCCAGCCAATGCTGGCCAGCTGCGCGCCCGTCAGCGGCTCGGTCATCAGCACGTAGTCGTAGACGGGGATCAGGTAGTAGCGGAGCCGGCGCAGCAGCGGCGCGAACGCGCCGGCCGCAAGCGCCACCTGCCGGGCGCTCACCTCACCCGCCGGCGTGGCCAGCGTGACCCTGCCGGACGGGCCCCGATCCTGCGCCATCGACCGCACCGGAGTGCTCTCGGCGATCCGCACCCCCGCCTCCAGGCACGCCTGCCGCAGGCCGCGGGCCAGCCGGGCCGGATCGACGGTCGCGCAGCCGTCGGTATCCCACAGGCCGGCGTAGTAGGCAGGCGAGTGGACCTCGGCCCGGACCTCGTCAGCGCCGAGCAGCCGCAGGCTGTCGCCGGCACCGAGCCGGGCCGCCATCTCCGCGGTCCGCTGCAGCCCCTGCGCCTGCCACGGCTGCGTCGCTACCGCCAGCTCGCCGGTGCGGGCGAAGTCGCATTCGATGCCGTAGCGGGCGACGGCCTTCTCGATCTCGTCCAGGTTCGCCCGGCCGAGTCGCTCCAGCACGGCGAGCTCGCCGGGGAACCGGTCCTGGCCGTTGCTGAGTCCGTGCGTCAGGCTGGCCGAGCAGAAGCCGCCGTTGCGGCCGGTCCCGGCCCAGGCCACCTGGCGTCCCTCCAGCAGCAGCACGTCCCGGCCGGGGTCGGCTTCCCTGGCCTGCAGCGCGGTCCACAGGCCGGTGAAGCCGCCGCCGATGACGGCCAGGTCCGCGGTGGCCCGGCCGGCCAGGGCGGGCTGCGGCTGCGGCGCGTCCGGCTGGTCGAGCCAGTACGAGACCGGACGGGCAGCCGCCAGCGCCGCGGCCACCTGCATGTCGGTCATTCCTGCCCCTCTTCAGTCCCCGGCGGCAGCCATACCCGGCGGCGGCCTGCCGCCATCAGCGAGCGCCCCGCGCGTGTGTCAGCTGGCCGCGATGGGCTCGAACAGCGCGTTCCAGGCGGCCAGCTCGGCCGCGCCCTGGAACTGGTAGTAGTCCTTCGACCTGGCCCGGTACTCCGGCGTCGGGAAGACCAGCGCCGAGTCCGCCGTGACCGAAGGCGGCTTCCCGATCTCGGCGCGCATCGCGGTGAGCTCGGCTGCCGCCCAGCCGGACGGGTTCAGCAGCACGAGCCGGGCGTCAGGCACGGGGCAGACATAGTCGTTGTAGTACTCGACGACGGCCTCAATCTGCGGCTGATAGAAGTAGTCCATCAGCGTCATGGCGTCCCTGGGATTCTGCGCGTACATCGGGATGCACATGTTGTCGGTCCAGAACATCCCGCCCTCGGCGGGCATGAGCAGCTGCAGGCCGCGGTACTGCTGCTGAAGGTTGGCCTGGAAGATGTCGCCGGAGAAGGCCTGCGAGACGAGAAGCGCGCCGCTCTTGAGGTTGTCGATGTAGTTCTGGTTGTAGTAGCCGCGGACGATGCCGTCCTTCTTCTGCTGGGCCAGCAGCGTCGCCGCCTTGTGCCAGTCCGACTCAGTCGAGGTCGCCGGGTCCACGCCGATCGCCAGCAGGCCGACGCTGCCCAGCTCGATCGGATCGCTCATCATGCCGACCCGGCCGGCGTACTTCTTGTCGAACAGGATCGCCACGCTGTCGCCGGGGTCGGAGACCAGGCTGGAGTTGTAGCCGATCGCCGTCCAGCCGGACTGCCAGGCCATCGTGTAGGTATTGCCGGGATCCCAGGGCGGGTTGCGGACCAGCGAGCCCGCGTACGCCTCAAAGTTGGTCATCATCGACTGGTCAAGCGGGAGCAGCCAGCCGTTGCTGATCAGCTCGCCGAGCTGCGGGTCATTGTTCGTGGTGACGATGACGTCGTAGCCGGTGTACTCCCTGCGCTCCAGTGAGGGCTTGATCGAGGCGTAGAACGGCGCGTTCTCGCTGATCGGCTCTGAGTAGTTCACCGTGATCCCGGTGAGGTCGGTGAAGTGCTCGAGCGTCGGGTGCTTGCTGTCGAGCACGTCGATGTAGTCCGGCCAGTTCGCGAAGTTCACCGTGTGGTGCAGCTTCTGCCGCCGCCACCAGCGGGCGCTGCCGACCGCGTCGGATGCTGCCGCCGCCTCCGGCTGACCGCCGCCGCAGGCAGCGAGCACCGCGGACAGGCCGCCCGCGCCGAGCACGCCTGCCGCCGCCGTGGCCGCACCGGTCAGGCCGCCCGCGCGCAGCAGCCCCCGGCGCGAGAGCCGCCGGCTCGTCAGGCCGCGCCAGAGCGCGGGGTCAGGCTGCTCGGGCTCCGTGTGTCCCATCAGCGGTGCCTCCCTACCGCGGTAAAACCCGCCCGCAGCGGAGCGAGCCTCACGATCGTCGCAGAAGAAGGCCCTGACCTGCCCGGACTTCGCGGAAATGCGGACTTACCAGGGCGCGAGGCACCCTTCTGGTCACTCCCGTTCACTCCCGTAAACTCCCGGCGCCTGCTCAGGCCTCGATGTTGCTCATCACGTGCTTGATCCGGGTGTAGTCATCGAATCCGTAGCCGGACAGGTCCTTGCCGTAACCGGAGTGCTTGAAGCCGCCATGCGGCATCTCGGAGACAAACGGGATGTGGGTGTTGATCCAGACCGCGCCGAAGTCCAGCGCACGGGCGGCCCGCATCGCCCGGCCGTGGTCCCTGGTCCAGACGCTGGCGGCCAGCCCGTACTTGACCCCGTTGGCCCAGCGCAGCGCCTCGTCCTCGGAGCTGAACCGCTGCACGGTGATGACCGGGCCGAACACCTCGTCCTGGATCATCTCGTCGTCCTGCCGCAGCCCGGTGACGACGGTGGGAGCGAAGCAGAAGCCGCGCTCGCCAACCCGGTGGCCGCCAGCCGCCACCGTCGCGTGCTCCGGCGCCCGCGCCAGGAAGCCCTCGACGCGCGCCAGCTGCGCCGGGTTGTTGAGCGGCCCGTAGAAGGCGTCGGGCACCTCCCGCCCGGCCGTCTTGACCGCCGCCGCCTTGCCGATCAGGGCATCGGTGAGGTCCGCGCTGATGCCGGGGCCAGCCAGGACCCTGGTCGCGGCCGTGCAGTCCTGCCCCGCGTTGTAATAGCCCGCCTCGGTGACCCCGGCCGCGACGGCCTCGACATCGGCGTCATCGAACACCACGACCGGCGCCTTGCCGCCCAGCTCCAGGTGCACGCGCTTCAGTCCCCCGGCCGCTGCCCGCGCGACCTCGATGCCGGCCCGCACTGACCCGGTGATGGACACCATCTGCGGGATCTCGTGCGAGACCAGCTCCCTGCCGGTGTCCCGGTCGCCGCAGATGACGTTCAGCACGCCGGGCGGGAGGAACTCCGCCGCGATCTCCGCCAGCAGCAGGGTCGACACCGGCGTGGTGTCCGACGGCTTCAGCACGACCGTGTTGCCCGCCGCCAGCGCGGGCGCGAACTTCCACACCGCCATCATCATCGGGTAGTTCCACGGGGCGACCTGGGCGCAGACCCCGACAGGCTCCCGGCGGATCATGGAGGTATGACCGCTCAGGTACTCGCCGGCGGACCGGCCGTCCAGCATCCGGGCGGCGCCGGCGAAGAAGCGCAGCTCGTCCGCGAGCGGCGGGACCTCGTCGGAGCGGGTCAGCGCGACCGGCTTGCCGGTGTTGCGCGACTCCGCCTCGACCAGGTCCTCGGTCCTGGCCTCGATGGCGCCGGCGAACTTCAGCAGCGCCAGGCTGCGCTCAGCCGGCGTGGTATACCGCCAGGTCTCGAACGCGGCCGCGGCAGCGCGCAGGGCGGCATCGACGTCGGCCGGGCCGGACACCGGCGCGCGCAGGTACGCCTCGCCTGTGCTCGGGTCGACGATCTCGCTGGTCCGGTCCTCCTGCATGGTCACGTACCGGCCGCCGACGAAGTTCGCCAGTACCTGCCCTGCTCCCACTGCGGTTCCTCCCCGTTCGCACTGCATTCCGCTAGCACTGCATTCCGCCTGCTGAACTGATGCTCATCCGGGTACGACCCTGACAGAGAAAGAAGGGGCACACAAGCGAATCAGTTACAAACACGGCCGTGGTCTGCGGAATCAGTTGACACAAGCCGATACCATGGCACCATGGGCGCGAAGGAGGCCTACGCATGGCGCATACGCCGGTAACCACGCTCGCAACCGCGGCCCGCAGCAGGGCAGGGGCGGGCGGGCGCGAGCCCGACGGCAAGATCGTGCTGGACGACCTGTCCAAGCAGATTATCGAGCAGCTGCAGCAGGATGGGCGGCGCTCGTACGCGGCCATCGGCAAGGCGGTCGGGCTCTCGGAGGCGGCCGTGCGGCAGCGCGTCCAGCGCCTCATCGACGTGGGCGCGATGCAGATCGTCGCGGTCACCGACCCGATGACCCTGGGCTTTCCCCGCCAGACCATGGTCGGCATCCGCTGCGGCGGCGATCTCGAGCGGGTCGCGACGCACCTGGCAGGCATGGAGGAAATCGACTATGTGGTCATTACGGCCGGCTCCTTCGACCTGCTGGTCGAGGTGGTGTGCGAGAACGATGACCAGCTTCTGGAGATCCTCAGCCGGGTGCGGTCCATCCCGAGCGTGACCATGACCGAGTCCTTCGTGTACCTGAAACTCTGCAAGCAGACCTACAGCTGGGGGACCAGATGAGCACGGCATACAGCAAGGACGACATCGCCGCGCTGCAGGAGAAGGCCAAGCGCCACCTGTGGCTCCACTTCACCCGGATGTCGTCCTACGCCTCCAGCGAGGTCCCGGTCATCGTCCGCGGCGAGGGCCAGTACGTCTTCGACCAGACCGGCAAGCGCTACCTGGACGGCCTCGCCGGGCTGTTCGTGAGCCAGATCGGGCACGGCCGGACCGAGGTCGCGGAGGCGGGCGCCCGCCAGGCCAGCGAGCTCGCCTACTTCCCGCTGTGGTCCTACGCGCACCCGCAGGCAATCGAGCTGGCCGAGCGCCTCGCCGCCATGGCTCCCGGTGACCTGAACAGGGTGTTTTTCACCAGCAGCGGCTCGGAGGCGGTCGAGTCGGCCTGGAAGCTCGCCAAGCAGTACTTCAAGTCCATCGGGCAGCCGGCCAGGTACAAGGTGCTGAGCCGGTCCATCGCCTACCACGGCACGTCGATGGGCGCCCTGGCGATCACCGGCCTGCCGGGCATCAAGGAGCCGTTCGAGCCGCTGCCGCCGGGCGGCGTGCGGGTGCCCAACACGAACTTCTACCGGGCGCCGGACTTCGTTGCCGACGACCTCACCGCGTTCGGTGTCTGGGCCGCCGACGAGATCGAGCGGGCCATCCTGCGGGAGGGCGAGGACTCCGTCGCCGCCGTGTTCCTCGAGCCCTGCCAGAACTCGGGGGGCTGCTTCCCGCCGCCGCCCGGCTACTTCCAGCGCGTCAGGGAGATCTGCGACAGGTACGGCGTGCTCCTGGTCTCCGACGAGGTGATCTGCGCCTTCGGCCGGCTCGGCCACTACTTCGGGTCGGAGCGCTACGGCTACAAGCCGGACATCATCACCTTCGCCAAGGGCGTGACCTCCGGCTACGCGCCGCTCGGCGGCATGATGGTCTCGGACGAGCTGATGCGCCCGTTCAGCGAGGGCCAGGGGACGTTCCTGCACGGCGTGACATTCGCCGGGCACCCCGTCTCGTGCGCGGTCGCGATGGCCAACCTCGACGTATTCGAGAAGGAGGACCTTCTCGGCAACGTGCGGGCCAACGAGGGTGCCTTCCGGTCGACCCTGGAGAAGCTGAACGATCTGCCGATCGTCGGCGACGTCCGGGGCGACGGCTACTTCTACGGCATCGAGCTGGTCAAGGACAAGGCCACCAGGGAGACCTTCAACGACGATGAGTCCGAGCGGCTGCTGCGCGGGTTCCTGTCGTCGGCGCTGTTCGAGGCCGGGCTCATCTGCCGGGCCGACGACCGCGGCGACCCGGTCATCCAGCTGTCCCCGCCGCTCACCTGCACGCAGGAGCACTTCACCGAGATGGAGCAGATCCTGCGCAGCGTGCTGACCGAGGCCTGGACGAAGATCTAGCCGTCGCCTCCGTGCCCGCCGCTTCCGCATCGCGCGCCACTCTGATCCCGCCTGAGACGCGCGACGGGGGTCCCCGACCCGAAGTTATGCAGTTGTAACCACCTTGTGGCTAACCAAACTGCCTGCCTGACGTGTCTAAGAAGGTGAGGGCCAGGCGGTGCTGCAGGGGCGATCGCCAGGCGCGCGCGGACGGGAGGACGCATGTCGGGCAGCAGTAGCAGGTGGACCGAGCTTTCCAGCCAGAACGAGAGGGTCATCCGGCTGGACGAACCGGAGGTAAGCCCGGCTCATTCCGCCAGCAGGGCTGCCCGGCCGAACTGGGCCGAGCTGGCCAGCCAGACCGAGCGGCTCGTCACCGACGGCGATCCGCAGTTCCGGCTGGCCGGCTCAAGCCGCGGCACGACTGCGATGCGCCTGGTGGCGAGCACCGCCGCGTAGCCACACGCCCTCGGCGCTGCCGGGCCGGGTACCCCCTCCGGCCCGCCGCGCGCCAGGGCGTTACCGGCGCGCTGCTGCCAGCAGATCCTGCACGTGCCCGACGGCCTGCTCCAGCGGCACGCGGTCCTTGCGGCCGGTGCTCCGGCTGACGACCTCGACCACGCCGTCCGCCAGGTCCCTGGTGCCCACGCTGATGCGGAACGGGATGCCCGTCAGCTCGGCGTCCTTGAACTTCACTCCGGGCCGCTCGTCCCTGTCGTCGATCAGCACGTCCGCGCCGGCGGCCCGCAGGTCCGCGTAGATCGACTCCGCCGCCGTCCTGACGGCCTCGTCCCTGGCCGAGACCATGATCACCGTGACTTCGGCTGGCGCCACCGGCACCGGCCAGACCAGGCCGGCCTCGTCGTGATGCACCTCGGCGATAGCCGCGATTGCCCGCTCGACTCCGATGCCGTAGCTGCCCATGATCGGGACGATCGCCGCGCCGTCAGGCCCGAGCACCGAGACGCCGAGGACGGTGGTGAACTTCCGGCCGAGCTTGAAGATGTGACCGACCTCGATGGCCTGCACGAGCTCGAGCGGTGCCCCGCACCGGGGGCACGGCTCCCCGGCAGCCACCTCGCGCAGGTCGGCCCACGTGCCCACGGCGATATCCCGGTCGACACTGACGCCGGTGAAGTGCACGTCGTCGGTGTTCGCGCCGGTCGCCATGTCACGGCGGCCCTTCAGCGCCAGGTCCGCGATGACCGGCAGGTCCCTGACTCCCACGGCGCCGAGACTGCCCGGCAGCGCGCCGAGCGCCGCCTGGATCTCCTCCGGCTGCGCGGGCCTGATGTCGGTAACGCCGGCCGTGTCGATCAGCTTCTGCTCCTGCAGCTGATGGTCGCCGCGCAGCAGGACCAGGGTCAGCTCGCCGTTGATGACCTGGACTAGCGTCTTGATCTGGCGGTCGGCCGCCAGCCCGTAGCCGGTGGCGAGGTCCTCGATCGTGCGGACGCCGGGCGTGTCCAGCCGGACCGGGGCATCGGGCCCCTGCGCGTCCTGCGCCGGCTCCAGGGCCGACGTCGCCTTCTCCAGGTTGGCGGCGTAGTCGCAGTTCGGGCACGTCGCGACCACGTCCTCGCCGGCCGGCGACGGGCACATGAACTCGATCGAGTCGCTGCCGCCCATGGTCCCGTTGGAGGCCTCGACCGCAATGGCGGGAATGCCGAGCCGCGCGAAGATCCGCTCGTACGCGCCGCGGTGCGCGTCAAACGACTTGTCCAGGCCGGCCTCGTCGAGGTCGAAGCTGTAGGAGTCCTTCATCGTGAACTCGCGAACCCGGATCAGCCCGCTCTTCGGCCGCGGCTCGTCCCGGAACTTGGTCTGGAACTGGTACCAGAACTGGGGCAGTTCCCGGTACGAGGACATCTCCGTCGCCAGGGTGGTGAAGAACTCCTCGTGCGTCATGCCGAGCACGAGGTCGGCACCCCGGCGGTCGCGGAGGCGGAACATCTCCTCGCCCATGATCGACAGGCGCCCGCTCTTCTCCCAGACGGAGGCCGGCTGCATCGACGGCAGCAGGAACTCCTGCCCGCCGATCGCGTTCATCTCCTCCCGGATGACCGCTATGACCTTGGCGCGGACCCGCATGGCCAGCGGCAGCAGCGAGTAGTGGCCTGCCATCAGCTGGCGGATGAACCCGGCCCGCAGTAGCAGCCGGTGGCTGGCCGCGTCGGCGTCGGCGGGGTCCTCTCGCAGGGTGGGAATGTGCAGCTGGGACCAGCGCATGGGTGAAAGCCTCTTCGTTGCGTTCGGGTGGTTGCCTGCCGGGAATCGCGGGACCGGGATGCCTCGGTGCCGGGACTGAGCGGAGGACCGTAAGTCTAGGGCCACTGACAGTCAGCGGCGATCCGGACTGCAGCGGGGCGGGCGGGCGGCACGGGCGCTGACCGGATCGCCTCGCGTGGCTGGACTTTGATGACTCCCCGTCATTGCGCGACGACGTACGGTTAACTGGTCTCTTACGTCGCACAGCCCCTCGTAGGAGACCCTCATCATGACCAAGCCTGACAGCGCTCTGTCCCGACTAGTCCTGCGCGCAGCCCCGCTCGCTGCGGCCGGCCTCGTGCTGAGCCTGGCTGCATGCGGCGGATCGGCCGGTCATAACTCCGCCGCCAGCAGTCCGGCCAGCAGTCCGGCAAGCAGCACGCCGTCCGGGCCGATGTTAGGCGCGACATTCACCGGCACCATTTACGTGAGCACGCCGACATCACACGTCACCAAGGCCTTCTCCGACCATGTGGCTGACGTCCAGAACTGCGCGGCCGCGGCGGAAACCGGCTGGGGCGGCACCTTCCACGTGCCGTCTCCGCAGGCGCCGGACCCGGAGGCGGACATCGAGGTGTCCGGCTTCCACGGGCCTGGCACGTACACGCCCACGATGATGCAGCGCGACCACGCGGACTCGATCCTGCTGACCGGCAAGACCGGGACCAGCCAGTACCTCATCACCACCCCCCTCGCCAACCGCACGCCCGGCAAGGAAGTGCTGTTCCTGCAGAAGGACGGCTCGGGCCAGCTGGTCTACTCGGGCGCCCATCTCGACGGGCAGGCAAGCGACCCGACGGTGGCCGGCCTGATCTCGTGGAACTGCTCATCCTGACCTAGGACTGGCAATCGGGTCATAGGCTCTCATACCGACCGTCCGGTCCCTGCGATCGCGTTTGGCCGGTAACTGACCGGGCACGAACTGTGACATGCCGACCGACAGGTCAGCCCGGCGGGTTCTGGCTATCGCCATGGGCATCGCGGCGATATTCGACCTGACCGGCATGACTGTCTACCGGACGATGCGCCCAGTCCTTCCGCCCAGTCCGCCGCGCCCCGATGATCAGGACCCCTTCGGCTCGGCGATGAGCACGATCATGTCCGTCTACGGTGAGGCGGCCGGTCGTGCGCGTGATGAGAGCGGTGAGACGTTAGTCGCATGACTGACACCGATCGCGCGCCCGGGCCGGCCGGCCCGCACGACCGAAGCGGCCAGCCCCGGCAGGCGCCAGCCCCCAGTGATCCTGCCCCCAGCTACCCAGTGCCCGGTCAGCCGGTGCCCGCTCAGTCAGCGCCCGGTCGGCCCGCTGCCGGGCGGGCCGAGACCGCCGGCGCCGGCGAGATCGCCGATGCGGTCCTGGACCGCATCGGCGACAAGGTGTCCGACAAGGGCCCCGGCCCTGTCCGGATCCCGCCCCAGGCCGATATCGCCTCCGTCGACCAGGCGATTGCCCTGCGCGAGCAGGCGCCGGAGATGTACGACCTGTGGCTGACCATCGCCAAGGAGAAGGCCGCGACCGCGAACTACGTCGAGCGGGCCCCGTACGAGGTGCCCGAGCGGCTCGCGCAGTCGGGGCGGCCGCGCGCGCTCGGCGCACTGATCATCGTGCTGTCCTTCTGCGGCTACCTCGCCTGGCTCGGCGGGCCCGGCCCCTACATCGGCGGCCTGATCGCCATCCTCGACCTCGCCGTGATGTTCGGCATGTTCTTCGGGCTCCGGCCCGAGCGGCTGCCCGACCCGCAGGAGCCGGACCGGCGGCCGCCGCCGCGGCGCCGCCGCCTGTTAGCGGCCGCCGCCGCTTACTCCGCGCACCCCGCCGTGCGATCCTGAGCGGGCCCGGCACGCACGCCGGGCCCGGCTCGCAGTAGCGGAGGTGCACAGGTGCTCGACGGACGGCTGCTGGTGGATGCGCATGTGCACGTCGCCAGGCTGGCAACGCTGTCCGCTGACTGGCGGGACTGGGTCACCACCTTCGGCAGCGGCATCCCGATCGACCGGCTGTACGACGCCGACGGCGTGCCCGTGCCCGCTGCGCTGGACGAGCACTTCGGCGCGGAGGGCGCCGACCACGTGCTGCTGTTCACCGAGTACAGCCCGAAGTCAACCGGCATCCAGCCGATCGAGGACGTGCTCCCCCTCGTGGAGCAGAACCCGGCCAGGTTCCGCCCGGTCGCCAACCTCAACCCGCACCTGCACTATCCGGTCAGGGCCGAACTGGTGCGCCAGGTCGGCCTCGGCGCCGTGGCCTGCAAGATCCATCCGGTGCACGGCGGCTTCGACCCGGCTGACCGGATGCTCTACCCCGCCTACTCCTGGTGCGAGGAGCGCGGTCTTCCGGTCATCGTGCACTGCGGCACCTCGACGTTCTCCGGGTCTGCCAACGCCTTCGGCGAGCCGGCCCTGCTCGACCCCGTCTTCCGCGACTTTCCCGGCCTGACCGTCGTGATGGCCCACGGCGGGCGCGGCTGGTGGTACGACCAGGCGGCGTTCCTGGCCCAGATGCGGCCGAACGTCTGGCTCGAGGTGTCCGGGCTGCCGCCGGCCAGGCTGCCCGACTACTACGGCCCGGCGCTGGCCCGGCTCGCCTCCCGGATGGTGTTCGGGACGGACTGGCCAGGCGTGCCCGGCGTGCAGCGCAATGCCCGCGCGGTGGAGAAGGTGCTCGGCGAAGCCGGCTGCAGCCAGGACCAGATCGCGCTGGCGCTGGGCGGGAACGCGGCCCGGATCTTCCGGCTGACGCAATAGCCGCGTATCGCTCGAAGCAACAGATTGCCCGGCCCTAGCCACCCGGTTGCCACGGTCCTAGTGTTACGACAAAGGGCATAGCGACTGTCGGGAGAGTGTATGAAGACCAGGGCAGCTATTTCGCGCGGGACGGGCAAGGACTGGGAAGTCACCGAGCTCGAGCTCGACCCTCCGAAGGTCGGCGAGGTCCTGATCCGTTTCGTGGCCTCCGGGCTCTGCCACTCCGATGAGCACATCCGCACCGGCGACCTCACGCCGCGGTTCCCGATCGTCGGCGGGCACGAGGGCTCGGGGGTGATCGAGGACGTCGGTCCGGGCGTCACCCGGCTCAAGGCCGGCGACCACATCATCTGCTCGTTCCTCCCGGTCTGCGGGCACTGCCGGTGGTGCTCGACCGGCAAGTCCAACCTGTGCGACCTCGGTGCCACGATCCTGGACGGCTGCCTGCCCGACGGCACCTACCGCTTCCACACCGCCGAGGGAGAGGACGTCGGCGGCATGTGCATGCTCGGCACGTTCTCCGAGTACGCGACCGTATCGGAGATGTCGTGCGTGAAGATCGACGACGACGTCCCGCTGGATAAGGTCGCGCTGATCGGCTGCGGCGTCCCCACCGGGTGGGGCTCGGCCGTCCACGCCGCCGCGGTCGAGCCGGGCGACACCATCGCGATCTACGGCATCGGCGGTATCGGCATCAACTCGGTCCAGGGCGCGGCGCTCGCCGGAGCGCGCAATGTCGTGGCCATCGACCCGCTGGCCAACAAGCGCGAGGCCGCCGAGCAGCTGGGCGCGACGCACAGCTGCGCCACCGCGGGCGAGGCAGCGCTGCTGATCCACGAGCTGACCCGCGGCGTGATGGCCGACAAGGCGATCGTCACGGCCGGCGTCGTCACCACCGAGATCATCACCGACGCGTTCAACACCATCCGCAAGGGCGGAACCGTCGTCGTGACCGGTCTCGCGGACCTGACGTCGAACAACATCCAGCTGAACAGCTCCATGCTGACACTGATGGAGAAGCGGATCCAGGGCAGCCTGTTCGGCTCCGGCGACCCGTTCCATGACATTCCGCGGATGGTCGAGCTGTACCGGTCCGGCGACCTCAAGCTCGACGAGCTGATCACCACCACCTACACCCTGGACGACATCAACCAGGGCTACCAGGACATGCTGGACGGCAAGAACATCAGGGGCCTCATCCTGCATGGCAGTGCCTGACCCAGCGCTCCGGCCCGGGCCGGCGGCGGGCAGCACGCCCGTCGTCGGCCTGGGCCGCGAACGCGAGGTTCTCACCGTCGCGCTGCAGGCCGCCCGGCATGTCGTGCTCGAGGGGCCGCCCGGTACCGGGAAGTCGACCCTGCTGCGCTCGATCGCGCGTGACCTCGGCCAGGCCGTCGTCTTTGCCGAGGGCAACGCCGAGCTGACCCCGGCTCGGCTGATCGGCCAGTACGACCCGGCACAGGTGATCGCGGACGGCTATCTCCCGTCCAGCTTTGCCGACGGCCCGCTGCTGCAGGCGATGCGGGCCGGCGCCCTGCTGTACCTGGAGGAGTTCAACCGGGTGCCGGAGGAGACGCTCAACGTGCTGATCACCGTCCTCACCGAGGGCGAGATCGCGGTGCCGCGGCTCGGGCTGGTACAGGCCGATCCCGGGTTCCGGCTTATCGCCGCGATGAACCCGTTCGATGCCATCGGCACCGCGCGGGTCAGCCAGGCGATCGCCGACCGGATCTGCCGGATCGTTCTCGGCTACCAGGACGCTGCCGCCGAGCGGTCCATCGTCCGCGCGGTGACCGGTCACGACAGCGACGTGGTGCCGTTCGCCGTGGCGCTCGGCCGCGCCACCCGCGCCCACCGGGACATCCGGATGGGCGCGTCGGTGCGCGGTGCGATCGACCTGGTACTGCTCATCGACGGGCTGGCCAGGCTGCGCGGCGAGGCGGCGATGTCACGGCTGACCGCACGGGACGCCGCCTACGCGGCGCTGTCCGGGCGCATCCGGATCGCCGACGGGTGCGATCGCAGCCCCGAGTCGGTGCTCGACGAGCTGCTGGACGGGCTGTGGCCGCCGGACCAGGACGAGCCGCCGCCAGCGGACGATGAGGCCGGCGACGCCCCTGCGGGCGGCCGGGGAAAAGCTGACGGCCCGCCGCCCGGCGCGGGCCTTCCCCGGCAGTCAGGATCCAGCCTGCGGCGCGAGCGAGGCGGCGGACCCGCCCGCCGCTCGGTCAGCCGGGCCGAGCTCACCAGCAGGCACGCGGGCTTCGCCGAGGTGTCTGGAGAGGCCGGGACCGTGGACGCGGACGCGCTGGCCGGGCAGCTGGCAGCCGACCCGGATGCGGCCGCGGCGCTGCTGGCCGACCTGAGCCAGGCCACCGACCCGGCGCTGCGAGCGGTCGCACGCCAGCTCGCGGCCAGGATCTTCATTCAGCTGGGCGCGGCCGGCCGGCTGCCTGCCCGCGGACCGCGCCGCATCAGGTCCGTGCTGCGCGGCGAGGGTGATGTCGACCTGGACAGGACGCTGGACCGGCTGGCCGGGACCTGGCCGCCGCCCGCCGATGACCTGGTGACCAGGTCCTGGCTGGCGCACCGGCGCCGGGTCTGCCTGCTGGTGGATGCCAGCGGATCGATGTCGGGGCTGGCGCTCGCGATGGCCGCGGTCGCGACGGCGGGCGTGCTGCTCGCCGCCGGCGGCCGCCTCGACACCGGCGCCGCGGCGTTCTCCGGCACCGTGACAGTGCTGCAGCCGCCGGGAGCGCGGCAGCCGCCGGAGGACATCGTCGGGCGCCTGCTCAGCCTGCGCGGGCACGGCATGACCGACATCAGCGCCGCGCTGCGGTCGGCCGCGGCTCTGCTCGCCGGCGGCGGATCCGGTCCCGCCGAGCGCTGCGTCATCCTGCTGTCGGACTGTCTCAGCACGGCGGGCGGAGATCCGGCGGCAGCGCTGGCCGGCATCGACCGGCTCGACGTGCTCTGCCCGCTGCCGGACGGGCACGACCCCGATCCGGCGTCGATCGCAGCCGCGGAGCGGCTGGCCCGGCTCGGCGGCGGTATCAGCCAGCCGGTACGGTCGGTCGCCGGGATTCCGGCCGCGCTCACCCGCCTGCTGTCCGGCCGCTGAGCTCCCCCCTGGCAGCGGCACTGTCCCCCGGCAGCCCGCGGCTGGTCAGGCGATGCCGTCCAGGTGCGCCGTGTCGTTGAAGCCGCGCACGATCCATCGGTCAGCAGTAAGGACCAGGCGGGAGATCGAGGTGTTCTCGGCGCCCAGGAAGGCGAACGGGCGCGACCCGCTCGCCGTCGCCATCGCCTCGCCGATCACTCCGCCGTGCGTGAACGCTGCCACGCGCTGACCCGGATGCGCGGCTGCGATTCTCCTGATCGCCGCCCGGACCCGCGCGGTCAGCGCCGCGGACGGCTCGGCGCCGGGGATGACGTCCCAGCGCTCCTCGGCCGCCATCCGCAGGCTCACCGGGTTTCCCTCCGCCACCATCTTGCGGAAGATGCCGCCCTCCCACTCCCCCAGGAACACCTCGCGCAGGTCAGCCTCCACGCGCGGCTGCAGGCCGGTCAGCGCGGCGAGCGGTGCCGCGGTCTCCGCGGTGCGGCGCAGGTTCGTCACGTAGATCGCGTCGACGCCGGCGGCCGCGAGCCGCGCGCTGACCAGCTCGGCCTGGTCCGCGCCCTCGGCCGACAGCGGCGGGTCGCCGTGTCCTTCCACCAGCGGGAACATCATGCCGTCCCGGTAGGCCTCCGACGCGCCGTGCCGTACGAGCAGCAGGTCAGTCGCGCCGGGGGGCACCTCGTAGCGGCGCTGGCGGAAGGCGGTCGGTTCCTCGCTGCCTGCTGCGTCTGTCACAGGAGAAACGTACCGACTGCCCGGATAAGGCGGCCAGGCACCCGCAGCCGGGGCGGTCAGCGCGACTGCGGCAGCCGGAACGAGCCCTTGCGGCCGCGGCCTGCCGACGGCGGCGGCACCACCGGGCCGATGTCACCGTCGGGAGCCTCGTCCAGGTCAACGATCACGGGCGCATGATCACTGGGGCCGGTGCCCTTGCGCGCCTGCCGGTCGATCCAGGCGGCCTTCACCCGGCCGGCCACGGCGGCGGTCGCCAGGACGAGGTCGATCCGCATGCCGAGGTCCTGATGGAACATCCCGGCCCGGTAGTCCCAGTAGCTGAAGACGCGCTCGCCCGGCCAGCGGTCGCGGACTACATCCGTGAGTCCGGCCGACTCGAGACTCTGCAGCGCGGCGCGTTCCGGTCCGGTCACATGGGTTTGCCCGACGTAGGCGGCAGGGTCGAAGACGTCCTCGTCGGCCGGGGCGATGTTCATGTCGCCGGCCACGATGGCGGCGTCCGGCCCCGATCGCACGGCCTGCTCCAGCGCCGCCAGCCAGGCGAGCTTGTAGCGGTAGTGATCGGAGTCCGGCTCCCGCCCGTTCGGCACGTACACCGAGTGCACCCGGATCCCGCCGCAGGTCGCGGCGATGGCGCGCGCCTCGGGATCGGGGAAGCCGGGAGCGCCGGCCAGGCCGCGCTCGACCTCGGCCAGCCCCACCCTGGACAGGATGGCCACGCCGTTCCAGCGCGGCTCGCCGTAGACCGCGGCCTGATAGCCGCGGCCGTCGAGCTCGGCACCGAGCAGCTCAGTGAACGCCTCGTCGGCGAGCTTGGTCTCCTGCAGGCAGACGACGTCCGGCTGGCGCTCGTCCAGCCAGGGAAGCAGCCGGGGCAGCCGCTGCTTCACCGAGTTCACGTTCCAGGTAGCGACGCGCACCGCGCCTACATTAGCCGCCCCGCCGGCTCGCGGCAGCCCGGCCGTCAGCTGTCGCCGCGCACGTTGGCCGGGTCCGGTGCCGCCGCGGTGATGCGATCGGCGATGACGCGCAGTCCGGCCGCGAGCTCCTCCGCCGTCGGCGCCCTGGCCGGGTCGAGGAAATATTTCGCGATCAGGCCGATGAACAGGGCATGCATCACGGGGCCGGCCGCGCGGGACGCCTCCGGCTCAGCCTCGGGATCGATGCCGAGGAACATGCCGGCTATCCCCTGACCCGCGAGGTCCTGGACGCCGGCCAGGAAGGTGCGCAGCTCGGCATTGTGCTCGGCGAGGCCCAGCAGCTCGAGCTGCGCGGTCCACAGCCCGCGGCCAGAGCCGCCGAAGGACGCGAGCGTCTCCCTGCTGGCTGCCTCAAAGCGCTGCAGCGGAGTCGGGTCAGCGGCCTCGGCGGCATCCAGAACGCGCTGCAGCTCGTCGGACCAGTCGCCGACCGAGTCGTAGACGGCCTGGTTCATCAGGGCGTCCTTCGAGCCGAAGTGGTAGCCGATGGCGGCCAGGCTGACTCCGGAGGCGGCCGCGATGTCCCGTGCGGTAGTCGCCGCGTAGCCCTTCTCCAGCAGGCAGCGCTTCGCCCCGGCGATCAGGTCCTCCCGGTTTCCCATGGCGGCAGCATACCTCCGTGTCTGGAACAAGCGTCTAGTACAAATGTATTGCACAATTGTATTAGACGTTTGTACAGTCGGAGCGAAGGGCGGCCGGGCAGCCGGCCCAGCCAGCCAGATCGGAGGCATGTGATGACCAGAACGCAATCAGCCGCAGCACCTCCCGGCGCGCTTCCGGCGAGGGCAGGAGCGCGGGAATGGACCGGGCTCGGTGTCCTGCTGCTGCCGCTGCTGCTGGTGTCCATGGACGTCTCCGTGCTGTACTTCGCGGTTCCGTTCATCAGCCGTGACCTGCAGCCGAGCAGCGTCCAGCAGCTGTGGATCTTTGACGTCTACGGTTTCGTGCTGGCCGGGCTGCTCATCACGATGGGCTCGCTCGGCGACCGCATCGGCAGGCGGCGGCTGCTCCTGATCGGCGCCCTCGCCTTCAGCCTCGCCTCACTCGGGGCGGCCTACTCGCACACGGCGAGCGAGCTGATCGCGGCCAGGGCCCTTCAGGGCGTTGCCGGGGCCACCCTGATGCCGTCGACGCTCGCGCTGATCCGCAACATGTTCCGGGACCAGCAGCAGCGCCGCACCGCCATCGCGGTCTGGACGAGCGGCACCATGAGCGGGATCGCGCTCGGGCCGGTGCTCAGCGGGTTCCTGCTTGACCACTTCTGGTGGGGCTCGGTGTTCCTGATCAACATCCCGTTCATGATCATGCTGCTGGCCCTGGCGCCCGCCCTGGTGCCCGAGTTCCGTGCCCCGCAGCCGGGCCGGTACGACCTGCTGAGCTCCGTCCTGTCGCTCTGCGCGGTGCTGCCGGTCATCTACGGGATCCAGGAGATCGCCGCGAACGGCGTCAGCGCGGCCCGGGCCGGCGCGATCGCGGCCGGCGTGGCCATCGGCGCGGTGTTCGTGCTGCGCCAGGCCCGCAGCCGCGCGCCGATGATCGAGCTCAGCCTGTTCCGCAGCCGCGGCTTCACCGGGGCGGTGGCGCTGAGCCTGGTCGCCATGTTCGCCATCGTCGGCTTCGCCATCTTCGCCACCCAGTATCTGCAGTCGGTGCGCGGGATGAGCCCGCTCACCGCCGCCCTGTGGTCACTGGTGCCGATGAGCGGGACAATGACAGCCGTCCCGCTGAGCCAGCTGCTTGTGAACCGCGTCGACCGCGCCTGCATCGCGGCCGGCGGCCTGCTCACCGCCGCGGCCGGCTACCTGATCCTGAGCCGGGCAGCCGCGCACTCGCCGCTCTGGATTGTGCTGCTCGGCGCGAGCCTGTACGCCGGCGGCGTCGTCGGGGCGATGACCGTGGGGAACGAGCTGATCATGGGCGCCGTTCCGCCCGAGCGCGCGGGCGCCGCGGCGGCAGTGGTCGAGACCGCCTCGGAGTTCGGCGGTGCGCTCGGGATGGCCGTCCTCGGCAGCATCGGCGTCGCGGTCTACCGGTCCGATCTCGGCCGCAGTGCCCCGGCCGGGCTGCCGCACGCGGCCCTGGCCGCAGCCCGCGACACCCTGGGCGGCGCGCTGAGCGTCGCCGGGCAGCTGCCCGCTCAGCTCGGCGGCGAGCTGTCGGCGGCCGCGCGCACCGCGTTCACGCACGGGCTGGACGCCGCCGCGATCGGAGCCGGGATTGCCATGGTGGCCGCGGCTCTGCTGAGCGCGCGGTTCTTCCGCGGCATCGAAGTTCAGCCAGACGCCCCCGAGCCGGCCGGGCCGGATGCCGCCGCGAAGGCGAATGCCAGCAGGGAGTTCGCCGTGTAGTCATCGGCCGGCTCAACCGAGGGCCAGGAGACGACGTTGTCCTCGTACTTGGCGGTCCTGGTGTTGAACGGGCTGTAGCTGCCCGCGCTGCACGCGCGCATGCCGCTGACGGTGCCGAGCCCCTCGAAGTTCCCTGGGCTGCTCGGCCCGTCAGTCACGGCGCCAAGCTGGATCGCGCCGGTACCCGTCAGGGAGCCGGCCAGGTTGGCGATCTCGCTCTGCATGCAGTGCGGGAACGTCGTCCCGGCCCCGACCACGAAGGTCGTGCCCCAGCCGTTCGCGCCGAGGGCGAAGTTCAGCTGCTGCTGGGCGAACGAGGCGAACTGACCCCCGCCGCCGTACCGCTGGTACAGCGCGTTGGTGATGTACAGCCCGAAGGCGTGCGGCGTGGCATCGCTGTTGCCCAGCTGAGTGCCGAGGGCGAACGGGTCGCCCTTCGCCCAGCTCTCCCCCAGCCGCAGCTGCGCGGCCAGGTCGGCCAGCAGCGCCTGCCGGGAGACGAGGCCGCCGCCGGACGTGCCGCGGCCGGCCACCACGCCGGGCGGAGCCTGCCGCAGGGCGCGCAGCAGCTCGCCCTCGCCGAGCGCCCCGTTGTCGTACAGGTTGAGGGTGTCGCCGCCGGCCGGATGCCCCTGCGCGATGTAGGCCCGCGCCCAGGCGCTGGCCGTCAGCAGGTCGGCGCGCAGCCGGGCCGGGGGCGCATGCAGCGCCTCGTCCGCCAGCGCGATCTCGGCGGCGCCCCACAGCATGTCGCTCTTCCACTCGGTACCCGGGTAGTAGTCGTCGGGGTAGGTCGTCAGGATCTGGCCCACGTCCTTCGTCCTGGCCATCGCGTAGATGCCGCGGGCAAGCGCCAGCAGCCGCCCGGCGCGCGGCCGGCTCTCCCGGACCGCTAGCTGGGCGGCCAGGCCGAAGTCGGCGGCGAACCGGCCCGCGAAATCCGGGCTGATCTGGTGGCCGGGCGGCGCCGCCTCGAACACCGGCCGGTACTTCACGTAGTACGCGCTCGGCCCCGGGTTCCCGCCCTTCGCCACGTCCAGGCGGTCCTCGGCCTGTGGCAGGAACCAGAAGTTGTAGTCGCCCTGGATCGTGTTGCTCGCGTTCCCGTTGCCGATCCCGACCTGGATGTAGAGCACCTTCTTCGCCGGGTTCCACAGCTTCTCCAGCCAGCTCAGGCCGAAGCTGGCCTCCGGGCCGAGTGTCGGGTAGCGACCGGGGAAGTCCCGCTGCGCGATCTCGAGCAGCGCGTCCGCGTAACTCGCGGTGTAGGCAAATTTCTCGTAGCCGCCGCCCGCGTCGAACCAGCCGCCGGACACGTTGACCGGTCCGGCGATCTTGTGCAGCTTCCCGGTGAGGTTGTCGTCACTGTCATAGGCGGGTGCTGCGTACACCGACGCGCGCGCATCGGTCAGGTTGGCCGGCCGGCGGTTCAGCACCGCGGGCTCGACGTCGGCACCATCGCGCTCGGAGGTGAAGTAGCGGACCGCGTTGCGCACCAGGCGCCCGTACTGGGCGGCGCCGCCGCCGACGCTGAACCACGGCGACACCGCCGACTGACCGCCGCTGCTGATGACGATCCGGTAGTCGCCAGGCCGGCGCAGCGCGGTGAACGTCAGCCGGTACACCGCGTGATAGCGCTTGTTCCAGTAGCCGGCGTCGGCAGCTGACCGGCCGCGGAACACCACGCCCTCGCGGCCGGAGACGGTGAACGAGACGCTGCCCACCCGGGCCGGGAGCATGGCGTAGGCCACCTTGGCCCCGCCGGCCGGATAGCCGACCTGGTTGACCCGCACCTGCGCGGGCGCGATCGCCGCAGCGGCCCGAGCGCTTCCTGCTGCCGCCAGCAGCGGCGTCACGGCCAGCACCAGCGCGCCGGCGATCGGCAGAGTCCGAGCGCGCACGATCCCGCCTCCTCGTGACGAGGTCCGCTAATTCGTTAGGAAACCTACTAAACGAAGCCAGGAGGCACAAGGCCCGCGCCAGGCCCGGCACGCGGAAGGACACGGCACGGCTTCGCCTCAGGATCACCAGGACGGGAACGAGGCCTTCCCCCGCCCAGCCCACCTCAGCCCGGCAAGTCCAGCGAGTCCCGAGCCGTCCGCCGAGCTCAGCCAAGCAAGTCCAGCGAGACTCCGAGCCGTCGCGCCAGCTCATGTCCGCGGCGCAGCTCGTCCTGGCTGAACGGCCGGCTGTCGCGAGTGAACCGCAGCGCGCCGAGCGCGCCGCCCGCTCGGACCCGTCCATCCGCCTTCGGAGGGGCTGCCCCTGCCGGCCCTGCCCCGGCCGACGGCAGATCCTGCACGAGGCGAAGCCGGGCGCCGTTGCGCCAGGTCAGCTCCGCGGCCTGATGATCCCCGGCCGGAGCCCGGCTGGCTAGCTCGCCGTCCAGAACGTCGCGGAACAGCCGGGTCGCCTCGTCCAGGTCACTGACGTGATGCTCGATCAGCGCGAACGCGCAGGCAGGCCCTGGCGCCGGGAGCTCTGCCGGGGCAGCCAGCAGCGGTGGCCGGCCGGACTGCTGCGCTACCTGGATGACAATGCCGTACGCGTCCCTGGGATGCAGGAACGCTTCCTTCCAGTTCGGGCTGTCCAGGCGCACGCCGACCGGCTCGATGCCGGCGGCCCGGACTCGCCCGAGCGTGACCGCGATGTCAGGAACGATGAAGTTGAGGTGATGCGGCCCCGGCCCGCGGTCGGACAGGAACCGCTCAAGGAAGGCCGAGCCCGGGTCCTGCATCGGCGTGATCAGCTCGATCTTCGGGCCGCCCGGAAAGAGGAGCTGGCCCCAGCGGAATCCGCCCTCGCCGCCGTAGGCCCACTCGCCGCCCAGCACGCCGCCGAACAGCTGCAGGCCGTCAGCGAGCGCGCGGGTCCCGATGGCCACGTGATCGAGGACCGCCGTCGTCACGCGCATCCGTTATGTCGCACGGCGACGATCGTAGCCGCGCCCGGTGGCGGAGCCGCGCGCAGGTAGCGGGTCCCGGCCCTGCTGGCTGTCCGGCGGCCAGGCCGGGACCCGCTCCTGCTCTCCCGTTAGTCGACGAAGTCCTCGAGCGGCCTGATCCCGGCGGTACCGCGCCGCAGCCGCCAGTACAGTGCGGCCACGTACCACAGCACCGCGACCCCGGCGCCGTAAGCCACCACCTTGTCGGCGGCGTGGAACGGACCTGGCACCGAGAGCACGAAGATGATCAGCGCGCTGTACAGCAGCACGAAGATGATCACCGGCCAGGCCCAGCGGCCCAGGCTGAACGCGCCCGGAATCGAGTCCAGCGTCCGCCGCCTGTAGGCGTAGCCCGCCGTGATGAGGAAGTAGATGATGTACGGGATGATCGCTGTCGCGCCCACCAGCGTGGCGAACGCGCTGGCCTGCAGGTAGCCGTACCAGGTGATCGCGATGTCGACGACCGCGAAGACCAGCAGCGCGATGATCGGAGTCTGCGTGCTGGTGTTCACCTTCCGCAGGTACTTGCTGAACGGCAGCATGTTGTCGCGCGCCATCGAGAAGGCCAGCCGGGCCTGGGCGCCGGCCCCGACCACCAGGATCGCGAACATCGAGAAGATGACGAACGCGATGAAGACCTTCACCAGCCAGCCCGGCAGCCAGTAGTCGGCGATGGCCAGCAGCGGAAGCGGAGCGGACTCGACGGTCTTGAGGTTCGGGATCGCGATGGTGAAGCCGATCAGCGCGATCATGCCGAGGACCGCGGACCCGGCAACGGCCCAGATGACCCCGCGCGGCACGCTCCGGCGCGGGTCGACGGCATCCTCGGACATGTCCGCGGCCAGCTCAAAGCCGACGAGCGTGAACGCGCCGATGAGGCCGGCCAGTGCGAACGCGTAGATGGTCGGGTTGTGCAGGACCGATGTCGTGTTGGTGAGAATGCTCGCGCCGTAAGGCGCGGGCTTGGTCTTCAGGCCCCACAGGATGAGCAGCAGCACGCCGAAGACCACGGTTCCGATGATCTCGGTGAACACCGCGATGTTGTTGACCCGCGCGGCGACCTGAATGCTGATGATGTTGATGATCACCGGCAGCACCATGAGGATGAGGGCTACCGCCAGCACTAGCCGCGCGCTCGGGCTGTTCACGCCGAACTCGCTCAGCAGCAGCGGCGACGCAACGCCGAGCATGATGGCACCGCCGCCCACCGCCATGTAGAGCAGCCCCGCGAACCCGACAAACCAGCCGTACGTCGGGTTCACCAGCCGGGCGCTCCACTGATAGGCGTACCCGGCCAGCGGGATCCGCGTGCCGAGCTCGGCGACCACCAGGGCGATCATCAGGTTGCCGACGCCGACGATCGGCCAGGTCCAGATCGACGCGGGTCCCCAGTAGCTGAGGCCGAAGCCGTAGTTAAGGAAGATCCCGGTGGTGATGGAGATGATGGAAAACGCGATGGCGAACATCGAGAAGAAGCGCAGCGACCGGCGCAGCTCGGGCTTGTAACCCGCTCTGGCCAGGATCTCCTCCTCGCCGTTACCGGACGCCACGGCTGTTCCCGCTGCCGTGACTGATTCCTCAGCGCTCATGTGCGGACCCCTCCTTCGTTGCTTATCTGGACGCCTGCCACTCCTCGACAGCCGCAAAGCCCTCCTGCGTCGCGGCCAGGGCCGCGGCGAGGTCCGCCTCGGTCATGGCCGCCGAGACAAACCAGTTATGCCGCGGGTGCACGTAGGCACCGGCCCGGACCGCCGCGGCCGCGAATACCGAGCCGAGCTCGTGATCGCGGTCGCCGGGGAAGCTGAGATAGGGCATGACCGGCGGCCCGGTGTAGCTGATCTCGATGCCGCGATCGGCGGCCTGCCGGAGTATCCCGGTCCGCAGCGCCGTCCCGGCCCGGTCCATCGCCTCGATCGCGCCCTCTTCCCGCAGCGCGCCGATGGTGGCGATCGACGCGGCCATCGCGGTCGCGGAGAACCAGAACGATCCGGTGACGAAGATGCTGGCCGCCGCGTCCGCCCAGGCGCCCGAGCCGAGCACGGCCGCCAGCGCGTGGCCGTTGGCGATGGCCTTGCTCCACGCGGAAAGGTCGGGCAGGACGCCGATCGGCTCCCAGCTTGAGCCGAGGTGCATGCGGAAGCCGCACCTGACGTCGTCGAGGATCAGCGCGGCGCCGGCCTCCGTGCACAGCTCGCGCAGGCCGCGGGCGAAGTCGGGGTCGACGAGTTCCTGGTCGAAGCCCGCATCGTGCCTGAACGGACTGACCACGATCGCCGCCAGGTCGTCGCCGGCCTCAGCGGCCGCCGCCTGCACCGAGGCCAGGTCGTTGAAGGTGTAGTGGCCGAGGTTGGCCCGGTCGGCTGCGGTGACGCCGGCCAGCCGCGGCGTGCACCAGGGCGCGGCGCCATGATAGGCGCCGGTCGCCACCAGGATGCGCGACCGGCCTGTCCTGGCCCGGGCGATCGTGCAGCAGATGGTCGTGGCGTCCGTGCCGTTCTTGGCGAACATGGCCCAGTCCGCGTGCTGCACGGTGGCGACCAGCAGTTCCGCCAGGTCGACCATCACCGCGCCCGGGCCGTTCTGGCAGTCGCCCAGGGCTGCCTGCCCGGCAGCGGCGGCTTCCACGGCGGGGTGGCGGTGGCCGAGCACGACCGGGCCGTAACTGCACAGCAGGTCGACGTACTCGTTGCCGTCGACGTCCCAGACCCTGGCGCCCCTGCCCTCGCGCATGAACTGCGGGTACTCAGGCGGCAGCGGTCCGGCGGCCTGATGCCCGTACATGCCGCCCGGGATGACCGCCCGGGCGCGCCGCCGCAGCTGCTGGTCCGCGCTGCGCGGCCGGGTGTCCGTGCTGGTTCCGTGGATGAGCTGATCAGTCATCTCACTCGTTCCCTTTCGCCTATCGCTGCCGTGATCCGGGCCGCCGCCTCGGTGCTCGCGGCGCTCAGGAAGTCCAGGACCTGGGCGAGGCTCTCCAGCCCCGCGTCGGAGCCGAGGCCGGTCGCCGCCAGCGCCCCGCAGGCCACTCCAAGCCACGCTGCGTCGGCGGGCGCGCAGCCGAGCAGCAGGCCGGTGAGCATGCCCGCGCTGAACGCGTCGCCGCAGCCGGTGGTGTCGACCACGTCGACGGCGATCGCCGGGAGATGTGTCAGGCCGTCTGCCGCGGTGACCAGGCAGCCGTCGGCGCCGAGCGTCACCGCCACGCCGCCAGTGCCGAGAGCCAGCACGTCGGCGATGGCCGGCTCGAGGTCCGCGCGCCCGGTCAGTGCCAGCAGCTGATCGCTGTTCGGGCAGAACCAGTCGGTGCCGGCCAGCGCGCCCGCGATCCTGCTGAAGTCCCGCTCGCTGCCCGGGTGCAGCACGTCGGCCAGGACCAGCGCGCCGCCCGCACGGGCCGCGGTAACGATGGCCGCGAGATCGCTGCCGGACAGGCCGGTCAGCGCATCCGGGCCGCCGAGTACCAGCGCGTCGGCATCAGCGAGTGCGGCAAGGTCCAGGTCGGCGAGCTGCAGCAGCCGGGTGGCACCCGGCACGTGCAGCGCCGGGCGCTCGCCGTTGGACCGGATGGGCAGGATGGTCGCCGAGGTCTGAGCGGCAGGCGTGCGGACCAGCCCGGCCGTCGTGACACCGTGCGATGCCAGCGCGGCCAGCAGGATGTCGGCGAGCAGGTCGTCGCCGATCGCGCCGAACGTGCAGACCCGCGCGCCCAGCTTCGCGAGGTCCACTGCCGTGCCGGCCGCCGTGCCTGCTGCCGTCGCCCGGATCTCGGTCAGCCGGGCGCTGCCCTGTCCCGCCGGGATCGTCTCGACCGGGCGCCCGAGCACGTCGACGATGTGCGGCCCGATGACCGCCACATTTCTGCCTGGCCCGGGCTGCCGGCCGTCCGCTCCGGGCGCGCGGTCCGCAGTCACCGCTGCCGTCGTTGCCCGTAGTGGCGCCGCCGTGACTCGGCCGCGACCTCATCCAGCTCAGCCTGCGACAGGATCCGCGGCGTACCATGCGCGCAGGCGAGCCGGTACACCCGCGCCAGCCACTCCAGCAGGAGCGCGCGGTCGTAGGCCTCGCGCAGCGTCCGGCCGTAGCAGATGGCGCCGTGGTTCTGCAGGATCGCGGCGCGGCGGCCGTCCAGTGCCGCCACTGCCGCCTGCGCGAGGCCAGCCGAGCCAAAGCGTGTGTACGACGCGACGCGGACCGGCCCGCCGAGGCCGGTGATCGCATAGTGCACGGCCGGCAGCTCATCCCTGACCGCGGACAGCGCGATGACCTCGGCGGAGTGGGTGTGCACGACCGCCCCGGCGTTCGTCGCCGCGTAGATGGCGAGGTGCATCGGCAGCTCGCTGGACGGCATCTCCGGGGCGTCGATCTCGGTGCCGTCGGGTGTCACGACGCAGATGTCGGCGGGCATCAGCTCGGTGTAGCTCACGCCCGACGGCGTGATCGCTATGTCGTCGCCGGCCCGCATGCTGAGGTTGCCCGCCGCGCCGACGGCCAGCCCGTCCGCGACCAGCCGGCCACAGTAGCCCGCGAGTTCCTCCCGGGCGGTTTGCAGATCAGCGTTGGCATACATTAGAACGGATGTTAGACGGACGTCCGACAAAAAAACAGAGACAAGCGGACGCTGGCTGGCGACCTTGACGGGAAGTGCGATGCCCAAGATCGTTGACTGGGATGAGCGGCGGGACGAGATCCTGTCCGCGACCTGGCGGGTGATCGCCCGTGACGGCATCACCGGTGCCACGATCCGCGCCATCGCGAAAGAGGCGAACTGCTCGCGCGGCATCCTCGGTCACTACTTCGATGGCAAGGCGGACATCCTCGGGTCAGCGCTGGTTCACTCGCATCGCCGGGTCGGCGCCCGGATGACGGCAGCGTCCGCCGGGCTGTCCGGCCTCGCGGCACTGCGGGCCGTGATGCTGGAGGCCCTCCCGCTGGACGACCGCCGTGACCTCGAGGCGCAGATCGAGATCAGCTTCTGGGGCCGTGCGCTCGGCAACGCCGACCTGCGCGACCTGCAGCACACCGAGTTCGACCGGCTCTGCGACCGGCTGCGCGGCCATCTGGCCGAGGCGGCCGAGCGCGGCGAGCTGGCCGCGGGCTACGACCTCGGCCTGGCGACTCATCAGCTGGTCGTGCTCATCGACGGCCTGTCGGCTGAGCGCGTGCTGTTCCAGGACCGGGTCACCGGCAGCCGCCAGGTGCAGATGCTCGACCTGCTGCTGCAGAGCTTCCGCGGCCGGGGGGTGCCGTCAGCCGCGGCCGAGACGACAGCGGCCACCCGGTAGCGGCAGCCACGGGCGGCGGGGCGGAGCGGGCCGCAGCGGCCCCGGCAGTTAACGTGTGCCTTGTGGCCAGTCACGCAGAGCGCTCGATGTCGTTCGGGGCCGTGGCCGGCGACTACGACCGGCTCCGGCCCGGTCCGCCGCCCGAGGCGATCGACTGGCTGCTGCCTGCCCATCCCGATGTCGTCGTGGACCTCGCTGCGGGCACCGGCCTGCTCACCCGCGCGCTGGCCGGCAAGGCCGGCCAGATCATCGCCATCGAGCCGGACGAGCGGATGCGGTCGGTTCTGGAGCGTCACACCCATGGCGTCCGCGTGCTGGCCGGGCGCGGCGAGGCCATTCCGCTGCCGGATGCCAGCGCGGACGCTGTGCTCGTCTCCTCGGCCTGGCACTGGTTCAACTCCGACCTCGCGACTGCCGAGGTCGCCAGGATCCTCAGGGACGGCGGCCGGCTCGGCGTGATCTGGACGGGCCGCTCACGCGGGATCGAGTGGCTGCGGGCCGACGACTGGTTCGCCGAGGTGCGCGCCGAGGAAGAGGCGGCGGCGCGGCGGCAGACCGCGGCCGGGGCGGCAGCTGGCGGGCAGCCTCTGCCTGAGGGTGCCGATCCGGTGAGTGCGGACGAGGTAGCCACCGGGCCGCGGCATCCGGAGAGCGCGGACAGCCAGATTCAGCTGCCGGACCAGGCCTTGTTCCGCAGTATCGAAACGCATGCGTTCCGGTTCAGCCGGTACATGACGGTGCCTGACATCATCGACATGCTCGCCACCTACAGCGGCGTGATTACGGCGAGCCCGGAAGCACGGGCCGCCGGTCGCGCACGGGCCGCCGCCGCGCTCGCCGCGCAGTTCCCCGGCGCCGCCGAGCTCGAGGTCCCGATGCGCTCCCGGTGCTGGCGGGCCAACCGGGTCA
>Ga0302325_10003450_pt1 | contig 37332 bp, 35 predicted proteins | sample Palsa_T0_2_FD_201948 | JGI IMG/M metagenome (GOLD analysis project Ga0302325, IMG submission 201948) | Peat permafrost microbial communities from Stordalen Mire near Abisko, Sweden - Palsa_T0_2 | ecosystem: Environmental > Terrestrial > Soil > Palsa > Peat permafrost | place: Sweden: Abisko...
GCTGCGGTTGAAGATGCCGCTGTTCGCGTCGGAGCTCGCGTTGCTCTGCCAGCTGGTGAACTGCGACATGCCGAACGTCTCGGGGCTGGCGAGCGTGCTGCAGAAGAGCGGGTCGATGCAGGCCCCGCCGCCTTCCAGGTAGATGACGAGCTGGGTCGAAGGGGGGGACGCGAGGTTCACGGCGAACCCGGTCTCCGACCCGTCGCGGCACTTGGTGCCCGCGACGGGTGTCCACACCCACTGGCTGGCGGTGAGGCCGGTGACGGGCGCCATGCTCGGCGCCGCCGCGTCGCCGGTGTTGCCCGCATCGCCGGTATTGCCCGCGTCGCCGGAGGGCGACGCCGACGAGCTCCCAGAGCTGCCGCAGCCAAACGCCGCCGCAACGGCGGCCAACCCCAGGTACCAAGCAGATTTGATTGCCATCTGGCGCGGCACCGTAGCGCATGCCGCGCCTGGCGAGGGCCTCGTGGATATTTGCGACGCTCCTGCACACCCGCACCCACGCGTCCTCGACGCCGGGCTCGGTGTGATGCCGCCACGGAGACGGGAAAGCAACGTCGCTCGCCCGATCTCGTACGCTATGACGACCGCCGTCGGCCTCGGGGGCGGACTTTCACATCAGGGAGACATTTTCCATGAAATTGGCCTGGGTCGGGCTCGCGGTCGCAGCGGTCGTCGTTGGGTGCGGTTCCAATAACTCCAGCGCCCCGGGCGCCGCGCCGTCGAGCGATGCGTCCACCGACGCTGTGACGTGCGAGGGCGGGTGCGCGGTGACGGGCCTCACGCAGTCGCAATGGACGTGGGTCGACGTGCCCGGCGCGGTCTGCCGCAACGGCTCGGCCACGGGCTTCGCCGTCAACCTCGGCTCGGCCACCGACAAGCTCATGATCTTTCTCGAGGGCGGCGGGGCCTGCTTCAACGAGCTTACGTGCGCGATGACCCCCGAGGCGTTCACCGCGTCGACCGCCAGCGATTGGATCAAGGGCTCGGACGTGGCGGCCACGCAGCCGAGCGCGGGGATCTTGAACCGGATGGATGCGAACAACCCGGTCAAGGACTGGAGCTTCGTTTACATCCCGTACTGCACGGGCGACATCCACGCGGGCGCCAACCCGGCCGGCAACCTCGCCGACGCGGGCGTCACGGGCACGCAGCATTTCGTCGGCTACACCAACGTGGGGTTCGATCTTCAGCGCATCGTCCCCACGTTTCCGAGCCTGTCGCAGATCCTCCTCACCGGCATCAGCGCAGGCGGCTTCGGTGCCGCGGCCAACTACATCCAGGTTTCGCGGGCGTTCGGCTCCACGCCGGTCACTCTGCTCGACGACTCGGGGCCCGCGATGGAGTCGCCGTACTTCCCGACCTGCCTTGCGAGCCAGACGACCGCGCTCTGGAACCTCGACCAGACCGCCCTCGCCGACTGCGGCAGCGACTGCCAGGGCGATCCGTCCACGGTGTTCCTCGACTACGCGGTACACCTTGGAAGCGCGTACCCCGATCGCAAGCTCGCGCTCATCGAGGCGACCGAAGACACGACCATCGCGCAGTTCTTCGGCTTCGGGCAGAACAACTGCGCCCAAGCCCTCGACCCGATCGCGGGCCCCGAGTTCACCGACGGCCTCATCGATCTGCGGCAAAAGCTCGCCTCGGAGCCCAACTGGGGCTCGTTCTTCTTCGCGGGCACGGACCACACGTCGCTCTCGGATTCCCCAGGCGGCGCCAACTTCGACACCAACTCCACGACCAACGCGAACACGTCCGCGGACCTCGGCGACGGCGGGCTCGAGGACGGCGCTTCGATCCCGGCCGATCCCGATGCAGGGACCATCTTGCTGACGACCTGGGTCGCCAACCTGGTTGCGGGGCAGGTTTCGAACGTCGGGCCGTGAAGCCAAGCGCCCAGAACGGTGGGGCTTTCCCTCGATGCGATCACCTGCGCCTGGCGTGAGGGTGTGACCGCGGGGTATACAATTCCACCCATGTCGAAGGAAGCCACAGCGGTCAAGGAAGCCTCGCTGGCGTCCGCGCCGCCGCCTCGAGCTCGACGGACCCAGCGCGAGCGCAGCGCCGCGATGCGCGAGCGACTCCTCGATGCGGCGATCGATTGCCTCTACGAGCTCGGCTACTCGGGCACCACCACGATCGAGGTCGCGGCCCGCGCGGGTGTCTCGCGCGGCGCGCAGCTCCACCACTTTCCGACCAAAGAGCATCTGGTGACCCTTGCCGTGCGGCACGTGCTCACCAAGCGCCTCGACGAGTTTCGCGCCGCGTTCGTCGCGCTGCCCGAAGGGACCGACAAGCACACCGCGGCCATCTCGATCCTCTGGGAGATGATGTCGTCGCGCACGTTCTACGCATGGCTCGAGCTCGTCGTCGCCGCGCGAACCGACGCGGGGCTGCGCGCGACGATTGCCGCCATCGACGGGCAGTTCGTCGATCAGGCGCGCGCGACGACGCTCGAGTTCTTTTCGCCGGTGCCTGGGCGCGAGCGCTCGTTCGAGACGAATCCGCTCTTCGCGCTGGCCATGCTGCAGGGGTTGGCGCTCGACCGCATCGTATGGGGCGCCGACGACCCGCGGATCGGGGAGCTTTTGCGAAAGATGAAGGTGGTCGCCGCGATGGGCTCGGTGGCCAAGCCGCCAACCCCCAAGTGACGTTTGCGTGCGGCGGTGCGGAGCGCTACCGAGGAAAGCTCATGATGCGGTCGTCGTCGCGAGCCACGGTTCGAGCCAGCGTCGTCGTGCTTGCGGCCGTGGCGCTGCTGCCCGCCTGTAGCAAGAAGGCCGACGCGAGCGGCGAATCGTCGGCGCCGTCGATGCTCGGCGCGATGGGCGGCCCGCTGAGCGTCACCGCGGGCGAGCACGGCTTCACGCCCGCCTCGCTTGCGATCCCCAAGGGCGGACCGGGCTCCAAGGCCACGGTGACGTTCGTGCGCACGACCGACAAGACCTGCGCCACCGAGGTCGTGTTCCCCGACTTGAACATCAACAAGCCCCTTCCGCTCAACGAGGCGGTCAACGTCGACGTGCCGAGCGACGTCACCCGCACGCTCACCTTTCAGTGCGGCATGGCGATGTACAAGGGCGCGCTCGTCGTCAGGTGACTACGCAAGCTCGTCCGGCCGCTCGGCAAAACGGTACCCGACGCCGCGCACCGTTTGCACGTAGACGCCCGCTTGCCCCAGCTTTTCGCGCAGGCGCTTGACGTGCGTGTCGACGGTGCGCGTGGTGACGTCGGCGTCGATCTTCCATACGTCGCTCAGCAGCGCATCGCGCGTCTGGACCCGGTTGCGCCGGTCGTGCAGCGTGAGCAAGAGCTTGAACTCCAGCGCCGTCAGCTCCACTTCTTGCGCCTCGACCCACACGCGGTGGGCGCCACGGTCGATGCGCAGCATCCCGAACTGCGTCGTCTCGCCGCCCTCTTCGGTGGTCACACGCCGCAGCACGGCCTGCACGCGCAGCAAGAGCTCGCGCACGCTGAAGGGCTTGACGATGTAGTCGTCGGCGCCGAGCTCGAACCCGATGACGCGATCGATCTCCTCGCCTTTGGCCGTCAGCATCACGACGCGCACGCCGCGCGTCGCCGCGTCTTGCCTCAGCGCCTTGCAAAGCTCCGTTCCCGAGCCGTCCGGCAGCATCAGGTCGAGCAGCACGAGGTCGGGCCGCTTTTCGCGCGCCTGGCGCAGCCCCTCTTTGGCCGTGGCGGTCACGACGACGTCGTGGCCGTCGCGCTTCAAGTTGTATTCGAGGACTTCGCGGATGTCGGCCTCGTCCTCCACAACCAGGATGCGCGCCATGCTTCGTCCCTATCGCTCGAAGGTTACGGTTCTGTGACGAAGAGAGCGCATTGTGGGCGCATCGTGTCAGTCATCCAGCACGCGCAGGGTCCGATTGCGGGCGCGGCGTGCGAGGCTTGGAGTGCGGAGGATCGCTCGCGGAGCCGTGCGGCAAGAACACCGTCACCGTAGTGCCCTCGCCGGTGTGGCTCTCGATGCGCAGGTTGCCGCCGTGGGCCTCGACGATGCGATCGACGATCGCGAGGCCGAGGCCCGTGCCGCTGGGGCGTGTCGTGAAGAACGGATCGAGCGCGCGCGATCGCACCTGGGTATCCATCCCTTCGCCCGTGTCGATGATGTCGACCGCGAGGCCGTCGACGCCTTCGTCTTGCGACGGGCGGATGCGAACGGTGAGCGTGCCTCCGCCGCCCATCGCCTGGCACGCGTTGTCGATCAGGTTGTCGAACACCTGGCGCAGCAGGTTGGCGTCGCCCCAGATGCGGCCCTCGTGCGCTTCTTTCAGGAGCTCGATGCGGATGCGCTTGGTCTCCCGGCTCGCCGGCGCGAGCGCGCGATCGAGCAAATCGCCGAGAGCCATCTGCGAGCGCTGCACGTTGACGGGGCGGGCGTAGCGAAGCAGATCCGAGACCAGCCGATTGAGGCGGCTCGTCTCTTCGTCCAGGATCGCCAGGAGCGTCTCGCGATCCTCCCACGAGATGGCCTGCTTGCGCAGACCGGCGCCGGCGTTCGCGATGATCGCCAGTGGGTTGCGGACCTCGTGCGCGATGACGGCGGCGAGCTCGCCCACGACGGCGAGCTGCTCCTTCTTCACGAGCTCTTCCTGGGTTGCGCGCAGGTCCTCGTAGGATCGGCGGAGCTCGCGGGTTCGCTTTCGCAGCTCTTCGGACCGCTGTTCGAGCTCGTGGGTGACGACCGCGTAGCGGGCGCTCGGCGTCGTGGCGATGCCGACCACGAACGCGGCCATGCCGGCGTCGGCCAGGTACATCGTGCTCAGCGCGCCACTCGCGACACCCACGTCGTTGAGCGCGGCCGCGAGCAGGACCGTGGCCCCGAGCACGATGGCCAGCGATCCGCGTTGCCCGACGAGGTAGGCCCTGGCCGCGATGACCAGCACCGCGGTGCCGGCAACGAGCGTCGCGATCGGCAGCAGCATGCAGTCCACGCCGCCCGCCGACGGCCGAAGCCCCGCGTCGGGGGCCAGGCCGACGCCGCCCGACGCCGCGAGCGCGCGGACCTCGAACGCGGCGAACACGGCCGCGACGCCGTAGAGCGCGACGAGCCGCATCCGCGTCGGCGAAGTCCCGTGGAACAAGCGCGTGAAGTGGACGGCGAGCGCGAGCGCCGCGACGAGGCCGACGGCGCCGATCTTCTGCGCCGCCAGGCCGATGCTCGCGTCGCGGGCCACGACCGACAAGAGCGAGCACGTCGCATGCAACCCGGCGCCCGTGCAGAGCAGCGCAGCCAGACCGTAGTCACGGTCGGCCGGGCGCCGCACGAAGCTGCCGGCGAACATCAGCCCCGCAAAGTTCTCCGTCGCGGCAGTCGCACCAAGGACCGTAGCGAAGAGGTCCAACGTGGGGCTTAGCTTAGCGTGACTTTGCCGGCTTTGTCGTCGCCCCTCAATGCGCGATGGTGATGGATCGCGTCGTGCTGTTCCAGGGACCGGCCAGAGGTTTCCCGTCGGCGCCCAGGAGGTCGACCTTCACCGTGTAGGGCCCGTCCTGGAGGTTATCGAGGTAGAACGGCGCTCCGAACGACGTGGCGTCCGCGGCCTTCTCGCCGTCGATGCCGGGGCCGGTCACGGTGATGTGCACGTGGTCCTTGTCGGCGGCGAGCGTGTCGTTCGCCAGCTGAAAGTCGACGAGCACATGGTTTGCCATGTCGCCTTTGTATTCGCCCTTGGGGCGGCTGTAGATGACGAGCGGCTTGGTCGTGTCCTGGACCTTGTCGCCCTTCTTGCCGATCCAGAACTCCGTGATCGCCACGGCTCCCTTCGTCTTCACGCTCTCGTGGTTGGCGCGGCTCGGGAAGGCCACGAGGATGTGCTGTCCGGGGGCCAGCGCGTCGGCGCCCGTGAGATCGGAGAGCTTGAGCGGAGCCTTCGGGTCGTAGATCGGCTTGTAGGGCTTGTCGTCGAGGATCAGGTGCACGTGCGCGTCGCCTTGAGCCGTCTTCCAGTTTTTCACGTCGAGCTTGATGGCGAAGTCGGCGGCCTTGTCCGGCGCGATGATCTGGTCCTTGGTGGGCGCGAGAATTTTCACCGTCGGCAGCGGCGCGGCCGGGTCCGGGCTCGCGATCCCCTGCGTCAACGTGACCGGGGGCGCGGGCGGCGGCGCGGCCGACGACGCAGCGGGCGGAGTGGCGGAGGCCACCGGCGGGGCGACGGAGGCCGAGTCGGACGCGGCCGGCGGGGGGGGCGGCGGTGGAGGCGGAGGCAGGTTGTCGTTTGCGCCGCCGCACGCGACGGCGCTCGCCGCCCAGACGATCGACAGGACCATGGGAGCGAGGGGAGCGAGCGGCAGACCGAGCCAAAGAGCGTTCTTCACGTGGTTCATGGCGCGCGAGAATCATCCCTGTCGGGCGTTCGCGCAAGCGGCTCCGTGACCAAGGCTTGACGATTCCGCGCGCGGCGGGTCACTGTCGGCGGGCTCATGCCCACGCGTCAGCGCTACCTCTTCGTCTGCACCAACCGCCGGCCCGAAGGCCACCCCAAGGGGTCTTGCGCGGACAAGGGCTCCGAGGCCATCGTCGTGAAGCTGAAGGAAGCGCTCGCCGCCCGTGGCCTGGCCAAGACCGTGGCGCGCGCCTGCTCGTCGAGCTGCCTCGACCTGTGCGAGGTGGGCGTGACGGTCGTCCAGGAGCCCGAGCATGCCGTCTACGGCGGCGTGACCCTCGACGACGTGGACGCGATCGCGGACGCCGCCGCGACGGGAGCGGTGGTCCAGCGTCTGCTCGTGAGCGCAAGCGGGAAGGAGTAGCCCCGTGCCCAGCGTGTCGTTCGGCGAGACGATGAGCGGAAGCTACTGGCGCCTCGATACGCCGATCGAGGAGCGCGCGCTGACCGTTCGCTACGAAGCGCGCGCCGGCGCTCTCGGCGAGTTCCTCCGCCACAAGACGTGGTCGCTCGCGGGGACGATCGACGCCGACCGCCTCGCGTCGGGACGGGCGGTCGAAGGTACGCTCGGCTTCGGCCGGATCGAGGAGCGTCGCTTTCCTTACCGCTTCGCGTTCGAGGGCGACGACGGCCGCCGCTACGAGCTCACTGGACAGAAGGAGTGGAGCCGCCTCGCGCCGGTCGAGTCCCTGACGCTGCTGCCGGCGACGATCAGCGACGACCGCGGCGAGGAGATCGCCCGCGCGATGCTCCGCTTCGACCTCCGCGGCGACTGGGCGCACTGGCTCCGGAGCATTCGCCTGCACCTCGGCAATTGACGCGCTCGGCATCCTAGGGCCCTCGTTTTTGACGAGATGGCGATCGTCTGCCACGTTGTCGTGGTGCTGACAAAAGTACCAAGCTTCCCCCAGCCGTCGTCCGCGCGCGGGTCGCTGCCCACCGAGCCCGCCGAGACCGAGTCGGCAGCCTCGGCAGGCGCAGGGGTGTTTCAGGTCGAGGGGCCCGTCCCCGAGCCATCGCCCGACGCCATCACGGTCCTCATCGTGGACGACGAGCGATCCAACGTCGAGTCGCTCGAGAAGATCTTCCAGCGCGAGGGCATCCGCACGCACTCCGCGTCGGATGCCAAGCGCGCGCTCGAGCTCGTGCGCACCCACCGCGTGCACGTCCTTCTGACGGATCTGATGATGCCGGGAACGACGGGCCTCGAGCTCTTGCGAGCCACCAAGCAAGTCGCCCCCGACGTCGAGGTGGTCCTGATGACGGCGTACGGATCGGTGGAAGCTGCCGTCAACGCGATGCGCGACGGCGCATACGACTTTGTCGAGAAGCCGCTCAAGCGCATGTCGATCGTCAAGAGCGTGCGCAAGGCAGCCGAGCGGCAGCGCCTCGTCGCGGAGAACCGATCGCTCAAGGACGAGATCAAGCGGCTCGCCCATCGCGAGATCGTGGGGAGCTCCGCGGCCCTTCGGCGCGTCGTCGACGTCGCGACCCAGGCGGCCCCCAGCCAGGCCACGGTCCTCGTGCTCGGCGAGAGCGGCACCGGGAAGGAGCTTCTCGCTCGCTACATCCACGAACGATCGGCGCGGGCGCGCGGGCCGTTCGTCGCCGTCAACTGCGCCGCCATCCCGGAGACGATCCTCGAGAGCGAGCTTTTCGGCCACGAGAAGGGCGCGTTCACCGGTGCGACCGGAAAGAAGGAGGGTCGCTTCGCGCGGTCCGATGGCGGAACCTTGTTCCTCGACGAGATTGGAGAGCTCTCGCCCGGCGTGCAGGTCAAGTTGCTCCGCGTCCTGCAAGAAGGCGAGTACGAGCCGCTCGGGGGCCGCCCGACGAAGTCCGACGTCCGCATCGTCGCCGCGACGAACCGCGATCTCGTCGCCGAGGTCGCCGCCGGCCGGTTCCGGGAAGACCTCTTCTACCGGCTCAACGTCATCGCGATCACCGCGCCGCCTTTGCGGGCGCGCCGCGAAGACATCCCGCTCCTCGTGGATCATTTCCTCGGCCAGTACTGCGCCAAGAACGGTCGCACGCGCTTGCACCCCACGCGTGGAGCGCTCGATCGGCTGGTGGACTACGCGTGGCCGGGCAACGTGCGCGAGCTGCAGAACGTCGTCGAGCGCGCGGTGGTCCTTTCGCGCAACGAGGCGCTCAGCGAGAGCGACCTGCCCGAGCACATCACCAACGCGGCTCCCGGCGCAGCCACGCCCCTCGCGTTCGAGATCGGCATCACGCTCGACGAGATCGAGCACCGCGTCATTCGCGAGACCTTGCGTCACACCAAGGGAGACAAGTCCCTGGCAGCGCAGCTGCTCGGGATCTCGACGCGCACGATCTACCGGAAGCTCGACGGCGTCGCCGACTGACAGATTGTCACGGCCTTCGGGCAAGGCCGCGAACGCCCGACAACCTGTCCAGCCACCCCCCCCAAAGTGTGAAGAAATGTTAGGTACTTTCGGCGTGTTCGAGTGTGGCACGTCGCTCGCACAAGGTTGCGACGGATGCCCCTCGACCAGCTGCTCAAGCGCCATTTCTGGGCGGTGATCGTCGGTCTGGTCGCGCTCGCGGCGTTCCTCGACGCACAGGGGATCATGCACCTCGTCGGCGCGCGCCTCGTCCCGGACGACGCGCAGCTCGCTGTGCCGTCGCTCGCCGCTCGTACGCCGACGGCGCAGCCCTCGGCGGCATCCCACGCCACGAGCGCGGGCGCGATCCTCGATCGCAACCCCTTCGACTCCGTGACCGGCCCGCTCAATGCCGTGCCGGTACCGGTGGCGAGCCAAGAGGTCGTCGACACGACGGCGCCGCCCATGGCGCCCGACCTGAGCGATCCGTTCGGCGCGCCCGCGTGCGACGGGATCCAGGTGCTCATCATCACGGCGTCGGCCGATCCGGAGTGGTCGTTCGCCGCGTTGAGCAGCACGGCAGAAAAGGGCAAGAGCTACCTGCGCCGGCGCGGCGGCGAGATCGGCGGCAAGACGGTGAGGTTCGTGGGTTGGGACCGCGTGTGGCTGACGAGCGGCAGCCAGCTGTGCCAGGCGCAGATGTTCAAGCCGCCCGCGCCCCCGGCGCCGTCGGCGGCTCCATCGGCCGCACCGGCCGCCCCCTCGCCGAACGCGGTCGCCGACGACATCAAGAACGGGATCAAGAAGGTGGGCCCGAACGAGTTCAACGTCGATCGGTCCGTGATCGACAAGATCCTCGAGAATCAGGCCGATTTGATGCGCCAGGCGCGCATCGTTCCCGAACAGGAGAACGGCAAGACGGTCGGCATCCGTCTGTTCGGCATCAAGGCGGACACGCTGCTCGGCGTCCTCGGCATGCAGAACGGCGACCGCCTCGAGAAGATCAACGGCTTCGAGATGGCGAGCCCGGAGACGGCGCTCGAGGCGTATGCGCGCCTGCGCACGGCCGATCACCTCACGGTCTCGATCAACCGCAACGGCCAGCCGGCCAACATCGACTTCAACATCAAATGACGCCCGCCACCCGCCGCGACCCAGCGAGAACCGCCATGGCCGACCCGACGCTCGACAACCGCGCGCTCCTGCGGCGGACGCTCGTGACGATGGGCGCCATGGTGGGGGCATGCGTCGTCGTCGTGGGCTCGTTGACGCTCGTGGCGCTGGGTATCACGGGCCACGCGGTCGGCGGCTCGGACCCGGGGGCCGGCTCCGCGGACGCGGGCCTCGTGGTCCTCGGCGGCCACGGCACTACACTCGGCGCGCCATCCGCTTCGCCGTCACCGCCCGCACCGAGGAAGAAGTGAAACGACGAGACGAGCGATGAGACGCAATCTTCTTACCCTCTTGGCCATGTGCAACCTCGCGGCGGCGTCGGCGCCGGCGACCCTTCACGCGCAGGTGCGCGTCAAACCCGGCGGCATGGCGGGCGGGGCCCCGTTGACGCCTCCGCCGGCCCCTCCGGCGGCTGCTCCGAATCCCGCCGCCCCCCCGCCGGGTCCTGCGGGTGTCACCCCCGCGGTCGCCGGCAAGACCCCGGGCGCTCCGGACGCCGTGGCCACCGGCGACACGCAGGGCCTCGCGCAGTTCGAGTCGGGCGTCGAGTTCAAGCCCCGCCCCGGCGGCGACAAGGTCGCCTTCTCGCTCGAGGACGCCGATCTGCCCGAGCTCGTCCGCGTCATCGGCGAGCTCACGGGCAAGCGCTTCATCTTCGGGGGCAAGGTCCACAACATCAAGGCGACGGTCTTCTCGCCGCAGAAGATCACCGTGGCCGAGGCGTACCAGGCGTTTCTCTCGATCCTCGACGCCAACGGCCTGACGCTCGTGCCGCACGGCCGCTTCTACAAGATCGTCGATTCGCCCGACGCGAAGATGGGCGCGCCGGTGTACGTCGCGGGCCAGGCGTCGACGGGCGAAGACCGCTTCATCACGCGCATCCACCGCGTGCGCAACGCGAGCGCCGAGGACGTGGGCAACGTCCTCAACAAGTTCAAGTCGAAGGACGGCGACATCACCGTCTACGCGCCGAGCAACCTGCTCATCATCACGGACACCGGCACCAACATCCAGCGCATGATGCGCATCCTCGAGGACGTCGACGTCGGCGGCGTCGGCGACCAGATCTGGATCGAGCCGATCCACTATGGCATCGCGTCCGACGTCTCGGCCCGTTTGAACGAGGTCTTCGACCTCAAGGGCGGCACCCCCGCCAAGGGCGAGAAGGCGCCCGCGTCGAGCGACGTCCACGTCAGCAAGATCATCGCCGACGACCGGAGCAACTCGATCGTCATCATCGCGACCGAGCGCGCCTACCTGCGGATCCTCGAATTCATCAAGCGGCTCGACGTCCCGCACTCCGGCGAGGGAGAGATCCACGTGCTGCCGCTGCAGCACGCGGACGCCATCGAGCTCGCCAAGACGCTCAACGAGATCGTGACCGGCGCGCAGGCGGCCGGTGGGGCCGCCCAGCCCAAGCCCGGAACGATGTCGCTCACGATCTTCGAGTCGGGCGTGAAGGTGAGCGCCGACAAGGCGACCAACTCGATCGTGGTCACGTCGAGCCTCCGCGACTTCGCGAACCTTCGCACCGTCATCGACCGCCTCGATCAGGCGCGGCGCCAGGTGTTCATCGAAGCCGTCATCATGGACCTCACCATCGACCGCGAGCGGCAGGTGGGCATGGCGTTCCACGCGGGCGACCTGACGAACAACCAGACGCTCCTCTACGGCGGCCTCAATCCTTTCCGCTCGATCGCGTTGCCCAGCCCCACCGACACGTCGCTCAACGCCTTTGCCCTCGGCATCCGCGGCCCGGCTCTCTCGGGCACCGACACGCTGCTCGGCACGGGCTTCTCGATCCCCGCGTTCGGCATCCTGCTCAACGCCATGGCGTCGACCAACGACGCCGACATCCTCTCGACGCCGCACATCCTCGCGACCGACAACATCCCCGCCGAGATCAACGTCGGGCAGAACATCCCGTTGCAGACCAACGTCGGCGGCCTGGGCGCCCTCGGGGCCCTGGCTGGCGCGGGCGCGGCGGGCGGAGCCGCCGGGGCACTCGGCGGACTCGGGAGCTTCGGCACGGCTCCGCGCCAGGACATCGGCACCAAGGTGAAGATCACGCCGCACCTCAACGACTCCGACGAGGTCCGGCTCGAGGTGCAAGAAGAGATCAGCGATCTAACGGGCCAGGCGCCGATCGGCACGCTCGGCGCGGTCCCGTTCTCCAAGCGCACGGCGCAGACACAGCTCGTCGTGAAGGATCAGCAGACGGTGATCATCGGGGGCCTCGTGCGCAATCGCGTCGCGCGCACCGACACGAAGATCCCGCTGCTCGGCGACATCCCGGTGCTCGGCGCCCTGTTCCGATCGAGCAGCTCTTCGCTGCAGAAATCGAACCTCATTCTGGTGCTGACGCCTTACATCATTCGCGAGCAGGCCGACCTACGCACGGTGTTCGAGCGCAAGCTGCAGGAGCGGCAGGAGTTTCTCGACCACTACTTCGTCTTCAGCGACGAACAGCGGTACGAGCCGCCCAAGGACTACTCGCGCACCAGCGGCCTGCTCGAAGACATCCGGCAGTCGTACATGGCGGTCGACGACCAGCGGCACCTCGACGAGCTCACGAAGCCGCGGGAGATGAAGACGCACGAGCCGGGCGCGCCGCTCGAGCTGCCCGCGCCCATCGCAGGCGAGGGCCCGGCGGCGGCATCCCCGCCCGCGCCGCCACCGGGCAAGGAGGGATCGCCGCCAGCTCCCGCGCCTCCGGCCGCGCCGGCGGCTCCACCGCCGCCCGGCGCAGCGCCCGCGGGCGCGCCGCCCCCCCTCAACGTGGCGCCCCCGCCGCGCAGCGTCGACAAGGTCGAGGGGAGGTAGCGCGCGTGGCGTCCGAACAGCGCTTCCTCGGCGAGATCCTTGCCCGGCGCGGCGTCATCCCCGCCGACAAGCTCGAGGCGATGTTCGCCGTGCAGCGCGAACGTGGGACGGATTTGATCGATCTGATCGTGAACACCACCGCGGTCGACGAGCTCACGATTGCCAAGGTGCTTGCGGAGGAGGCTCAGCTGTCGTTGGTCGAGCGGATCGATCCCGCGGAGATCATGACGGCGCTCGCGACGCGCGTGCCGATCGCGTTCGCCAAGGCGCACAAGGTGATCGTAGTCCGCGAAGACGAGCACGCCGTGTACGCGGTCTGCGGGGATCCGTTCGACACGCAGGCGCTCGACGATCTGCGGGTCATCTTCGGCAAGCCGGTCGAGGCGTCGGTCGGCTGCCGCGACCGAATCGAGGACGCGATCAACCGCGTCTACGAGAAGCAGGCCGGCGAGGAGCAGCTCGAGGGCGACGATGAGAACGTCGACGACGAGGCCTCGAGCGACATCCTGGACTCCGACGACGAGGCGCCCGTCATCCGCTGGGTCAACTCGCTCTTCTTGCAGGCGATGAAGGAGCGCGCGAGCGACATCCACATCGAGCCAGAGGAGAAGGAGGTCATCGTTAGGTACCGCATCGACGGTGAGCTCTACGTGGCGCGCCGGGCGCCGCGCGCCTTCATGAACAGCATCATCAGCCGCCTCAAGATCGAGAGCGCGCTGAACATCGCCGAGAAGCGCCTCCCGCAGGACGGCCGTATCACCAAGCGCGTCGCCGGCAAGAGCTTCGACATTCGCGTCAGCACCATCCCGACGAGCCGCGGCTACGAACGGATCGTCATGCGTCTACTCAACAAGTCGAGCGTGCTCCTCGATCTGCCCGATCTCGGCTTCAGCGGCCGCGAATATGCCCTCATGGACGGCCTGATTCGCCGCCCCGACGGGATCGTGCTCGTCACGGGCCCGACGGGCAGCGGCAAGACGACGACGCTCTACGCGTGCATCAACCGCATCAACCAGCCCAACCTGAACATCCTGACGGCCGAGGATCCCGTGGAATACGAGATCCAGGGGATCCACCAGGTCCACGTGCAGCCCAAGATCGGGCTCACCTTCGCCGGCGCGCTCCGGGCGTTTCTCAGGCAGGATCCCGACATCGTCATGGTCGGCGAGATCCGCGACAGCGAGACGCTCGAGATCGCGATCAACGCGTCGCTCACGGGGCACCTCGTGCTCTCCACGATCCACACGAACGATGCGGCCGGCGCCATCACACGCACGATCGACATGGGCGCCGAGCCGTTCTTGCTTCGCTCGAGCGTCATCGGGATCCTGGCGCAGCGGCTCGTGCGTGTCATCTGCAAGAACTGCAAGTACTCCTACGAGGCCGAGGACTTCGAGCTCGAGGAGCTTGGCCTCACCAAGGAGCGTCAGCGTGCGCGGCACGCTCGCCGCGACAATCCGGCGTCGCGCTACTTCCCGCGCACGGTGCGCGAGCCGGACCCGCTCGACGAGTTCGATCCGAGCGTGAGGCCCACCTTCCACAAGGCGCGCGGGTGCGCGCAGTGCACCAACACGGGCTTCAGCGGCCGGCGCGGCATCTACGAGCTGCTGCTCGTCGACGACGCGGTCGGTCCGCTCATTCTCCGCAAGGCCGACTCGCAGGCCATCAAGCGCGTGGCCTGGGAGCAGGGTATGGACACGTTGCGCGACGACGGGGCGCGCAAGGTCATCGCCGGGCTGACGACGGTGGAAGAAGTGCTCGCCGCGACGCAGGAAGACATCGATGTCGACCCGGTCGCCGCGGCGGGGGCGGCCTAGCCATGGCGGTCTTCGAGTACCGCGGGATTCTGTCGGCGACGGGCAAGGGCGTGCGCGGCGTGCGCGACGCCGACAACGCCAAGACGTTGCGCGCGACGCTCAAGCGCGAGGGCATCCTCCTCACCAAGGCCGAAGAGGGGCAGAAGGGGCGCGCCGGCCAGCGCGCGGAGTCGACGGGGGGCCTCTTTGGACGGCGCGTGAGCGCGGGCGACGTCGCCATGACGACGCGCCAGCTGGCGACGTTGGTGACGGCGGGCATCCCGCTCGTCGAGTCGGTGGGAGCGCTGATCGAGCAGGTCGAGGGCCTCGAGCTGAAGCGCGTGCTGACGAAGATCGTGGATCGGCTCAACGAGGGCAGCTCGCTGGCCAGGGCGCTCGAGCCGCATCCTCACGTATTTTCCAACCTCTACGTCAGCATGGTGAGCGCGGGCGAAGCGTCCGGCACGCTCGAGTCCGTGCTCGAGCGCCTCGCCGACTACATGGAGAACCAGTCCAAGCTGCGCGGCAAGGTGGCCGCCGCGATGGCGTATCCGGCGCTCATGATGGTCATCGGCTCGGGGCTCATCACGCTGATGATGGTCGTCGTCGTGCCCAAGGTGACGGCCATATTCGAGAGCCTGGATCGCGCGCTCCCCTGGTACACCGAGCTTCTCATCGGCGTCTCGCGGTTCATTGCGTCCAATCAGCTGCTCGGCTTCATCTTTGCGACGTTCACCTTCACGCTGACGCGATCGGCGCTGAGAGACTACAAGGAGAGCGAGCGCGCCAAACACACGGCGTACGTGTTCACCGCGTTCGGGGCCGGAGCCGTTCTGCTCCTCTGCGCGTTCGTGGTCGAGTCGTTCTGGCTGTACGCCGCGGGCGGCGTCGTCGGCGTCATCTTCGCGACGGGATTGGCGTGGGTCACCGCCTGGCTCGCAACGCCGGCGGGGCGCGTGGCCAAGGACGGCTTCTTGCTGAGGGTCCCGGTCCTCGGCACGCTCGTGCGGATGCTGGCGGTGTCGCGTTTCGCACGCACGCTCGCGACGTTGCTGCGCAGCGGCGTGCCTTTGCTCAAGGCGATGGAGATCGTCAAGAACGTGCTCGACAACGCCAAGCTCGAGAAGGTCATCGAGACGGCGGCCGGGAGCATCCGCGAGGGCGAATCGATCGCCGGGCCCCTCAAGCGCAGCGGCGACTTCCCGCCGATCGTGACGCACATGATCGCCGTCGGCGAGCGCAGCGGGCAACTCGAGCAGATGCTCGAGAACGTGGCGCGCGCGTACGACGCGCAGGTGGAGACGCGCGTTCAGGCCCTCACGAGCTTGCTCGAGCCGCTGATGATCGTGGTGATGGGCGGAGGCGTCGGCTTCATCGCCTTCGCGATCCTGATGCCTCTCATCGAGATGAACGACTTCGTACAACAGTGAGCGGGCACGCGGGCGAGACGAGGCGAGAAGCAGTCATGGCGGGCAATCGAAGCGAACCGATGGTCTTTTTCCCCTGGGAGCGACGCCGGGGCTTTCGGTCGATCTTCATGCGTTCGCGGGCGCGCCAAGCGATTGCCGTCGTTGGTGGGGTCGTCGCGTTCACGATGCTGGCGCGACTCGAGCATCAATCGTCGGCCGTGCGGGCCACGCGCGCCGAGATCTCGGACACGATTGCCGCGGTCGACGCGTGGCGCGCAGACCACGAGACAGGATGCCCTGGGTCTGCGACCGACCTCGTCGCCGCCGGATACCTGGCCGAGCTCCCGCGCGACGCCTGGGGGCACCCTCTGCGTCTGGCGTGTCCGGGTCGGCGCGACCCGGCGGGCTTCGACGTGTCGAGCGACGGCCCGGACGGCGAACCGGGCGGCTTGGACCGAGTGGAGTGAGGGCCCCGAAGAGCTGAAACATACGGCGGGCCTGGCCCGTTGAAGGAGAGCGAGATGAGCACGGTATCCAACCTAGAAAGCAGCATCGCGCGCCGCGTCGTGAGCCGCCACGAGCGCGCGCGCGCACGCGGGATGACGCTGGTCGAGCTGATCATCGTCATCACGATCATCGGCGTCATGACCGCGGCCATCGCCATCGGCGTCATGGGCGCCGCCAAGAAGGCGAACGTGGGTGCGGCCAAGACGGCCTGCGACACGGTCCGGCAAGCCACGATGCAGTGGAAGGCGCTACACATGGGCGAGGACTGTCCGACGGTCGAGCAGTTGAAGGCGGAAAAGGACCTCGATACGGGGTTTAGCGTGAAGGACCCGTGGGGCAGCCCCTTCAAGCTGTCGTGCGAATCCGACGAGATCACGTGCTCGAGCTCCGGTCCCGACAAGAAGGAAGGGACCACCGACGACATCATCGTGCCAAAGCCGGACGTGCCGACGGAAGGCCGATAGGCCCGTGCCGTGATCCCGTCATCCCTCATCGCTCGCTCGGAGCGCGTGCGCCGCTTCGCGCGGCGTGGGTCGGCGGGGCTCACCTTGATCGAAGTCATCGTCGTCCTCGCGATCGTGGCCCTCGTGGCGGGGGTGGCCATCGCGGGAAGCAACCAGTTGCCTTCCACCAAGCTGCGGCGCTCGGCCATGGCGATCACCAGCCAGATCAAGCGGGCGTACGTCCAGGCGACGTCGACCTCGCGCAACCTGCGTCTCGTGATGGACATCGACCAGAAGCGCATGTGGCTCGAGGAGAGCCTGGCTCCCATGCTGGTGCGCGCAAAGGACCCGTCCGCGGCCGGCGGCGCCGAGGCCGTCACCGAAGCGGAACGGCAGGCGCACGAGGAGGGCGATCGGGTGATGAAGGGCCCGCCGATCCCCAAGCCGACCTTCCGCAAAGTCGTGACGGGCACGATGACCGACGACGACAAGCAGGGGACCAAGCCGCTGGAGAGTGGGATCGCGTTCCGCTCCGTGCAAACTCTGCACGACGATCTGCCGCGCACGTCCGGCCGCGCGTATCTCTACTTCTGGCCGGGCGGCCTCACCGAGCGCGCGTCGATCCAGGTCCGGATCGGCGACAGCGACGAGGACTACCAGACGCTCACGCTCCTCGTCGCGCCCCTGACCGGGCGAGTCACCATCAAGAACGGGCCGGTGGAGCTCGAGGTCCCGACCGACGACGAGCACGCCTCGGACCGCCAGGACAACGGGTTCTGAGCCATGTCGCGCGCGTTCTCCCTGCTCGAGGTCATGTTCGCCGTGGCGCTCTTCGGCGCCGTCGTCACGTTCATCCTCTCGGCGGAGGCGGGCCTCATCGCCGGCAACCGCACGGCGGCGAACATGAGCCAGGCGGCCCTCCTCGCCCGCTGCCGGATGAGCGAGCTCGAGGAGAAGCAGCTCAAGCTCGGGTTTCCGGAGATCGAGGAGAAGGACGAGAGCGCGAGCTGCTGCGACGACAAGGAAACGCCGGGCTTCACGTGCCAGTGGCAGGTCGAGCGGGTCAAGCTGCCGGAGGTGCAGACGCTCGGCGGCAACGATGGCGGCGGCTCGGCGCTCGGCGGGTCGCTCGATCTCGCCGGCAGCGCGTCGCCGCTCGGCTCGAGCCTGCCCTCGTCGCTCACGGGCTCCCTCGGGTCGTTGCTCACCAACCCGGCCGGCGGGGCGGGGCTCGACCTCGACGCGGGCCTGGCGGGGCTCGGCAGCTCGCTGCAGGGGGCGTTCGGTGGCGCGGGTGCGCAGGGCCTGCTCTCGATGGTGTTTTCGCTCGTCTATCCGTCGCTCAAGCCGGTGCTCGAGTCGGCCATCCGTCGGATCTCGGTGACCGTCGCCTGGAAAGAGGGGCAGACCGACCGAACCTTCATGCTCACGCAATACGTGACCAACCCCTCGCGGGCAGGGTTGCTCGCGAGCATGGCCGACGCCGGCGTTTTCTCGGCGGACGGGGGTGGCCTCGGCGGTGGGCTCGGAGGGCTCGGAGCGCTGCTCGGCGGAGGCGCGGCCGGCGGAGGCGCGGCCGGGGGAGCGGCGACACACTGATGCGCCCTCGTCGCACGCGCAGCCGCGGCATGACGATGATCGAGGTCGTCGTGGCCATCGGGGTCTTGGCGATGGTCGCCGTGCTCATTCATGGTGTCATGAGCTCGCTCTCCCACGGCAAAGAGGTCGAGGCCGCGCGCGCCGATCGCGTGCATCAAGGCCGCGAGGCCGTGCAGCGGATCGTGCGGGATCTCTCCGCGGCATATCTGTCCATGCACGTCCCCTCGATCATCGCGCTGCGCACGGAGCTCACGTCGTTCACGGGTCGCAGCTCCAGTCAGTTCGATCGCCTCGACTTCACGGCGTTCGCGCATCGCCGCACCGACCGCGACGTCCACGAGTCGGACCAGGCCGAAGTGGGCTACTGGGTGTCGCAGGATCCCGACGTGTCCGACAAATGGGACCTCGTGCGGCGCGAACAGACGCCGATCGATCTCGAGCCGCTGAAGGGCGGCATCTCCGAGGTCGTCGCCGAGGACATCCAGGAGTTCGACCTTCGCTACCTCGATCCGATGACGGGGCAGTGGCTCGAGACGTGGGACTCGGTGCAGACGACCGGGCAGCCCAATCGCCTGCCGCTCGAGGTGAAGATCAAGCTCGTCCTCAAGGGCCTGGGGGACGGCACCCCGTACGAGTACACGACCAAGGTCTTCCTCCCGATGCAGCAGCCGCTCTCCTTCGGGATCCCGCGCCAATGATGCCCGTATCGCGAGCCACCCGACGCCGTGAGCGGCGTGACGAGCGAGGGGTCGCGCTCATCATGGTGCTCGGCGCGCTCGCCATCATGATCGTCATGCTGGCCGAGTTCCAGGACGACGCGGGCACCGAGTTCGCGGCGGCAACCGCTGTGCGCGACAGCGTGCAAGCCGAATACTTCGCGCGGAGCGCCATCAACCTCTCCCGGCTGCTCATCGCCGCCGAGCCCACGATGCGCGCCGGGATCGCGCCGCTCTTCATGCTCATGCGGCGGACGGCTCCGCAGCTGCCCGTGTGGCTCTACGCCGACCGCGTGCTCGGCGCGTTCAACGACAAGGCGGGGGGCAAGGACTTCGCCGACTTTGGCGGGTTCGACATGGCGAAGGGCAAGGGCCTGGGGCTCGATGGCGGGCGCTTCGAGATATCGATCGTGGACGAGGACGCGAAGATCAACGTCAACATGGGCGCGTCCAACGACATCGCGCACATCCGCCTGGCCAAGCAGCTGATGGCGCGAATGGCGCCAATCCAGTATTCGCCGCTCTTCGAACAGCGCGACGCCACGGGGAACTACAACGATCGGCTCACCACCTGCTCGGCCATCGTGGACTGGGCCGACAGCGACGTGCAGCTCTTCTCGTGCGACGTCACGACGCCGACGTCGTCCAACGCCGTCGAGGACAGCTGGTACCAACTGCTGAACAAGCCGTACAAGCGCAAGAACGCGCCGTACGATTCGCTCGAAGAGATGCACATGGTGCGCGGCGTGACCGACGACTTCTGGCAGACGTTCGTCGATCCTGATCCGAGCGACCCGCGAAAGCGCGAGATGACGGTGTGGGGCCAGGGCGCCGTCAACGTCAATACGGCCACGTCCCTGACGCTCTATGCCCTGGTGTGCTCGGGGGCGCCGCAGGCCGACATCTGTCTCGATCCGACGCAGATGCAGATGTTCATCATGGGTATGACGATGGCGCAGGGAGTCACCATGGGCGCGCCGCTCTTCGGCACGCCTCAGGATTTCATCGCCATGATGAAGGGCCAGGGCATGCTCGGGCCGCTGATGACGGCGGTGGGCATGAAGCCCGTGAAGTTTCAGTCCGAGAGCGATTTCGCCAAGAGCATTTCGACCGAGAGCAAAGTCTTTTCGATCTACTCGGTCGGCGTCGTCAAAGGCTTCAAGCGCGAGACGCGCGTGAAGCTGCACACCGTCGTGGACTACCGATCTGCGCCTTCGCTCGCCAACCTGACGGCTGCGGCGGCGAGCGCCGCCGGGGCGTCTTCGGCGGCGCCGGCGTCGTCGGCGGGGGGCGTGACGGGCGGGCTCAACGCGATCGCCGGGGCGATGCAGCCGAGCATCGGCGGTCAGGTCGTTTACTTCAACATCGAGTGACGGGAGAAGGGCGAGACGACCATGCCGACGTGGCTGGGTATCGATATCGGAAGCGCGCACGTGAAGGCGATCCTCGTACGGTCGGCCTACCGAAAGCTGGCGATCGTCCGCATCGCATCCGTGGACGTGGCGCAGAGCGCGTCGCTCGTCGATGCGGTGCGCACTGCGGTGGGCCGCGCCACGGAAGGCGAGCCCGGGCCGGACGCGGTGGCAGCGGCGCTCGAAGGCTCGCGCGCTGCCATCCACCGCCTGCTCTTGCCTGCTACCGCGATGAAGCAGGTCGCAGAGGTGTTGCCGTACGAGCTTGCGTCCCAGGTCCCGTTCGACCTGGACGATTCGATCTTCGACTGGCGGGTCCTCGATCAGCCGCGCGAGGACGGCCAGGTGCCGATCGTCGCCGCCGTCGGGCGGATCGACGACGTGCGCGCGCGCGTCGAGCTGGTGAAAGAGGCTACGGGTTTCGAACCGGAGCGCATCGCCGTCGGCGCCATGGCGCTCGCGTCTCTCGTCCCCGTGGTCCCCCTGCTCGGCGAGGCGGCGACGATCGCGATCGTGGATCTCGGCGCGAAGGCCATCGAGGTCCTGGTGCTCGAGCGGGGTGAGACCGTGTTCGCGCGGACCCTGTCGACCGGGACCGAAGGGCTTCCGGCGTCGGCGCCGCGGCTCGCTCGCGAAATCCGCCTCAGCTTCGCGGCACACAGGGCCAAGGGGGGCGCGGCGCCCGAGCGCGTCGTGCTCTGCGGCGGCGGCGCGTTCGTGTCCGGCGCCGAGGGGTTTCTCTCGGGCGAGCTCGAGATGCCGGTGCAGCTTTTGCCTGAGCCGTCGCTCGACGTGACGGCGCTCGGCGACGCTGGGCGCGAGCTGCCGCGCTATGCCAAGGCGTTGGCGCTCGCCCTGTCGCTCGGCGGCCGGGCGGCGGGCATGAACCTGCGCCGCGGGCCACTGGCGTTCGAGCGTGGCTTCGCTTGGGTGCGCGAGCGGCTGCCGGTGCTGGGCGGCCTGGCGGCCGTCGTCCTCGTGAGCTTCGTCTTCAGCGGCTGGTCGCGCGTGTACGAGGCGCACTCGGAGCGCGGGGCGCTGCAGCGCGCGCTCGGGGCAGTGACGAAGGATGTCCTCGGTACCGAGGCCGATACGGCGCAGGACGCCGAGGACCTCTTGGCCAAAGAAGCGGCCCTCACCGATTCGGACCCCATGCCCCACGCCGACGCCTTCGACGTCATGGTCCGGCTTTCGGAGGCCGTACCCCCGTCGGTGACACACGATGTCGAGGAGCTCGATGTCCAGAGCGGTCACGTGACGATCCGCGGAATCGTGGGATCGATCCCCGAGGCCCAGTCGATCGCCACGGCCCTCGGCGAGAGCAAGTGCATGAACGACGCGAAGATCAAGAGCACCACGCAGGCGGTCGGGGGCGACCGACAGAAGTACCTGATGGAGTTCCAGCTCAAGTGCCCCGAAGACGTGAAGGCTTCGAAGAAGAAGACCGCCGACTCCAGCGCCGCCGCGGCGGGGTCGAGCAGCGAAACGGGAGGGAAGTGACATGGCTGGGCCGGTGCTCGAGATCAACGCGCGCGAACGCAGGGTGCTCGCCATTCTGGGCTTCGTGGGCGCGTGCCTGCTGCCCCTGGCGATTCCCTTCGGGATCGAGGCGCTCGTCCGCTCTGCGCAGGGCGAGAACGACGACCTGCGCCAGGCGCTCGCCGACGTGCAGGACGCGCGGGGCAAGATGCGCGAGCGGCAAGCACAAAAAGACGCCCTCGCCGTGCGATACGCGAAGACCACGCCGGCACTTGCGGGGTATCTCGAGCAGATGGCGCACCAGCAGCGTCTCGAGGTGACCGATTCCACGCCGCTGCCCGACATCCCCCACGGCAAGCGCTATCTCGAGCACGGGACGAACATTCACCTGAAAAAAACGGGCATGCTGGCGCTTTCGCTGTTTCTCGAATCGCTCGAGAAGAGCGGATACGCCGTCGCCGTCACGAAGCTCGACATCCGCAAGCGCAGCGGCGAACCCGACTCCTACGACGTCGAGGTCGGCGTGGCCTCGTACGAGCGCACCGCGGCCCCCGCGACGAGCCCCGCAGGGAGTGCCAAGCCGTGACCCAGAACCCCCTCGTCGAGGCGGCGGTCATCACGCTGAAAGACCGACTCGCGGGTCTCTCGCGGTTCAGCAAGTATGCGGGGCCGATCGGCTATCCGCTGCTCTACGGCGTTTGCCTGGTGGTCTTCGCGTTGCTCACGTTCCCGTACGGCAAGCTCAAGGAGCGGATCGTCGCGTCGTTCAACGCGGACCAGCCTCCCAGCGGCGGACAGGAGCTGCAGATCGACGACATGAGCGGCTATTGGCTGACGGGCGTCTCGCTCAAGGGCGTCACGCTCCTGCGCGCATCGTCCGAGCCAGGGCACGCGCCGTCCAAGGTCGTCATCGACGAGGCGACTGCTCGCTACTCGATCCTCTCCGCGATCGTGGGCAATAGCAGCTTGAGCTTCAGCGCGACAGCCTTCGGCGGCGAGGTGAGCGGATCGTACGACGTGCACGGCAAGGGCAAGTCCGTCGAGCTGAGCCTCGACTCGATCGACATGGCCCGCGTCCAGCCGATCGCGGATGCCCTGGGCGTGCCGATCCAGGGCAAGCTCGGAGGCACCGTCCGATTGAATTTCCCCGAGGGGAAGGGCGCCAAGGCCGCTGGTTCCGTCGCGTTCGAGGCGCAGGACGTCTCCGTCGGCGATGGCAAGGCCAGGATCAAGGACACCCTGGCATTGCCCAAGGTCGACGTCGGCGCGCTCACGTTCACGGCCGAGGCCAAGGACGGCATGCTCAAGGTGACGAAGTTCGCGGCGGGCGGACGCGACGTCGACTTCCTGGGCGACGGGCGGATCCTGCTCCGCGATCAGACGTCCGATTCGATACTCGAGCTGCAGGTTCGCTTTCGAATCAACGACGTGTACCGGAACAAGAGCGACATCACGAAGAGCCTGTTCGGCGCGCCCGGATCCAACATCCCGGCGCTCTTCGAGATGGCGGACCCCAAGATCAAGCAGTCCAAACGGCCTGACGGATTCTACGGATGGAACATCCGCGGCGTGCTGTCGCGGCCGGATTTCCAGCCGACGCCGGGGGGGGCTGCAGGCGGGAAGTAAAAGGCTCGGAGCCGTCAGCGCGCGTCGCTGCGTCGCTGAGCGAGGATACGGGCGACGGCGGACGCGTCGAGCGCCGCCGCGCGAGCGCGAAGGCGATCGAGGAGGGACTCGCGGCCGGGAGCCGGGGGCGGGGCGGGCGCGTGGTTGGGGGCGGGCGCGGGCGCGAGGTTGGGCGCGAGCGCGTGGGCGGGCTCGGGGGCGTGGTCGGGCGCGTCGTCAGTTGGGTTCGAGGTCAAGGTCGAGGTCGAGGTCGGGGTCGGGTTCGAGGTCGAGGTCGAGGTCGAGAATGGCGGGGGGGCGGGGAGGGGGGGCGGATTCACCGGAGCGGGCGGCGGGTAGCTGCTGGCGCGGGGGTCCGGCGGCTTGGGTGGGCGGGTGGACGGCTTTCGCTCTTCGCGCAGCGAGCTTGCGCGATCGACCAGGGCCTTGGAACGCGTGTCGAGGCGGGTGAATCGCAGGGTCAGCCCCGCCTGGCCATCGTAGGCATTCGGCTTGAAACCCACGACACGTCCCTCGCCGCGGACGAGCACCTGTCCCGACGACAGAGCGAGCTCGAAACGCAAGACGACGCCCTGCGGCCGCGATTGAGCGCCGATGAGCACCACCGTGGTACGCGTGAGCGTGTCGAGCTCCTTGTCGAGAAACTCGTCCTCGGTCGCGTAGGGGCGGGTGATCCGGATCGCGACAGGCGGGCGCGGATCGTCGGGCACGACCGCCAGGATACTCGCGCTCGCACGCGCTTGGCCACTGCAGCTAGCGTCTCCGGACCCACCGTGTTACTCGCTGCCGCGAGCGCGCGATGGGCGGCAAAAGCGGCGGACACCGAGTGATGCTCGTGGGGGCCGGCGCGCGCGAGCACGCGCTGGCAACGGCGATCGCCGCCGGCGGGCACGAGGTGGTCGTCGCGCCGGGCAATGCGGGGACGGAGGCCGTTGGGCGCAATGTCCCAGTGCGCGCGGACGACGTACCGGGTCTGGTGGCGCTGGCGAGCGCCGAGCGGGCGGACCTGGTCGTGGTCGGGCCGGAAGCGCCGCTCGTGCTCGGGCTGGTGGACGCGCTCGCCGAGCGGGGGATCGCGACTTTCGGCCCGTCGAAGGCGGCCGCCCGGCTCGAGGGTTCCAAGGCCTTCATGAAGCGGTTCTGCGAGCGGCACGGGATCCCCACGGCGCCGTTTCGGGTGTTCGACGCCGCCGACGCCGCCGAGCGTTTCGTACGCGAGGCGGCGCGCCCACTCGTCGTAAAGGCCGACGGATTGGCTGCGGGCAAAGGCGTCGTCGTCTGCGACGCGGCGGGCGACGCCTGCGCCGCCATCGACCGCATCATGCGAAAGCGCGAGTTTGGCGACGCGGGCGCCACGGTCGTCATCGAAGAGCGACTGGGCGGCGAGGAGGCGAGCTTTCACGTCGTTTGCGACGGAACGCGCGCGGTCGCGCTCGCGCCAGCGCAGGACCACAAGCGCTTGGGCGACGGAGACGCGGGGCCGAACACCGGGGGCATGGGCGCGTACGCGCCGACGCCGGTCGTCGGACCGGCTGTGCACGACCGGGTGATGCGCGAGGTCGTCGAGCCGACGCTCGCCGGGATGGCCGACGACGGGACCCCCTTCCGGGGGGTGCTCTTCGTCGGATTGATGATGCATCGGGGTGAGCCTCGAGTTCTCGAGTTCAACACCCGCTTCGGCGACCCGGAAGCGACCGTGCTCGTTCCCACGTATGCCGGCGATTGGTTCGATCTGCTCGACGGCGCTGCGCGCGGGCGTTTGCCCGAGGGCGCTGCCGCGTCGAACAGGCACGCCATCGCGGCGCTCTCGGTCGTGATGGCGGCTGCCGGGTATCCCGGCAAACCGCGGGCCGGCGACCGTATCGAGGGCCTCGATGCGCCGCTGCCCCCTGGCGCCTTCGTCTACCACGCGGGCACCGAGCGCTCCGCGGACGGCGCGGTACGGACTTGCGGCGGCCGCGTGCTGGCCGTGGGCGCCACCGCCGCCTCCCTCGAAGAGGCCGCACGCATCGCGTACCGTGCCGTCGCGGGGATTCGCTGGGACGGCGAGCACCATCGCGGCGACATCGGGCACCGCGCGCTCTCAGGTGTTTCCCGCTAGCCCACGAGTTACGGAACGGACTCACCCGAGGAAAGACACATGGCCGAGATCGCCCCCCTGACCCCCCTGCGCTACGACCTCTCCAAGTTGGCAGAGGGCCTCGCGAGCGTCGTGGCGCCCCCGTACGACGTCATCTCGCGAGAGCAGCGAGCGGCCCTCGCCGCGCAGCATCCTCACAACATCGTCCGATTGATTCTGCCCGAGGGCGAGGGGGACACCAAGTACGGCGTGGCCGCCGACATCCTCAAGGGCTGGCGCGCGGAAGGGGTGCTCGTGCGCGACGACGAGCCGTCCTTCTACCGCTACGACCAAACATTCGCGCCTCCGGGCGCACCCGTAGGCAGCCGCACCATTCGCCGTCGTGGGTTCCTGGCGCTCGTGCGCCTCACGCCGTTCTCGGAGCGGAGCGTGCTACCGCACGAACGCACGCTGTCCGGTCCAAAAGAGGATCGGCTCAAGCTCTTCCGCGCCACCCGCACCAACCTGAGCCCGGGCTTCATGCTGTATCGCGACGCCCGCGGAGACCTCGACGCTCCGCTCGAGACGGCGCAAGCGCTGGCCGAGTTCACGACCTCCGACGGCGTGCACCACGCGCTTGCCAAGGTGCGCTCGCCCGAGGCCATCCGCGCCATCGTCGAGGGGGTCGCGCGCTCGTCGCTCCTCATCGCCGATGGGCACCATCGCTACGAGACGGCACTGCGCTATTCGCAAGAGGTCAGTGGCGAAGCGCGAGGCGGCGCCGACCGGGGCGAGCACCGGTTCTTCATGTCGTTTCTCGCCAACGGCGACGATCCCAACCTGGTCGTGTTCCCGACGCACCGGCTCGTGCACTCGCTGCCATCGTTCTCGCTCGACGACCTTCTACGCCGCGCCGCGGCGACGTTCGACGTCTTGCCATTGCCGCGCGGCGTCGGCGCCGAACTGTTGGTCGAAGGATTGCGCGCCGCAGAGGGTGCCGAAAAGCGTCCGAGCGTCGTCGTCGCGGTGTCCGACGGCCGCGCCGCCGTCCTGACGTTGAAGGCCGACGCCGACCTCGACGCCCACCCGACGCTCGGGCCGAAGCCCGAGGTCCTGCGGCGCACCGACGTGACCGTGCTCCACGCAGGAATTTTCGAGGAGCTCCTCGGCATCACGCCGGAGGCGCAGGTTGCCAAGACCAACCTCTGGTACGTCCAGGACGCGGCCGAATCGCTCGCCGAGCTCCGGGGCGGTGTGCGCGGGCAGGCGCTGTTCCTGATGAACCCGACGCCCGTCGCCGCGGTTCGCGATGTCGCCGAGGCCGGCGAGGTGATGCCGCAGAAGAGCACCTTCTTCTACCCGAAGGTATTCACCGGCCTCGCCGTCCACACGCTGGACCCGGCGCGCACCGTGGCGAGGTAGTCGCCCGTCCCATGGCGGTGCCGAGGGCCGTGCTTACGATGGAGCTACGGTGGCAGCGGAGGAAACGGAGCACTTGGAACGTGCATCTTTGTCAGGGGCGGCCTATTCGTTCTAGGTGGCTTGTTCGAGTTAGCTCGAGTTAAAACCGCGCCCGTCCGCATGGCACGCCGCGAACGTCTTCTATAGGAGAGGTGGCGAGACAATGTCCGACAAGAAGCAGAACCCCCCGCGTCAAGACGACGAGCCGATTCAGTTCGGGGATGAGCTGCCGGTCCTGCCCATCCGCAACGCCGTTCTGTTCCCCGGCGCGGTGGCGCCCTTCGACGTGGGCCGCGAGAAGTCGGTGGCCCTGGTCGAAGACGTCGACAACCTGACGTCGCCCGTCATCGCGATCTTCGCGCAGCGCGACCCCTCGACCGACGACCCGGGCAAGGAGGACCTGCACCAGGTGGGGTGTGCGGCTCGGGTGCTCAAGGCGCTGAAGCACAGCTCGGGCAACTACTCGCTCATCCTGCAAGGGCTCGAGCGCATCCGCCTCGACGAGATCACCCAGAGCGGCCCATACCTGAAGGCGAAGATCGGACGCCTCAACGAGACGAACTCCGGCGACGACGAGGCGGAGGCACTCAGCATGAGCCTGCGCGACATCGCCAAGCAGGTGATCCAGTTGATGCCCGAGCTCCCGCGCGAGGCGGGTTCGCTCATCGACTCGATCCAGGCGCCCGGCGCCCTGGCCGACCTGGTGGCTGCCAACCTCGACGCGCCGGTCGACGAGAAGGCTGCGCTCCTCGAGACGGTCGACGTCAAAGATCGGATCCGCAAGGTGCTCAAGCTGCTCACGCGCCAGCTCGAGATCCTCAAGATGCGCGAGCGCATCAACTCGCAGATCAAAGAGGAGATGGGCAAAAACCAGCGCGAGTATGTCCTTCGTCAGCAGCTCAAGGCCATCAAGGAGGAGCTCGGCGAGGACGACGGCGATCAGGGCGATCTCGACGGTCTCGAGGAGCGCATCGCGAAGGCCAGCCTGCCGCAAGAAGCCGAGACGGTGGCCAAGAAGCAGCTCAAGCGCCTCCGCAACATGCAGGTCGGCAGCGCGGAGTACACGGTGGTGCGCACGTACCTCGACTGGATCCTCGACCTGCCGTGGCACGCGCAGACGCCGGACAACATGGACATTGGCGCGGTGCGCAAGGTCCTCGACGAGGACCACTACGGTCTCGAGAAGGTGAAAAAGCGCATCCTGGAGTACCTCGCTGTCCGCAAGCTCAAGAAGGACAAGAAGGGCCCGATCCTGTGCCTCATCGGTCCGCCGGGCGTCGGCAAGACGTCGCTCGGCCGGAGCATCGCGCGCGCCCTCGGACGCAAGTTCGTCCGCATCTCACTCGGCGGCGTGCACGACGAGGCGGCCATCCGCGGCCACCGGCGCACCTACGTGGGCGCGCTCCCGGGGCAGATCATCCAGGGAATGAAGAAGGGCGCCACGATCAACCCCGTCTTCATGATGGACGAGGTGGACAAGATCGGACATGACTTCCGCGGCGACCCGGCGGCGGCGCTGCTCGAGGTGCTCGACCCCGAGCAGAACAACACCTTCGCCGACCACTATCTGGAGATCCCCTACGACCTCTCCAACGTCATGTTCGTCGCCACGGCGAACATCGCCGACCCGATCCCGGCGCCCCTGCGCGACCGCATGGAGATCCTGGAGATCCCCGGCTACACGCGCCGGGAGAAGCTCGCGATCGCGCGCCGGCACCTGATCCCCAAGCAGCTCGAAGAGCACGGCATCACCCGGGAGCAGCTCGACATCACCGACAAAGCCGTCGATTTGGTGATCGACTTCTACACGCGTGAGGCCGGCGTTCGCACGCTCGAGCGCCAAGTCGCGAGCATCATCCGCGGCGTCGCCGTCAAGATCGCCGAAGGCGATACGACGCCACGCAGGATCGACGACGAAGACCAGGTGCGCGAGTTCCTCGGCCCGCAAAAGTTCACGAGCGAGGTGGCGGAGCGCACGGAAGAGGCGGGTGTCGCCACGGGCCTTGCGTGGACGAGCGTCGGCGGCGAGATCCTCTTCATCGAAGCGACGCGCATGTACGGCACCGGCAAGCTGCAGCTCACCGGTCAGCTGGGCGACGTGATGAAAGAGTCGGCACAGGCGGCACTTTCGTACGTCCGCACGAACGCCGAGAAGTACGGCATCAGCCGCGACTTTCTCGAGAAGAGCGACATTCACATCCACATTCCCGCGGGCGGCATGCCCAAAGACGGGCCGAGCGCCGGCGTCACGATGTTCACGGCGCTGGTCTCGATGCTCACCGGCATCCGCGTCCGGCACGACGTGGCGATGACGGGTGAGATCACGCTCCGCGGGCGCGTGCTGCCGATCGGCGGCCTGAAGGAAAAGGTCCTCGCAGCGCACCGCGCCGGGATCAAGCGCGTGCTCGTGCCCGAGCGCAACAAGGCAGACCTCGACGAAGTCCCGGCCGAGGTCAAAAACGACCTCGAGTTCATCTTCGTGAGCAAGATGGACGCCGTGCTCGAGGCAGCGCTCGAAGAGATGCCCAAGCCCAAGCCGGAAGAGAAGGCCGCCGCGGTAACGCCTCCGTCGAATTAGTTACGGTCGAGGGGAGCGACCTCCGCTCCACTCGAGCTCCCCACCGGATTCGGTTCGTGGCGGGGCGGCGGGCCGCCGCTCGGGGCCTCTGCTCCCGCTCGATTGGGGGAGGGTGTACCGTGGGCCGATGAAACCGGTGCGAATCGGGTTGCTTGGCTGCGGGACCGTCGGGGGCGGTGTCCTGCAGCTCCTCAAGGCCAAGGGGGAGCGGGTCGTTCAGAGCGTGGGGGCGCCCATCGAAGTGGCGCGCGTGCTGGTCCGTGACGCGGACAAGGGGCGCGTGCCCGAGCTCGATCGCTCCAAGCTGACGACGGACCCCGAGGACTTGCTGGGCGACACATCGATCGATGTCTTCGTCGAGGTCATGGGCGGCATCGATCCAACGCGCGCGCTCGTGGAGCGCGCCATCGACTCGAAGCGCAGCGTGGTCACCGCAAACAAGATGCTGCTCGCGATGCACGGGCCGGCGCTCATCGACCGCGCGATCGCGAGCGGCGTGGATCTGGCATTCGAGGCCTCCGTGGGCGGTGGGATCCCGGTGATCCGCGTGCTGCGCGAGGCGCTGGCCAGCGACACGGTCGTGCGGCTCCAGGGGATCGTCAATGGCACCTGCAACTACATGCTGACGCGGATGCGGTCCGAGGGGCTCGCGTTCGACGAGGCCGTGCGCGAGGCGCAAGCCAAGGGCTACGCCGAAGCGGATCCCGCGCTGGACGTGGACGGGCACGACGCGGCGCACAAGCTCGCGGTTCTCGCGATGCTGGCGTTCGGGGGTTCCGTGGACTCGGCCCGGGTCCCCACGGAGGGTATTCGGGGCATCGACCCGATCGATCATCGCTTCGCGCAGCGCTTTGGGTTCGTGATCAAACACCTCGCAATTGGTCGCGAGCGCGGCGAGTCCGTCGAGCTGCGAGTGCATCCAGCGCTCGTGCCGCAGGACGCGCCGCTCGCCAACGTGAACGGCGTGCTGAACGCCATCGCGATCGAGGGCCGGGCGCTTGGGGTCACGGTGCTATCGGGGCGGGGCGCCGGCGATCTGCCCACGGCTGTGAGCGTCGTTGCGGACGTGCTCGACGTCGCGCGGGCGCGGCGCAGCGGGGCGTCGGGCCTCGCGACGCGCGGGATCGTGACGCGCGCGCGGGCGGTGGCCCCGATGGACGACCTGCGGGGGAGCTACTACCTCCGGTTCCAGGTGCACGACCGGCCGGGGGTCCTGGCCCGGCTTGCTGGCGCGCTTGGCGACGCGGGGGTGTCGATCGAACAGATGGTGCAGGAGGGCGCGGGCGACGCGAGTCCGGTCGAGATCGTGATGTTGACGCACGAGGCGACGGAGCGCGACGTGCGGCGGGCGCTCGACGTCATCGCGCGCAGCGAGGTTGCGGCGGCCGCTCCTCGCATGATCCGCATTCAAGACACCTGAGGGGTTGGCGGCAGAGGGGTCAGAGATCGACCTGCTCGACCGCGTCGACCGCTTCACCCAGAAACCGCCGTGCGGCGTCACGGAACGATGCCGGCACGTCCGTGACCAGCAACTGCACGGGCGGGCGCGCCCCGCCATCGGCGCGCGCCAGCCCCCGCGCGAGCAAGAAGGCCCCGACGTCGGCGGCCGTCGCGCAGGCGCTGTCGACGACCGTCACGTGGGGCCCGATGCGCTCTCGCACCTCGGCATCGATGACGTCGCGCAGTAGCGGATAGTGCGTGCACCCGAGCACCACGACGTCGACGTTCGCCCGGGCCAGCGGCTCGACGTAGCGCCGCACCGCGAGCCGCGGCACCTCGCCTTCCGTCCAACCCTCTTCGGCCAGCGGCACGAGCAGCGGCGCGGACTGCCCGATCACCTCCGCCCGCGTCGACACCTGGGACACCGCGCGCCGATACGCCCCCGACGCGATCGTGCCCGCTGTCGCCAGGATCCCGATGCGGCCCGAGCGCGTTGCCGCAACCGCCGCGCGCGCCCCCGGTTCGATGACGCCCAGGATGGGCACGTCCAGCTCGATACGCAGCCGCTCGGGCGCCACGGCGCTGACGGTGTTGCAGGCGACCACGATGGCCTTCACGTCGCGGGCCACGAGATGGCGTGCGCACGAAAGCGCGTAGCGGATGACCGTGGTCGGTCCCTTCGTGCCATAGGGCACGCGCGCCGTGTCGCCGAGGTAGACGATTCTCTCGTGTGGCAACGCTTCGCGGAGTGCGCGCACCACGGTGAGTCCGCCGAGGCCTGAATCGAAGACGCCGAGCGGCGCGTCGCGGTTCACGCGGTGGCCCGCCACGTGTCGCCTGCGGCGATGACCTGCTCGAGGACCGCCATCCGGACCGCGACCCCCGCTTCGACCTGATCGAGGATGACGCTGCGGTCGCCATCGGCCACGCGCGGGTCGATCTCGACGCCGCGGTTGATCGGCCCCGGGTGCATGACGATCGCGTCCGGTTTGGCGAGGGCGAGCGTGCGTGCGTTGAGGCCAAACGTCCGGGCGTATTCGCGGGTGCTCGCGATCATCGCGCCCGCGAGGCGCTCGGTCTGGATGCGGAGCATCATCACGACGTCGGCCCCCTCGACGGCTGCTTCGATGCGTTCGAACGCCTTCACCGTCGGCCCGAGCGATTCCACCTCGCGCGGCATCAGCGTGCGCGGACCGCAGAGACGCACTTCGACGCCGAGGGCGCCGAGCAGCAGAGAGTTGGATCGTGCGACGCGAGAATGCAGCACGTCGCCGCAGATCGTGACGACGCGGCCCGCGAGGTCTCGCTTGCTTCTGCGGATGACGAAGGCGTCGAGCAAGGCTTGCGTGGGGTGCTCGTGGGCGCCGTCGCCGGCGTTGACGATCGAGGCCCGCGTGTGTGCCGAGACGAAGTGCGGGGCCCCGGAGGCCGCGTGGCGGAGCACGATCGCATCCGCGCGAAGCGCTTCGAGGTTGCGCACGGTGTCGAGCAGCGTCTCGCCCTTGGTGACGCTCGAGGTCTGTAGCGCGACGTTGACCACGTCGGCGCCGAGACGCTTGCCGGCTACCTCGAACGAGGTGCGCGTGCGCGTCGACGACTCGAAGAAGACGTTGACGACGGTGCGACCGTGGAGGACGCGCGCGTTCTTCACGTCGTCGCGCGGCATGTCAAACCAGCGTTCGGCGCCGTCGAGCACCTGCAGGATGTCGTCGCGAGAGAGCTCGGCGATGCCAAGCAGGTGACGGTGGCTCCAGGCGGGCATGGGACGCTAGTTCAAATAGCGCTTGTCCTTGGGCGGCGTCCTCTTTCTCAGGACGTCCTCGAGGCCGCCCGAGACGACGCGCAGCGGCGTGGAGGAGCTGGGGCGTCGCCGAGGCTTGAGCGGGAGGACGTCGTGGGGCGACGCGCCGCGGGCTTGCCGTCGCAGCAGCGCGAGCCGGACGCGGAGCCATACGCTACGGAAGAGCGACGGCGTGCCGCCGAACAGCAGCCCTGCGAGCAACCCGCCGAATGGCGCCACGACACCCTCGGGCGTACCCGCGGGGTAGATGAGGTCGACGACGCAGAACCCGATGGTGATCCAGAAGAGCGTGATGCCGCGAATGGGCAACACGAAGAAGAGCTGCACCGTCGAGTCGGCGTATTCGCGCGACCACGCGATGGCGATCGCGGTGATCGCCGCCGCCGGTCCGAACACGAGCGCCGGATGGAACCGCTCGGGCGCCCCGGGCGGCATCCACCGATCGATCGCGAGCGTCACCAGGTTGCCCATGACAACGGCGATCCCGAGAAAGCGAAGGAGCCGCCCGCCACCCCAGCGCCGCTCGAGGGGGGCGCCGAGGAAGTAAAGGCCGAGCAGCGAAAAGAAGAGGTGGCTCCAGCTCTCGGGGCTCGTCAGCAGGCCCGACGTGATCCATCGCCAGACCCACGGAAGCGGCCGTCCAGGCTGAAAGGCGAGCCACGGGAAGATCTCGAGCCCTGCCTGCGACCAGGCCGACACGAGCGCGGTGAGCACTCCCGTGGCCGCCACCGCCCCGAGCACCGCGCCAAGCGCGGGCCCCGGCCGGGGGAAAGCCTGGGAGACCGAGGGGCGCTCGTTCATCCCTGATGACTCTAGTGGCCGAGCGGGGGACCCGCCAGGTCCAGGCCGGCCGCTGCTACTCGCTCGCCGTCTCGCTGGCCGCGTCGCTCACAAGCTCGGCCGCCTCGACTGCGCCGTCGGCAACGGGTCCCACGTCGCTGGTCGCGCCGTCCGCTACGGCCGACCCAGCGTCGAAGGGTACGAGCGGGCCGCAGTTCGCTACGGCCGGAAGGTTGGGCTGCAGGTACGCGGTGCACGTCGTGGTCCATTGTGGCGCGACGCCGCCGCCGTCGAGGACGGCGCTCACCTGCTCGGCCGGGCAAAGGTCGGAGATCGCGCTCCCGTCGGGCTCCGAGGTGCATGGATTGAGCGCGGCCGGAAAGCCGGCGAAGTTCCACGCGGCAATCGTGAGCGCGAAAGACTGGTTGCCGCCGTCGGAAACCGGCAGGTTCTCGAAATAACCAGGGGCAAAGCACTCGAACACGGATGCGTACTGCTGGTCGGGAAAGCCCAAGGGGACCCCACCCGGGTAGACGTAGCTGAGGACGGCCGAGTAGCGGTAGACCGCGTTCGGGTCGTTCGGGTCGTCGTTGCAGCCGTGGCCGAGCACGAGCGACTGCGACGAGATCTCGACGCCGGTGATGGGCGTGTACGTGAGCGTCGACGAGGACTGGTCGCAGTGGACGAGGGCGGTCACCGCGGCCGTCAATCCCGCGGTCGTCGCGGCGAGGGCCGCGCCGGCGCGTACCCAGCGCCCGCGGGAAAACCGCGGAGCAGGGCCGCCCTTCGTGGACTGCGGGTCGTTCACGTTCGAGTGCATTTACGCGCAATCGCCGGACGGTTCAACCTGCGCGAGGCGGGCGAGCCACGACCCGCTCGATCGTGCGCGTTGTCATGGTTCCCGCAACGACCTCGGGATCGGCGAGCAGGAGGCGGTGCAGATCGATGTTGGTGCGGATGCCCTGCACGATGAACTCGTCGAGCGCGCGGCGCATTCGAGCGATGGCCTCGGGGCGCGTCGGCGCATGGACGATGAGTTTGGCAAGGAGCGAGTCGTAGTCGCCGGGCACCCTCCAGCCCCCGTACACGCCCGAGTCCACGCGAACCCCGGTACCGCCGGGGGGGATCCATTCGGTGATGACGCCAGGCCAGGGGGCGAAGGTCTTGGGGTCCTCGGCGTTGATGCGGCACTCGATCGCATGCCCCCGGAAGCGCCACGGACGCGTGTCGGGCAGATCGATCTTCTCGCCCGCGGCGGCCCGGATCTGCAGCGCCACCAGGTCGAGCCCCGTCACCATCTCGGTCACCGGGTGCTCCACCTGCACGCGGGTATTCATCTCCAGGAAGTAAAGATCCTGCTTCTCGTCCATCAAGAACTCGAGCGTGCCGAGTGAGGTGTAGCCCGTGGCGAGGATCGCCTTGCGAATGACTTCTGCCATGGCCTGCCGCCTCTCCGGGGTCATCGCAGGGCTCGGTGCCTCCTCGATCACCTTCTGGTGGCGGCGCTGAAGAGAGCACTCACGCTCGCCCAGCGTCCAGACGCCCCCGTGCTGGTCGGCCAGTACCTGGAACTCGATGTGGCGCGGGCGCTCGACGAACTTCTCGCAGTACACGTCCGGGTTCTTGAAGCCCGTCTCGGCCTCGTGCCGCGCGCTGGCGAAGGCATCGGACATCTCGCCGTCGCCGCGCACGATCCGCATCCCTCGCCCACCGCCGCCACCGCTCGCCTTGAGAATGACCGGGTAACCGATCCGCCGCGCTTCTCTCGTCGCGTGCTGGTCGTCCTCCAGCACCGGGCTGCCCGAGAGGAGCGGCAGGCCGAACGCCTCGGCATTCTTGCGGGCCGTGACCTTGTCGCCCCAGGCGCGCATCGCCGCGGGCGTGGGGCCGATGAACGTGATGCCACACTTGGCGCAGATCTCGGCGAACTGCGCGTTCTCCGAGAGAAAGCCGTACCCGGGGTGGATGGCTTCGGCGCCAGTGATCTCCGCGGCGCTGATGATGGCCGGGATGTTGAGGTAGCTCTTGCTCGCGGCGGCGGGGCCGATGCAAACCGCTTCGTCGGCGAAGCGCACGTGCAACGCGCGGGCGTCGGCCTCCGAGTGCACCGCAACGGTGCGGATGCCGAGCTCGCGGCACGCGCGCACGACCCGCAGCGCGATCTCGCCCCGGTTCGCGACCAGGATCTTCTTGAACATCACGCCTTCTTGATTCGAAAGAGCTTTTGCCCGAACTCCACGTTCTTGCCGTTCTGGGCGAAGACCTCGACGACGGTGCCAGCGCACTCGGCCTCGATCTCGTTCATCAGCTTCATCGCCTCGATGATGCAGAGCGTCTGCCCGGATCGAACCACCGAGCCCACTTCGACGAAGGGCGGTGCGTCGGGCGAAGGGGCGCTGTAAAAGCTGCCCACGAATGGGCTCGTCACGTCGACGTGGCCGTGCGCTGTCGAATCGGGCGAAGGCGCGATGGCGGGCGCGGCGACCGGGGCGACCACGCTCACCGGCGCACCTCGAGCGCCGCGCGCGACACGGATGCGCACACCGCTCTCTTCGTGTTCGAACTCGGCGATGTCCTTGAGCGCCAGCAGGTCCAGCAGCGCTCCCAGCTTGTCGAGATCAAGGCTCATGGGTCGTGACTAGGCGCCACATTAGGCCCGAAGCCCGCCACGAGGGAAGATGTCGTGGGTGGGAAAGTGCTTACGCATTCGACGACGCGAAGCGTCGAGAATCGCACCGTTTTCAGATGCTTCAGACGCTCCGCGCTAGCCTTCGAACGAGTCCCTCCAGAGCGAGCTCGTAGCTGTCGGCGCCGAAACCGGCGACGCGCGCAACGCAAGCTTTGGCCACCCGCGATCGCCTGCGAAACGGTTCTCGGGCGTCCGGGTTCGAAAGGTGCACCTCGACGCAAGGCAACGCGACCCCCGATAGCGCGTCAAGAATCGCGATCGACGTGTGCGTGTACGCTCCTGGATTGAGGAGAAGGCCTGCGAACCCGTCGGAGGATGCTGCCCCGATCCAGTCGACGATGGTGCCCTCGTGGTTGGTCTGTCGACCCTCGACCTCGACGCCGAGGGCGCGTCCGCGCTTCTGCAAGTGCGCGTGGATCTCCGCGAGCGTGACCTGGCCATAGATTTCCGGCTGCCGGGTGCCGAGTAGCTGCAGGTTGGGGCCCGAAATGCAGAGAATCCGCGTCGTCATTCGAGCTCGGCGAGGAGCTTCGGCGCGGCGGTGCGCATGAGGAACCGCCCCTTGCCGATGTTCCCATCGGGCCGCATCGCGATCGCCAAGAAGTACGTTTTGCCGAGGGTCCGGATGAGGGTGATCATCTTGTCGGTTCCGATTGCGACTTCGCTTGGCTGCCCTGCCTCGAGCGACTCGGCTGCCCGCCGGATGGATCCTAGGACCACGCCGAACTCGACCCCGATGTTCTGGATGTCGAAGGGTGCGTCGTCGCGCGCGTACGAATCCACCGC